>FTCV01002685.1_pt1 | contig 12468 bp, 12 predicted proteins | sample 1639691 | NCBI WGS metagenome assembly FTCV01 (sample SAMEA3914864, study PRJEB12502) | metagenome | biome: forest; material: soil | place: USA | collected 2012-03-12 | depth 0.3 m
CCCTGGAAGCAAAGCGCCGCGTAAAGCTGGTTCGGGCAATTATCGATCCAGCCTTTCAGCTTCTCGCCGCCCTTTTCGGCGAAGGCGGCCTGCATCAGCTTGCCGTATTTGATGATGACAACATCCCAGCCGAAATTGCGGAACATCGTCTCGAATTTTTCCCAAAGGCCTTCGCGAATGACGGCGTCGAGGCTCTGGCGGTTGTAATCGACGATCCACCAGGTGTTGCGGACGCCCTGCTTCCAGCCGTCGATCAGCGCCTCGTAGATATTGCCCTCATCCATCTCGGCATCGCCGACAAGCGAGATCATTCGGCCTTCGGGCTTGCCCTTCATCCAGCCATGGGCGTGGACATAATCCTGCACCAGCGAGGAGAACAGCGTCTGCGCTACGCCCAAGCCGACCGAGCCGGTCGAGAAATCGACGTCATCGATATCCTTGGTCCGCGAGGGATAGGATTGGGCACCACCGAAGCCGCGGAAATTCTCCAGCTTCTCCTGCGTCTGGATGCCGAGCAGATACTGGATCGCATGAAAGACCGGGCTCGCATGCGGCTTCACCGCGACGCGATCCTGCGGGCGCAGCACCGAGAAATAGAGCGCCGTCATGATGGTCGCGAGCGAAGCGGACGACGCCTGATGCCCGCCGACCTTAAGCCCGTCCTTGTTCGGCCGGATATGGTTGGCGTTGTGGATCGTCCATGAGGAAAGCCAGAGCACTTTCTTTTCGAGTGCGCTGAGCATGGCGAGATGATCGGCCGAGTGAGCCATGACGGGACGCTTTCCTCAGAAGAAAATTATCCGGCCATCATACCGTTTTGTAGGTGACGATCGATTCTAATTTCTATTGCCCGGCAACAGGAATTGGCATCTCATTCCACTTGAACGCCGATGAAAGCCAAAACATCCCAATGAAGTCACTTGACGATATAGACCGCAAAATTCTTGGCGTGCTGCAAACTGATAGTCGCATCTCGATTCAGGAGCTCGCCGAGCGTGTCGGCCTATCGCCCTCGCCGTGCCACCGACGCGTAAAACTGCTCGAAGAGAAAGGCATCATCACACGCTACATCGCCATGGTCGATCAGCGCGCCGTCGGTCTGCCGGTCAGCGTCTTCATCTCGATCAAGCTGGAGCGCCAGAAGGAAGAGGATCTCGACCGCTTCGGCCGCGCCATCTCCGGTTGGCGCGAGGTGCTCGAATGCTATCTGATGACCGGCCAGCGTGACTTCATGCTGCGCGTCGTGGTCTCCGATCTCGACGCCTATGAGCGCTTTCTCAAGGAGAAGCTGACACGGCTCGACGGCGTCGCCTCGATCGAGTCGAGCTTCGCCTTGGGGCAAATCAAGTATTCGAGCGCGTTACCGCTTTAGCGCTTCAGCCGATCTGTCCGGTCTGCAGCGTGTACTCCACGCAGCCGTTGATATGTCGTTCCAAGATCGACTGCGCCGTAGCAGCATCACGCGCCAGCGCCGCCTTCAGCATCTCTTCATGCTCGTCGGCCGCGATCTTTCCCCGGAACACCAGCGCCACCATCTGGTAGCGCAAATAGCGGTCGTAGAACCCCGCGTGTGTCTCGAGCAGCGCCGCCGAGCCGCAAGCGGAAACTAGCGCGTGGTGAAACTCGAAATCATAGCGCTTCCAAGCTTCCGTCTTTTCACGTTCGCCGGCGATCAGATGCTTTTCCATCTGCGCCAGCTTGTGATGCGCCGCAACCACACGCCCTTCCCAGTCGATATCGCCGGCGGCGAAAGACAGCGCCATAGCGTGGTTCTCCAGCAGAAGACGCATCGCGGCGATCTCCTTGAGGTCCTTCGCCGACACCGCTGCAACCTGGAAACCACGCTGGCCTTCCGCCAGCACGAGTCCCTCGGATGATAGCCGATTCAATATCTCGCGCAGCGTGCTGACGCTGGTGCTGTAGCTGTCCTTCAGCCCTTCAAGCTTGAGCTTCGCACCCGGCGAAAGCCGCCCGAAGAGGATGTCGGTCCTGATCTGGCGATAGGCGTTCTCGCTGACAGTGGCGGGTTCGAACTGGATCACGTTCAAGATGACAGGCCTCTCTTGGAGCCAGAATAGAGCATCTCGCCATCTCAGTCATTAATCTCAATCGCATGCTATTATCAAAAATCTATGAGATTTATAATTTTATCACTTGAAGCGCGGCGGCTGGAAATGCGAAGTTCGCCTCCAAGAAATTTCGGGAGGAGAAAAATGATGAGAAGAGAGCGTATTCTCGCCACGGCTTTCGCGGCCCTGCTATTCGCCTTGCCAGTTGGCGCGAAAGCTGCCGACGCGATCAAGATCATCGACGTCGCGGAACTGTCCGGCTCCGGCGCGACCACGGGCGTGAACTGGAAGAACGGCGCCGACCTCGCGGTGAAGGAGATCAACGCCAAGGGCGGCATCCTGAAGCGCCAGATCGAGATCCAGCATCTCGACAACCAGTCCAATCCCGGCATCTCGCGCGGTCTGATGCAGAAGGCGCTCGACCAGGAGCCCGATGTCATCCTGGGGCCAGTCTCATCAGGCGCGGTCAAGTCGAGCATGTCGCTCGCACAGAATGCCGAGACGCCGGAATTCATCGGCGCGGAGGCGGCTGAACTATCCGAACAGGGCAACCCCTATCTGTTCCGCACCTCCTTCGGCCAACAGTCCAGCATGCCGAAGGTCGTCCGCTATCTGAAGGACGAGGTAAAGGCGAAGAAGATCGCGGTCATCTCGATCAACAACGACTTCGGCCGCGGCGGACATGACGCCTTCATCGCATCGGCCAAGACCGCCGGCCTTGAAATCGTGGCGGATGTCTCCTCGGAAGTCGGCCAAGCCGATTTCGCGGCCGACGTCCTCAAGATCAAGGGCAGTGGCGCAGACGCTGTGTTCTCCTACCTGATCGAGGACGAGAGCGCCCGCTTCCTGCTCGAAGCGCGCAAGCAGAACATCTCCGTGCCGCTCATCGGCGAGACGACACTGCTCGGCCAGAAGGTAATCGATCTCGCCGGCGTCGCCGCCAATGGTGTGCGCGGCCATGTCGGTTTGACCGCTGATGCGCCGGTGCCGGCTCTGGAACAGTTCAAGAGCCGCTTCCAGGCAGCATACAAATACGCGCCCGACCATAATTGCATCAAAGGCTATATCGCGATTTACGCTTACAAGGCCGCGGCCGAAAAGCTCGGCGGCTTCGACAAGGCCAAGCTCGCCAAGAGCTTGCATGGCCTGACCGTGACACCGGAGCAGGAACCCGGCATCCTGATGGCTACGACCTGGAGCGCCAAGGGCGACATCGACCGGGAAAGTTTCCTCGTCGAAGTCAAGGATGGCAAACAGACGATCGTGAAAATCCTGCCACGCATCGGCAACTGACCTCAAAACTCGCGCGCAACAGGAGCCTAGGCATGGCTGGCCCGATTTATGTCTTGAACGGTCCGAACCTGAACAGGCTCGGCAAGCGCGAGCCTGCGATCTACGGCTCGACGACACTGGCCGAGGTGGAGCAGCTTTGCCGCAAGGCCGCCGGCGCGCAGCCAATCGAATTCCGGCAAAGCAACCGCGAATACGAGCTTATAGATTGGATCCACGAGGCGATCGACGCGGAAGCGGCGGGCATAATCATCAACCCTGCCGCGTTCACCTTCACATCGATGGCGATCATGGACGCCTTGAAGATGTTTCCTGGCCCGTCGGTCGAGTTGCACATCTCCAACGTCCATAAGCGCGAACCGATCTATCACCGTTCCTACATGACGCCGGTGGTCACAGCCGTCATTGCCGGGCTTGGTGTGAAGGGGTACCCGATCGCGATCCAGGCCATTCTCGATTTGAACGATTGAGAGCGACGCTTCGTCCCTGCGACAATCGCGACGTGGTCAACCAACTGCCGACTACTATTCTCTTGTATGGCAGCCTCCATAAAGGAGGCATTCAGGAGGAACTGCAAGGTGGCAGGACAATTATTGATACCTTCGCGGGTGAAAACAGCTCAGCGTGCCGCACTCATCATGCTCGTGCTCGCCGGCACCGTGAATTACGTCGATCGCGCCGCGCTTTCCGTCGGCAACCCGCTTATCCGGCAGGAGCTCAATCTATCCGTCGCGGATATGGGGCTTTTGCTCTCGTCCTTTCTCTGGGCCTACGCTTTTTTCCAGCTTCCGGGCGGCGCGCTGATTGATCGCGTCGGCCCTCGTCGACTGCTAGGCACCGGCCTCACTATCTGGTCAATCGCTCAAGCAATCGCCGGCTTCGTCGGCAGCTTCTGGCAATTCTCGATTGCCCGTGTGTTTCTCGGTCTTGGCGAAGCGCCGATGTTCGCCTCCTGCGTGCGCGTGGTGCGTGACTGGTTCAACCCGCGCCAACGTGGGCTCGCCATGGGCATCTGCAACAGCACCTCGTCGCTGGGGCCCTGCATTGCGCCGCCCATCCTGACGCTGCTCATGCTGAATTTCGGCTGGCGCGCGATGTTCATCATCATGGGCGTGGTCGGCATCATCGTTGCGATCATCTGGTTCAGTGGCTTCCGCGATGCGCGCGAAAGCGACCTGACCAAGGAAGAGAAATCCTTCCTGACGGAAGGCGAGGAACAAGCGGTCCAGACCCCCGTCACGTTCCGCGAATGGGGCGGCCTGTTCCGCTTCCGCACCACCTGGGGTCTGATCCTCGGTTTCTTCGGCATCGTCTACATGACCTGGCTGTTCCAGGGCTGGCTGCCGGGCTATCTCGAAATCGAGCGACACATGAGCATCCAGAAGACGGGTTGGGTTGCCTCGATCCCGTTCCTTTGCGGTGTGATCGGCAGCGTCGGCTTCGGCTGGATCACCGACCGGTTGATGGCGGCGGGGCTTAGCCCGGTGAATAGCCGCAAGCTCCCGATCATTGTCGGCCTCATCGGCATGGCCGTCTTCACCTTCATCGCGGCTAAGGCGGAAAGCGATGTGGTCGCGGTCGCCTGTATCTCGATCGCCGTCTTGTGCAATGGCGGCGCGAGCGGCATGTCCTGGTCGCTGGCCGGAGTCTCGGCACCCGCAAACTGCACAGCCTCGCTCGGCAGCATGATGAATTTCGGCGGCTATATCGGCGGTGCCCTCGCCCCGACCGTCACCGGGTTCATCGTGCAGGCAACCGGCAGTTTCGTTCCGGCGCTGATCACCGGAGCAGCCATCGCGCTGGTGGCGGCGCTGGCTTATCTACTGATCATCCGTGGTGAGCCAATCACCTCGAATGAGCTGGATGGATCGCGTGCGGTTGGTGCTGCGCCAGCGGAGTAAGCAAAGACGTGCCCCGGACTCGATCCGGGGCCCATAACCACCGCCTTATCATGGAAAATTCGAGGCTATGGGTCCCGGGTCAAACCCGGGACACAGGCTCAAACGTATTCCAGCCCCTGCGCCAGATCCGAAATCAGGTCCTCGACATTCTCGATGCCGATGGAGATGCGGATCAGCGCGTCCGTCAGTCCGATTTCCTCACGCAGCTCTTTCGCGACACCCGAATGCGTCATCGAGGCCGGATGCGAGATTAGCGTCTCGGTGCCACCAAGACTGACCGCAAGCTTCATGATCTGGAGGTGATCGAGCAGCGCGAAGGCTTCCTTCTCACCGCCGACGACATCGAAGGAAAAAGTCGAGCCTGGCGCGGTGCATTGCCTGTCGAACACCGCCTTCATCGGATCGCCCTCCTTGAGGAAGCCGAGGTAATGCACCTTGGCAATCTTCGGGTGGCTGGCGAGATATTCGGCGACGGCGCGGGCATTGTCATTCGAACGCGTCATGCGGATTTCGAGCGTTTCGAGCGAGCGCATCAGCATCCAGCAGGAATTCGGATCGAGCTGCGTGCCGATGGAGGAACGCCAACTCATCACCTGCTTCACCAGTGCGGCCTTGCCACTGATACTGCCGCCGACGAGATCGCTATGGCCGCCGACATACTTGGTCAGCGAGCAGAGCGCGATATCCGCGCCGCAGTTCAGCGGCGTCTGGAACATCGGCCCAAGCATCGTATTGTCGACCACGACCGGTGGCCGATACCCTTGCGACTTTTCAAGCTCATCGGCGATCGCCGCGCAGGCGGCGAGGTCAACAAGACCGTTGGTGGGGTTCGCAGGCGTCTCGACAAGAATGAGGCCAACGCGGCCCTTGGCGCGCGCGGCTTCCGCCGTCTTACGCATCGCCGCGACGTCGACGCCGTCGGGAAAGCCAAAGGCGGTGACGCCGAAAGCGCCCATCTGGTTCTTGAGCAGGGTCTCCGAGCCGCCATAGAGCGGTCGGCTGTGCAGCACCGTATCGCCGGGGCGCAGGAAGGCGAAAAGCGTGGTCGAGATCGCGGCCATGCCGCTGGCGAAAACCGCCGCCTTCTCGGCCTGATCCCAGATCGCCAGGCGATCCTCGAGGATTTCAAGATTGGGGTTGTTGAAGCGCGAATAGACGAGGCCTGACTTCTCGCCGGGCCGCGGCTGGCGGCGGCCGGAGGTCAGGTCGAAAAAGTCCTTGCCCTGCTGGGCATTCTCGAAAACGAAGGTCGAGGTGAGGAAGATCGGTGGCTTGAGCGAACCTTCCGAGAGGCCTGGCGCATAGCCGTAGCCCATCATCAGCGTTTCCGGGTGCAGCCGGCGGTTGGCGATCCGATCCTTGTGGTAATTGTCCTCGGCCATGACGCGCTCCCTCTTGGCAATTGAGACCGATGTTATGCCTTCTGCCGAAGCAGGATATAGCGGATGATGACCTTTATCTGACAGAGAAGAGCAGATATCGGATATTTGAACGTTCCTGTGAGCAGAAGATGCTAGATCGCACCGACCGCCGTATCCTGACACTGCTGCAGGAAGATGGCCGCATGACCAACCAGGAGCTTTCCGAGCGTATCGGCCTCTCGCCGACGCCCTGCCTGCGCCGGCTGAAGAAGCTGGAAGAAACCGGCGTTATCAGCGGCTATGCGGCCGTGGTGGATCAGAAGGCCTACGGGCTTCCTCTCAATGTCTTCGTTTCGGTCAAGCTCAGCCAACAGGCCGAACCGCAGATCAATGAGTTCGAGAAGGCAGTCGCCACCTGGAACGAGGTAACGGAGTGCTATCTGATGACCGGTACGCAGGATTACCTGCTGCGCGTCGTCACAGACGGGCTTGAAGGCTACGAGCGCTTCCTGAAGCAGAAGATGACGCGGTTGAAATGCGTGCAGTCCGTCGAATCGAATTTCGCGCTGGACACGATCAAGAAGCGGATTGCTCTGCCGCCGCTATAGCCTGCGCCTCGCGCCGCATGCGCGGAAGGGTCTTGCGCCACTTCGCGCGCAAGGCCGTCGGCCGTTCAGGGTGTTTCTCGTCGAGAAACTCCGCCGCAATCACCCGATCGGTACGAAAACTTCGGAAATCGACGCGCATCTCGCACCAGCCGATCAATAATCGGACCGTGTCGAGGTAGCCAACCGCGATTGGCCAGATCACGCGATGGCTCTGGCGCTCCTGCTCGTCGCTATAGTGGAGCTTGATCTTGCGCCCGGCATGGATCGCCGCGCGAACTTGCGCCATGTCGATATTGTCCGGTAGCGATTTCCAGGAAGCAGGCGCTGCGGTGGCCGGTTCAATCACCATGGGCCGGAGCTTTTCCGGCACCGTCACAGCGATTTTGGCGATCAGATCCTCCGCCGCCTTGGCGAGCGCTGGATCGCCGCTGCGCGTCACCCATTGCGCGCCGAGCACCGCCGCCTCGATCTCGTCGGGCGTCAGCATCAGCGGCGGCATGTCGAAGCCGCGTTCCAGCACGTAGCCGATTCCCGCCTCCCCGCGCACCGGCACGCGCTGCGCCATCAGCGTCGCGATATCGCGATAGACCGAGCGTTTCGAAGTCTCGACCTCGGCCGCGATCTGGTCCGCCGTCACTGGTCGACGGGTGCGGCGAAGTATCTGGATGATCTGGAACAGGCGGTCGGCGCGGCGCATCTTTTTTGAACCCGGAGCGAAGAATGCTGACAGCATGTTGGCAGCAGGATGAGCATAGGCAAGAGGGGTCTTTCACGCAAAGCTCGAAGGAACTTCCGATGATCACCCTTTACGGTTTCGGCCTCGGCTTCGGCCTCCCTGAATCCAGCCCCTATGTCACCAAGACCGAAGTGCAGCTCAAGATGGCCGGGCTCCCCTTCGTCAAGCGCATGGGCTCGCGCGAGGAATCGCCGAAAGGTCAGCTCCCCTATATCTCCGACAATAGCGAGTTGATCTCCGACTCGACTTTCATTCGCGCCCATATCGAGGAGACCCACGGCATCGATCTCGATGAAGGTCTCGACGTGCGTGGCCGGGCGGAAGCCTGGGCGATCGAACGGATGCTCGAAAATCATTTCGGCTGGATTTCCGGCTATTATCGCTGGCTGATTCCCGACAATTTCGACAAGGGTCCCGCGCATTTCTTCGACGAGGCGCCGGAGCATATCCGCGAGAAAATCCGGATCGACGCCTTGCAGAAGGTCAGCGATCGGATCTTCGCGGTCGGCATTACCCGCCACAAGCCGGAGGAGATCGCCTGGCTCGGCGAGCGGTCACTGGAAGCGCTTTCGGCAATCCTTGGCGATCAATCTTACCTGATGGGCGGCAAACCCAGCGGCGTCGATGCGACCGCCTTCGCCTTCCTCGCCGGCGTGCTCGCCCCGTTCTTCATCTCGCCGATCCGCGAAAAGGCGGAGAGCCTGCCGAATCTGGTCGATTACACAAGCCGGATGATGAAGCGTTATTATCCAGAATTCGACTGGCAGGGCGGGCGGAAGCCGGCGGCAGTGCGCGAGTTTGAGTGGGGTTAAGGCTGGCAAGGATTATGTCCCCTACCTGATGCGGGACCCATAAACGCGGCCTCGTCGGAGGTTATGGGCCCCGGATCAAATCCGGGGCACAAATGTTGTGCGTGCTACTGCTGCGCGCCTTTCACGGCGACCGCCGCCACCCCTGCTCCAATCAGCAGCGTGCCGCCAGCCTTGTTGAAAAGGCTGATCGCGCGAGCGTTGTGCACCATGGTGCGGGCGCGCGAGGCGACCAGCGCATAGCCAAAAGCGTTCGCAAAGGCGAGGATCAGGAAGGTCGTCTCGAAGACCAGCATCTGGGTCCAGAAATCGCCTTTCGCATCTAGAAATTGCGGCAGGAAGGCGACGAAGAACGTCAGGCTCTTCGGGTTCAGAGCCGTCACCAGCCAGGCATGGGCCAGCATCTTGAAGGCTGAAACCTTATCGGTGCGAGGCTGAGCGTCGAGCGTGCCGCCGGCCCGCCAAAGCTTGATCCCGAGCCAGATGAGGTAAGCGGCGCCGACCCACTTAAGTGCAATGAAAACGGCGGCCGAAGCCGCTAATAGCGCGCCGAGGCCGAGCATTGACAGCGTCATGGCGGTGAAATCGCCGAGCGCCACGCCAACCGCCATCGGAAAGGCGGTCCGCCACCCCTGCCCCAGCGCATAGGAAACGACCAGCAGCACCGTTGGGCCGGGTATGATGACCAGAATGGCCGAGGCAAGCGTGAAGGCGAGCCAATGATCGAAAGACATGCGTTTTCTCCCTAACACATGTAGCAAACGCAGCTCGGATTGGCGCTGTCCAGTACTGTTTTGCTGCTTTTCCTGTGAGAATTGCGCAAGCATCGCAATCGGGGCTTGACCTTTTTGCATGGCTCACCCCATTTCGGCCCAAACGCGACTTAAGTCGTAGCGGGGGAACCTCATGTCGATGGACTGGGACAAGCTGCGGATTTTCCACGCCGCAGCCGAGGCTGGCAGCTTCACCAAGGCGGGTGACACGATCGGTCTTTCGCAATCCGCCGTTAGCCGCCAGGTCGGCGCGCTCGAAGCGGAACTGCGCGTGCCGCTGTTCCATCGCCACGCGCGCGGACTGATCCTGACCGAGCAGGGCGAGCTTCTCTACCGCACCGCGCGTGAGGTGATCCAGAAGCTCGACCAGACCCGCGCCAAGCTGACGGATAGCCGCGAAAAGCCGAACGGCGAACTGCGCATCACCGCCAATGTCAGCTTCGGCACGCATTGGCTGACGCCGCGGCTCGGCGAATTCATGGACATGTATCCGGATATCCAGGTTCAGCTCATTCTCAGCGACGACGAGCTGGATCTTGCCATGCGCGAGGCCGACGTGGCGCTGCGCCTGCGCCAGCCGCAGCAGGGCGACCTGATCCAGCGCCGGCTCTTCACCGTGCATTTCCACGCTTTCGCCTCCGCCGACTATGTCAAGCGCCACGGCACGCCGCGCAGTATCGAGGAACTCGACAGTCACCGGCTCCTCACCTGGGGCGGCGAATTGCCGATGTATCTGCGCGACACCAACTTGCTGGAAACACTCGGGCGCGAAGCCCGCAATCCTCGTCGGCCGGCGCTGATCATCAACAACCTGACCGCAATCATCCGGGCGGTCAGGGCTGGCCTCGGCATCGCGGTGGTGCCGGATTATCTGGTCGAACCGGATTCAGGCTTCGTCCAGATCCTCGCCGAAACGACGATGCCTGAGCTCGAATGCTATCTCGTCTTCGCCGAAGAGATGAAGAACGTCGCGCGCGTGCAGGTTTTCCGCGATTTCCTGATCGGCAAGGCGCAGCGCTGGTCGTTCTAAGTCGACGTCAGCGGGCGAGCACCATCAGCGAGCAGCCGCCGAGCAGCCTCACCGCCAGATCAGGCGACAGCGCATGCAGGATGCGGCGCGGAAAATTGGCCAGCTTTCGCTTGATCGAACGGCTCGGCAGATCGAGCGTGCCGCGCGTGTAGAAACTGTCGACGATCTCGTAGCCGCAATCGCGCAAGGTCGCGAGCGCGGTTTCGCGGCTGAAGTAATGCAGGTGGCCAACCGCTTCCCGCGCATGCAGGATTGGCTGGACGCGCAATACGGAGGATACCGAAAGATCAAGCGGGATATGGAAAATCTTGTACCTGGCCTTGGCTCGGATCACCTTGAGAAAACCGATATAGTCCTCGACATGCTCGAACACGTCGATGCAGAGCAGGCAATCGAAAGACGTCTCCTCGTCGGTCAGGTTCTTGAGATGGAAATGCACACGCTCCGAAGCACGTTCCCGCGAGAGTTCGAAGGCCTGCGGCGACAATTCATAACCGTGGAAGGTCGTCGCCTGGAACGAAAGCGATAACTGCCGCAATATCTCGCCCCCACCGCAGCCGACCTCCGCGACCGTGCTGAAGGTCAGGTCATTACGCCGTAACATCTTGATGATCTGGGCGGCTTTCCATGGAGAATCTTCGACGTGCCAGCTTGCATTATGGTCGAGATAGCCACCATCGGTGTAGATACCCGATGCTTCGCCGAAGCCTTTGGCCTGCGTAGCGTCCATCATATCGCCGTTCATCGCTCGCCATCTCCAGGGGGTTCGCATCAAGCATGGACAAGGCCGTTAGCACAAGTCGAGCAGGTGGGTTGCCCGGCGTGAGGCACGCGAGGCCAGCCGCGTGATCAAGACGGCGATCCGCGCACTGATAATCGGCATTTTTTTCGTCTGTATCGCGGCGAGCACGCCGCTACGGATGGATGGCAGTACAAGCGCTGCCGGCCGCTGGCCGCGCCAGGTCTTCGCGCATTACATGATGTGCTGCCCTCGCGCCGGCCCTGCCGCGACGCTGGCGGATTTCCGACAGGACATCGAGGATGCAGCGGCTGCCGGCATTGACGGTTTCGCGCTCAACATCGGCGACTGGAAAGTCAACCAGCGCTACAAGGCCTTCACCGAGCTGATGTTCCGCGCGGCGGAAGGCTTCGGACCTCGTTTCCGGCTGTTCTTCTCCGCCGATCAGCTCAGCGCGGAGGATTCGGCCGATATGCTGCTCGCCTATGCGAACCGGCCGAACTATCTGCGCATGGCTGGCCGTCCCGTCCTCAGCAGTTTCGCGGGCGATGCGGAATGGGGGCGCAGTTTGCGCAAGATCGTGCGCGAGCGCGCGAATTCGGAGCTGTTCCTCGTACCGTTCTACTTCGCGCCAAGCCGGCGTGAACCGCCAACCCTTGTCGATATCGCGGCGATGGCCTGGATGCATCGCGACCTTGATGGGTTCTTCGCCTTCGGCACCGCCGCGCCGTATGATGCGCTAGCTCGCACGATCCAGCGTGAGGCGAAGGCCTGGCATGCCAATGGCCAGCTCTTCATGGCCGGCATCGCGCCCTATTATCGCGGCCTGCTTCATAATTTCAGGGTATTCGAGAGCGACGGCTACGTCGGATTTGTCGAGCAATGGCGCGCGGCGATCGATAGCGGCGCGGACTGGGCCCAGTTAGTGACCTGGAACGACTGGGGCGAGTCGACCTATCTGGCGCCGATCGCGCAAGGCGATGCGGCGATCGTCGATGCCAATCAATGGGGCATGCTGCCAACACATCGCGGCTTCCTTGCGCTCTCGCGCTTCATGTCGAGTTGGTTCAAAACCGGCAGACAGCCCTCGATCGAGCAGGAACAGGTCTTCCTGGCCTATCGGTTGCATCCAGCCGACGCCGAGGGTGATCG
>FTCV01000520.1_pt1 | contig 12293 bp, 5 predicted proteins | sample 1639691 | NCBI WGS metagenome assembly FTCV01 (sample SAMEA3914864, study PRJEB12502) | metagenome | biome: forest; material: soil | place: USA | collected 2012-03-12 | depth 0.3 m
ACCAACGAGTCGGCCGACTCCACGAGAAGACGGGACGGAGGAAACGTGTCGGGGAAGCGCAGCTTGGTCAGGTCGGGCACGACCGTGGATCAGATGGTGCGGGCGATCGGCGACCGAATCGTCACCGGCTACCTGCGCCCCGGCGAAAAGCTGGACGAGGCCTCGCTCGCCGCCCGCTTCGACGTATCACGCACCCCGGTCAGGGAGGCGCTCGGCCAGCTCAGCGCCATGGGCCTGGTCGAGAGGCGGCCCAACAGGGGCGCTATCGTCGCCGTCGTGACGCAGGAGCATCTCGCCTCGATGTTCGAGAGCATGGCCGAACTGGAAGCGATCTGCGCGCGCTTCTCGGCCGAGCGCATGACCAGCAGCGAGCGCCGCGGGCTCGAGATCGAACACCAGGCTTCAGCGCGGATGGTTCAGCTGGGCGCCGAGGAGGACTACGAGTATTTCAACACCGAGTTCCACACCCGGCTTTATCGTGGCGCCCACAATACGCATATCCACGATCTCACCGTGATGACCCGCAGCCGGTTGGCACCCTTCCGCCGCGCGCAGTTCATGCTGCCCGGACGGCTTGCCAAATCCTGGCAGGAACACGACCTAATTGTCACTGCAATCATGCGCGGAGACAGCGTGGCTGCGGGCAAGGCCGCCAGGGACCATGTCTCTATCGTCAGCGAGGCGAGCGCGGTGTTCGCGACTGATGATCGCAAGTCAATTCGGCAGGACGTGGCCTGAAATTTCCGACAGCCCGAATGCCCGCAGACGATGTCGCTTCCAGGCAGTACAAAGTTTCACTCCCGTGATGCGACCCAAAGCTGCCATCGGTATAAGGTGACCCCATTGGCGAATGGCTGAACCAGCTTCTTGTCGACCTTGGCGAACCTCGTGGCGAACCACCCTATAAAGCGTTGATAAATAACGATAATGGTGGGCCCGGAGGGATGTCGTTTTCGACAGGAAATCAATTCGTTAGCGGGTGGTTCGCCAACCCGTTCTCCTTGTATTCTCTCGTATGGTATGGCGAACCTAAAGACCGGGAGGAGGACTAAGTATTCCATGCGTGTGCGGTGTTTCTGGCGACTGCCATCGAGACTGAGGGTAACGCGCAGGCGGCTTGGCGAACCGATCCCAAGAAAAACGGCAGGGGCGGTTCCATCGGCGATATCGGCACCCACGCCTACCACCTGGCGGTTTCGTGTCCGGCCTCAAGCTTCAGTCCCTTACGACGGATCTCGCGACGTCCGTGGAAGGACGTGCGCTGGACGACAACGCGCATGTGCTACTGCGCTACCAAGGTGGCGCCCGCGGCCTGCTGTGGTCCTCGCAAGTGGCGCTGGGATCATCAAATGGCGTGCGTCTACGCGTCTTCGGCGAGAAGGCTTCGCTATCCTGGTTCCAGGAACACCCGAACGAACTTATCCATGCGCGCCTCGGCGGACGAACCGAAACCATCAAACGCGGCGCCGATGATCTGAGCGACACAGCAAAGGTCCGTGCCCGCACGCCGCCTGGACATCCCGAGGGCTATTTGGAAGCGTTCGCCAACCTCTATGCCGGATTTGCGGATCTACGCCAAGCGTGAAAAGCGCGAACCCACAGCCATAGGCCGCTGCAGCTGGCAACTGCCTCTCAAGCAGGTGTCACAGCTTTGCTACTCCGTCGTGCTGGCCTTTTTTCTGCGCCGATTGGTATGCGACTGCGCGACGGCCATTTTTAATTCGGGTGTGATCTCCAACGGCGCAGTCTCTGGCCCGTGTGGGTTCTGCAGCCCCTGGACCTGGACGGTCGGGAATGGGAGTTCGATGCCCTGCTCCTTGAAGACCTGGCGGAGGCGTACATAGAATTTGCCTTTCATGCCGAAGGCGCCTCCCGGTCTGGTTGTGACCTTGACCCGCAATACGATGCCGTACTCGCCGAACTCCTGTACGCCCTGCATCTTGATCGGTTCGAGCACCCAGTGCTTGAATTCGGGATCTTCCGCCAGTTCGAGACCGATTCGCTTGATCAACTTGCGAGCAAGCTCGATATCGGTGTCATAGCCGACGGTGACGTTGAATTTGTCGGTAACCCAGTCGCGGCTCTGATTCTGGACAGCCCCGAGTTCACCGAAAGGTATCGTGAACAGCGGGCCACGATGGTGGCGCAGCTTCACCGAGCGCAGCGAAAAGCTCTCCACAGTTCCCACATAACGGCCCGATGTAATGTATTCGCCAACACGAAATGCATCATCGAGCAGAAAAAAAACGCCCGAAATGATGTCCTTGACGATGGTTTGCGCCCCAAATCCGACAGCGACGCCAACGACGCCGGCGCCGGCGATTAGCGGGCCGATCTGGATACCCACAGAGGCGAGCATCATCAGTACCGCCATCACGACGATCACTGCGAGCAGGATGTTCTGGATGATCGGCAAGAGCGTGCGCAGCCGCGCCTGCTGCGCATCGAGGATCGGGACGTCCTCCTCACCGATCACCGTGTGCGGCGTTTCGATGCCCAGCCTTCGTTCGATCAAGGCTTTGATGATCGACCAGCCGAAATCGGCGGCAAGCGCAATGACAATGACATTGATAAAGCCGCGCAATATCAGCGTGGTCGTCGGATCGCCGCCTTGCATGGACTGCATGTCCAGACCCCAAGCACGCGCGAGAAAGTAAGCCGCCGCCAAGATAAAGATCATGCGGATTCCGCGATCGATGGCAGCGATCGTCACCGCCGGGATCGTGGGCCGGCCGGCATCTTCCGAACCCGGCCGCAGGACAAAATTGACCCCGCGCTGCGTCAGCACGATTGCCAAAGGCAGGAAGAATGCGGCGAAGGTAAACCAGAACAAGATGTAAAGGCCGGCGATGCGCTGCAGGAACAGAACGATGAAATAAGCAGTCAACAACCATGACGCTGCCATGTGACTGTTTTGGCGCGCGCCCTCCCGCCGTGCTCTTGGCCGGCGCCAAACAGCAAACAGCAAGAGCAGCAGCAGCGCGAGATCGGCGCCCACTGACAGGACCATCATTCCGTCCTGATCAATGCCGAGACCCGGCAAGAGAATGAACGCGGCGGCAAAGAAGGCAAAGACGCTGACGATCCGGGATAGCCAATAGTGCCAATGGTCAGCCGTTTCGTTGGTGATCGGCAAGGCACGAACCTCGACGGCGCTCTCGACGTGCATGAAAGACGGCACGAGCAGGGCCGCCGCGTAGGTGCGCACGCCCCATGTAAAGACTGCAGCCATCAGAAATGTCAGCACAATCTCGCGGATGAGCATCGGCCAGTCGAACAACATGAACGCGCCGGCGCTACCCAGCGCGAACGACACGATCAGAAGGCTGGAATAAAGCGCGCGGCCACCAATCTTCTTGGCTCGCCCAATGGGCGTATCCTTCGGTTGTGCAATGATCCACAGACGAAATGGACGGGTGAGCTTGTAGGTTGCCCAGGTGAGCGCCAAGCCGGCAGCGATGAATATCGCGATCAGCAACAACACGGCGGCAGAGCCCTTGCTGGACATATCCTGCATGGTCTTTGCCCGGACGCGCGCGAACTGGCCCGGCAACGACGGCAAGGTTCGCACGATTCTTTCGATATGATGTTTGATCCGGTCGAGCGTTGAGGATGCCATCGTATTCATCTGGCCTGGTGCGGCCACGGCGTCGGACGATGCGCCGGCCCCTGCTACGGCAGGCGCTCCCGTTGACCCGGCGTCCGGGTTTCGTTGCTCGGCCATCCAGGCCTTCACGGACGGATCGTCGAGAAGCTCGAACAGCTGTTTGACTTTTTCAGGCGGGACGCTCGCCGGCGCCTGCGCCTGTGCCGGACCAGCCAAAAAAAGGGCGATCCCAACGACGAGCGGCCCGGCAATCAGGACAAACATCGCCGCCAGATATTCGGGATGTCGTGCCCGATACCCGGCTCCCAATCGTCCAATCATGCGTGGCATCGTGCTGTAATCTTTCGGTCAAATTGGCAACCAACGACATCTACGTCCGTCGTTGCTCCTACCTTGAAGAAGCCGATGTTGTGGTGCAAGGCTTCATCGTTCCAAGCGAGACCGTTGCGGCATGAGCGCTTGCCAAGCAGTCTGTCTCCAAGTCTTTCCAATTCGCCCGATCTTGACAGAGCAGTGCTGGCATCCGATGCCGTCATCCGTTTTTGATATTCGCCGACTCTTGCCGAAGAAAACGAAAGCCAGATGGCCCAGGACAATGCGAACGGCGGTACCGCTTCCGAATCCCTCGCGTGGATCGCGTTGCGGAACGCCGCGGCGGATTGCGGCAGCGGCTCTCGGTCGATCGACCCGCAGTCCCTGCGCGCACTGCCGGCAGCACGCAAGTGGACGCATGAGATCGCCAAGGTGGTCTTCGACGGCCTGATGGTCGGAAGTCGCTCGGTGCCGGCGCAATTGGCTGCCCGGTGGGAGAGTTTCGGCGGCGCCGTAACCGGGTTGATCGTCGAACTCGGCAAGCTCTGGGGCGATCCTGTGGCGGCTCGCCGCGTCCAGTATCAGCTTGAACAAATGCTTCTCGACGTCGATGACCTTGCCGCGCCGCGCAGACTGGCGCGGACACTCGGAATTCGCGTCGACGCGCGAAATCCGGCTTCGGTCGAAATTCCAGAAGGAATCGATCAAATCTACGCCTATCTGATGATGGACGGCCAGATCGAGGCGCGCGTGCAGTTCGGCGCACTCGGGACGGTGACCAGGCGTCACTGGATTGAATTGACGCCGAATTTCGTGCCCCCTGAACAGCCTGTGCGCCGGTCTGACCGGGACAGCCACTTCGGCAAACTCGCGCGATTGGCCGAGGAAGCGCAGGAGTTGGTGAAGGCGAGCGCTGAACCTGCAGAGCCTGTTGCGGCGCGACGCCGTGCACGGGCCGCGGATGGGCACGACAAGGATCCTACGTCATTCTGGAATCGCTATTTCGCGACCGAGGATCCTTGGAACTACGGTTCGTCCTATGAGCAGGAGAAATATGAGCGCCAGCTCGAAATCCTGCCTGCCGGCTCCATCGGACGGGCGCTTGAGCTGGCCTGCGCTGAGGGCCATTTCACGCGGCAGCTGGCGCCGCGAGTGGGCCATCTGACCGCAACCGACATCTCCGCCATAGCCATCGAGCGGGCGCGCGTGCGATGCAGCGATCAGCCGAATGTCGCGTTCGGTGTGCTCGATTTCATGGCCGACACGCTGCCGGGCGAGATGGATCTGATCTTCTGTTCGGAAGTGCTCTACTACCTGGATGATATCGCCGAGTTGCAACGCTTCGCCAAGAAAGTCGTTGCGGCGCTGGCGCCTGGCGGCTCCTTCATCAGCGCACACGCATTCGTGCTGCGTGACAATCCTGAAAGGACGGGCTTCGACTGGAACACATTCGGTGCACAAACGATCTCGGAGACGTTGGCAGCGACCGAAGGCCTCGTGCTCGAGCAATCGATCCAGACCGAGCTGTATCGCATAGACCGCTTCCGCCGCCTGTCACCAGGCGAGGCGCCGGCGGAAGCGAAGATTGATCATGTGCCAATCCGGGCGCGCATCGACATGGGTGTCGCGCGAAAAATCGTCCGGGGCGGAGCGCGGGCCTTGCGCCGCGACGTCGCCCGCAACGAACGGCGAGAGCGTATCCCCGTCCTCATGTATCACGGCGTCGCCGATGATGGTCCGGCCGCGCTCGCCCGTTTTCGGTGCACGCCCGCCTTGTTCGGCGGACAGATGGCATGGCTGCGCGCCAATGGCTTTCACGCCGTTACCTCCGAGCAGCTGGAACGGTCTATCGCCAGCCGCCAGCTGTTCGCTGGCCGCCCGGTGCTCATCACCTTCGACGATGGCTTCCAGAACTTTGCCGACCAAGCCTGGCCGATCTTGCGCGCCAACGACTTGACTGCGGAAGTGTTCCTGGTGACGGACCTGGTGGGTGATAGTGCACGGTGGGACTCCGCTATTGGCCCGCCAACGCCGCTTATGGACGCCGGGACGGTGCGACGCCTTGCCGGCGAAGGCGCGTTCTTCGGAAGCCATTTGGCGACGCATCGCGCGATCGATGGCCTGTCGAGCTCTGACCTGGCCGCCGAGCTCCTGCGCTCTCGCATGTTCATCGAACGGTGGACCGGTCGGCCAACCACGGCCTTCGCGGCGCCCTTTTCTGTTACCGACCGACGGCTTGGCCGGCTGGCTAGAGAGTGCGGCTATCGGACCGGCTTCGGCGGCAGACACGGGCCGGCGAACCTCGATAGCGATCCCATCGACCTTCCGCGCATCGAGATTCGCGGAGATCGCTCGCTCGATGACTTTGTTGCCATCGTCGAGGCCGTGCTGGGATGAACCGCTTTTGTCCAGTGTCTCCTTTGCGTCGCCGGCAAGTCTATTGGGCGACTTGGGATACGGCTGACATCAGCTCCTGCGGATTTGGCGCCCCAAACATGTGTCGCCCACCCTCCGGAACCTCCGTGAAGCTCCAGCGGACAATCCCTTGGCGGTCCAGCAGGAACTGACCGACCAATTGTCCGTGTCCCGTCGCCATCATCTGCTGGTCGGCTTCGGTCAGTTCGTAATGGTCCTTCTTGTCGAGGAATTCACCGGCCGTCATAGGATCCATCGGACCGGGCAACTCGCCGGGTATGTCGACCCGCATTTCCTTTGCCACTGCCATTGCGACCTTATAGGGCCAGTTCGTCTCGTTTTCGGTGAATTCGAGATTTGGCAGTCCAAAAGCACGATGTGAAGCGCGTTCAGGGTCGGAGGCCGCAAGCAGATTCGGCATCGGGTGGTAGCGGAAATAGAGACGCGCCCGTTCGATCGGCGTGTTGACCACCGTCAGGCTCCCTACGCCCTTTTCGCGCAGTTCCGGATCGAGCCGCGCCTGGGCGGCGATATGGCGCCGGCAAAACGCGCAATGCAGACCTCGAAACAGGCCGACCAGCACCGGTTTTTGCCCGCGAAAGTCGTCAAGCGCGATCTTGCCTTCCTGGGTAATGGCGTCGAGTACCACGTTCGGCGCGCGATCGCCCGGCTGAAGCGGCATCAAGTCAATACGCGCTGACATTTCCAACCTCCCACCCCCGGCTAGTCGAGAAAAGGCAGCACCACGAGCGCTTCCGGGTCGAGCCCGTGCCGGGCGCATATACCCTGCGCCAAGGAAAAGTAGCGTTCGGCCTCGGCCAGATTGTCGAGGTCGAGATTTAGCGTTGCAAGACCATCATAGCACGGAAACAGCAGTTGCGGTTCGCCCGTTTCGCGGGCTACGTCCAGTGCCTCGTGGAACAAGCCAACCGCGAGGTCCGGGCGGCCGTTGCACTGGTGGATCTGCCCAAGCACGATCAAAGGCACCGCCAGGTGTTCGCGCTGGTCTAGCGCCCGGTCGATCTCGATGGCCTTCTCGGCAGCCGGCACGCCCTCCGTTGGACAGCGATCCGTGAAAGTGCAACAAGCCACCGCCAGGTTGACGAGGAGGCGCGCCTGGTAGCCCAGGTCCCCAATATGGCGCGCCACTTCAAGACCGCGCCGGCAAACCTCCATCGCCTGGGCTGGATCGATGGTCGTGTAAAGCACGCCGAGATTGGTGTAGCCGCGGCAGGCCGCGCCCGGCAGACCTGCGGCTTCCGCCAATTCAATGCTGCGCTCAACCTGGCTAACGGCTTCATGGTTTCGGCCAAGGCGGGCCAGCGCGACAGCCTTGGTATTGAGTGCCTCGGCTGTCACAAGAGTGGCATCGCGCCCCACCTCGGAGACATGCTCCGTTGTCAGGGCGCCTACGCAATCCAGCGCCGCGTCTGCCCATTTTGCCGCGAGCGCGTGATCTCCGCTACGGAATGCCTGTCGGCCACGCTCTTGCCACAGATGCGCCTGCTCGACCGGGGCGTCTGCTCCATCGAGGAGCGCCGCCGCTTCGGCATAGCGGGATTCCGCGTTGTCCCGCTTGCCGACGTCCCAGAGCAGCCGACCGATCTTGCGCAAAACGCGCGCCGCAGCGACGCGATCGGCTGACGCGCGGTAGGCCTGCAGCACAGTCTCGTAGTGCTGGTGCGCGAACTCGCGGCGGCCTGCCGGGCCGCTCAAATCGGCAATGCGCTCTGCAATTGCCAGTTTGAGCGGTGTCTGTGCCTTCTCGCCCAATGCGGTCAACGCGCGCTCGTAGAGACGAAGGGCGTCGTCGTTGGCGTATATCATGCGAGCGCGATCGCCCGCGGTCTGCAGGTAATAGGCCCCCCTCTCGCGCTCGGCGCTCAGTGCGAAATGATGACCGAGCACGGTCAAATCCTCGAGCCGTTCCGGCTTGTCGCCGCACAGTTGCTCCAAAGCGGCACCGACCCGCCCGTGAATGTCGGTCCGGCGCTGCAGGAGCAGATTCTGGTAGATCACGTCTTGCAGCAATGTTTGCGAAAAGCGGTAGCTTTGCGACGAGACCGAGCCTGATCCGGCAACTTCCTCGATGATTTCCGCATCGCAAAGCAGTTCGCAGCCGGCCTCCAGCCGGCCGGGGTCGGCTGTCACGGTTTTCAGAAGTGTGACATCGAAGCGCGGGCCGATTACCGCGGCTTCCTGGGCCAACCGGCGTACCTCTTGAGGCAGTCGGTCGACGCGAGCGAGCAACATTGCCTGGATCGTGGCGGGGATGCCGGTTGCGCCTTCGCCTGCAACGGTCCGCCATTTCTGTCCCTCGCGCACCAGGACACCGCGATCAACAAGGCCGCGAACGATCTCCTCGATAAAAAGCGGATTGCCGCCCGCGCGCTCGAGGATCTGGTCGACAAGCCCTCCCGCGGCGTTTGCACAGCTCTCGCCGAAAAGCGCCGCCAGTAGGCTGCGTCCGTCATCGCTGTTGAGCGGCGAAAGCCTGAGCGCTGTGTGACTGACCCGACCAGAGTCGAGTTGACCGTTGTCCGGCGCCGGACGATGTGTGACCAGCAACATCAGCCGCGTGCGTTCCAACCTGTCCATCACGAAACGCAGTGCCTCGAGCGAGGCGACATCGGCCCAGTGGAGGTCTTCGACGACAATCAACAGCGGCGACAACGCAAGCCGCCGTTCGATGATTGTGCGGACTGCATAGAGAATTTGCCGCCGCAACTGCTCCGGCTCGACATACTGCAAGGTGGCATCGGGGTCGCCAAGGCCAAGCACATGGTAGAGCAAAGGCATCAGCCGCTTCGCCTCCTCGTCCTGCAAGCCGAGATCGGCAAGCAAGGCTGCGAGCTTGCCCCGCATTTCGTCCCCATTGTCGTTCTGCATCATCCCGGCAGCGCTGCGCACCACCGCGCCCAGGGCGCCGAATGATTGTTCGCCTAGCGGTGAGCACATGGCCTGCCGCACGGCGACATTGCGAAAACGATCCTCGTCGCCGACGCGGGCGACGAACTCCTTTATCAGCCGCGATTTCCCGATACCGGCTTCTCCGACGAGGCGGACAAGCTGGGCCGAGCCGCCGCACGCCTGGTCAAGGCTCGCCAGCATCCTGTTGAGCTCCGCATCACGGCCTATTATCGGCGCACTGAGGCCGAGCGCCTCGAGCCCGCGCGCTGCACGCGGCGCCGCTAGCGGTGCATCCAGCCGATGGACGAGCACGCTGCCGGCCTTGCCGCGAAGGACGACATGGCCCAGCGACTCGTAAGCGAAGGCATGCCGGGTCAGCCTGTGCGTGAGCTCGCCCACCAGCACCTCACCCGGCGCGGCCAGCGATTGCAGGCGTTGCGCCGTGTTCACCGTGTCGCCGGTCACCGAATAGGATTTGGCGGTGCCGATGCCCAATCCGCCGGTAACGACGGGGCCTGTGTTTATGCCGATGTGGAGCAGCAGAGGCGAACCGGAGTGGGACGTGCTTTCGCCGAGCCGCGCTGTCCGGGCGATCATGTCGAGCGCGGCGCGAAGCGCGCGTTCCGGATCGTCCTCGTGCGCCACCGGCGCGCCGAACAAGGCGAGCAGTGCGTCGCCGATGAATTTGTCGACGAAACCACCAAAGTTTCGCACCGCCGCCGTCAATTCCTTGAACAGTTCGTTCTGCAGCCCTTGCATGACCTCGGGGTCGAGCTGCTCGCTGAGCGTCGTGAAGCCGCAGAGGTCGGCGAACAGGACCGTTACCGTCCGTCGATCGGCGTCGGAGACGGGAAACTGCCCTTCCTGGCTTTCGATGTTCGGCGACGGAGTTCGAGAGGGTGGCGCGATGGTCCGGCCTGGTGTTGGAGCAGGCCGTTCAACGGCCTTTGCGAACGCACCAACGCTTGCCCCACATTTCGGACAGAACTCGAAATCAGGTGCGCAGACGTAGCCGCAACTGGCGCAAGGCACGGGCTGGCGCCTGCCACACTTCGGACAGAAGGCGTAACCGCCCTCAATCTCGAAACCGCAGCCCGAGCAGTCCATGGACACCTCACTAGAGCATGATGCCAAAAAGTGTGATGCGGGTTTCGGGCGACATCATGCTCTATCTCTTTGACTAGAGCCATGACGCGTGCTCGCCACGCTCTTCACGGCTGGGGGTATGCACAAGGATGAACCGATAGCCGTCAACCGGCAAGCGGTGGCGAAAATGGGCATCCGGGTGGGTTCGGCGGCACGGCGCCGCCGATACGGTCGGCTGCGTGGCCGTCGTTTGCGAAAATTCTCTCTCACCCCCATCTTCCTGCTATCGTGGAGATGAGGAGGCGGGCCTATGAGCGAGAACCGTAAGCTGGCCGCAATCCTGGCCGCAGACGTGGTCGGATACAGCCGACTCGCGAGCGAGGACGAAGATCGTACCTTGGCGAGGTTGCGGACACTGCGCAGCGACCTGATCGATCCGACCATCGCAGTGCACAACGGACGGGTGATCAAGCGCACCGGGGATGGGGCGCTGGTTGAGTTCCGCAGTGTGGTGGATGCCGTGCGCTGCGCCGTTGAGGTTCAGAATGGTATGGCTGAACGCAATGCCGGCGTGCCGCAGGACCGCCGCATCGAGTTCAGGATCGGCATCCATCTGGGCGATGTGGTCGAAGAAAGCGACGGCGACCTGATGGGCGACGGCGTCAACATCGCCTCGCGTCTGGAGGGCGTCGCGGCGCCCGGCGCGATCTGCCTGTCCGAGGATGCCTATCGACAGGTCAAGGCGAGGCTCGACCTTTCGGTCAGCGATCTCGGCAGCACACAGCTCAAGAACATCGCCGAGCCGATCCGGGTCTATTCTCTGCAAGTCGGGACCAAGGCGCCCGCGACTCCGGAAACCGCGACGAGCCGGCCAGCCACGGCAGCGCCGCCGAAACTGTCGATCGCCGTGCTGCCGTTCGCCAACATGAGCGGTGACGCCGAACAGGACTACTTCGCCGACGGCATCTCCGAAGACATCATCACGGCGCTGTCAAAACTGTCGCAGCTCTTCGTCATCGCACGCAATTCGTCGTTCACCTTCAAAGGCCAGAACGTCCATGTGCAGGACGTCGGCGCGAAGCTGGGCGTACGGCATGTGCTTGAAGGCAGCGTACGCAAGTCGGGCAACAGGGTGCGCATCACCGCGCAGCTCATCGATGCAATTTCGGGCGGCCATCTGTGGGCGGAGCGGTTCGATCGCGACCTGACCGACATATTCGCCGTGCAGGACGACGTGACGCAGCAGATCGTCGGTGCGCTAGCGCTCAACCTGACTGATGACGCCCGTCTGCGGCTGGCGCCGGAGCCCCCGCGCAACACCGAGGCGTATGACTGTTTCCTGCGCGGCCGGGAACTGTGGCATCGGCTGACAAAGGAGACGAACACCGCATCCCGCGACCTCTTGCAACGTGCCACCGAGCTGGACCCGAACTTTGCCTCTGCCTACGCTTTCCTTGCCCTCACGCACGGCGTCGATTACCTGAACAGGTGGGGTGCGTCACCGCCGGAATCGATGACGCAGGCCGAAGAGGCCGCAACGCGAGCGGTGGCGCTGGATGACAACGACCCCTGGGCGCACTGGGCGCTGGCGATAGCCAAGCTGTACACACGACGGCACGATGAGGCCGTCGACGAGATCGAGCACGCACTGGTCCTCAATCCGAACTTCGCCGAAGCGCATGTCTGCCGTGGCGAGACGCTGTACTATTCAGGCCGACCCGCGGAGGCCCTCGAGAGTTTCGCCCGGGGAAAGACCTTGAACCCATACTTTCCGGATGTGGTTCTGCACTTCCAGGCTTTGGCGTTGTTTCAGCTGGAAAGGTACGACGAGGCCGTTGACCTCTTGCTGCAACGGCTGGCTCGCAACGCTACCACCGACGTCTCTCGCGCGCTTCTGGCCGCCAGCTACGGCCATCTGGGCCATTTGGAGGAGGCCCGCGCGGCATGGCAGGAGGTGCTTCGC
>FTCV01000857.1_pt1 | contig 12284 bp, 10 predicted proteins | sample 1639691 | NCBI WGS metagenome assembly FTCV01 (sample SAMEA3914864, study PRJEB12502) | metagenome | biome: forest; material: soil | place: USA | collected 2012-03-12 | depth 0.3 m
ACAACATCCGCTCCAGATGTTCGACATGGCCGACATGAACCATGACGGCGTCCTCAGCCCGGCCGAAGCACGGATGGCAATGGCGTTCCGCAGCTTCGGAAAATAACAGTTCGTCGCTGCGGAGCGGCTCGAGATGACCACATGACGGCACGCGCACCCGCGTGCGATCCCGTGGATCAAGATGTATGGCCCTTGATGAGCGACGAGCCGTCCTGGGCCCGATTGACCCCAAGAGCTGGGTCGGCTTCCTAAACATCCATGCTGGACCAAACGACCCGAATTATTTCGCAAACGGAACAGGAGCGTCTGTTCCGCAATCGCGCTTTGGAAGAAGCGTCCCTTCTCTATGCTCAAAATGGGCGAGAGGCACTGGATCTTGTCCGGAAAGAAGCGCGCTCCTCGAAGATCGGGCCCCAGGAAAGACGGTATCACCGCCTGGTCCATATTGAGATCGAACGACTGGATCGCCTTGAGCGCAACGGCGCCCCTTTCAGCGCCGCCCTCGTCGTCAGCCCACCACGCCAGCCGGGCCCGGGCCGTTTCATGCGGTTCTTCCGATGGCTCTTCGCCCCACGCGTACGACGCCGATAGTCACCTGCACCTGCGCCGGACCTGGCTGCGCCAATATGCAGATTGCTACCTAGTCGCTGAGCTGCCGGTCGCCCTCCTGGGGGCAGCGGCCGGTTCTCGGTACAGCCGTCAATGAACTACATGACGGGCACGCAAGCTGCCTGATCGCTGTCGGTCACTTCAGCCGAAGAGCAGCCCGGCGGTAACGCGCCAATCTCAATCCTTCAGAGCGTCGTTTCCTGATCCGACAACCGGACGTTCGTTCGCGTCCGGCGATCACCAGCGCCCCGTGTCCACTTGATCAGAGCAATTGTAGTTTTCGGCCGCAATAGGCAGCCACTCCAAAATGTCCTGGGACGGCCAGGCTTATCGCGGCGCGGGAGCAGCGCTTGCGCTCGAGCCGGGCCAGCGCTTCCAGTGTCGGGGGGCGCGTCGACCATGGCGGCGAGAAGGCGGCCGTCCACCCGCGCGAGCGCCCTCACGCCTGAAGGGGAACACGCAGAGCATGCGAACCTCTCGAGCGTCCGCTTACAGAAGGCTATCCCTTTGGAAGGAACTCGGGCGGTGGCCGGCTTCTACCGGCGCAATACTCCCCGCGAGCATTATCGTCCGCTCGATGCAGGAGAGGGCGCCAGCCAGAACGGAGTTCAGCAGGTATGATTCGTCCATCAATCTGGCTTTTGGGATAGGGAGGACTCGGCCCGAGGACTGATCGACCCGGCCCTCGGCTTTTCGGCATGGACGGGTATCGCTGTCAACGCCGAAGGGCTGCCGTATGAGTGTCGTATATAGCCGTGATGGGATGGAGATTGCGCTTGATCGGAGCCAGTCGACGCCGTTGCACGAGCAGATCAGCGGCTCCCTGAAAACGGCGATCCTCGAAGGGCGGCTGCAACCCGGCGCGCGTTTGCCGTCGTGGCTCGACTTGGCGACGCAGCTGGGCGTCGCGCGCGGGACGATCAAGGCGGCCTATGAGAAGCTCGCGGATGAACATCTCGTGGTCTCTGCGGGCCCCGGCGGCACGCGCGTCGCCCGCGACATCCCGGTCATCCACGCCGCCCCTCCGCTCGAGATCGGACGCCCGCTCTCGAACTTCCTTCGTGGTTTCGGCCTTCCGCCGTTGCCCTTTCAGATGGGCGTGCCCTCTCAGGATGCCTTTCCCTACAAGCTCTGGTCGCGCTTCCGTACCCGTGCCGTCAGGGAGGATGCGATGGCGCCGGTCGGGCCAATCGATCCCCGCGGCAATGCCGATCTGCGGGAGGAGATTGCGAGCTATCTCGCCATCGCGCGCGGAATTCGCTGTGCGCCCGATCAGGTGATCCTCACCAACGGGTTTCGCGGAGGCCTTGCGCTGGCGCTTCGGGCTCTGGACTTGCGGGGCCGCAACGTCTGGATGGAAGATCCCGGCTTCTTCCTCACACGGATGGGGCTCGATCTCGAAGGCTTGATGATCGTGCCGGTGCCGGTAGACGACGAGGGGATCATGGTCGAGCGCGGCATTGAACTTGCGCCCGACGCCGCGATGGCGATCGTGACGGCCAGCCAGCAGGCGCCGACAGGAGTCCCCCTGTCGCCGGAGCGCCGAGCCGCGTTGCTGCAATGGGCGCTCAGCAGCGGCGCCTGGATCATTGAGAACGACTATCTGGGCGAACTTCAGTCTTCTGGTAGGGCCACGCCGGCTCTGGCGGCGTCCGACGACTTCGGGCGCGTCATCCATATCGGGAGCTTCAGCAAGACGCTGAGCCCGACGATCGGGCTCGGCTTCCTCGTGGCGCCCGCCGATCTGGCTGCGCACTTCGGCAATGTCGCCGCCTTTCTGCAGCCCGCGCCCAACACGACGACGCAGCTCGCTTTGGCGGCCTTCATCCGCGAGGGCCATTATCTTCGGCATCTGCGCTGCATGAAGCGCCTCTATGCCGACAGGCGCGAAGCCCTATGCGCGCGCCTCGACGACGGAATCGTCCGGCACGTGACGGGCGTTTCGGTGGTAATCGATCTCCCGGAGGGGACGAACGATTGCGACCTCGCCAGGCGAGCCTTGCAGATGGGAATCTCGCCCATGCCGCTCTCGCTCTGGTGGCATGACGCGGCCTTTGCACGGCCGGGCTTCCTCCTTGGAATCTCGAACCTCCAGCCGGCCGTCATCGATCGGGCCTGCCAGGCGTTGCGGGAGCTGACCGGCGTGTCCGCCTGACGTTCATGGCGGGCGATCAGCGGTCGGGCGATCCGGTGTTCGGCACCCCTGGCCGTCCTATTTCGCGCAGTGCCGCGCACAGACATCGATGCAGCGCGCTCTGCTCCACTGCGGCTTGCCGCCGTTGACCTCGGCCTTCCTCACCACTGAAGCAGGATGTGAGCAGAACAGCCGTCCTTCCCCGCGATGGCCCATCTGGTCGCCGCCAGATACTGGCTCAAATTCGTCCTCGCCGGTTAGATAATGGGCTAGGTTGCATCGCCTTCGGTACGATGTTCAGGCCCACCCCAAAGGTATATCTTTGCTTCAGGGTCTTACCCCGGCTTGTCCCGAAGTAGGGCCGTGGAGTGGATATGCACGTCGCCATTCTTCACATGCGGTGCAAGGAAGAGACAGGATGGACGGGATGAGACGATCATGCCGCGTCCGCGCCGCAGGGTGACGGAATGAGTGTGACGTTTGAGCATGGCCCTATGGAGATTGCGCTCGATCGCAATCACGCGACGCCATTGGCCGAGCAGATCAGCGAGTCCCTGAAGTCTGCCATTCTGGAAGGACGGCTGGAGCCCGGCACGCGCCTGCCCTCATGGCTCGACATGGCCACGCAGCTCGGCGTCGCGCGGGGAACGATCAAGGCAGCTTATGAGAAGCTCGCCGACGAGTTTCTTGTCGTATCCGCCGGGGCAGGGGGCACTCGCGTTGCCTGCGACGTACAGGCCGTGCTCCCCGCGCCAACGGCCGAAATCAGGCGCCCCCTTCAGGGGTTCGTTCGCGGCTTCAACCTGCCGCCCTTGCCTTTCCAGATGGGTGTGCCCGCGCAGGACGCCTTTCCCTATAAGCTCTGGGCGCGCTTCCGCACCCGCGCGGTGCGCGATGATGCGATGGCGCCTGTCGGGCCGCAGGATCCGCGCGGCAATCCCGAGCTGCGCGCCCAGATTGCGAGCTATTTGGCGATTGCGCGGGGCATCCGGTGCGTTCCCGATCAAGTGCTTCTCACGGCCGGTTTCCGCAACGGCCTCGCGCTGACGCTTCGGGTGCTGGGAGCGCGGGGGCGGTCGGTCTGGATGGAGGAGCCCGGATATCCGATCACGCGCATGGGCCTCGAGCTCGACGGCATGACCATCGTGCCCGTACCTGTCGACGATGAGGGGATCATGGTCGACCGCGGCCTAGAGCTTGCGCCCGACGCCGCTTTGGCGATCGTGACGGCCAGCCAGCAATCCCCGACCGGCGTGTCTCTTTCCGGCGAACGGCGGGTCAAACTGCTGCAATGGGCGGCGCGAAACGAAAGCTGGATCATCGAGGATGATTATCTGAGCGAACTGCAGCTGTGCGGTCGGGTGTCGCCGGCATTGGCTGCATCCGATCTAGGTGGGCGGGTTATCCATATCGGCAGCTTCAGCAAGACAATGAGCCCGACGGTTGGGCTGGGCTTCCTTGTCGCGCCGGTCGAGCTCGCGGCGCGGTTTGGTGATATCGCCGCCTGCCTTCAGCCTTCACCGAACCAGACCACGCAGCTGGCGCTCGCCTGCTTCATCGGGGATGGCCATTATCTCCGCCACCTTCGCTACATGAAGCGGCTCTACGGCGAACGGCGCGAGGCTCTTAGTGCCTGTCTTGGTGACGATGTCGAGGTTCTGTACACGGCCGGACTCTCACTGGTAGTCCGGCTACCGGAGGGGACGAACGATCGGGATCTCGCCAAACTCGCGCTCGACAAGGGCATCGCGCCCATGCCCCTATCTGTCTGGTGGCATGATCCGGCGCAGGCGAAGCCCGGTTTCGTGCTCGGCGTCGCGAACCTCAAGCCGTCGATAATCGGTAAGACATGCGAGACCCTGAAGAGTCTCATCGCCACCTCATAGTATAGTCGATTTTGCACGTTTCAGGTCTGGTGCCGGACGCTCTGGCGGCAGATAACCGAATCACGCAAAGAGATTGTCGCAGCATTGATCCTGATGTCGATCAGAGCATCCAAGATCGCGATCATCTTCCGAGCTATTTTCTGCCGTCATGTTTCACATCGCGCAGGAAATTTGACAGAAGCGTTTAAGCATAACCCATAATCTACGTGCAGATGGTGATTCCATGCCGACAAGAGGCGTCGGTATGGTCGTGGACGTTTATTTTGCGGATGCCTCCGGGATCAAGATTTTGGAGAACTGCTATGGTGCATCTTGCGCCTATGGATAGTCGCGTCGATGACATTCCCGCCGACGATGACGTCGCTTCGGCCTTTGCATGGAGCCGCCCCAGCCCCTCGAACCAGCTGCTTCGGCTCGAACCTTCCCATCTAAGTGCGCTGGAGCAGAGCGTGGTGGCGCTTGCCCAGTTTGACCCGCTGTCGACGACCCGAGCGCCCGGTCCCCTTATGCGCTTGCTGCGCGGCGCCTTCGGCATCGAACCGCCGAACAGGCTCGCGAACAAACGGCTCGAGGTCCTGCGACGCTACAGCGTCATCTTGAGGGAGCGCTCAGGTCGCCCCGAGCCCTGTGAAGTAGAGGCTATGAAGGAATCCGGCTTCTCAGAGGCGAAGATCCGGGAGGTCGATTTCCTGATCGCGCGAGCGTCGATCGACAATCAGAGCTGGACTGTCGATGGATCGGAGGTGCTGTGATGAAACACCATCGGGACATCGAAACATTGGTCGATCGTCATGTCGGAATCGACCGATCGGGTCCGAGGCGAAAAACTGCCGCCTCCCAGACGCGGCAGCATCCGGTAGCGTGGAGGCGGATCGTCGGCTGGCTCCTCATGGTGGCGTTGCTAGGGACGCTGTTCCAGATGCTCGCCGCGCATTTTCAGGATGATTATGTATCCTTCATCCTGACGGTCCTGCCCGTGGTCAGCCTCGTCGCGCTGATACGGCCGCAAACCGACCGACGTCATCATCGCGCGCTGAGCCGCGCCTCATCCGGCAATCGGCCGCATCGCATCTGACCGACGGGTGGGCGTCCGTCCTGACCTCGGAGGTTTGGATGGGCGCCGGCTTTGTCAGGGAAGATGTCGGATCGCCTTTTCGAGCTGATCGACAAGAACCACTCCGTTGACCGGTTTGGTTAGGAACGCGGCCGCACCCTGTGCCATCGCGAGGGCACGCGTGCGGAGGTCCCCATAAGAAGTAACAATGATGACGGGCAGGGCCGGGTCGATCACTTGGAGGCGGGCCTGAAGGTCCAGGCCGCTGGCACCCGCCATCTTCACGTCGCTGATCAGGCAGCCGAAACGGCCGACCCTGTGAGCCTGCAGAAAGCTTTCAGCTCCGTCGAAGGTCTCGCAATTCATATCGAGCACTTCAATCAGATCGGCCAGGGCACTCCGAACGGCCTCGTTGTCATCCACGATGGCAATGGTGGGTAGATCGGACACTTATGTGTTCCTGTCGGTGTAACCATCCAATGCGGTTCCGACAGAGTGTCGTCTTTTAGGGGAGGCGCGATAGCTATCCCGTGGTCTAGTGATGTTCATGGCGCATGGAGCAGGGGAGCTGCTCCCAAGCGCGTACCAGATCCACGATCGCGCCGACGCCCATCTTCTTCATCAGATTGGCGCGGTGCAGCTTCACCGTTACCTCCGAGATGCCGAGCTCGAAGGCGATCTGTTTGTTGAGCAACCCTTTGACTGCGCCGCGCATTACCTGCTGCTCGCGGGACGTTAGCCGTTCGAACGCTTCCATTATTCGAAGGATTGCCCGCTTGTGTGTGCGCCTTTCGATGTCGATCTGGATGGCGGCCGACACAGCATCCAGCATAGTCTGGTCGCGCACCGGCTTGATCAGGAAGTCAACGGCGCCCGCCTTCATCGCCTGCACGGACATGGGAACGTCGCCGTGCGCGGTGAGGAAGATGATCGGCTTGGTCTCGTTGCGGGCGACGAACTGGTTCTGGAGCTCGAGCCCGCTCAGGCCCGGCATCCGGATGTCCAGGATAAGGCAGCCGGGGCGATCGGGCAGGTCTTCCCGCAGCAGGTCCCTGGTCGAGCCGAAGAGTCGAGATTCGATGGTGACCGTTTCGAGAAGATCGCTCAAGGCTTCCTGCATGGCGCGATCGTCGTCGACTATCAGCACGAGCGGCTTCTGGTCGGAGCCAGGAACCTCGCCCGGACTGCTATTCCTCGACGAATTCATCTGTGCCACCTCCGATTGAAGTTATGCGAGCTGCGATGGGTTCCTCATTCCGCTTGACGATGAAAGGCGGCGGCGAGGGGTTCCGTCGAGCCCTCCGCCGCCGCCGTCCGGACCAATCCTCGGTCAGAAATTGATCGTGCGCGCCTGGAGGACGTTCTCGTAGGCCGCGGCGCGATCGGCGGCCGGCGGATAGATCCAGACCGTGTTGATCTCCATCTTCACGCCCTTGGCCTGCTCGCCTGTGATCTCGACATCCGCCGACCAGCCGCGGGTGAAGATCGCGGTGTCTGGGCCGAGGTCGAGGCACGTCACATAGGAAGGTTGGTCATAGGGGAGCGTGGGCTGGCCGATCAGGTCCGCCGCCGCATTGTGGCCCGCGAAGGCGCCGAGGCGGCGCGCATGCTGGCATGAGATCAGGCAGAAATTGCCGTCGCTGTCGGTCGCGACCTTGGCGGTGTCGCCGCTCGCAAACACGTTGGGCGCGCCTGGCACGCGGAGGTCGGCCTCCGTCAGGATGCGGCCGAGCGGATCACGCTCGGCGGCCAGCTGCGCGGTCAGCGGTGAGGAGCGCATGCCGGCGGACCAGATCACGGTCGAGGTTTCGATCCGCTCGCCATTCTGGAGGGTGACACTGTCCGCATCGAGCGACGCGATGCCCGAGCCCAGCCGCGATTCGATGCCGAGGTCCTCCAGGCGCTTCTGGATATAGGGGAGCGGCGCGGCGCCCATCTCCGGGGCGACGCGATCGGAGCGGTCGACAATGATCACCCGGACATCCTCGTCCTCGCCGAGGATCTCGCGCAGACGGTCCGGCATCTCGGTCGCAATCTCAAGGCCGGTAAAACCCGCGCCGCCGACCACGACAGTGTTGCGCGTTGCGGACGACGGGCGGGTGGCGAGGCTGCTCAGGTGCTGGTCGAGCTTCACCGCGTCCTCGATCTGTGCGGCGCTGTGGCCGAATTCGGCGAGGCCTGGGAACGGCGGCTGGAAACCTTCGCTGCCGGCGGCGAGCACGAGGCGATCAAAGGAGAGTGTCTTCTGCTGCTTGTCGCGGTCGATCGCGGAGACGGTACCGGAAGCGCTGTCGATGCTCTCGACCCAGCCCTCGACATGTTCGATGTCGGTGGCGGCGAAGAGGTCGCTGAGGGGGGCGGTCATCAGATGGGGCTGGCGCTCGTAGAGCCGTGGGCGGAGCACCATGGCCGGCTCCGGCGAGACGACGGTGATGACCAGATCCTCAGGCGAGATACCCTCCTCGTGGCGCAGGCGCGAGGCTCCGAGTGCAGCCATCATGCCGGCAAAGCCCGAGCCGATGATCAGGATATGCTTTGCCATCTCATAATACTCCCGTTTGGAATTGATTGTTGGAATAAATGGTGCACCACTGAGAATTTGTGGCTGGTAAAATTACTGTTTGCTTGATTGGATGTCGGATGAACGTGTCACTGTTATTGATCAATAACTATAAAAAGTTCTCGATTTTTCAGTTTGGTCGTCATCTATATTTAGACAAATTATCATTATAGGCTGTTACGAATAGTCGACGCTTTTCATGGGATGTTCTGGAGATCCTCTGCGCGCATTGTGCTGCGGATCGTCGCCCGGGAGTAGAACCGAACCATGGCAATGTGACTGTACCGAAGCAGCGCCTCCGGCCTCAGTTGAACGAAGTGCCGCTATCGATCTGAAGACTGACTCCGCTCATGCCCTTCGCGCTTCAGCTGGCCCAGGCACGCGCGCGCTATGTCATCCAGTTCGTCGCGCGAACCCTCGTGGAGTGGGACGAAGGGGCTTGGCGCGTCGGTCGTAGGACGACGGTACAGCCCGTGTGTCATCTCTCGCACCTTACGCGCCGAAAGCCGTCGTGATGGGATGCTGCTATGGACTGTGGAGTCGACATGGCGGCGGTCTCGGGGCGAAATCACGTCGCCGACCCGGGACAATATCTCAGCCGGCGAGCGCGTGCGTCGGGCATGAGTGGCTGTGTCGCCATCGGGGCGAACCGGCATGACGGACTATGCTGAGGCGGCTGTGACGGCTGGTGGCCCGGTGACCGGAGCCATTCTCGCTTTTTCCGGGAGCTCGAGAACGGGTTCGCTCAACCGTCGGCTCCTCGACGAGGCTATTGGTCTGATCACGGCACTCGACGCGGATGTGTCGCAGCTCGACCTCCGCGATCTCGAGCTGCCGCTGTACGATCCCGACATGGAACCGCGTGAATGGCCGTGGGGCGTGCGCGTCTTCCGCCAGCTCCTTTCCGCGCATGATGGACTGGTGATCGCGACGCCCGAATGTAACGGGTCGCTGCCGCCGCTCCTCAAGAATGCACTCGACTGGAGTTCGGTGGCGGTAGGCCGCTCCAGCGGCCTTGCGCCGCATCGCGGGAAAGTTGCCGCCATCATGTCCGCGACCGCCGCTGGGACGCCCCCGGCCCACTGCCTCGATCATTTGCGGACGGTGCTCTCGACGATGGGTATAGTTGTGCTGCCCGACGAGATCACCGTCAGCTCAGCAGGCTCGGCGCTGGGCGAGAAGGGGCTGCGCGGCTCTCCAGCCGATCGCCTACTGCGGCGGCAGATGGAAACGCTCGTCCGTGAATTGCAGGTGCCGCGGATCTGGATCGATCTGCCCTGAAAGATCCCACGTCGAGGGTGGATAGCGGCTTGCGCTCTGGCAGAGTGCGGTTGCTGACCCAAACTCGGTGGAGGCAACCATGCTTGCAGCTGATCGACCTGGAAGACCAGCACGTCTTTTTCGCGCGCCTCGCGGATCATCTCGATCAGCGGCGTCTTTGAGGTATTGCCGCAGTCAGATTGAGTTTCACGTCGATCTTCGCGTTGCAGGCTCAAGGAAGGGCGCCGAGGTCACGGCGGCCGCCCTGAAGAAGTGGGTGGGGAGTCTGTCCGGTTGCGGCGCATCCGATGCGGGATGGCAGGACAGGGGGATGGGGGGACGTCCCGCTCACCCCACCGGATGCGCCGCGCGTCAGCCCTTTGGCCGGATTGAGGGATATCCGGCGCACCCAGGACGTGACAGCTAAAATATTGCGAGTAGAGCGAGAGTATGCATTGCAAATTTGCTAGATCCCGGCGGTGTGGCCCGGATCTTTGTTGTTCTGCATCTTCGTCTTTTCCTTATAGTGATGGTTAGTGTGACCCTGTGATCTCTCGTTGCTTCGCGGAGCACTAAACCAAATTCTTGCCGATTCCGATAGAACCGAAACATACAAGGTGTAGTGTACCAAAGGGCTCTGGTGAACAATTCAGGCTTGCTTCCGCGTTGCCCGGGCCGTGGTCGAGCAACCCCGCTTAGTGGATTTCGGGGCGGACTGGTCGAGCGTCGCCCCTCTCTCTGCAAACAGTCCTGCGAGCGCGAGCCGGACAAGGTCGCCGGCCCTCGGACCCGAGCTGAAATTCATCGACGGGGCATAGGCCAGCTCGCACAGCATCGCGCCCAGCGTCTCCGGATCGACCGAGGGGAAGGCGGGGCGTCCCGGTAGGCTCTGCTGCCGGTTAGCGGCGGCCATACGATAGTATGCTGGTGCTGCGTCGAACGATCAGGGAGTCGGTGACGAGGACGGGCGCGCTGGTTTCACCGGCCGGAAATATGGTCCGTGCTGTCGTCCGAAGGCGCGACTTTCTGGCCGAGTGCTTCCCGCAGGCAACGATGCAGTGCGCTTTGTTCCACGGGTTTTAGCAGGAATGCATGAGCGCCGCCGGCAAGCGCCTGCTGCTTCGTCTGCGCATCGGCATAGGCGGTGATAAAGATAACGGGAAGATCCGGGGCCACTGCCTTCAGGCGCCGTTGAAACTCGAGCCCGTCGGTTTTCGGCATTCTGACGTCCGTCACGACGCAATCGAACAGCCCCGGAGCATAGGAGGCGAAGAAGCCGTCGACGCTGCCGAACGTGAGGCAGTCGAGGTCGAGGACTTCCATCAGATCCTCGAGAGCCTCCCGCATCGCGTCATCGTCGTCCACGATTCCTATTCTCGGGGTTGTGCGCAAACTCCTCTCCCAACGCGGCCTCGCCTCCAGTGTCGCACCGTCGTCGTCGTCGAGTCCAAATGCTAGTCACACCAAAGTCTAGCTTTGCATCTGTTCCGAGGGGTGCGCCGTTTAGGTTGATGCTGTTTACGTCAAATTTTCGAGATCTTTTACAAACATTGAAAGTAATATTTCAAGTAATGACATGTATATTTTGTTGATTTGTATAATCTTGACCTCGAGCCGGAAGTGTGAGGAGTGATCTGTGTCTTGATGGTCAGGGCTGGTTGCCTTATAGGAGAGGAGAGGCGTGTCCGGCAGCGGCCGGGGAGAGTCTGATCCCCCCTCAACAATTTGCCGAAGCGAGATCACGAGATGCCGTTCTCATCCGCACCGCCTGATCCCGGGGCGGCCCCATCCGCCCTGAGCGGGGCTGAGATGAGCATACGCACGCTCATCGAGCATATGCCGATCGCCCTGTGGCAGGTGGACGCGCGCACGCCTGGCCAAGTCTTCCAAAAGCTCCGGGAAGAAGGGGTGACCGATATCGGGGCCTATCTGGCGGATCATCCCGAGCTGGCGGAATATGCGAAAAACACCGCTGTGGTCACCGCGGTCAATCGGCAGGCGATGACGCTCTTCCGCGGCTGTGACGAAGCGGAGTTCCTCAAGCCCGTGCGCTACCTATTCGAGGCGACGCCATCCGCGGTTATTCGCGTGATGACCGCGCATTACGAGGACCGGCGAAATCATATCGAGGAGCTCAAGGTCCAGGCATTCGACGGCCGGATCCTCGACGTACTCTTCCTCGTGACCTTCCCCGCGCGAGCCGAGAGCCAGGAGACGACGTTCATCTGCATGCTCGACATCACGGACCGGATCCGCGTTGAGAATGAGCTCCGGCAGTTGCAGGCGGACTTCGCTCATGCCGCGCGGATGTCGACGCTGGGCGAGTTGGTCGCGTCCATCGCGCATGAGGTGAGGCAGCCACTGGCCGCGATCGTGATGAACGGAGAAACGAGCCTCCGGTGGCTGTCGCGTGAAGACCCCGATATCGCCAAGGTGGCGCGGCTTGCGGGCAAAATGGTTGCCAGTGCCAGCCATGCGAGCGCTGTTATCGAACGTATTCAAAACATGGCGAAAAAGCAGGAGCCCGAATGGACGCCGCTCGCCATCAATGACGTGATTGATGAAGCGCTTCTCTTCGTCCGGCACGAGGGCAGGGAGAAGCGGATCGAGTTCATCCTCGATCTCGACAGCAAGATCGCGGATGTTCTCGGTGACCGAATTCAGCTCCAGCAGGTTGTCGTGAACCTTCTGGTTAATGCGATACAGGCGATTGAGCAGGCGGGGCCCGCCGGGCGCTACGTCGTGCTCAGGACCGTGCAGGAAGAGGGTGGCATCCTGCTG
>FTCV01000810.1_pt1 | contig 12261 bp, 13 predicted proteins | sample 1639691 | NCBI WGS metagenome assembly FTCV01 (sample SAMEA3914864, study PRJEB12502) | metagenome | biome: forest; material: soil | place: USA | collected 2012-03-12 | depth 0.3 m
GAAGGGAGAAGCTATACGCTTCTCTGGTCGGAGCCATCGACCTCGCTCGATATCAACCACAATCCCTCGAACATCGCAGTCTGAAACGCTGCGAACTCCTCACTCTGGATGCACAACGCGAAGTGCTCCCGACGGGAAGAGATGTAGGCCACCTTGTCGTCATAGATGTATGAGGTCAGGCCCAGATCCAGCCCCTTTGGTGCGTATCTCAACGCGCGCCGCTCGATGCGCGATGCGGGCCAGATTGCCGCGGTCTCCCGACTCTCCGAGCGAACGACGCGCAGGCGAAGGCCAGCCTTGATACGGGCCGCAATATAGCGGTTCATTACGTCGATTCCCGGGGTCTCCATCAACTCTGCCATGGCCAAAATGCCGCGCAGCTCGCCGCTGCGGCACGAAAGCGTGTCGTACAGAACCTCGGTGATGCCTTCAAGGCCTTCGAAGTAGCGGACGCGCGGTTTGTGTCCTGCCTGGTGATGGAGCATGCGAAGCTGGGGCACAAGATCAGCCGCAATCTGCCGTTGCTGCTCGATCCGACGCAGGATGACAAACGGATCCTGGGCTTGGACAAACACCTTGCTCTTGCGTTGAATCCGGGAAATCAGTCCATCAGAAACAAGGCGCTGCATGACCTCGTAGGCATTGGTGCGTGCGATACCTGCGTGGTGCGAGACGTCAGCTACCGTGGCTTCACCCAGTTCCAACGCAGCCAGATAGAAACGGGCCCGGTTGCCTTCGATGCCCAGTTGTGTCAGGGCACGCTCCAGTTCAGATTCGACCATTTTTTGCTCTCATGAAATGACCAGCATGCGCCACCAGTATGCCGGGTTGAGTACGCCGAGACAAAAGTGGTCCAGTCCCAGCTCACCTTCATTCGGTGTCGCGCCTGGAGGTGATCCGCGCAATCGAGCTTGACAGTCGATAGCCTGGTGTATATGTTGATTGCACTCGCAATCAAGGTTGAATGGCCTTGTGATGCTTAACCAGGAACGCACACCGCAGCTCGAGCGGAGGAGAAAGCACATGAAGGCCCTGGTCATCGAACGCAACGGCGAACCGTCAGCAGTCGTCCACCGGCGCGATTTACCCGAACCCATGCCTGGGGCAATGGAAGTCCGCGTGAGGATGCTGCTGGCACCCGTGCACCCGTCCGACTTGCACATCATCCGTGGACGTTTCGCGCCTCAGCGTCAGCCACAACTGCCCGCTTCGCCCGGGTCCGAGGGAGTTGGAATCATTGACGCCGTGGGCAGCGACGTGCCGCGCAGGCGGATCGGAGAGCGCGTCGTGTTGCTCGATGTGCCTGGGACCTGGCGAGAGCAAGTCATCAGTCCGGCCGATCGCGCGATCGCTGTACCGGCGGCGGTCTCCGACGAGGACGCCGCACAGGCCCTGATCAACCCGATGACGGCATGGGCCATGACAGTGGTGGAGCACCAGCTCGGAAGCGGGGACTGGCTGGTCCAGAGCGCGGCCGGATCGACGGTCGGTCGCTTCGTGCTGCAGATCGCGAAAACGCAAGGATTCCGCACCATCAACCTGGTACGCCGTGCAGAGCAGGTTGCCGAGATCCGTGAACTCGGCGGTGACATCGTGCTGTGCACCGCGGACGAAAGCTGGCCCGAGCAACTGAAGAAGGCCACCGGCGGCCATGGCATCGCGAGAGCAATCGACTGCGTTGCCGGCCGCACCGGCGCCACGCTTGCGCGTCAGCTGGCCCAGAACGGACGCCTGCTCGTCTATGGCGCCTTGTCGTCGCACCGCCAGTCCGACCAGGCAGCTTTCGAGATGCCGGTTTTCGCCCCGGCGCTGATCTACTCAAGTGTTGAGGTGCGCGGCTGGTTCATCTATTCATGGCTCGCACGCCAGGGCGTGAGTGAAGGCAGCCGGATGCTGCGCGGTCTGCTCGATCTCATGGCCGAGGGCCGCTTGAAGCCGCCGGCGGCGCGCCGCTACCACGTTGATAACGTGCTCGAAGCCTTCACGGCCGCGGAGCGCGCCGGACACGACGCCAAAGCGCTGCTGACGTTCGCGCAGGGCTAAGCGCCGCCTGTGTCACCGTCATGCGCAGTACCCGTTTCTGGAGAAGATCATGGTGTATGTAAAACGCGAGCAATCCGATGAAAACCGTGCAGTGCTGCTGGCCACGGCCAGCCGGCTGTTTCGCGAACGCGGCATCGATGGCGTGGGCGTCGCGGAAATCGCGCGTGAAGCCGGGCTGACGCACGGAGCGCTCTACGCGCATTTCCGCTCGAAGGACGATCTCGCGACGGAAGCCTTTACGCAGGCCCTGGCGCGGAGCCGCGAAGCATTCCGGGGCGAGGGAACGCGCCGCAAGCGCAGCGTGTCGGGTATCTCGACTATCTGCTTTCGCCGCTCAACCGCGACCAACCGGGCATGAGTTGCCCAATGACCGCGTCGGCAAGCGAAATCGGGCGGCACGGAAAAGACATCAGTGCCCGGTTCGCCAAAGGATTTCAGGAGAAGGCGAGCGCATTCGAGGCCGTGATGGACGACGCTATTCCCGAGGCCGAACGGCGCAGCCTGGGGCTGGCCATCGTCGCCGCCGAAATCGGAGCCATGGCCGCCGCCCGGGCTGTCGCCAAAAGCGACCCTTCGTTGTCCGATGAAATCTTGAAGGCGGTGCACGCGATGCTGGTGCACGCATCGAAGCGTCAATAGCGCAGCAGCTTGTCGTCTGCATTGACGAACACCGGGCAACCATTCAACGTACTCCAGACTCAAGGAAACATCGTGTCACAAGATCTGTCGCGCCGCCGTTTTCTCCTATCCGCCGCCGCGGGCGCCGCAAGCCTCGCGCTTGCCGACCTGCCATCGGCCAAGGCAGCTTCCCCGCTACCCACGCTGTCTGAAGTCTTCGCAGGAGATTCAGGCGCAATGACAATCGTGAACTACGCGACGTATGTCCCGGACCGAGGCAGGGTGGACGCGTCCCGAGCCGAACATCAGGTCTACGCCGATGCGCTTCGCGAACATGACCGGCTAGTGATGGGCGGTCCCATGCTCGGCGATGACGGGCGGCCCCGCGGCGTCCTGCTCGTTTATGAGGTGGCGTCGAAACAGCAAGCCGAGACCTTGGCGCAAAACGATCCATTCGTTCAGCAAGGTGCGATTGCGAACTATCGCCTGGCCGAGTGGAACGTGCGCGACACGAACGTGGCGTTGCTAGCTGCCGCGCTCGTCCCGGAGGAGCGGCGTGCTCCGCCCAAGGATCCTCGTGCATCTGGCGCTACGCCAGTCGCATCGGACGCGGATGTCGCGCGGCTCTACGTCAGCTACGTGAAATTCGTCTCCGACTCGGCGCGAGTCGACCGGGTGAAGGCAGCCCACCAATCGTATGCACAGGCGATCAAGGCGAACGGCGGGCTGATCATGGCGGGTCCTTTTGCAGACGACTCGGGCGCAATGTTCATCTATCGGGCGCGCTCGAAAGATGAAGCGCTGGCGCTGGTAAAAAGCGACCCGTATCACGCTGAGGGTGTGCTCGAATCGTATGCGCTTTCGGAGTGGCGGATGTTCGGGTTGAACGCGAGCTTGATCCAGAGCCACTGGGTGCATACTGACCAGGTCGTGCCTTGAGAAGGCACGACCCCAAGGCGAAAGCGCTCACGGTTCCGTTATTGATCGAGTCTCTCGAATGGACCTGAATCTGATCACGTTGTTTGTTGAGATTGTGGAGTGTCATGGCCTGGCTGCGGCAGCGCGCAAACTCAATATGTCGAAGTCAAACATCAGCCAGCGACTCAAGGTTCTCGAGCGTGAAACAGGCGCGCAACTTGTTCGAAGATCGGCGCGCAGTTTCGAACTGACCGAAGCGGGTCAGGTCCTGTACGACAGCGGACGGCGCACGCTGGACGATCTGGACAACGCCCGTGCATCCATCGACATGCTTGGGCACACGCTGACGGGGCGGATTCGCATCAGCGTACCCACCGGCATTGGCAGGTTATTTGTCGGATCGAAGCTACGAGCGTTCGCGCGGATTCATCCGGGAACCTCACTAACAATCACCTTCAATAACCGGATCGACGATCTTATTGCTTCCGAGGTCGACATTGCGCTGCGGATCGCGCGAACACCGCCTTTGGATTACGTCGCGCGTGAAGTTTGTTCAATCGACTGGGTCCTTTGCGCATCCGCGGATTATATTCAGAAGCGCGGACCGATTAGCCACCCCGCGGACCTCGCGTCGCAGACCTTTATCGGATTGCCGCCAAGTCAGGAATCCACGATCGAGCTTAGGAATCGAAATGATGATACGGACGCCCAGCTCGTCCATATCCAGCCAACGCTACAATCGGCAGACTACCCGTTTATCCTCGATGCTGTCCTGGAAGGCATGGGCATCGGTATTTTGCCAACCTATGCAATGCGCGGCCAGACCGCTCAAAATCTGCAGCAAGTACTTCCGCAGTACCGGATCGTCGGGCAGCTAAACAGCCTGTACATTCTCACTCTTCCGAGCCGTTTCCCGTCACCCGCAAAACGGGCGCTGGTGGAATACCTTGAAAAAGAATTGAGGGAATACGCTGAGAGCTGGCAATAAGCGCATCGAATTGCGCCAGTCCCCTAACCACCCTCTAGCCACCTCCAACCCGGCAGTTCGACGCCTCACCGCATTTTGCTGCGCTGAGCTGTCTACAAGGCGTCACAACGATCGCGCGACCCGCAGAGGCGCCGCGATGCAATCCCCCTCTGGACTACTGGTTCAGTCTGGCCACACTGCCTGGCACCGTGCCTTCGCTTCCAAAAGGCCGCCTGAGCACACGTCATGGCTAGGCTGAAAGCGGCCGCCCGCGCCACATCAAGCCACTCCACATGCGCACCGACCGACGTGCCTGGCCATCCGTTCCTGAAGACTGTGTCGACCGCGTCATGTTCACTGGCAGTGAACGCAGCATCCTTTCCCAATGGGATTGTCAGCAGGCAGGGTCAATTCCAGAATGTGTCAACGATGCATGGATGGTAAAGATATTCAGAGGCTCGGGCCCTATCCGATCCGATTAACCGTCCATGTTCTGCTGACACACCGAGGACCGCTAGATGGAATACCAGACGATCAACCCGGCGACAGGACAATTAGTCAAGACTTTCGAAAGCGCGAAGGACCACGAGATCGCGGACATTATTGCGACGGCTCAAAGTGCTTTTGAACTTGATTGGCGACATCGGTCCGTTGCGGACCGTGCGCAGATTATCGCGAAGGCGGCATCCATCCTGCGGGACAAGGCGGAAGAGTATGCCCAGGTTATTACGCTGGAGATGGGAAAAAGGATCGCTGAAGCGCGCGTCGAAGTGAGGTTATCGGCAAGTATTCTTGACTACTATGCGCAGCACGCACACGAGTTCCTTGAGCCGAAGCAAGTGCCGGAGGTGTCCGGTGCCAAAGTCCATGTTCATCCGGTAGGCATCCTGCTTGGTGTCGAACCGTGGAATTACCCGTATTACCAGATCGCCCGCGTTGCCGCACCGCAGCTCATGGTTGGCAATGTACTTATCTTGAAGCATGCCGAAAGCGTGCCGCAGTGCGCACTGGCGTTTGCTCGGTTGTTTGAAGAAGCGGGTGCGCCTGCGGGGGTCTACACCAACGTCTTCGCGTCGATCGATCAGGTCGGCCGAATCATCGACGATCCACGCGTGCGTGGCGTCACCCTCACGGGCAGCGAAAGAGCTGGCGCCGCCGTGGCCGAGCGAGCCGGGCGCAATCTGAAGAAAGTCGTGCTCGAACTCGGTGGCAACGATGCCATGATCGTCCTGGAGGATGCTCCGCTCGATTGGGCCATCAATACCGCATTGATCGGACGGACGCTGAATTGCGGACAGGTCTGCGTTGGATCGAAACGCATCATCGTCGTGGGCAAACAGCGCGGCGAGGCATTCCTCAGCGGCTTCAAAGAGGCCATGACCGCCCTGCAGGCTGGCGACCCTGCGGACGCTAACACAACGCTTGGGCCGATTTCGTCGGAACGAGCCCTCGATCACCTTCTGGGGCAGATTCAGCGCGCAGTGGATTCCGGCGCAGCGATCGAATGTGGCGGTCATCGCATCGATCGGGAGGGGTTCTATCTTGAGCCCACCATCCTTAGCAACATCAACACGAGCGCCCCGATCTATCAGGAAGAATTCTTCGGTCCTATCGCTTCCTTCTTCGTTGTTGCAGATGAAGAAGAAGCGATTCGGCTCGCCAACAATACGCAGTATGGGCTCGGCGGCTCCATCCTGACCGCCGATCTTGAGCGCGGCGAGCAGATCGCCGCGCGTATCGACAGCGGCATGGTGTTTGTCAATCGGCCGTTCTCGACGACGCCTCAGCTACCGTTTGGCGGTGTCAAGAACTCTGGATTCGGGCGAGAACTTTCGATGGCCGGATTCGAGGAGTTCGTTAATAAGAAGCTGATCACAACGGACCCGGTTGGCACGCTTCCCACGCAACCCAAGGGAAGCTGACCGGCAGTCGCATTGCTCTTCTCACGAATGCTGCATGCGTGAAATGCAGCGACTTCATCCGATAGATCGTCCTGAGCTATCGATATCGCCGCCTTACCGATGTCACAGACGCTTGGACATTGAAAAGTGCGGCATCTATAAAGCATGGAGACAAAAAATGCCTTTGTGGAATATCTACCATCCAGTCGGCGCTTACACGGCGGAAGAAAAAAAGGAGATGGCAAATCGCATCGCCGACATCTACATCATTCCTCGCTTCTACGTAGGCGTGCTGTTCCATGAACAGCCGAAAGACTCGTTCTACATGGGCGGCGAGGCGCGAGGCGATTTTGTCAGGATCCGACTGGATCAGTTCGCCAGGCACATCTCCAAGGACGTCGAGTGGACGGCGTCCTGGCTGCGCAAGGCGAATGCCGCGATTGCTCCCTTCGTTCAGGATCGGGGCTACCACTTCGAGTTGCATGTCGGCGAAACACCGCGCGAACTGTGGTTGATCGACAGCATTCACCCACCTCGTCCCGATACGGAAGCCGAGAAGCGGTGGAAGCTTGAAAACCGGGTCTCGCCCTATGAGCCGAGTGAAGGCTGATCGGACCCGTTTCGCCTGAAACAGTTCATACGCCGGTACTCGACAGCCCCACGGTAACGGCCTGGCCGTCACCGTGTCTCCCAGCGTTCTCGCTGCCGGCTCTGGTCCAAGACCACGGCAAGGGACGTCGTTGGAACGCCATTTACCCAAGCGGCCAGACACACCAGTCGTCTTTGGATAGTTCTTATGCTCAACAAGATTCTGGAAACATGCGAAGCCGCGCTTGCGGACGTCAAGGATGGTGCAACCATCATGATCAGCGGCTTTGGGCGCGCAGGCCTTCCCTTGCAATTGATCGACGCGCTGGTTGGGCAGGGTGCGCGTGATCTCACGATCATCAGCAACAACTCTGGAAGCGACGATTCGGGATTCGGTGCACTGATTCGGCAGAAGCGGGTAAGGAAGCTGATTTGTTCGTTTCCGCGGCTCGCCGGCGCAACCCTGTTTGACGCGGCCTATCGGGCGGGAGAAGTGGAACTTGAAGTCATTCCACAAGGTACGTTGGCGGAGCGTATGCGGGCTGCAGGCGCCGGCATCGGCGGATTCTATACCCCGACCGCCTATGGCACCAGGCTCGCGGAAGGAAAGGAATCGCGCCAGATAGAGGGCAAGAACTACATCTTCGAATTGCCGCTGAAAGCCGACTATGCACTGGTGAAGGCATTCCGCGCAGACCGGTGGGGCAACATGACCTACAGGATGTCCGGTCGCAATTTCGGCCCCGTCATGGCCAGCGCGGCGACGACTGCGATCGCCCAGGTCAGCGAAATCGTCCCACTTGGTGCTTTGAATCCAGAGACGGTTGTTACCCCAGGAATCTTTGTAAAACGCGTGGTGCAGGTCTCGTCATTTCCTGCAAATCGAGCGGATAAATCAGAGATGAGATCGTAGAGATGAAAAAGCTTACACGGATCGAAATGGCGCAACGCGTTGCGCGAGATATCCCGGAAGGCGCGTACGTCAATTTGGGAATCGGCGTACCAACGCTTGTCGCCAATCATCTGGACCCCCGCCGGGAAATCATTCTCCACAGCGAAAACGGCATCCTCGGGATGGGGCCCGCACCAGCGCATGGCGATGAGGACGATGACCTGATCAATGCAGGAAAGGAACCGGTCACGCTCCTTCCCGGAGGCGCGTTCTTCCATCATGCCGACTCGTTCTCCATGGTGCGCGGCGGACATCTGGACTACTGCGTACTGGGCGCGTTCCAGGTATCGGTCGATGGTGATCTGGCGAACTGGCACACCGGGCAATCCGACGCCATTCCCGCGGTTGGCGGTGCAATGGATCTCGCCACTGGCGCGAAGAATGTCTACGTGATGATGGAGCATCTGACCAAACAGGGCGAAAGCAAGATCGTCGAACGATGCTCCTATCCCGTCACCGGAATGGGTTGCGTGAGCCGGATCTATACCGATCTGGCGGTCATCGATATCACGCCTTTGGGCCTGGAGGTCGTCGAGATCTGCTCGGATATCTCGTTCGACGAACTCTGCGAACTGACGGGCGTCCAGATGCTCCGAGGGGAAACGGGATGAACTCAACCTGAAAGCCCGGACGATGCCCTGGATTCATGCCAAGGGGAACTTCGCAACGATCGTTGTCTGTTCAAGTCGACAACGCCTGAACCCAATACAAGGAGTAATGATGAGCGAACCTATCGTGATGTGTGAGATCAACGACCGCGTGACCGTGTTGACGATGACTTTTCGTCCGCACAATCTCATGGGTCCAACGATGTACCGCGCGCTACTCGAGGAATTCGACGCGGCGGTCAAGCGCGGTTCCCGTGCAATCCTGTTGCGCAGTGGATTGCGCCACTTCTCGGCCGGCGCCGAGGTGTCGCTGTTCCCGGATCGCATTGCGCGAGAGGGCAAGGGACTGGTCGATCCGCTTGAAATTCTGCACGCGTTCGAGACGCTGCCAATTCCGATCGTTGCCGCCGTCAATGGCACCTGCCTCGGTGGCGGCTTCGAAGTGGTGCTCGCCTGCGACTACAGCGTGGTCGCAGAGTCCGCCAAGATTGGGTCGGTCGAGGTCGCACTCGGCCTGCATCCGCTGCTTGGTGGCATCCAGCGCCAGGTGGTGCGCGCGGGACCGGCCCGCGCCAAGGAGATGGCGATGCTCGGCCGTCGCTATGACGCGGCAACGCTGGAACGCTGGGGCCTGATCAACCTGGTGGTGCCCGACGAAAAACTCGACGACGCTGCGCTGTCGGTGGCTCAGGAACTGGCCGCCGGTCCGACCGTTGCACACGGCGCGACGAAGCAGCTTGTGCGCGTTGCGCTCGACGAGGGCCTGCATGCCGCCGACGAAGCAATGTTCGAACTGCAAAAGCCGATCTGGGCGTCGCAGGATCTCAAGCGGGGGCTCGAAGCCTTTGGCAAGACTGGCCCCGGCACGGCGGAATTCTAGGGGAACTGAAAATGACTGCACCACTAGACGGACTCAAGGTCGTCGACTTCTCGCGGGTGTTGGCCGGACCGCTCTGTGCACGCACGCTCGCCGATCTCGGCGCGGACGTGATCAAGATCGAGCCGCCACGTCCAGACGTGTCGCGCGCCGCGTACCCGAACCAGGACGGCATGTCGGGCTACTACGCGCAGCAGAACAGCGGCAAGCGCAACATCAGCATCGATTTGAACGTAGGGAACGCGCGCGAGCTGGTGCTGCGCCTTTGCGATGAAGCCGACATCATCGTCGAGAACTTTCGTGCGGGCACGCTCAAGTCGTTTGGCCTTGACTACGAGACACTCAGCCAGCGCAATCCGAAGCTGGTGTACGTGTCCATCACGGGCTACGGCCAACGCGGGCCGTGGGCGTCGCGCATGGCCTATGCCCCAACGGTGCAAGCAGAAGCCGGCTTCACGCACAACACGATGCATCATTTCGAGGGTATCGATGCGGGCCGCAAATGGACGGATCCGCTGTCGCACGCCGATGTCTACGCGGGCCTGCAGGCAACCATCGCGGTGCTCGCCGCGGTGCGCAAGCGCGAAGTGACTGGCCGGGGCCAGTACATCGACGTCGCCATGGCAGCCGTGATGCTGTCCATCAACGAGCGCGCGCATCTGGATCTCGCGGGTGTCGATACCGGAGCGGAGCCAGGCGTGCTCGGCGCGACCGAAGGTCCGCACTTCGTCGGTCCGGGAGGAGAGGCGTTTGTCGCGGCACAGAGCATTGTCGGCAGCAACACGTTTCCGAACTACCTGCGTGCGATGCGCCGGATGGACCTTGGCCGCGATCCGCGCTTCAGTACCGCCGAGCGGCGTCTGCAGAACTACGGCGCACTGCATGCAGTGATCCAGAAATGGATGCTCTCGTTCCGCGACCTGAAGACGCTCGACGCGCAACTCGACGAAGCGAAGATCGCGATCGGCCAGATTCGTTCGCTGAAGGAACTTGCCGAAACCGACTGGGCGAAGCAGTGGGGCGCCGTGCAGGAAGTCCCTGACCGGCGAGGGGGTTCGTATCTGATCCACGGCTACCCGTGGCGGTTTTCGGATGACGAGCTCGGCCCGCGCAGCGCGCCGGCGTTTCGCGGTGAGCACAACGAACAGGTGTTCCGCAGCGCAGGCCTGTCAGAGAGCGAAGTGCGCGCAGCCGTCGAAGCGGGAATCCTCGTCGGCGGCCTTCCGGACTCGGTGAAGAGCCCGTCGTCGGCGAAAGTGCCGGACGACGTCGGACCGAATCAAGAGGTAGCGGCGTCTAGCGAGGCAGGTTGATCAGGGTGGGACGGAACGACCGCGCAGGACTCAGTCCCTTGTATTCATCCGATCTGGAATAGCAAACATGCGTATTCGAACTTTCAACCGTATGGTCCACTCCCGGCGTCGAGCCATCGTGGGCCTGGCTGCCATGCCGCTGGTGGTCGCGAGCGCTTTCGCGCAAGTCTGGCCCAGCAAGCCGATCAAGCTCATCGTGCCGTTCCCGCCGGGCGGACCCACGGATATCGCGTCGCGCATCGTCGGGCAGAAGCTGGGCGAGGCGCTCAAACAGCCGGTGGTGGTGGAGAACCGCGCGGGCGCATCGGGCTCCATCGCCGCCGCTCAGGTGGCCAAGAGCGCGCCCGATGGCTACACGCTGATGATGCTCGCCATGCCCACGCTGTTGGCGCCGCATTTGTACAAGAAGGCGGGATACGACACGACCAAGGACTTCACGCCCGTTGCGACTGTTTATGACCTGCCGATCGTGATGGTGGTCAACCCGACAGTGCTGCCCAACGTGACAGACCTGTCCAAGCTCATTGCACAGGCCAAGGCCCAGCCTGGCAAGCTCAACTACACGAGTTCAGGCGCGGGCAGCTTCGGCCACCTGAGCATGGAACTGCTCAAGCAGATTGGCGGCTTCGACTTGCAGCACGTGCCCTACAAGGGCGCTGCGCCCGCGATCGGCGACACCATCGGTGGGCAGGTACCCGTGATGTACGCCGACCTCGTTGGCGCACTGCCGCATATCCAGGCAGGGAAGCTGCGTGCGATCGCGATCGGCTCACCGCAGCGCGCGAGCACGCTGCCCGACGTCAAGACCATTGCCGAGCAGGGATTCCCGGGTTACGACGCGGTGTCCTGGGGCGGTCTGCTGGCGCCGACGGGCACGCCGAAAGAGGTGGTGGACCGCATCTCCGGCGAGGTTGGCAAGATCCTGGCCGACAAGGATGTCCGGAACAAGCTGCTGAAGGCCGGTGCCATCGCCAACTTCCAGCCGCCGGCGCAGATGAGCCAGCGGGTCGGCCAGGACTACGCCAAGTGGGGTAAGGTGATTCGCGACAAAGGCATCGCGGTCGAGTAGGGCCCTGATGTAGAGGGTCGCCGGATACGACGTTTCGCTGTCCGAGACGGGCGCGTCTATCGGCCCGGGCCCTTGACGATCACGGGGCCCAGGGTCCCGTAGACCGGGCCTCCGAGCCGTGAAATCGCCCGCAATGCCGTGCTGTCGATCTTGTTGTCATTGACGAGCCCGTCGCGCGCATGAATGCGCACCAGCTCGGCCACGATGAATTCCGAGCTGGGCCCGAACCGGATGGTCTGTGACAAGCGGCACTCAAGCGCAAGCGGTGCATCGCGCAGGCGCGGCACCGAGACGTCAACGCCTGGCAGCAGCGGCAGGCCGAGCAGGGCCGCCTCGCTGACGTGAGGCGGATGCGGGAAGGCGCTGGCGTGCACGGCGTCGACCATGGTGTCGTCGGCAATATGCAC
>FTCV01001985.1_pt1 | contig 12250 bp, 10 predicted proteins | sample 1639691 | NCBI WGS metagenome assembly FTCV01 (sample SAMEA3914864, study PRJEB12502) | metagenome | biome: forest; material: soil | place: USA | collected 2012-03-12 | depth 0.3 m
ACTCCTGAGCGAGGGCAGCGCTCCGGTGGGCGGTCAGTTCGGCCATGAGACTATCGGGGATCGCGGGCTTCTTTTGGGTCGGCGCGGCTTGGGCCGTTTGATCGCCGGACCCGTGGGTGCTGCCCGCCTCATCCTCACGTCGAACGAACGCCCTATCGATGTGAGCTTCGCCAAAGCTGTTGACGGAGACGAACACACCGGCCCGCGCGATGGTGTCAGGCGCGAAAGAACCGTCGCCACGGATGCGTTCGATTTCGGTTTCGAACTTCTCGATCTGTTCAAATAAGTCGTCGGGCTCTTCCGCACTAACCGCCTCCCACTGCGCTTCCAGAGAGGCAATCTCAGCCTCTTCCTCTTCGGTCAGGACCCTCACCTCCGGATAGATGCGGGTCATCCCTGACAGGAGCGCTTGGCCGAAGTCTGGGTCTACTTGCACCCATTTCCAGCCTTCGAAGCGGACGCCCTCGGCTATCACCTCCAACCGCTCTCTAACAAGCCGGTGGAGAAGCGCGGGATCGGTGAGGAAGCCGCCGTCATCCTCGTCGAATAGGTCACGCAGTACCTGACCGCCAGCCGCCTCGTAAGCCTCGATGCCAATGAACCGGGCGCGGCGATCGGTGGTTGATATCTGGCCCTCGCCGAGCGCCTCAAGGATGGTTCGACGGCTCTGGTCCCACCCAAGCTGGTCCCAGACCTTCTCCTGCCGGGTATGGTCATCGGTGATGGTGAAAGCTGAGAGTTGGTCGAGGTTCATCTCGCCCTCGCGATAGAGAGCCATGAGCTTGGGGCTGACCGAGGCGAGCTTGAGCCGCTGCTTGACTACTTGGGGGGTAACACCGAACCGGGCAGCGACATCTTCGGGCGGCATGCCATCGGCGCTGAGTGCGGCGAAAGCCTCATACTGGTCGGCGGGATGCATCGGCGCTTGGAGGGCGTTTTCCGCGAGGCTGATTTCGGTGACGTTGTCGCCCTCCATCACTCGACAGGGGACGGGTTGGTCCCACGCCTTCTGTTTCGCAAGCAGCTTGAGGGCTGCGAGCCGCCGTCCGCCTGCCACCACCTCGAACTTGCCCTTAGCTGTCGGCTTTACGGTCAGGTTCTGTAACAGGCCGTGGGCGCTGATGCTGGCGGCGAGTTCCTCGACGCGCTCATTTGTGCTGGTACGCCGGACATTGAGCTTTGAGGGGACAAGCTTGGCAAGCGCAATGTTTTGTAACTGGAAGGTCATTTTAGTCTCCTAGGGTTTGAGGTTCAGAGCGCGAAAAGCGCCCCTGAACCTCTGCCGTCGGTCGAGACCGAGGTTAGCAAGTGCATGCAGAATCGTCGGGGTCTGGGTGCGGGCGCAGCGAGCGGCGCGAGTGAGCCACGGCCCCGCCGATTGTGCTTGCGCGCGCGAGGGGCAGAGCCCCTTAGGAGATGTATTGAGCTGCGCGGAAGCGCTCCGGCACTCCTGCGCGAGGGATCGTCACCGTATGGCCAAGACGCTTTCCGGCTTGGGGCCTGCGCCTAGAGCCCGGCCCGCAGGGACGCGTCAAGCCCTGACTGCTTCGCCGACCACTCGATCAATGAAGGGAAGCGATGACTGCCCGCTCATCGTCGCCCGGCCAATAAGGTAGATCACCACCGCGCTCTCGGGATGGCGAAACGCATCGATGACCTCGCCGCCGATGAGTTCGACATAGCCGCGGAAGGAATGGTCGGGCAGCTTAATGCTGACTCCAATATTGTAGATGCGGCCCCGCGCAACATGGACGAGGTCGCTGCCAAAATCGAGGCTGACATCCCTCGTCGCCTGAATGCAGACCACAATCTGGCCACCGGTATCGTCCCAGCGGTTGAACGCTCTGAAGTCGACCGCCCGGAATCCGGTCCAGCCGATGCGAGACTCCACGGTCGCGAGCCATCCACGCCCGATCGGCACGCCCGCATAGCCGCGCTCGAGCAGGGCGACGTCGAGGTTGGTATCGAAGGAGGTAAGAACGAGGCCAGAAGGATTGGCCGACAGCAAGGAATGCATCCAGTGGAATATACCGGGGACACCCTGGACGCGCGGAAGGTTCGCACCGGTCAACCCCATCAACAGAAACAGGGCCGGCATACCGAACGTAGTCGGAGGCTGCAAAAACGCATCTGCGCTTTCCGCATAGGTGGCGATGTCTTGGTAGCGTCGGGCGACGATTTCCGCGGCGGTATCGGCGAAATCCCTGTTGATGTCGATGCTCTTGTAGTGCGCGGCCGCCGCGCAGAGATCGATCACCGGCAGGGATTTGCTGACGACCGCATCCGGCGTCCCGGGACCAAGATCAAAGATCACCTCGCGATTGCGAAGCAAGGGAGCGAGGTGCGGCAGAGCGGCGCTAAGGCTGAGCAGTTCGTGGCGCGGCAGATAGTAGTCCGGATTGGCATAGGCTCCTTCCCACTCCTCCGGCGCGAGGTATGCCAGCGGCAGAGCCTCGCCCTGAAATTCACCGCGAAAGAAGCGAGGAAGGAAGTCGAACGAGTCGATCATGACGGCCCCATTTGGCTGCGTGTGGGGTCGTTCTAGGACGTCCCTCGTGCGAGGCACACTGGCCAGCGGGGCCGTTTGTCAACCATTGCGACGCCGTTCTAGTAATTGCTAGCTATTACGGATGGCCGCCGTCTATGACGTGGAGCGTCATCTTGCGCTGAGGCCCGGCCGTAAAGGAAGTCCGCGACCGGACTGAGGCAATATCGACCGCGCGGCCGAGAGGTTCACTGGGTCGGAACGGCCGCCGCTGAGGGACGTGAAGAAACATGTCGACGTAGATCGCCGCGCGCTCGGCGAGTTCCCCCACCACGCCCGGCTTCAAGATCTTCTGCATTTCCTCGCTCATGGGACGATAGAGTGTCCCCTCATCTTTATCCATAAAAGCACCTCCGCCAAAAGTCGGATGACTCTCGGCGGAGGCATATAAAGAAACGATACTGATGTACGCGCTAGTTGGCGGGGGGATACTTGCGGGGCCGGCCCCGGCCCCTCTTGGGCGGCTCCCCGTTCGAAGGCGACGGCAGGTTCCAACCACCATTAGGGACTGGCCCCGACGGTCCCGGATGATCAGCCGAGTTTGTAATGTCAGGGTCACTCCCGTCGTCATCATCGGGATCGCGCCGCAAATTCATCTCGAAGTCGGCGTCCTCGGCGATCTGAGCAACGCGAACGATCGTCTGCCTGACCCAGATCGCGCAGTAGACGGTCGGGGTGAGGCCGCCGAGTGCGCGACTGAGGACGAAAGCAAGCTCGAGGGTTAGGGCTGCCCCGTCGACCAGAAGGCATACGACGAGCACTTCCGGCTTTTCGGCGAGTGCCCGCAGCGCCGTCATTTCCGCAAGCAAGCCTCGCTGCGGGGGATTATAGCCCTCGGCGCTTTCAACGTCCGCCTTGATCGTGGCGGCCCGATTGGTCACGAGGCCGTCATGGGTCGCATGGAACGAGGCGAGCTTGGCGGTGGCGTCGTCGAGCGAGGCTGCGACGGACTGCGCTTGCGCCTTCGCCCTCTGCCGAATCGTGTCGAGGTCGCCGCTAAACTGCGCCGTAAGCGCGCCCAGCCGAGCCCGCGCGGCCGCGAGTTCTCCCGCCACCTCCTTGGCTCGGCTCGCAGCAGTGGCGGCCTTTGCCTCGGCAGCGATTGTCTTCGGTCCACGGCCTGCTACGCCGGTGGTAGAAGACGATTGAACCCCGCCGGCCTCGTCCGCAGCCATATTGGCCGCGGTGTCGGCTGCTGCCTGCGTGCTGCTCAGTTCACCGGCGAGGCGATCGACGTCGGATTGGGCCGCCGCGATCTGAGGGTCGGCGAGAAGCGGATTGACCTCGGCGCTGCGATCCGTAGCGAGTTCCTTGGCGAGGGCTTCAACCTGCGTCTGCTGGGCGGCTTCCGAAGCTGCCGCCTTCTCGATCCCGGCATCCGCCCGCTGCTCGCCGGCGATGATCGCCGGTCGATTGGCGGCTTGGTTCTCGGCGTCAAGAAAGTGGTCGATGTCGGAAGCGTAGATCAGCAGCCCCACCGCAATCGCGGTGAGGCCGCTGAACGCCAGGGCAATAGTGCCGCGAGCGACGAAGCCCATTACACTCTTAAGGAGGGCCTCGTGACTGTGATCCTCAAAATCGAGGCCGCCGAATCTCCGCAGCGCGTGAAGACCGGTGGCAAAGTAGCTGGCTTGAATGAAAACCGAGACGTCCAGTTGCGCCAGCATGAAGGCGATTCCGAGAGACGCGGCAGGCGCCAGCAGCTGGTATGGGCCGGAGAGATCGAAGAGCCGTAGCGCCAGCAGCGCTAGAACGATTGTCTGGTACGCCATCACGGTTGCAACGAGGACCGTGGTGGCTCTGAGTGCAGTGGCACTGTCGGCAGGAGCAAGAGAAACGCACTCGTCGCTCGCGCCGATGGCGCGGGTCATCAAGTCCGGTTTGCCGAGCTTGGGAGGATTGGCGAGGGTGTCCATTTATTGGTCACCCCCAAGCTTGTCGGTGCCATCGCGCTTGGCGATGAGCTCGAGCGTCGTCGCCGGCGTGTCGCCTCGCTCCTGGCTCTCTATCCAAAAGATGAGCGTGCTCTTTCGGGCATAGAGCTGTCCCGCCATCGAAAATACGGGGAAGTATTTGTCGGTCGCTCTGACGTGGTAGACGCGGCGCCGCGTCCAGCCAAGGAAGTCCGCGATCTCCTGCGCGGACCTGAGAAGATCGTCGGCCAGTTTGTAGGCGGGCATCGCTGGCCTGATACTGGCGACCGCCGTGTCAGGTTGATCGTTGGGCGAGAAGTCCGTGGCTGACTTTAGGATGTGGGAATTCATGAGGCAACCTCCGGCAGTGGCCGGAAGCGATGTTCCGGCGCGTTGTGAGTTGATGGTGGGGATTTTCGGCTACTCACCCGGCGTGACCGCCTGCAGCGAGCGTCCTAAGTGACGCCAGTTCGTGCGGTAATTTACGAGCTAGAATCGTCGGAAGAATCGGAATGCAAGATCCGAAGAATCGGAAAAATCGGAATTTAGCGGCCTAAGCCGCCAGCAGCTGCACAGCGAACAGGGCGAGCACCATTGCGGCCGGCCTCAGTTGCGCTGCGATTCTCCGGCGCGCAATTAGAGCGCGCGGGGCAGGACGAGTTTCGCCGACACCGCTGAATTCGGTCGGGCTGCCATTTACATCGTCGTAGTCGATGCGGTACGGGCCATCCTCCGGGTTACGGAACTCTTCGCCGTTGACGGCATAGAGCTCCAAGTCCCGCTTTCCATTTTCGACCCCAATTTGGGCTGGGCCCTCCTTCGGATCACGGTGGAACACTCCGTACCGTCGATAGGTAACGAGGTAGTCTCCAGCGGACAGGTCACCTGAGATGTCGGCGGGACCATCGGATCTATGCCTAAGTCCGCGATACCAATATTCTTGTAATGGTTTGTCATTGGCGGTGAATCCAATCACCGCAGGGCCGTTCTCGCGATGGAGGTAGCCGTTGAGGCGGTATTCCTGACGCTCGATCGCGCCACTTTCGGGGTCTCTCATGACCACCGCAGGGCCCTCGAACTCGTCGCGATGCAGCCTGCCGTTGAGGTAAAAGCGCTGCTCGACAACTAAGCCGGTTTGGGCGTTAGTAACAGCAACCACAACCGGTGCTGCCGACACTGGAACGTCCACGGATTTTGATCGATATTCAGTCATGAGTATCCCCATGAAGAAAACAATATCACAAACTAATACTTTCAGTTACGACAATATACTTTCGCGCCTTCGCGGTATCGATTTTAGCGTTATAGATCATTGGTTTGAGCGCAATTGCCACGGTCGCCTGTAGAACACCCACCACAAGTCGCTGATATCTTTGCCAAGATAATCGAGACATTGGTCAGATATGAAAAAAGTGGTACTTGGCCGGGCAAACACCCCGCCAAAGACGCGCTCGGAAAGCACGGCCCCTTAAACCAAAGTGCCAGCTATCAGCGGCGAGTTGGTCTTGACCCTAGTTACGCCAGCGCAAAGGCCCGGCTTGAGGTGCCGCACCAGCGCAAGGAGCTCATTGAGCTTCGGTCAATGATTGGCGAGCTCGGCCTCGCTCCGCAGGACTTCCCACCTCCCCCGCCGCATCCAGCAGAGTGGCTGAACTATATGATCGCGCTAAGGGCGATGGTCATCCCCGGCGACGAGAGGTCCGACCTCTCGGACGGCCCCGAGGTAGAGCCTCAATCGTTACTCGGCCCGCGGCTCGTGCCGAGGCCTGCGCTTTGCCGTGGCCGGGAAAATCTGGTCGAACAGATCGTCACCACTTTCAAAAGCCGATCCGGAGCAGTTCTTGTCAATGGCCATGCTGGCATGGGCAAGACAACGCTCACCAAACAAGCGGGTGTCCATCCGGAGATTATCAAAGCCTTCGGCACGCGACGGTGGTTCGTTGAACTCGAGCATGCCACCAATCTTCAATCGGTATTCACGGCGATAGTATTGGCCGTTGGTGGCGCTGACGCGAAGGACACTGTTGGCGATCTAACGACGCGCGACGGGCTGTTTCGCTTCCTGTCGGCGGCACCGACGCTAATCATTCTGGACAATCTTGAGACGCCTCTGCATGCCGACGGTCGCGTTGCGTCCCTCATCGCCGACTTGGCGCAGACCACTAACCTCTCGATAATGGCTTCCGTCCGAGGAATGGATCCCGTTGCGGGCGTGGCTTGGCTTGATCGAATTGAGGTCGGCACACTTCCGGATGACGCTTGCCGGGACGTGTTCATGAGCACCGCGCTGCTTGACCTGCGGTCCGCGCCAGATGCGGACGTCCGGTATCTCATAGAACAATGTTGCGGTCTTGCTCTAGCGTTGCACTTGGTAGCCACGCGGCTTGCGATCGAAAAGGACGCGGGCGCCCTTCGCGATGAATGGGATCGGCAGGGTACGGCACTGGCATCTCTGCCAGGGATGGTCGATAGCCACGGACGGCTCGATAGCTTGAGGGCCTCCCTCGCATTTTCGCTCCGGTCTCCGCGTCTTGGACAGCCGGGCAGAGACCTCTACTCGGCGCTTGGGGCTCTGCCAGCCGGCATGACTGCCGAGGCTCTTCGCGGCGTATTGGGCGATGTAGGTCACGACGCGGCCAGCCAGCTGATGCTCGTCGGCCTGCTGCTGAAGAGAGACGGCGGCTCGATCAGCTTGCTGCCGCCCGTTCGTGATGCGGCGGCGAACTTCAACCCGCCGGGCAAGAAGCTCAGTCAGCGCCTGATGGCATACTACTTCGGGCTGCTCGATCAGCACGAACCGCAATTGCAACGAGCGGGTCACGCGGCGGCGATCTCGGCTGTGAAGCCGGTCCTGCCGAATATACTCGCGCTCCTCCATGTCGAGTTCGCGGCCAACCTGCAGGACCGTCCCCTTGGTCCGCTGCTTCGGGCATTCACCCACTGCACTAACCTGATGAACTTTGCAGACATTGAGAGCACCACGGAGCTGCTCGCGAAAGCGGCAAAGACTGAGAGGCTCGCGCTTGTTATTCGCTGCCACTTGGCGCTTGGCTCGCAGGCTTTTTGCAGCCTCGAATTCGAGACTGCGCAACAGCACTACGACACGGCGTACACCCTTCTGGATCGCGAGCCTCCCGCAGACCGACTACTTGAGGCCGACGTGCTGCTGGGGCGGAGTAGAGCCGAGCGTGCCTTTGGACGGGTATCCGATGCGCGCACTGCGTGTAGGCGAGCGCGGCAGATGTTCCACGAGGTTGGAAACACGGACGGTGAGATCTCATGCGTGCTGGAGCTTACCGAGATGGGGGAGAGCCTACCCGCCACCAAGCAGGCTCTGAAAAGCGCCGTTGAACTGATTACAAATCAGATTTTCTACCGAGGTGCGGCCTACATTCGGCTGGCGCAGGTGGGACTGCTTGAAAGCAATCTGGTCGACGCCGCCAAGTTCGCCAAGCTGGCGCTAAGTGATGCCATCGTAGTGGGGAACAAACGTTGGGAGGCAGAAAGCAGGGCTGTGGAGGCTGATGTGGCCGAGAAAATGGGTCAGCTCGATCGGGCACGAGACAAATATTTGGCCGCTGCGGAGCTTTTCGGTGCTGCAAAAATGTACGAGCAAGAAGCCAACGCACTAACGATATGCTCGGAGATGGCGGGCCTTACGAAGAGAACCGAGCTAGCCATAACGTGTCTCAACTACGCGATCTCGAAGTTTCTCTGGTTGAACAATCAGAGGCGAACGGCAGATTGCTTGTTTGCGCTGGGGCAAGTTTACTCTCAGTTGGACTATCATTCTACAGGTAGGCAGTTCTTCGGTTGGGCGCTTGAACGGTATTGCAGCGCGGCCGTCGAGAAGGGTGTCCAAAAATGCATCGAGCAGTTGTGGTGGCTTTTTCCATCGGAGGCGCAACGCTCGTCTGAGCAAGTGGCAAAATGAGACGCCGTGCGCGTGCTATCGCGTGAGCCCAGCTCCAAGAACGATCCCGCTGCCCGCGGCGTGTACCTCGATGTCGAGCGCCTCAAGTGCAACCAACGCCGCGAGATTCCGGGGAAGCCGGTCGATCGTCTCGACCACGATCTTGCGTATCTCAGGATGACGCCGAAGGTGCCGCACGAGCGCGTCAAAGTGCTCGTGTTCCTCGCCAACTGACGGGCCAACGTCGTCTACGAATTCCTTCGCCACAGCGATACCTAGAGATCTTGCGTAGCTGCGGGATCGCTCGAGTTGCACCAGCGCGGAAGACGGCCGCGCCTGCTCTTTCCAGGATGCTCGCGCGTATACTAGAGCACTGCTCTTCTTGTGCGTCTTTATCGCTGCTGCTGATTGCTTGTTTGACATGATCTTATTGACAAGGGGACGTCCGCAACACAAGTCTGCCGTCGAGCTCACCGAATGGCAAGGAGAACCTTGCCCCGTTTTCGCGAGCCGGCTCAACACGTCTAGGAGCTTGTTCTATGACGAACATCCGCCGGAGGAACTCTCGAGATCAGGTCTCTACCGTCAGGATCCCACCGAGAATCGGGCACTCCAAAGTTGCGGGCATGCTCGACGAGTCTCATTCTCGTCGTCCTGCCAAACCGCGTAGGAAGGTCTCGGCTTCAGATGCGCGCGCCGCCGCCGTGAAAATGGCCTTCTTGTCGTCCTTCAACAGCTTCAGCCAATTTGCGAGATACGCGGCATGATCAGGGCGAACCTCTTGAGTGATGCCGAGTTCCGCGCATAGGAACGCCGCTCCGATCTCGGCTACAAGTTCCTCGGCAGCGTAGGCGTGGTCACCGAAGCGCTTGCCCATCGTGCGATCAAGGCGTTGTTCGCCGCCGCTCCAATGGACGAGCTCGTGAAGCAAGGTCGCATAATATCCTTCGGAACGCGTCATCGTTTCGGAGCCGGTGAAGAGCGCCTCCCCAGGCATCTGGATGAAGTCCGACCGGCGATCGAAGTACGCGCGCTCGCCGCCGTGACGAATATCGGCTTGTGAGCTCCGAACGAATGCGTCCGCTGCGGCAATGCGCTCGATCGGTCCAAGTTCCGGGACCGCTTCACCGTGCTCAAACCCATCGACCTGATCGGCATTGAACACCGACGATGCCCTCGCGACGCGGCGTCTGCCATTGTCTTCAAGATCATCGGGATCAGGTTTGGCGTCATACTCTTTGTAGAAAATGACGAGCGTCGCTTTCTCGCCTTTCCGAACCTGCGCGCCGAGCTCTTCCCATTGGCGGTAGGTTGCCCAAATAGGGCAGCTGCGCCCCTCGAGTTCGGCGGACACCCAGAGATTGATGACGTTGATGCCGTTGTAGGCGTTGCCGGTCAGGGCGTTTGTCGGCATGGAAAGTGCGCCTTTCTGTCGGCGCCAGGGGAGTGTCGGATTCCCCGGATCGGCCTCAATGGCTGTGATTAGTTTGTCGGTCACCTCGGCGTAAAGGTCGCGGGACTTGATGTCAGTTCGTTTCATGTCGCTTCTCCTTCCGGAGGCCACCAGATTGGCGACCTCGCTGCCGGAGACAGGCGACGGGGTGGCAAGTGGGGACGGAACCCGAACGAAGCGAGGGCGGCCGGCGAAGCCGAAGCCGAGGCGAATGCCTTGCAGCACCCACGCCCCGGCGCAGGTTCGGCAGTGTTACGAGGTCACCGGTGGCGCTTGAAGCGAGGGACTTAGGACAACCCAGGATCACGTCATTCCGCCCATCGGACGTGATGTAGCGCCAGGGATGCGAGACTCCGTGAAGTGCCTAGCTCGATCCGGGAGCGCGGGTAATGGCGACAATTGGTAAGGTTTGCGATTACCAGTCGTAGCAATTGAGGCGCCGTGGGCCGCTTGCGACACTGAGGGCATGGTTGATCACAGGTCAAAGCCGCTCGCCCGAGCGGTCATGGTCGATGAAGGGGCGAAAGAGTCTAAGAGCGACGTTCTAGCGGACGAGGCGCTGGACTTCTGGAGCCCACGGTCTCCACGCCCACTGTCGCGCGAGGACGGTCGGGAGATGGTCACGAATATCGTCGGGTTCTTTGATCTGCTGGACCGTTGGGATCGCAAGGATCGTGAAAAGAGCTGAGCGCCAAAGAGCGTTCATTCTGTCGTTGCGATAGTCGTCGCCCTGCGGCAGACTCGTGGTGTTCAAGCCATCGGAGACTACCAAGCGGGGACAAGCCATGCCGATTAAATCGACTCCTTCATTTTCAGCTCCTGAAGCTGATGCGCCGGCGCTGATCTACGCGCGGGTTTCGTCGAAGGAGCAGGAGAAGGAAGGCTTCTCGATCCCAGCTCAGCAGAAACTTCTCAGAGGATACGCTGCTGACCACGCGCTGAACGTCGTCGAAGAGTTCATTGACGTGGAGACGGCCAAGACCAGTGGACGCACGAATTTCGAAGCAATGGTCCGCTATCTGAAGGCGCACCGTTCTGTTCGCACGGTGCTCGTCGAGAAAACGGACCGTCTCTATCGCAACCTGCGCGACTGGGTCACGCTCGACGATCTCGACGTCGAAATCCATCTCGTCAAGGAAGGCATTATCCTTTCCCGGGACTCTCGCTCCTCGGAGAAGTTCGTCCACGGGATCAAGGTGTTGATGGCGAAGAACTATATCGACAACCTCTCCGAGGAAGCCAAGAAGGGAATGCTCGAAAAGGCCGAACAGGGAATTTGGCCGACAGTGGCCCCGATTGGCTATCTCAATGTCGTGGGGAAGGATGGCAAGAAGTGCATCGAACCCGACCCGGACCTCAGCCCCGTCATCTTCAAACTCTACCAGTGGTATGCGCAGGGCACGCTATCGATAAAAGACGTGGGGCGAATGGGCCGTGCTGCCGGCCTTAGCTACCGCAAGAGCGGGGTCGGAATTTCGAACAGCGGCGTCCACAAGATCCTCCGCAACCGAGTTTACACAGGCGATTTCGAGTGGAAGGGCAAGACCTATCATGGTCGCCATCAGCCACTCGTGCCTTACGAACTATGGGAACGCGTCCAGGATGTTTTTGAGGGTCGATACGCCTCGAAGGTTCAGACTCGTTCGCGGCGGAATTTCACGTTCACGGGCCTCGTCAAATGCGGTCACTGTGGATGTTCCGTCGTAGGCGAGCTCAAGAAGGGTAAGTACGTCTATTACCACTGCTCAGGGTATCGCCAGAAGTGTCCGGGCGCCTATGTCCGGGAAGAGGCTCTCGACGCAATGATTGCCTCCCTCCTCGGCAGGCTTCGTCTCGATGAAAATGTGAGGGGTTGGGTGCGTAGCGCCCTGAACGAGAGCCATGCAACGCAGCGTGAGGACCACGAGGCTGCCGTGCGGCGTTACAAGGCCGAATATGATCGACTGCAGCGCCGCGTCCAGAGCGCCTACCTCGACAAACTGGACGGCAAAATCGATAGCGCATTCTTCGATCAGATGTCCGAAAGCTGGCGCGAGGAACAGGCAAAATGCCTGCGCGAAATCGCAGTCCTGCAGGCTGCAGATCAGTCCTACATGGAAGAAGGCATTCGTATTCTCGAACTCGCCAATCGGGCTCAGGAGCTCTATCTGCGGCAGGAAGCGAGCGAGCGCCGCGAACTTCTCGGATTCGTACTATCGAACTGCATTTTGAAGGACGGCCAGCTAACAGCGAAGTTCAAGCAGCCGTTTGATCTCATTACAGAAAGCTCGATCGCCGTCGAAAGCGTCGGCAAGCCAGCGCGGGCTAAAAAGCCCGAAAAAGCCGATTGGCTGGGGCGCTAGGATTCGAACCTAGGAATGGCGGTACCAAAAACCGCTGCCTTACCACTTGGCGACGCCCCAACGCGCGGGTTCCTACAATGGAAT
>FTCV01001400.1_pt1 | contig 12205 bp, 9 predicted proteins | sample 1639691 | NCBI WGS metagenome assembly FTCV01 (sample SAMEA3914864, study PRJEB12502) | metagenome | biome: forest; material: soil | place: USA | collected 2012-03-12 | depth 0.3 m
GCCGGATTCAATTTGCGACCCGCAATATTGATCGTGTCCGAAACCCGGCCCGCGATGAACATCCCGCGGTTTTCCCACTGCACGAGGTCGCCAGGAATGAAACGTCCACCGTCGAGAACGGCTGGCTCTTCCTCGGGAAAGTAGCCGTCTGCCACCGCCGCACTGCGCACGATGATACGCTGCATTCCCTCACCAGGTTCTTGCTGCACGTCGACCTTCTGCATCGGCGTTCCGGCAAATCCATCCTCATAGAGTGCCGCCAGCGAAGCATCGTAACCGATTCCTCCGCATTCGGAGGAACCGTAGAATGTGTGGATCTTCTTCCCAAATCGTTTGGTAAAAGCCTCCGCAACTGCCTTGGGAAGCGGTGCTCCGGCCGAAATGCAAAGCCTCAGATCGGACAGGCTTTCGCCTTCCAGGGCAGACAGCTTGTCATAGAAGACCGGCATCCCCGGAAACACAGTCGCACGGCTGGCTGCAAGCCCGTGCAGGATCGCCCGCGGCATGCGGTCTTCACTGGCCACGAGCGGAACGCCCCTGCAAATCAGAGGCGTTACCAGATTGCTGAATCCGTACGAATGCGAAAACGGAATGACCCCGAAGTTTAGATCCCGGTCGGTAATTCCCATCGTCGCGCAGATCTGATCGCAATCCGCCAGCAACTGAACTGCCTTGAACCGGACTGCTCGCGGCGCGCTCGTCGTGCCAGACGTCAGCTTCAAGAATTCACACGTGTGACGGATCACCCGATGCGGCTGCTTCTCCACTTTCATGACACCGCCTTCATTCAAAATCAGCGCAGCCGTCCCGCACATCTCCAGGGATCGCTGCAACTCCGCTGCTTCGACGTGCCGTCCCACGGGCACAGGGACGAGCCCCCTGCGAAAGAGCGCCAGCAGCAGTGCCGGCCATTGCTCGTTGTTTCCGATTTGAACCGCGATGGCGGAACGCTCGGGAAAGCGGCTCACTAGGTCGTCCATCTCCCGCGCCTCTGCTTCGATTCCTGCAAAACTCCGCAGCACACTGCCCGAAGCGTCCAGGATCGCGGCATCCTCGCTTCGGCGGGCCACCGTTTTTTGCCATGAAACAAGGATCGGATTATCGTTTGAGAACAAATTCACGAGAATACTGAGAGATTTTGGTTGCAGGGGCCGCCTGCGCCGATATGGTCCCTACCTCCTTTTTTCCGTCTTAAAAGCAGATATTCAATGAAAGCCGATATTCATCCGCGTTACGAAGAGACCACGATCACCTGCGCGTGTGGCACGGTCTATCACACCCGCTCCACCAAGCGCGACATCCGTATTGGTATCTGCGCTTCCTGCCATCCGTTCTTCACGGGTGAACAGAAGTTCGTCGATACCGCGGGCCGAATCGAGAAGTTCTCCCGCCGCTACGCTTCTGTCGGTGGCACGCCGCGCCGCAAGAAGGTCTAGTTTCCATTCCGTTTTTCCAATGTCGAGCGGTGAAGATGCACGCATCTTCACCGCTTTGTTTTGCCCCATTGCGGCGATCCGGGTACCTTCTTGCCTCTGCGAGTTTCGTGGATAAGGCCTCTCGGATCCCATGCAGGCCAGGCGCATAGCCGGCTGCAGTCCGGTCGAATCTGATTCTTTTCGAAACCCGCACCTTTCAACCGTCGCATGTCCATGGATTTCAGTTCGCTCATTGCCAAAAAGAGTGACCGCTTCCGCGAACTCGAAGCCGAGATCGCAGCAGGCAGCATTTACAACGACCCGCGCCGCGCCCGAGAGGTCCTGCGCGAGCATACGCAGCTCAAGGAACTCCTCGCCAATTGGGACCAACTGAACAGGGCCCGCGCGGAGTTGACCGAAAATCAGGAACTCGCAAAGGGCACCGATGAACTCGCCGAGATGGCCCAGGCGGAGATTCCCGAGCTGGAAAAGCGGATCGTCGGACTCGAAAAAGCCGTCCAGTATTCTCTCCTGCCGCCCGATCCGAATGAAGACCGCGACGCGATCGTGGAAATTCGCGCCGGCACCGGCGGCGACGAGGCAGCGCTCTTCGCTTCCGATCTCTACCGCATGTACATGCGCTTTGCGGAAGCCAATGGACTCAAGATCGAGCCGCTCGAATCCAGCCCGAGCGAACTCGGCGGCCTCCGGGAAATGATTTTCCGCGTCTCTGGCCAGGGCGTCTTTCGGAAGCTGCGGTACGAGAGCGGCGTGCATCGCGTTCAGCGCGTTCCTGCCACCGAAGCCCAGGGCCGCATCCACACCAGCACCGCGACGGTTGCCGTGCTGCCCGAAGCCGAAGAAGTGGACTTGGAATTGAAGCCCGAAGAAATCCGCATCGAAGTCTGCCGCGCAGGCGGACCTGGCGGACAGGGCGTCAATACCACGGACTCCGCGGTGCAGGTCATGCACATTCCATCTGGCGAAATCGTCCGATGCCAGGACGGACGTTCGCAGCAGAAGAACAAGGAAAAGGCTCTCCAGATTCTTCGTTCGCGCCTGCTGGAAAGAAAGCAGCGCGAAGAAGCGGAAAAGTACGCTGCGCATCGGAAAAGCCAGATCGGCACCGGCGATCGAAGCGAGAAAGTCCGCACCTACAATTTCAAGGAAAACCGCGTCACCGATCATCGCGTGGGAGTGACCCTCTACAACCTCGACGGTTTCATGGAGGGCGATATCCAGGGCATCATTGGCGCGCTCCAGACTGCCGATATGGAAGAGCGGTTGGCCGAGGCAAATCTGGCTGGTGCCAACTAGATGCCCGACTTCATCGTCACAGCGGCCTCAGCTACGAATCGCTTGCCAGTTGATCCGCGCCACCCATGAACGACGCGAAGGCAGACCCGGCGCGCATTTGTCTTTTTTCTGGCATTCGCGCTCCCTTGGCGTTGATTCCAAGAGGTAGCTCTTTGGATTTGCATTCCATTGTGCGGGCATCTTTCTAACTCTCCGCGTCCATGATGAAATCCATCCTCGAAGTCCTGCAGGCGACAACTGCCTACTTCGAGAAACACGGCGTCGAAAGCCCGCGGCTCAATATCGAGCATCTGCTCGCCCATGTGCTGAAGATCAAGCGGATGGAGCTGTACATGCAGTTTGATCGCCCGCTCTCCGATCGCGAACTCGAGCCCTTGCGCGATCTGGTCCGCCGGCGCGCCGCGGGCGAACCGCTCCAGCATCTTCTCGGCACGGTCGATTTTCTCGGGCGCTCCTTCGTCTCAGACAAACGCGCGCTCATTCCGCGCCCTGAGACCGAACAGCTCTGCGAACTCTTGCTGCGTGAATACCCCAAGCCGGCCTTTCCCGCCCGCATTCTCGATGTGGGAACAGGCAGCGGAGTGATCGCGCTCACGCTCGCGGCCGAGTGGCCCGAAGCGGCCGTGGAAGCCGTGGACATTTCGGAAGATGCGCTGGCCCTGACCCGCGAAAACGCCACGCGCCTGGGTGTTGCCGAGCGCGTTCGAATTTCGCGCAGCAACCTCTTTTCAGAAGTAAGCGGCACATTCGACCTCGTCGTTGCCAATCTTCCCTACATCGCCCGCACCGAGATCCCGACGCTCGCACGCGAGGTTCAGCATGACCCGATGAGCGCGCTGGACGGCGGCGAGTCGGGTCTCGAAATCCTTCTCCCCTTCGTCGCAAATGCGACTTCCCACACGCGCGGCCTGCTCGCGCTGGAAATAGGACACGACCAATCGTCGCGCCTTTGCGATGCATTGGCACAACACCATTATCAAAACATCCGGCCCATCTCCGATTACCAGGGCCGGGACCGATTCGTATTTGCAACGTATGGATAAGATTCTCGTTCACGGCGGCCGGACACTCACCGGCAGCGTCAAGATCAGCGGTTCGAAAAATTCGGCGCTCCCCATTCTCGCCGCGACCCTGCTGACCAAGGAGCCGTGTGTCATCCATCACGTGCCGGATCTCAGCGACATCCATTACATGCTGCAGATCCTGGCCTTCCTTGGCGCTGAAGTCGAACGCGCCAGCGGGACGGTGACCGTCAAGGCAGAGAAGGTGAACACGATCGCTCCGTACGACGTGGTGCGAAAGATGCGCGCATCCGTCTGCGTGCTCGGTCCCCTGCTTGGCCGTGAAAAAGAGGCCACGGTTTCGCTGCCTGGAGGCTGCGTCATTGGCGACCGCCCGATCGATCTTCACCTCAAGGGCTTCGAGTCGCTCGGAGCCTCGCATCGCATCAGTTCCGGAAACGTGAAGGTCTTCGCTGGCGACCTGCGCGGCGGAACGGTCAATCTCCGCGGCAAACAGGGCCCAACCGTCCTTGGCACCGATAACGTGATGATGGCTGCAGTGCTGGCCGAAGGAACCACGGTCATTGAAAGCGCCGCAGCGGAACCGGAAGTTGTGGATCTCGCGAATTTCCTCATTTCCATGGGCGCGAAGATCGAGGGCGCCGGCACGCGCCGGATCGTCATTGAAGGCGTGAAGGAACTGCACGGCGCCGAGCACGGAGTCATCCCGGACCGCATTGAAGCCGGCACCTTCCTGGTCGCCGGAGCGATCGCTGGCAAGGAAGTCACACTGAAGCGGGTGAATCCGACGCACCTCCAATCAGTCACGGACAAGCTGGCTGAGGCCGGCTATCGCTTCGACGCTGGCAAGGATTTCATCACGCTTCATGGCAATGGCGATCCGAAGCCGCTCCAGATCGTCACGGAGCCCTATCCCGGTTTCCCGACGGATATGCAGGCCCAATTCTGCGCGCTCCTCAGCCATACGAATGGGCTCAGCGCGGTGACTGAAACGATTTTCCCGCAACGCTTCATGCACGTCTCCGAGCTCAAGCGCATGGGCGCAGAGATCGAACTCGAGAACGCCACGGCCGTCATCAAGGGCGTACCGAACCTCAGCGGTGCTCCCGTCATGGCAAGCGATCTGCGCGCCTCCGCGGCTCTCGTGCTCGCAGGACTGAAGGCAGACGGCATCACCGAAGTGAACCGCGTCTATCATATCGACCGCGGCTACGAGTCGATCGACGAAAAGCTCAACGGCCTGGGCGCGGAAATCGAGCGGGTCAAAGCCTGAGCCTCGCAGCCGATCGCTCGCCGGACGATGGATTAAAAGCCGTGCTCGCTTTGGGGCCGGCATTCGTTTGAATTGCCCTCCCCGCCAGTTCAGCCTTTAATCCGCGGCCCGTGCTTCGACATCCGTATCCCTCACGCATTCTGCAGTTTCAGCCTCGGCGAGGAGCTTCTTCGCCGTGTATCTGGATGGAGGTGCAGCCGTGAAGCCCAATCGCTGGACGCTCCATCTCGTCCTCATGGTGCTGGCTGCCGCGGCCATCGGCGTGCTGTTCCTGCATGAACCCGGATTCGGTGACGACTTTACTTACTGGAACTTCGCATTCCGTCTCCACGAACTTGGCCTCAATGCCTGGTTGAAGGATAGCTTCCACGATTTGCGCTGGCCGGTATGGGGCGTGACCTGGCTCGTCCAGTGCATCACTGGCCCAGGCCTCATTTCCTACTACGCCGAACCCATCCTCTATCTGATGGGCGGCGCCGCTCTGGCATTCACCTTTGGCCGGATGATCACGCGTTCGATCCCGGCTGCCTGGGCCTGCGGTTTCGCGTTCCTCTTTCATCCGCTGCTCGACACGGTGAACTACCGGCCCATGCCGGACCTTTCGGAAGGCGTGTGGGGCGGCGCGACGATCCTGTGTTGGTGGGCGTTGATGCGGGCGACGACTCGCAATAACTCCATCATTTACGCGGCACTCACCGGTGCCTGCATTTTCATCGCCGAAGCAAACCGGATCACCGGCGTCTTCATCATCCCGGTCCTGGTAATCTGCACCCTTCTATACGGACGGAAGCGGTTCATGTGGCTGATCGTCGCAGGTGGATTTGCCGCCTTCTTCTACGGCCTCGAAACCGCCTTTTATCACAGGCTCTTCAACGACTGGGTCCACGACGTCCACGCCAACCTTGGCAATAAGGGCCACAAGGGCACCGAGCCGATTCCGCTAACCAAGCTTCCCACGCGTTTCTTCAATTCGCTTTGGAAAGGCGGCCATCTGGCGCAAGTCTACTGCATCCTCGCGTTGGGCGGTTCGATCGCCGCATGGTTCCGCCACCGCAGCCGGGCTGCCGAAGATTCGTCGTCGAGCGCTGATTCGATCCACGGCCCCACCCAGCTTGCGCAGGTCATGGTCATCTGGCTGGTGGTTCTTTACCTGGAATACGCCTGCTTTCCGCAGAGCGTACATCCCTGGCGACCGCTCATTCGCGACGCCGACCGCTTCCTTTGTGGACTCCTGATTCCCCTGTCAGTGATGGCTGTCGTTGCGGTCTTTTGGCTGCTCGAATCGTCCTTTGTTCGACGCTGGAAAATCGGACGCCTGCCTTCGGAATATCCACTCGCGATCGGAGTCGTTCTGGTCGCTTTCCTCTGCTTCATCGAATCGAGATCGCGCGGCTTTTTCGATCTCGGCTTCGTCCCCGAGATGAAGCGCTACATGCGGAGTCTCGCTCCCGGCACCAAGGTCTTCACGCACGACACGATGCGGGCCTTCGCATTTCTGGTGGAACCGGGATCCGCAAAGCAATTCACCTGGGTCACCGAGCACGAGATCCTGTGGAAGGTTTCGTATATTGAAAAGGAGGCCGGGCACTGCGACGAATTCTGGTACGCACGCAAGCTCGTCTGGCTCAATTCGCGCAAGGATCTGGAGAAGAATCCATCCAAACCCGCTCCGGAGCTCTCGTCGTTCTTCGACACTCCCGAGGTCAAATGGCGCCTGGTCAAACTCCTCGCCAAGGAGGAGAACATTCCCGATCTCATCTTCTATCGCCGGCGTAAGCCCACCGATCCGCCGCCGCTCATTCTGACTCCCGAGTCACCGCAATTGGCGGGACTCCTGCCCACCCTGCCGCTGGAATGGAAAGGCACTCCCGAGGAGCAGCGCAAAACCGCCTCATGGAATGTCCCGCCGGAACTTCGGGGTAAGTTTGTTCGCATCGAGGTTACCGCAACCTCCGGGGATATTGAGACAGTCGGCTGCTGGCTCACATTCAAGCATGGGAATGCAAGCGATGCCGTCTTTGCGCTGAAGCCTTATCTCCACGCACAACCGGTGAAGGAATTCTTCGCCATCCAGATTCCGGCTGACTCGGATCACTGTGATATCGAGCTCAAGCTGTCGCGTAAGTCGAAGCCGGTCGAATTCACCGGGTTCCGCGCGGTGGTGGAATGACTTTTGTCAGCACGACGCCATGAGCATCCTTGAGTCCTACGAAGCAGAACGCGCCGACTTCGAGCGAGTGCTCGATGGCGTTCGTGCCATCCTTGCCGCGCCACTTTGTGATCTTCAGTCCGTCGAATGGCTCGCGGATCGCATCCGGGAAGTCGGGCTCGTACCGATTCCGGAATCCGAGAGAACTTACGGAAAAGATGCTGAGTATCTGAACAGCTCGCAGCAGGGAGTCATCCAGCTTCCGGAAGAATTCGCCGCCTTTCTTCATCTGCTTGGAAGATACAGCCCTGCAAGTTATCTGGAGATCGGGACATTCAATGGAGCAACGGCCAGCCTGGCCACAGCCTATCTTCAGCGGTTCAATCCGGCCATTCAGACGGTAACTATTGATATTTATCCTGCCTTTATATTTTACGAGGAGACTCGCACGTTGCTGCCGAATCTTCGTTACGAAGTAGGCAAGACATCGTTCGACTTTCGCAGCCAGCGCTTCGACGCTGTCTTCATCGATGGCGATCACTCATTCGAATGGGCCTGGGCAGACTACCGAAACACAGGCATCCAGGCTCGGTTCTGCGCGATCCACGATGTCAATAACGCACCTTACCGGGAGCTTCCCACGGGAGGTGTTCCCGCAGTGTGGGAATTGGTTAAGCAAACCGAACCAACCGCCGAATTTCAGGAAATCTTCAAGCACCCGGAGGAAGATCTCCTCGGCATTGGTGTGCGGATCAAAGCGGACGTGTAACATCACGGCATCATTGAAGAGGTGAGCGAGCAGCCAATCTACCGATCACGACGAAGTATGGAAATTATAACGGAATCGCTATCTTCCACCTTCAAACCGATCAGTATGACAGATACCCCCTCTATCTTCCGCCCAGTTTGCCTTCAAACTAACTTCCGGGCAATGATTGCGGCTTGATTCATAGGCAAAGACGCCACAAGAAGGAATCATGGAGGACCACCCCATCATTCTGCTGCTGGAGGATTGCCCCGTCACGGGCCTCCTCCTGGAGCGAATCATTCTGACCCATCTGCCGGGTTGTCGTCCCATCTGGACGCGCAGCCTGGAAGAGGGGCGGGTTCGCGCCACCGGAATGCCCGTCAATATCTTCGTGCTCGATATTGTCCTTCCTGACGGTTCCGGACTGGACTTCCTGTGGGAGATGTCCGCCCTCCATCCCGATGCACGCGCGATCGTCCTATCTTCCAGCACACTGCCGGAACATCAGGTGCAAGCAATCGCTCTTGGGGCGCTTCAGTTTCTCGAAAAGCCGCTCAACAACGAGGCGCTCATTTCAGCTTTAAATGAGGCCTTTACCGCCACCGGCGCGGAATCCGCATTCCAGGCCTCATTGAGGGACCTCACGCCGATGGATATCATCCAGCTCAAGTGCCTGACGCGCGCCACGACCGTGATGGAGTTTGCCTCCGCAGGCCGCGTGGGGCGGGTTCATTTCCGCAATGGTAACATCGTCCACGCCGAGGTTACCGATGCGGCCGACGTCGCTCCCATTCCATCGCTGGAAACCATCTTTAGTTGGGAAAAAGGTATCGCGCGCGAGTTACCACGCGATCAATCGGCTCCGCAAACAATCGATACGCCGTGGCAGAGCCTCATGATGCAAGTGGCGCAAGCGATCGATGAGCGTGCTTAGCGCCGGACCGCCAACAACCAGCGTTGCCGCTTACAATTGCTTCACCAGCGGGTCGCCGTCGTCGTCGCCTTCGGTCACCTCGGGTTTCCTTCGTCTCGGCAGCCATCCCGCAGCGGCCATGGTGATTCCGTAAGCGGCAAAAATAGCCGCCGCCCTCGGCATATAGTGAAGAAATGCTGCATCCCGCGCCCGAGCCGGACCTTTGACGCGCGGCGGATCTCCCGGCACGTAATAAACCGTCACCTCGTCGCCAAGCTCGCGCGGCTCGATATAGAAGTCCGCCCGCTCGAGGATTGCCGCCTGCTTGCGCCCATCGGGATCCTTGAATTGGACGTGGAACAAGACCTGCCCCGACCGATCAGGCTTCGGATCGATGGAAACGACGCGCCCGTTGAGAATCAGCGCCTGATTCCAGGCTTTTGATTCATTGATGCCGAGCCACCCGATTCGCGCCATAGCCGCCACAAAAATCACGGTCAGCGCAATCTGGGCAGCATTCCACCCGGGCTTGGACAGCTGTTGGTTCGGAAACGTGGAATCCGCACGGCTCACACTGTTCTGCCAGTCAGGCTGCATCGAGAGCCGAGCCTGCGCTTCAGTCACCGGCCCAGCAAACTCTTTAGGCACGTCTGCCGGCTGCCTCCAAATCACCTCGCCTACCAGTCCGTCGTAAAGCGTCAATGCCACGCCCGCAGACGGAATCCACACCGTACCATCGGAGAGAAGAGCTTCATCGCTGACATTGCCCGCGGCAACCGGACGGAGATCTTCAAATGGAGAGTTAAAGGCATCTTCCAAGCGCCATTTTGCCTGTTGAGCGAGCGGTCCAAATGCGGCGAGTGCCGTGTAAAGCGGCTCATCCAGAAGCGCATGCCCATTCCAAGTGGCATCCCCATTCTCGATCCCGATCTGGCGAAGCTCCTGCCCGCCACCTTCTTCAAAGCGCAATTCGATCCCCCATGCCGAGATCGTCACCAGATCAGGCGATGCGCGATCCAATACGAATTTCTCACCCGCTGCCTCCACTACCGAGCACGCGTCGGCGCGCGTCATTCCAGGACGCAAGCCCTGCCAACGATCAAGCCCTGACAGTTCGATTGAGTCATTCGCTGCCATGGCCCTGACTCATATCTAACGAATCTCTCAACAGCGATCACGAATTACAGTCATAATATTGACAAGTTTTAACGTTCGTGAGCCCCGATCACTCCACTGGAAACCCAACCTTCGCCGATCCCGCAGCAATCGCCGGCTGTAGCACTTCTCCTTACTTATTCCGCCGATCTTCCGCCGCGTGCAGCGCACCGATCGCTCGCCGAAGCTCGAATTGCGCGCGATTGAACGCCGAGACGATGTGCAGATAATCGAGGCGCGCCTTTGTCAGATCCTGCTCCGCCACGATGTTTTCAAGCACCACTCCGACGGCGAATTCCCGCCGCTGACGGGTCAGGTCCAGGGTATCGCTCGCTAGTTTCAAAGCCTTCGCCGCATCGCCAAGCTGTCCCTGTGCGGAATGCATGCGGGTATAAGCATCCACCACTTCCCGCACGACTTGGTCGTGGATCTTTTCGAACTCCAGTTCGGTCTCATGTAGGTGTGACTCCTGCTGACGGATCCGTCCCGCATCGAACAACCCGCCTGGCCCGATTCGCCACGAAACTGCGGCGGAGTAATCGGCTGATTGCCCAAATGATGCAGGCCCTGGACTTCCAGCACCGCCCCCCAGTCCGCCATAGAAAACCTGCGCTCCGACGGTCGGAACGAGCGGCCCGTACAGCGCTCCCTGCTTTCCTTTCTTAGCCGCTTCAATCTGCGCCGCATACTGCTTCAGTTCCGGCCGATCGGACATCGCTTCCATAATCAGCGATTCCAGCGAACGTTCCGCCTGTACCGCCTTGATCAGCACCAGCGCGTCGCCCTGTGGTTCGAGGTTGACCGCCGAGTTGAGATGAAGCACCTGCGCCAGATGCGCCGCGGCGATACGCGTTTGTTCCCGCGCCTGATCCATAGCAACGTGATCTCGCGACACTTGAGCTTCAGCCCGAAGAAGATCGCCTTTGAAGGCCAGCCCGGCATCCACCGCTTCCCGAAGCTGACCCGCGTAATCTTCAGCAATCCGGACGGACTCGGTCGCAATCCCGATTTCCGCGTCATTTTGCGCCAGGTCGAGATAGCCGCTGGCGGCGTCGAGAATGCTTTGCTGCGTCTGAGCCCCCACGGCATGCTGAGCCGCGCGCTTGAGTTGCTGCGCAGCCAGCGTCGTAAAGATAGCCTCTCCCAGGTCGACCTGCCCGGTCACCGTTGCCCCGCCAACATAAAGTTCCTTCTCCACATCGAGGATTGGTCCATCGACCGCCTGGATGTTATTCTCGTGCCGCCGATAAGTCAGCCCCGGTGTCAGAGTCGGGAAAAACTGCTCCACCGCGATCAGCTCTTGTGCCTCAGCGGCAGCCAGGCGCTGACGCGCAATCTGGATATCGAGGCTATTTGCACCAGCAAGCCTCAGAGCGGCCGCCAGATCGATCTTCTGCGGACCTGCGACTTTTCCTACAAGGCCCTTTCCTGATTTCTCGCCCGCGAATCCCGTCCCGAGACCGAGACTAAACGCTGCGAGAAGGATAAAGATCCGGCGCATTACTTGGCCTCCGTCACCTGGACAGTCATTCCGTCGGCAAGCGTTACCTTGCCAGGAAGGATGATCGTTTCGCCGCCTGTGATGCCAGTCAGCACCTCGGCATTGACTCCGTCATTAAAGCCCAAAGTCACCGCGACTTTCTTCGCCTGCTGATCGCCTGTGCGAGGATTGACCAGTTTGAAAACGAAAGCGTTGGTCTTTTCCATCACGATCGCTTCGGACGGCACCAGCAAAGCGTTCTCGTGCTTCTCCACTCCTATTTTGACCGTCGCATACATCCCGGGCCGCAATTCACTTTCCGGATTCGGCAGATCGATTTCCGCCAACATCGTCCGTGTCGCCTCGTCCAGCGCATAGGAGAAACGAGTCACTTTCGCGGCAAAGGTCTTTCCAGGTAGCACCTCGATCAGCACCTTCACCGGCTGGCCTTCGTGCACGAAAGGAACTTCCGGCTCCGGCACATAGACCTGCGTGCGGATCACGCTGAAATCCATGAGCGTGACAAGCGCCGCATTTTGCGCAGCACTGCCCGAAGTCGCCGCTGGCACAAATGCTCCGGGATCGACATATCGCATTGTGATCACCCCCGAGAACGGCGCCACGATCCGCGCAAAACCGAGCAGGGTATTCGTCCGCTGAATGTTCGCCTGTGCAATCTCGGAAGCCGCACGCGCCTTATCGACGGCATCCGGCAACACCAGGTCCGGAGCCC
>FTCV01000472.1_pt1 | contig 12200 bp, 9 predicted proteins | sample 1639691 | NCBI WGS metagenome assembly FTCV01 (sample SAMEA3914864, study PRJEB12502) | metagenome | biome: forest; material: soil | place: USA | collected 2012-03-12 | depth 0.3 m
AGCGTGAGGTGATCGATGCGCTGCAGCACATCCCAATCGATGCTCCACTCCCGCTTGCGGCCCGTTGTGTGTTCGTTCCAGAGCTGATTTGTCCACGCACCGGGAATCGTATACGTGCGGTAAACGTGTTCGCGCCCCGCGATACGCACATAGAGAGGAAATTGCGCTGTGATGTCGGTGAGCGTGTTACCGATGTGCAGCGTGCTGAGACCCGGCTTGATATCATCGCCGATGAGATATGTTCCAATGAGAGGCGGACTCGGCGCCCAACCTTCCACAAACGCCGCCGCGATCACCGTGGTCGTCTTTTCGAGCTTGAAGGGCTTCTTGAATACCTCCCCTGTCGTTGCCGTCGGCATCGTGCCATCGAGCGTATAGCGCACGGTCGCGTAGGGCGTCAGCTCATTGAGATCTACGAGCAGCGGCTTTTGCACCCCAAACGGCGGCGGCAGAAACTTCGGGATGCGCGCCGTGGCTTGTTCGAAAAGATCGATACCGGCGTACTGCCCGTCGGCTTCCTCCATCTCCACCCAGGTCTTCGGGTTGCCATCGAACGCGTACCGCCAGCCGCGCCCCTGCACGTCCCCGATCGTGCCAAAGCGGTAGCCATCCAGCTTGCGTTCGCCGGAATAAAATTCGAGCTCGCCGAGGCTGCCATGGGAGCCGGGCGGCGCTTCGTAACGCAGCCAGCGGTAAAGCTTGTTGTTGGAAAAAACGAAGTCCGTCCACTCCTGCTCGCGCGGCTTCTCCTTGATCTCGGCGATCACGTGAAATCCCTCGGTGGCCGAGACATTGGATCCGCTGATTTTTCCGCCGACCATATTTTGCTCGCGCGAAGGCGCGGGGAAAAAGCGCACGTGATTGCACACCGGCGCGCCCATCGGCGGGATCACTTCCGCGGCACGCAGGGGAATGATCGCGGATAGAAAGGCAGCAGCAGCGAGGGAGGAGCGTAGCAGGGACACACGGCACTTTTCGCGCGGCGCGCCACGCAATGCCAGCCCCGACTTTTACACCACCACGAGGTCCACGTCCGGCAATTCTTGCAGCAGCACCTCGTGCAAGGTCGGCTGGAAATACTGCCGCAAGCGCTTCCTCCCCGGCCGGCCCACCACGATGTGGGTGATGCCATATTCACGGGCAAACGCGACGAGCGCCTGGGCCACGCTCTCGCCCTTCATGGAAAAGACCAGGCCGCCCATCTTCTGCGCGGTTTCGAGTGTATCATTCACCCGCCGCTGTGCCTCGGCATCGATGCGCACCGCGGATTCCGAAGGTGTGCGGACATAGACTGCATACCATTGCGCATTGAGTTGCGCCGCGAGACGTGCCGTCTTGCGCAGCAGACGCCCGGGGTCGGGCCCCTGACTGCTGATCGCCACCATCACCTGCCCGAGCGCGCTCGCACTTTGGTCGCTGCCCGCGTCACGTTGCTGACGATCGAGGAAATTCGCCGTCTCGGTCAGCGTCATCTCACGGAGCCGCGTGAGGTTTTTCTGCGTGAAGAAATTGACCAGCGCCGCCTCGATGCGTTCTCTGGGATAAATCTTGCCCGCTTGCAATCGCTCCTGCAGATCCTCCGCAGGCAGGTCGATATTCACGATCTGGTCGGCCTTGGCGATGATCTCGTCGGGCACCCGCTCCTTCACCCGCACACCGGTAGCTTCCTCGACGAAGTTATAGAGCGACTCCAGGTGCTGGATGTTGACCGTGCTGATGACATTGATGCCCGCGCGCAGCAAATCCTCCACGTCCTCGTATCGCTTGCGGTTCTTGCTATCCGGCGCGTTGGTGTGGGCGAGTTCGTCGACCAGGGCAACAGTCGGCTTGCGCGCGATCACGGCATCGACATCCATCTCCTTGAGCGTAATGCCATGATAACTCGTGATCCGCGGGGGAATGATTTCCAGGTCACCGATCTGCGCGCTGGTCTCCGGACGTTCGTGCGGCTCGACATAGCCGATCACCACATCGGCCCCGCGCTTCTTCAGCCGATTCCCCTCCACGAGCATCGAAAAGGTCTTTCCCACCCCGGGACACGGACCCAGATAGATCTTCAGCTTGCCAGCCTGCTGCCGGCGGATGATGGCCAGAAAATCATCTGCGTTCGGTCGATTGGTGGGAGTCTCGGCAGACATGGTTCAGCCAGCTCTTAACAGTGTTCCGTTGCGACTCTTGATCTTTTTGTTCTTCACGCGGATTTGCGGGAATTCTTTCTTATCTTTGTGAAAGTAGCAAATCTCGACCAGCGTCGGCCACAGCTCCATCGACGCTTGGATCACGCTGATCACATCGTCCACGATTCGCGTGACGTTCTGCTGGAAGAAATCCGGCTCAAAACCGTAGAATGATCTCGCGAGATTCTCCGCAAACAGAGTCAGTGCCTGTCGCCGTTGTGCATCCTTGGTCTTGCCGGCGGACTCCAACACCTGCGCATGTACCGCGGTGATCTTGTCCAGGATCTCCTGCGTATCCTTCAGGGTCACTTCTCCATTGTAAGCGAAGCGTATATTCAAGTCCTCCAGCTTGGTCACGCTACCTTTGATCTTCTTCTTGAGCAGCGTGCAGATCTCCTCGTTGAAGACATCCATGGCCAGCGGGTTGCGCATGTAATTATTCTTGATGTGCGTTTGCACGGCGTCCACATGCGCGGAAGCGATGCCCGGCTGCTGAATCCAGAGACGATAGATATAATCTTCAAAACGCAACCGGGTGGGGAAAAATGGTGGCAGCCCCAGGCGATTGTCATAGCCCGCCACGCCACAATCCATACGCCAGTTTCTCTTCGTCACCACGGGACGAAAGTTTACCAGCACATAGAGGTCGTTGAAGTCGTGCAGGTTCGCCTGGTGCTGTGATTCATCGCGGAGATACATGTGGACGAAATCCAGCGCATCAATGTCATTCGTCCCGGTGCGGAAGGTTTGCGCCATTTTTACCACGCAGTTCGACGAAACCGGCCCGCGTTTCAGCATCAAGGAATTATCGCCGGCGAAATCGTTCGAAACGTTGGTCTCCAAATCCATAGCCGTGTCGACCAGCAGATCTCCCTTCTCGTAGTTGCCGGGCAATTCACTGACCCGGCGACCCAGGACGTCCTGAAATGACGTGAGCAGGTCGAACGACTTCTGCACGAAGCCGCCGGACTCGGCTTTCAACAGTTTGCCACGGCTGATTTCTTCAGTCTCCAGCGACTCCGGGCTGCTTTCGATCAACGCGTGGGGCCGCATGTCGTCATCGGCGCTGATCAAAAACGCCCCAAGCGAATACATGAGGGTGAAATTGCGATTCCCGCCATAGCTCGGTCGAAAGAGGTTTCGAACCAGCGATTCAAGTTTCTTATCCCGCAGTTTGCGATTGAGGAAGCTGAGAAACAATTCCTTTTCCCGAGGGCCGACGTAATACAGTTCGTTTACCGTCCTCGTCTGCTCGAGCAATCCATAGTATTTCTCGTGATTCGCGAGGCTGGAATCATCGAAGACCATCATCTTCACCGAGTGTCCATTCCGCGCGAAGTGCTCGTCGTATTTCTCGATGGTCTCCGCCACGTCGCGGAGCCGGTAGGTGGGAACGGTGAAAATGGTAGTGTCTTCTTTCATGTATAACGGTGTCGGCGCCCGCGGGCACATTCGACAAATTGCTGCAGGGCGTGCGCCCGGCTGGTGCCCAACCGAAGCCGTCTTCCTCCCTGGCACAGGATCTCCAGAGCCAGCGCCCCATCACGACGGAACCGCCAGCCTGATTCGGTCTGGCGAAACCCCCATCCGTACGCGAAGTGACTCAAAACGATACGAGTCGTGACGATATCCGACAGCAATACCCGGCCCCGAATCCACCCGGGGCCAAACTGCCAGGTGAGGGAATCCCCTCTCACCTGGATGCAAAGCGTGCAAAAGCAAACCAACGCGGCCAATTGAGGGAGCAACAACAATGTCGCGACATAGGGCGGACGCACAAACCACGTGGACACCAATGTCACGAAACTGGTAACCGCCAGCAGATAAATGAGCGGATAACCTTTTTGCACGTCGACATATACTGCCTGTCGGCGCGGGGCATCTTCGTTGATCACGATGGGCGCAAGCACTGGTTGGAGAAAAGCAAAACTCGGGGGTGCTCGTTGCTGTGCGGGAATCGAGCGAGCACCCCCGGTCCTGTATGGGAAGGTTCTAGATAAAAGCCACGAAGAGGGTCGTGACCGCCACGAGGAAGAAAATACCGATGAGCAGAAACATAAGACACCGGTGGCTGGTAGCGATGACTTCCGGCGGCACTACCAACCAAGAACTATCAACCACCCACTGAACGCCCAGGAAACCATCCTCCTCCACATTGCTCATGAATTGATATTCATCAGGTATAAAGCCCTCGGAGGCCAATTCGTGGATAAACAAACACTTGCGGCGTTCACTATAGTTATCCAGAACGGCTCGAATAACGACGCGGCCGTCTTCATGATTCTCGACCAAAAGGAAGTTTTCCGGGAAACGGTTGTAAAACTCAGTCTCCCGGGGGTGGAGAAGCTTGGTAGCCATGGCACATAGGGGAAGTTCATTTAGTGCTTAGCTTGTCGAGGGCCAGATTCAACTTCACCACGTTCACGCCAGCATCGCCGAAGATGCCCAAGCTCGGACCGTCGGTATTCTGCTTTACCAACTCCCGCACCTGATCCTCGCTCATCGAGCGGGTCTTGGCTACGCGCGGCAATTGCAGCATCGCATTTTTGACACTGATGTGCGGGTCCAGACCGCTGCCGGAAGCGGTGACCGAGTCACCCGGGATCGGGACGGAGGACATTACGGTCAACGGCTTGTTATCGTCGTTGAAAGCGGTGATCAGCTTGACCTGATCGTAGTCGCCTTTCTCCGTCTTGTAGGTCTTCGGGTCGATCACTTTGCCTTCCTGGAGCAATTGATAAGAGATCCCGTTTTGCTCGCAGTAGCTGATGACCCGCAGCTTGATGCCGTCGTAATCTACCACGTCGGGTCCCTGCGTCGGCGCGGCGCCTTCCTTGGCAATGACCGCCGTGCTCTTCGTCGTGCCGTTGATCAGCTTTTTGCTGGTCGGGCCGAGGTTGCTGCCGCTGGAGCTGGCCGCGTCATATCCGGTGCCGGCCGCCGAGGGACGCGGAATGAAGTATTTGTCGGAGCTGAAGGGCTGGCCGAGCCACGACGAGCCGACGATCTTGCGATCGGCACTTTCGAGCAGGCTGCCATTGGCCTGGCGCGGGAAGAGCAACTGCCCGGCACCCCAGATGATGAGCGGATAAATGCCACACAGGACAGCGGCGAAAACGATCGTCGCCCCGATGGAAGTGATGATTTCTTTAATGATAGTTTTCATGGATTAAGCGAGGTGAAGAATCGAGATGAGGACGTCGATGGCCTTGATGCCGATGAACGGGATGATGACGCCACCGACGCCGTAGATGAGCAGGTTGCGTTGAAGGATTTTGGCCGCACCGAGCGGGCGGAATTTCACGCCTTTCAGCGCCAGCGGAATCAGGGCGATGATGATGACCGCGTTGAAGATCACCGCGCTCAAGATCGCACTGGTCGAAGACGACAGATGCATGATGTTCAGCGGCGCGATCTGCGGGAATTTGGCGAGTAGCATCGCCGGGATGATGGCGAAATACTTCGCCACGTCGTTGGCAATGCTGAAGGTGGTAAGGGCACCGCGGGTGATGAGCAGTTGCTTTCCGATCTCGACGATCTCGAGCAGCTTGGTTGGGTTGGAATCCAGGTCCACCATATTGCCGGCCTCCTTGGCCGCCTGGGTGCCGGTATTCATCGCCACGCCGACATCCGCCTGTGCGAGTGCCGGGGCGTCGTTCGTGCCATCGCCGGTCATCGCCACGAGGTGCCCGGCATCCTGCTCCTTTCGGATGAGCGCGAGCTTGTCCTCCGGTTTCGCTTCCGCGAGGAAGTCATCGACCCCCGCTTCCTTGGCGATGGCTGCCGCGGTCAGCTTGTTATCACCCGTGATCATGACCGTGCGAATGCCGATGGCGCGGAAGCGCTCAAACCGCTCTGAGAGGCCGCCTTTCACGATATCCTTGAGATAGATCACACCGAGCGCCTTTTCCTTCGTGGCCACCACCAGCGGCGTGCCGCCCTGGCCGGAAATGGCATCCACCTGGTGCTCTACTTCCTTGGGCAGCTTTTGCACCCATTCGCGAATCGAGCTCGCGGCGCCTTTGCGATAACTCGTGCCATTGATATCCACGCCGCTCATGCGCGTCTGCGCAGTGAAGGGCACAAACTTCGCCTCGGGCATCTCATGCAATTCGACGCCACGCAGCCCATGCTTCTGCTTCGCCAGCACCACGATGCTCCGTCCTTCCGGCGTCTCATCGGCGAGCGAGGAGAGTTGGGCCGCTTCGGCGAGCTGGCGCTCGGTCACGCCGGGCGCCGGAATGAATTCCACCGCCTGGCGGTTACCCAGCGTGATCGTGCCCGTCTTGTCGAGCAGCAGCACGTCCACGTCACCCGCTGCCTCCACCGCGCGGCCGCTCATGGCCAGCACGTTCTTCTGCACGAGGCGGTCGATACCCGCGATACCGATGGCGCTCAGAAGACCGCCAATGGTGGTCGGGATCAGGCACACCAGGAGCGCGGTCAGGACGGTGATCGGGAAGTCGACGCTTTGGTAGAGGCCGAAGGCCTTCAGCGCGATCAGAACGACGAGGAAGATGATCGTCAGCGCCGAGAGCAGAATCGTCAGCGCGATTTCATTGGGCGTCTTCTGACGCTTGGCCCCTTCGACGAGTCCGATCATGCGATCGAGAAAGGTCTCGCCGGGATTGGACGTGATGCGGACTTTGATGACATCGGACAGCACCCGAGTACCGCCGGTCACCGCACTTCGGTCGCCGCCGGCCTCGCGCACCACCGGCGCGGATTCGCCGGTGATCGCCGATTCGTCCACCGTCGCCGCGCCCTCGATGATCTCGCCATCGCCGGGAATGAATTCCCCGGCACTGACGACGACCACATCGTCTTTGCGCAGTTGCTCCGAAGTCACTTTCTGCGTCGCACCGTTCTTGAGCCGATTGGCAAACGTTTGCGTGCGAGCATTGCGCAATGCATCCGCCTGGGCCTTGCCGCGGCCCTCGGCCATGGCCTCCGCGAAGTTGGCAAAGAGCACCGTGAACCACAGCCACAATGTAATTTGCAGCAGGAAACTGAACGGCGTGCCCTTGTCGCCCACGAAAAGCAGCGCCGTCGTGACGACAGCACCGACCTCCGTAACAAACATCACCGGGTTTTTCGCCAGGGTGACGGGATTGAGTTTTTTGAAGGCTTCGCCGATGGCCGGCACGACAATCGCCGGATCAAAGATGGAATGAGTTTTAGCAGCCATGTGAGTAAATGAGTGATGAAGTGGGATCAGCGGGGCTTAGAACAGGGAGTTGCCATGCATGAGGAAGTGTTCGACGATCGGCCCCAGGGTCAGCGCCGGGAAGAAGTTCAACGCGCCGATAATCAGGATCGTGCCGATGAGGAGTAGCGTGAAAAGCGGACCGCCCACCGGGAAGGTGCCGGCGCTTTCCGGAACGAGTTTCTTGCGAGCCAGAGAGCCAGCCAGAGCCATGATCGGGATAATCATCGCGAAGCGGCCGAACAAGGTGGCGAGGCCCAGCGTCGTGTTATACCAGGGGGTATTCACACCGATGCCGGCGAAGGCGCTGCCGTTGTTCCCCGTGCAGGAGCTATAGGCATAAAGGATTTCCGTGAATCCGTGAGGGCCCCCGTTATTGGTGCCATCGGTAGCCTGGTGAGTGACCGGATCCGCCAGGCCCCACTTGCTGACACACGCCCACCCGGAGAAGCCCAGGATGGTCCACGCGAGCACGAGGATGACGATGGAAGCCATCTTCACGTCGAAGGGCTCAATCTTCTTGCCGAGAAACTCGGGAGTGCGGCCGACCATGAGGCCGGCGATGAAGACCGCGAGCACGACGAACACGATCATGCCGTAAAGACCGGCGCCCACGCCACCGAAGATGATTTCACCGAGGTGGATATTGAACAGCGGGATCAAGCCGCCGAGCGGCGTGAAAGAATCGTGCATCCCATTCACCGCGCCGCAGGAGGCATCGGTCGTGATCGTCGCAAACAGCGCCGAGTTGAAGATACCGAAGCGGACTTCCTTGCCTTCCATGTTGCCATCCGCCTGATCTACACCGAGCGCTGCCAGGGTCGGGTTGCCCGCCGCCTCATAGTGCCAGCACACGAGCGCCGCGCTTAGGAAGAGGATAAACATCGCCGCCCACACCGCCCAGCCATGCTTCTGGTGTTTGACCTCGCGCCCGTAGTAATAGGTAAGCGCGCTGCCGATGGCGAAGATTGAGAGCATCTGCAGGAAGTTCGACAACGGGGTCGGATTTTCGAAGGGCTGCGCGGCGTTCGCGTTCATATAGCCACCGCCGTTGGTCCCGAGCATCTTGATCGCGACCTGCGAAGCCACCGGGCCCTGCGCGATGTTTTGCGTGTCCACCTTTTGGTCGACCAGCACCGGATGTCCCTGGGCATCAGTCACCGGATTATTCTTATCGTCGACCTTCGGCACCTGGGTCGTAAAGGGTTCCACCATGCTGGCAGCATCGTAGGGTTTGAAGTTCTGAATCATGCCCTGGGAGACCAGGACGATCGCGTAGACGATGCAAATCGGGAGCAGGAGATAGTAACTAACGCGGGTGAGGTCGGCCCAAAAATTGCCGACCGTTTTCGCGGAGTGGCGCGCGATACCGCGCACCACCACGGCCGCGATCGCGATACCGACTGCCGCCGACACGAAGTTATGGAAGGCCAGGGCCACCATTTGCGACAGGTAGCTCATGGTCGATTCGCCACCATAGCTTTGCCAGTTGCTATTCCTGGTAAAGCTCGCCGCGGTGTTGAAAGCGAGATGCTCACTGATCGCCGCCAGTTTTTGCGGGTTCAGCGGCAGGATAGCCTGCATGCGCAGAATCGCATAGGTAAAGAGCATACCCACCATGCTGAAGATCAGCATGGAAACAGTGTATGCTTTCCAGTCTTGTTCCTTCTTGGGGTCGACGCGCAGGACCGCGTAGGTCACCTTTTCCAGCGGCTTAAAGACCGGATCGAGGAATGTCTTTCCGTCGACGTTCAGCACCTTGCAAAGGTAGAGGCCGAGCGGCTTGGTAATCGCCACGAGTGCAGCGACATAGAGAATGAGTTGAATCCAACCTGAGCTATTCATTGATGTGTTTCTGTTAGAACTTTTCCGGGCGGACGATCGTGAAGAGCAGATAGACGATCAGGCCGAGTGAAATGAATCCGATGATGTAGTTTTCCATATCTAGAGTAAGTGTTAGATCTTCTCGCAGGCCCACATGAAGGCGATCATGAGGCCGAAGAAACCGACCGTGGCGAGGATGAATAGGATGTCAGGCATAACGTTCTTTTTAGGTGTGAGTGGTGAGTGAAGTGGATAGGGCGGAAATTCGAAAATCATCAGTCATCTCCCATGGCGAATGGCTCCTGGCTGGAGCCGAAGTGAAAGAGCTCGAAAATGCGCCGCATGTTTTGCTGCGCCGGCTCGTAATAGGGGCCGTACTTGATCGCCTGGCCGTAGAGCTTTTTGGCGCGATCGAAATCCTCGTGCATTTCGAAGAAGAGGCCCGCCAGGTTCAGTGCTTCCGGAGATTGCGGCGAGAGCTCGAGGGCACGGGTGAGATGAACGCGGGCCCGCTCGAAGGCCTGCAGGTTGAGCAGTCGCTTGGCCTCGGAAAGCTGGCTGGCGAAATCGTCCGGGATCGGTTCTTTCGGCTCGGGGGCTTCCTCCGATAGATGCCGCGTCAGGATTTCCGCCACCAGGCTCCGCAACGCTTCCGGCGTGAGCGGCTTTTGCAAAAAATCGATCGCCCCGAGCCGCATCGCACGCACGGCATGTGGGATGTCGCCGTAGGCCGTGATGATCACAGCCGGTGTCTGGAGACCGCGCTGGCGCATTTCTGCCAGGAGATCCAGGCCATCCATGCCCGGCATGCGCATGTCGAGGATCGCGAGATCGTAGTGATTGCCGTCCATCTGCTCCAGAGCCCGCGTCGCGCCATCCGCCTCGGAAACCGCCAACCCCTCCGTCTCCAATGTCATCCGATAACTCAGCCGGACGTTCGGCTCATCGTCCACAATCAGAATGCGTTTGCTCATAGAGGACCTCCTTCTGCAATGGCGGGCAGATCGAAGTAGAACTCGCTGCCCTGACCGGGTGTGCTCTCGATGCCGATCGTGCCGCCTTGCGCGAGCACGATCTCCTTCGCGATGGCCAGGCCCAGCCCAGCTCCCGTGTTCTCCGAACCCGGCACGCGGAAGAATCGATCAAAAATCTTCGACTGAAATTGCGCCGGGATGCCCGGTCCCTGGTCGATGACGGAAAAGCGCACCAGCCCATCCTGCCGTCGCGCACGCAGCACGATCTCCTCACCCGGCTTGGTGTGTTTCACCGCATTCGAGACAAAGTTGGAAAAGACATGCGCGATCTGCCGCGGGTCCACCGAGACCTTCGGCAGGCCGGGCGCGATTTTCGTGACGAGACGCGAACCGCGCGACTCCACCAAGGCGCGCAAGTCCTCCTGCGCAGCCACCACCAGCCCCTGCGGCTCCATCGTGCGCCCCGGCAGCCCGGTGCGGCCGGACTCGAGCTTCGCGAGGTCGAGCAGATCGTTGATCATGCGCAGCAGCCGCTCGGAGTCTTCGCGCGCGGCCAGGAGGAGCTCGGTTTGCTTCGAGTTCAGCGAGCCGATGCGCTCCTCCAGCAGGAGATGCAGGCCCATGCGAACGCTGGTCAACGGCGTCTTCAGCTCGTGGCTCACCGTGGAGACGAGGTTTGTCTTCACCTCATCCAGCAGGCGCAGGCGCGTCACATCCTGCAACACGACCGCAGCGCCGAAGATGTTTCCCACCTCATCGCGCATGCCGATCACCCGCGGGAGAACGAAGACCTCCTGCTCGTCTACGCGGAATACGATCACACGGTCGAAGCTCGTCGGTAGATAGTCCGGCGCTCCTTTGAAAACGCCGTCCACTTCCTGTTGCACGCTGGGCGGCAGGCCGTCTTTCAAGCCCAGCTTGAAGAGGAAAGTATTCGCCGCGGGATTGGTAAAGCTGATGCGCCCATCCGCCGAAAGGACGATGATCGGATCGGGGAAAGCCGAGAACGTGATCTCGGTCATCTGGCGCGCCTGGAGAATCTGGTCACCCATCACCTGCCGATAAGCCCGCAGCTTGGTAGCCATTTTGTTGAAGGCATCGGCGAGCTGGCCCAGTTCATCCTGCGACATCACCGGCACCACCTGGTCGAGCTTGCCCTCACCGAGTTCCTTGGAAACCGTGGTGAGCGCGTGGATCGGCTCGAGGATCGAACGCTGCAGGCGCGCGGCCAGGTAAATGGCCACCGCCACGCCGCCGAGGATGGCGAAGATCATGTAGCGGGTGGACTTCGCGCTGAGCGCGCGCGCCTCTCGATCGGCCTCCACCATGTTATTTTGATTGATGCGGATGATCTCCTGCGCGGTGTCCTTCACCTCGGTGAAGGTCGGCAGCATCTCGTCGAAATACATTTTGCGGCGCGCCTCCACCGTAGGCGCTTGCCAGAAAGTCTCGGCGCTCTTCGTGTAGCGCTCGTGCAGCTTCTGCACTTTCTCCGCCAGCTCTCGCTCACCGGGCACGGTGATGTTATGCAGCTCCGCGTTCAGACTCTCGCGGAACACGGGCAGGTTCTGGTCATACAACTTGCGCGCGCGTTCCTCCTCGCCCACCAGGGAGAAGGAGAGAGCGGAATCCATACGTTCGGCGGTTTCTTTCATTTGCTGGCCGGCTATGACGCTACGGAAGTTTTCGCGGAGGATGACATCGACGCTGTTACCGAGCTTGGTGAAGAGCGAGACGGCGTAGACGCCCATGGCAACGAGCAGGACGAAGAGCGGGGTAAGACCGAGGAAGATGCGTTTCTTCATACCGCTGAGCCTGCTCTTACCGAAGTCGCCTGGCTAGTTCGCGAGCTCCAAGGTTACGCGCCCGAAATGAACGATCAGAGTGCCGCGCAGGACACACGTCGCGAGCCTGGTTGCTCGTTTCCACCCGTGGAGGCGCTTGGAGACGGGTGGGATGTGAAATTGAACTTTCATGCCCGCCCTCCTTAGCTCCCGCCGTGCCATCGAATTTTGTATC
>FTCV01002791.1_pt1 | contig 12163 bp, 10 predicted proteins | sample 1639691 | NCBI WGS metagenome assembly FTCV01 (sample SAMEA3914864, study PRJEB12502) | metagenome | biome: forest; material: soil | place: USA | collected 2012-03-12 | depth 0.3 m
ACGGTTTGGGTGCCGGCGGCGCCACGACCACGGGCTGTGCCGGCGGAGCTTGCGGGATGCGTGGCGCAAACACATTGGGCACAGCCCCGCTGGCGGCAACCGGTTCAGCCGGCGCTGCCGCCAATACAGTCGGCACAACGATCACCGCCTCGGGTGCCGAGGCCGACGTCGTACCCTGGCCAGGCCGCTCCGCGGCGGCAACCACCTCGGACGCAGCGGTGTCCGGATGCGCCCCTTTCCACGCATCAAGACCGCGCAGGGCGGCCAGGCCGGCCATGGTCGGCACCAGCCAGCGCAGGCGCGCGTTCGTCATCGCCCGCCCTCCGACGCTGCGGCTCGACCCGTGATCGCCGGGGCGGCGTCAGGGCGCACGAAGAATGCGAAAGTCAGGTGGGCCTCCACGTCGGCGTTGTCCGAGGAGGCGCGAGTCAGCGCGAATTCGCGCAAAGCCGCAGAGGGCGCGCCCGTCAGCGTCTCGGCGACGAAACGACGGATTGCCGGATAGCTGCCCTTGAGCGTGCAGTGCACCTCGTAGACCGGTGGCAGGCTGTCGGAGGCGGGAAGCAGCCGGTAGTCGGCTGCAGGCCAGCCCAGGCCGTCCGTGGCCGCACGCGCCGCCAGTGCGCGTTGCAGGTCGGGCAGCCCGGCTTCCTCGACCAGGGCCAATCCTGGCGCCGGCGGGAGCGCGGCCGAATGCGGGGGCATGGCGCTCACGACCGGCAAAGCGGCTAGAGCGCGGACCGCTGCGTGTGTCCGCACGATGGCGACGGCCGCACTCGCCGACAACACGAGTCCGAAAAGGCCAGGCCATCCCAAGGCGCGCAGGGCGGCCGCCCACCAGCGCCAGGGCATCATCCCGACGGCCAGGGGACTGCGACTCATCGGCCGGCCTCCCAGAGAGCGTCGATGCTGAAGCGCACCAGCTGGCGGGCGCTCGCGGAGTCCGTGACCAACTCGTGAGAGGCCAAGCTTGCCTGCGCCAGCCCGCTTTCGCGACGTAGTCGTTCGACATAAGCCACGGCCTGCTCGAAGTCCGGCGCCTCGCCTTCCAGGTGCACCGAGCCCTTGGCGGGTTGCACGGTGAAGTCGAGCACGTACACCGGCGCCGAGGTTGATGCTTCCACGGCCTGTAGCGTGGCCAGCCAAGGCTTTCGCACTTCGAGCGCGGCCGCGTCGATGCGGCGGCTCTCGGGCGTGGGCCGCGCGGCGGTCTCGCGGCGTTCGCGGGCCAGGGCCTCGTCGTGCTCGCGCCGGGCCTCGGCCTCGTCGCGCAGCATATTGGCCGCGTCGAATTGCTGCACTTGCCTTGTGGCGAATCCGACCGCCAATGCGCCGGCGGCCAACAGCAGCCAGCCGACCGCCGGCGTGCGGCGCGGCCTCAGGAAGTCGATCGTGCGCGCGTTCATGGACGGGCGGGATTTTGCGAGGACGACATGGACACTCCGGCAGCCGGCGCCATGGAACGAGGGGCCGTCTCCAATGTCGCGGCCACGCCTTGCCAGGCCGTGGCGGTCACCAGGCCGGCGGGCGCCAGCCAGCCGCCGACGAGCATCGGCTCCCTGGCAGGCAGACCGGTGCGCGCGGCCTCGCAGTCGACGGCAGTCTGGGGGGCGAAATGCTCAGTCATCGGCGGCAGGGCCGGATGCAGGGACTGCATGTGGCCTCGCCGCAGGCCGACCAGGAGTGTGCGATCCGACTCTTGCCACAGCCACCAGCCGGAGTGACGCCGCGTCGCGCGCTGGCTATGTTGCGTGCGCGCCCACGCCAACGCAGGTTGCAGCGAACGCACCTTCGCACCCACGTCGCGCAAAGTGCGTGTCAGGCCCTCCCGCAGACGCACGGGCAGTGCGTAACCGCACACGTGCGCATCGCCCGGCAACCCGTCGATCTGGATCTGCCATTGCGAAGCGGCCTCGGCCGAATCGGGCAAAGCCATCAGTCGTTCGCGCAGCAGGGCTTCGAGATCGGCCACCTTGCGCTGCCTGGAGCTCGGTGCCAGCAGCATCACGGGAAGCCACGCGGACTCCAGGATGATGTCGACGACTCGGCGACCGCTCGCGCCAGCGAACAGCCGCGCGATCGCGTCTTCCAGTGCGGCCGCGTCCATGGGCCGCTCCAGGATTTCGCGCTGCTCGAGAACCAGGCCGGCATGCTGGCGCACCCAGTGCTCGACGGATCCTCGACAGACCCGCAGGACATCGGCGCTGCGCCAGCGCTCAAACGGCCACACGATCGACTTCCTCCAGGCTGGTGCGGCCATGCATGGCCTCGAGCAGCGCCAGTGTCCGAAGCGGACGCCACCCTGTTCGCCGCGCAGACGACTGAATCTCGGACACGGGAGCGCGCGCGGCAACCAGCGATTTCAGTTCGGGCGTCAGCAGCAGCAACTCGGCGAGCGCCGAGCGGCCGCTGTAGCCGGTGCCCCGGCAGTGTTCACAGCCGCGCGGCGCCTTCCACATGGGTTCGCCGCCGAATTCGAGTTGCGCCTCGGCGATGCCGTCAGGAGGTGCGGCCGCGGTATCCGGCACCGCGCAATGTGCACATAGCCGACGCATCAGGCGCTGCGCCAGCACGCCGTTGATGGCCGACGCGAAGGTATAGGCATCGATGCCGAACTGCTCGAAACGGCCCACCACGTCGAACACCGTGTTGGCATGAACCGTCGTGAACACCAGATGGCCGGTGAGGGCCGACTGCACGGCGATCTGCGCCGTCTCGCCATCGCGGATCTCGCCCACGAGGATCTTGTCCGGATCGTGCCGAAGAATCGACCGCAAGCCCCTGGCGAACGTGAGCCCCTTGCGCTCGTTGACGGGAATCTGCAGCACGCCGGTCAGTTGGTACTCCACCGGATCTTCGATCGTGATGATCTTGTCGCGCGCCAGGTGCGTCTCGGCAATGGCGGCGTAAAGCGTGGTGGTCTTTCCCGAGCCTGTCGGCCCGGTCACCAGCAGCATGCCGTGCGGACGCCTGCACAGGGCGCGCAGCGCCTGCGCGGTCGTGTCGTCGAAGCCCAGCTTGGCCAGCGTCAGGCCCGACAGGGTTTCGGCCAGGTGGCGCCGGTCGAGGATGCGCAGCACCGCGTCCTCGCCGTGGATGCTCGGCATGATGGACACGCGCACGTCGATCAGGCGCCCCGCCAGCGAGATCTGCAGGCGGCCGTCCTGCGGCACGCGACGCTCGGCGATGTCGAGCTGCGACATCACCTTGATGCGGCTGATCGCCTGCGCGGCGAGTTCGGAGCTGTCGATGCGACGGATGGCAGTCAGCACGCCGTCCAGGCGAAACTTCACGTTCAAGCCGACCGGATCCATCTCCAGGTGGATGTCGGAGGCACCGGTCTTGAGCGCGTCGTAGAGCGTGGAGTTGACGAACCGGACGGCCGGGCTGTCCTCGTTGCCGATCTGGCGCAGGTCGAGCACCTCCGTGCCGCTCGGGACGTCGCCGCTGACCCTGATGTCGGACACCATCGCCAGGCTGCCCAGCGCGGACAGGCCGGTCTCGCAATGCGCGAGCAAGGCATCGAACGTGTCGTCGCTTGCAAGCGCCACGTCCAACGCGCCGAAACGCGTGCGGGCCCAGGCCACCAGGTCGACATCGTCGCCTCGTGTCGTCAACAGTTCGAATGCACTATCTGGATCGACGCCCTCCATCAACATGCAGCGGTGGCGGGCGCACTCGGAGAACGGCAGCAGGTCCAGACGCGGTGAACGCGAAAGCAGGTCGTCCAGGCGCAAGACGCGTAGGCCAAGGCGCCGGCCCGCGTCGTCGGCGCGCTGTTGGACCTCGGAGTCGTGGCAGGCCGCCGCGGCAGATTGGCTCATTGGATGGCAGCGGCCAGTTCGAAGATCGGCAGGTACATGAGCACCACGATTATGCCGACGCCCAATCCGATGACGGTCATGACAATGGGCTCCAGGGCACGCATCGCCCGCTCCAACTGGCGCGTCACTTCGGCTTCGTGGAAATCGGCGATGCGCGTGAGGACGTTGCCCAGGTCCCCGGTGCGCTCGCCCGCACGCAGCAATTGTTCGGACACCGGCGTCGTCATCGCGCTGCGGCGATGCGCCTCGGCGGGCGAATGGCCGTTGCGCACGGCCTGCTCCACCGCCTTTCCCCCGGCACGAAGAGGCGTCGGCAAAACGACCAAGGCGAGGCTCAGGGCTTCAGCCAAAGGGATGCCGCCCTGCAAAAGCATTCCAGTCGTGCGATACCAGCGTGCGAGGAAGTAGGTACGCAGCCGGCTGCGCAGTGGGGCTATGTCAAGCACACGCTGGAACAGCCGATCGCGTGCCGCCGGTAGCACCATTACGGCAGCCCCGGCCATCACCAGCACGCCCATGACTGCGAGTACGCTCAGGCGATGCGCAGACAACCACGACGACCATGCAACCATCAACTGCGCCGACCAGGGCAGTGAGCCCGACATGCCTTGGAATATCACTGCAAATCGGGGCATGACGTAGAAGGCGAGAAAGGCAAACACGCCGGCACCGACGGCCATCACTAGTGACGGATAAATTGCGAGCGAGGCGATGCGGTGGCGTAGTTCCCGGGCACGGCGCTCGTGGTCAAGATAACGCGTGAGCGCGCTCGGCAAGTCGGAAGTTAGCTCGGCAGTCCGCACTAGAGCGACTAGAAGCGTCGGAAAGTGCCCGTCCGCGGCAAGTGCAACCCAAAGGGCTTCGCCGCTGCGCAGACGGCGAGTCAGGTTGGCCACTGAAGATTGGCTAGAAGCGGATTCACCGTCTCGAAGAGCGTGGAGTGCCTCGATCAGACTCAAACCGGCCACGAGAAGATCACGCAACTGCTCAAAGAGCACCGAAATGTTGGGACGCGCCCGTGTGCTTGAAGAATAAAGGTGGCGCATGACTGTGAATGTCAGCGGTACAGGGGCGCCCGCTATTTCAGCAGTAAATTGCTCCCGGCAGAGCTGAAGGCGCGATATTGAAAGTTCAAGCTCTCCGTGTTGTCAGGAAATTGCTACCACCTCTCGATGCGCTATAAAGGACATCGGAACGCCACCGCCCGCATTGGCAATAAGCGGTTGCACAACGCTAGACCATCAGCCAACGCGTTCTTATCATCACTTGACTTAACGATAACAGTTTCGTCTTGGACCGAAGTTAATACGTCACAAGCGAACGCGGCGACCACGACTTCGTGGCGAATGCTGTTAATACCTGCTTCGGGCAGAGGAACTAAACGGTCGAACAAATCAACGATATTGAGCGCGTACTTCCCCCGTCTCAGCCAATCTGAGTCTGCAGCGATGGCATACCAGTCTTTGTTCCGCACAATTTGGACGTCATGGATTCCAAGTGCCAGCGAGTCTACCAGCAGTAGTCCCACGAGTTTCGTACCAACGCTTGAAGCACCAGCTGGAAGGTACATCTCCGGCTTCGAGCGAATGTGCTCGATCGCACTCTCGGAAATAACACGCACAATATCAGTCATGGCTTTATCAGGCCCTCGTGCCTAAGTTGCTCGAATGCCGCAAAGGCGGTTGGCGGAACATAGAGTTCCTGGCCAGGTATATGACCGCCTGTTCCTTGAGGGATGGGTTGGAAAATGGCACCCATACCTTGAAGCGCTCTAAATGCGGATACCGTCATTCCAAATGGAAGTATTGCGCCTGGATTAGCTGCCGTGTGACGCCTCCTGGCAAAAAACTCAGCTGCGACGTTCGAATCGGTCAGATAAAATCCAATAGCGCCATCAATATGAACCGCGGTCGCCGCCTCCACTGATATGGGCGCGCCTCCCAACAATGCTACAGCAGTCGCACGATCGGTTCCATGAAAGAACGGAAGCCAACGGTTCCGATCACTTCTCGATGCTTCATCAGTGTCCCCAGACAATGTGACGGCCGAAGCTACAACCGCGAATGTCAGACCAAGTCCTTCCGTTGCCAAGCCAACCGCTCGAGTTACAGAACTTACAAATCTAGCTCCCAACGAACGTTCCGCAGCGGCATTTGACGCGCCGGCAACAGTTCCGGCCGTCTGCCAAAGTTGGCAAGACGGGTACACCTCATCTTGGCATGCTAGCAGGCCGGTTGCGTCGGTTTTATTAAGCGGGTCCTCTCCAACGTAAGAATATACGTCGAGATCATCTTTGTATCCAATCGGGTCGGTTTGCATAAACCGTCCTATAGTTGGATTATAAATGCGCGCCTTGTAGTAATACTGACCCAAATCCGGCAGGATAATCTGCCCGGTATATTGGAATCGTCCGGAGTTGCCCGTACCAGGAACCCCGTAGGGGTCATATGTATTTGGCTGTGTTCCATTGCCAGTCGAATCAGCCATTACTATAACTGAGCCTTGGGTATCTACGTGGAAATAACGTCGGTTCGCCGCTCCGACGGACGAGCCTTCATAGGTTACCAAGGGTTTGTCCATGCCCTCGCCATGGACGTATCGCCGAAGGAGAGCACCCGCGGCGTTGTATTCAGCGACCAGCGCGTCGCCATCGTAGAGAAATTGAGTCGTTCCGCTTGCACCGCCACTGGTCTGAAAAAGCCGGCCCTTGGGATCGTAGGACAGGGCAACCGTCAGGCCGCTCGTTTTAGGACCGGATGCCGAGATCATTCGGTTCAGGACGTCGTAGCTGAACGCCGTTGAACCGTCCGACTTCATATTCCCATTGAGGTCATAAATGGGGGCGACAGTGGATCCTGAAGTCAGCTGCGTGTATTGGTTCAGCCCATTGACTTGGTATGTCGTTGCGACCGTGGGCGCTTGGGTGTATGAGTATACTGTGCTGGTAAGCGTTCGAGTAACGACTTGACTCGCGGGATTATACCCAAAAGTACGGCTTTCGTCGTAATTTGTTCCCTGCAAATCTTGAGACAGCGTTTGGAGACGAGATATGCTGTCGTACAGATATGTCGTCGAACTGACATTCGCTCCCCGCTGCAGCGTCCAGCGCCGTCCAGCGGAGTCGTAAGTTTGCGTGATAACGGTCGTAGCGCCGTTTTCCTTAATCGTGCTCAGGCGATTTAGGCCATCGTATGCATATTGGAAATACGATGAATCGGGATGGGTGATTCGAGTCCGGTTGCCTTCCGCATCATATTGATAGGACAGACTAAGGGTAGGACCGCTCTGATTTGTCGAGGCAGTCTGAAGGCGTCCAAACCCATCATACGTTTGAATCAACCCGGGGCCAGAAATTGAGCCAAAACTGGCGTAGAGCTGGAGACCGCGGAGGTCATAATCTGTGTAGACATTCTGAATGGTGCCCGCCGGATATATCTCGTCGATTTGCCGATCGAGGGCATCGAAGTCGTACCTAATTATGTTCGCATCTCGTTTGCGCAGGGAGGTACGGCGTCCTTTTAGGTCGTAGCCATATTGTTCATAATCGTTTTGATTGTAATTTCCTTTGCTAGTGGGCGAAGGAAAATATTGGTACTGCAGTCTAGCCAGACTATCGTATTGGTAGTACGTATAATTACCATTTGCATCCGTCACGCCCTGTACAGGGCCAGCTAGATTGAACGACACCACAACATTGCCATTGCTGTCGTAGACATTCTGCTGTCCCCCGACATAATAAGCATATGCCGCATAGGTATAGGCAATAGGGGTGAGCAACGCCTTTTGAATTAGCGTTGGCCTTCCCAATGGGTCGTAAGTCGTCTGGGTAATTCTGTCAGGGCCTTGCGTACCCTGTGGCCCCAATGAGCAGGCGTCCGGCAGACTACCGAACGCTGCGGGGTTCATACGCTGTGCAGTGCACCAGACTCTTCCTTGGCTATCGTAGTTGTACTGGGTGAGCGTGTATGAAGTCCCGCCGGATTTCGTTGTTTCGGTCAGTTTGCGGCCAGAAGTATCGTACGTGTAATAAACACTTTGAACAATCGTGAATCCCGACCATGCGGATGGCAATACCGAAGGGCCCGCCTGCGATTGCCAAGCAGATAAATAGCCTTGGTCTTCGTGATCGACGAGTCCTTGTGAATTGTAAATATTTCGAGACGCCAGAAAGGGGCCGCTCGTCCCGTTAGAACTCGGGCGGATCGTCCCGACCAGACGCGCGTTGGCGTCATACCAATATCCCGTTGTGAATGGCGCTGGGTTGGTCTGCGCGTGAGTCGCGCCAAGGCCGGCGGACAGCGCCAGCGATAGCAACAGACGGCGAGGCAAATTCGAGATGGCTCTCATGATGGTCGTGATGTCGATTCTTAGGGGCAGCTCGTCAAGCCTGCATTGGGCGTCGTCTCGCTGATCTTGTTGCCAAAAACGTCGTAGGCATAACAGGTGCGATGCGTCGTGCCGTCGGCCGTCACGGCGACACCGTGAAGCAGCAAATTACTTGGCCCAGCGTTTGGTCCATAGTCGTACGTCGTGACCACTTCATCGGTGGCGACCGTGCAGCCGCTGCCGTCGGCAAGCGCCGCACTGCTCCGACAATAGGCTTCCCTGACCAACTTCCAGATGGGCGTGCCTGCGCTGTAGGTGCCGCTGGCGTTCTTGAGCCACGGCGTAAGCTGCGCATAGCCATAGCGGGTCTGCGGCCGAATCCCCTTCACGTCGGGAGGCTTGGTCTCGGACAGGACTCCACCGTGGGTGGGATCGTAGGCGTAGTCGGTCGTATTTCCGAGGGGATCAATGAGTTGAGTGGGCTTGTTGCACGTAACCGCATTGGTGCACGTGGTCGGATAAACAGCCTGCCATACAGGGTTCGGGTTCGAGCCTGTCTGCGTTTTGGTTTTCAGGTTGCCTCGACCGTCGAAAATATAGCTATAAGCGCGACCTTCGGAATCTGCAGATGTTTGCAGGAAATTGGGATCCGATAGCCAATTGGTATCGTAGTTGACCTGCCCCTGAATGCCTGTTGCATACTGTATGTAGCCCGTCAGTGCATTAAACTCGCCGCTCAAGACATATCCGTCCGGTCGCGTCACCGTCGTGATGTACTGCCCAGCCGCCATCGATTGGCTCGGAGCGTTGGGATCAGGATGGATATATCCATAACTCCACGTGCCCTGAGGTGTCACAACACTTTGCACCAATTCATCTCGCTGAAATTTTTGGCAATCCGTTGTCGGCGACGTACCAATGCCACCACTGCCCGCTACAACATAACAAAAGCTCTGATTAAGGTAGGCGTAGGTTCGAGTGTCTGCTGAAGGGCTGCTTGGAGGCTTCAATCCTGTCAACAGTTGATAAACTCGAAGAACGTTCGTGGGAGGGGGGGTAGCCGTCAGCCCCTGCATAAGCGTCTCGGTGTAGCGAGTGACATTTCCACCATTGTCCGTGAGGGTGAACGTCATCACGTCACCTGGCTTCGTCGCAGATGCCGTTCGCGTCATGGTTGCGGACGGCCACGGCTGCGAAAACGTGCAACTAATCGCCGCCGGGTCACAATAGTCAACGGCCATGTTGTATGCAGTGACCTTATTCAAATAGAGGATAGCGCCGCGCGGTGGGTCAGGCAGCATAGGGATATTTGTAACACCCCAATCGACTACAAACTGATACCCATCGCTGCGGGTTATTTTCTGAATATACCGCGTGCTATCGCCGGGCACGCTAAGGTACGGGCCGATCGTCAGAATAACGCCGTTGGAATAGGTGACATTTGCAAGAACCGCACAATTGGATGCAGCAGTTTTCCATTCGTATACCGCAGGCGGATTTCCGCTAACGACAGACTGATCAGTACACTGCTTAGGATCTTGCCCCGCAGTGAAATTGTAGACGGTGCCCGCTCGATCCGTATATTGATATGCGAAGGACGCGGAAATGCTGAGCGTACCCCCTCCCGCATTCCGGCTGACGTAGTTCACGCCGTCCCCCACGGGCTTCAATTGCTCCGCTTTACCAAGTACATTGACAATCATGTCGCCAACGCTATACGGTGACCCGAGCGTCGAACCAGACACGATGCCAAAGAAGCCCGCTGACGGATAGTTCAAGCCCCCAGCGAAAGATTCAGAGAATGCAAATGGTTCGTTTGCAGGACCAATTTTCACCGGCGACATTGAAAAGTTGGGACGTCCCGAATTCATGGAAACGCCCGCGACGTCCTGCATGTCGACGGTAGGCGGCGCGAAGTTCGGGGTTGGGGGCGTTTGGGCAATACACGTCCCTTGTGCAAAAAGCATGCTGCACGCCAGCCATAGCATTTGCGGAGAGTCGAAGAATTTGGTTCGCATAATAGTTAACAGAGTTTTAGCGCGCTGCAGAAAGTCGAATCCGGGTTGGCACGGGCTTGAGTCGAATGCCGCTGGTGAACTGTCTGCCACAGAGCACAGGGGCATCTCTGAGGGATGCCGCATATGGGCATGACAGTTCAGAGCTCCTATCGTCTTGACGCTACTAGAAAGATTGAGTGAACGGGCTGTTTGAAGCGCCGGTGCCGCTGATGCTCAGGGTCACCGAATACGCCCCTGATCCGGCCGCTTGACAGACGTACACCGCCTGCGCCCCCGCCGCGATACTCGTCGGAGGATTGCCGTACGTGTGAAATGATTGCCCCGTACACGTATAGGTGATGTTCGTGATCGCCGCCGTGCCAGTGTTCTTGATGGTGGCCGAGGCGTTGTCACCCGCTGAGCCGAGCGCGGAATGTGTTCCAGACACAAACGCGAAGGTCCCGCCTCCTCCGCCAGCCGCGGCGCCGCTCGAGGTGCGATTTCCCGCCGCGTCGTAGGCGTAGTTGATGGACGTGCCGTTCGGATACGTGACGCTCGCCAATCGGCCTCGAGCGTCGTACGTGTAGGTCTCCGTGCCGGTGGCCGCAGTCGCGTAGTTTGAAAGGGCGATGGGAAGCCCCACAACCAGAAGAACGAGGCAGGTACGTTTTTGAATGGTCATCGTCGTGATCTTCAAACGAGAAAATTTGGCGCACGCGCTGGCAGCGCGCGACCCACACCGGGTCGCGCCAGACGGATCGCACGCCTCAAACGAGCGTTACTGTGGGTGTGCGCAGCGCGGAAATCCGAAGAATCTTCGGTGCCTGCGGATTTGGCATCAGGCGGCGTTTAGCTGCCTGCCAAGTCGCCCGCTGATGCGGGCAAGAAATGTCCAACAAAGTCTCCCCCCTTCAACACCGCGCATGGAGTTCGCGCTGATGCTTTCACGCCTCGCAGCGAGGCTGATCTATGCGCTCTTTTTTTGAACCATCCAGTCCACCTGCGAGAAGCTGACTACTTCTCGACGCCCTCGGGCGCACGTGCTACGCGGCTGAACGGTTCTTGTGAACTTAACTGTAAAGATCTTGCTGAAAAGCAGAAACGGGAAAACCCTCGGCGATTCAGTTTGCTCTCAGCTTGAATGGCCGATCGCATTTCAGCGCACTGTTTGTCGGTGCGAGCGATGTCCAAATCGCAATGCATGTCTTGCGAGAGGCGGCGGCTCCTCCTAATGCCATGCGGCAACGCTCCACGATCAACGCGGGCGGCGCAAGCGCCCCGTTGGGGCGATGTTTGACGAACTTCGATATGCCATGTTACGAAGGCTGGGGATGACCTATGCCCAAGCCAAGCAGTCGGTGGGCACAACCAATTCGAACAAGTTGAAGAGCCGCGCTGACGCGGAGATTGAGGCCGCCGCGGCTTCGGACCCTAGCGCGCCAACTTTTGCGCCGCAGGCCTTGCGCCAGTTCAAGCGCACGTGCCTCAAGTTGACGAGCAAGCGAGCGAAGTAGGCGGCGGACTCGTTCGAGGAGCGATCCCCTACGCCGATACGAAGGCGGCGCAGACGCTCTCTTTCCTACCTGCTATCCCGGCGCTGAGTCGCCGGCGCTATCCACCCAACGTCAACCGCAAGGTCGGCTTCGCGGCATCGGATTGGCGGGAGCGAACCTCGCCTTTGGGTCTTTAGCCTGCCTGGTGGCGCGCGGGGGAGCTGTCGTTCGCCAGGCCACGCCAGCCAGATCGCGTTCAAACGCGCTGAACCCGTGCTTTGGTGACCGGTTTCAGCCGGCCACGCGCCGCGAGGGACCGGACCGCTCTGGAAGCGGACATCGCTGAAGCCCATGGTGCTGAGCCCGCGTGTCCAAGGCGAGCGCCAAAGCGGACATCGCAGCGGCAAGTCTGAAGGACTGCACCCGCTGGCGGATTCAACCGGTCAACGCAACACATCGACTGAACATCTCAGCCGGGGTTTGGAAGTCGAGAGTCTTCCTGGGACGTTCGTTCAATTGTCTC
>FTCV01000611.1_pt1 | contig 12159 bp, 12 predicted proteins | sample 1639691 | NCBI WGS metagenome assembly FTCV01 (sample SAMEA3914864, study PRJEB12502) | metagenome | biome: forest; material: soil | place: USA | collected 2012-03-12 | depth 0.3 m
ACGCTGTACCTCGCCACAGGAAGCGCCGACAGCACAGGCTCGAGCGGGACGATCACGATCACTCCGCCCGCAGCCAATGAGGCGGGGGATTCGGTTTCATGGCAGCGCTGGTGTGTCGACCACGGCATCGATCCAACACAGCCCAATCACGATTCGACCGGAAATGGTATTCCGGACGTGATCAAGTTCCTGCAGGGATTCAATTCAGGCACGCCTGACGTCGGACAGGTCCTCACACTCGCCCCGTCCGGCCAGATCACGCTGCGGATGAAGGATCACCTCACTGGCGTGGATATCCGGATCGAAAGCAGCGCCGATCTGCAAAACTGGGCGGAAGATGATTCCCTTGTATTCATCGACCAGGTGCAACAGCAGACCAACGATGGCGATGTCATCGCGCGGTCCTATCAGATGACCACCAGCGACGCTTGCCGCTTCTACCGGCTTCGCGCCAGTTTGCTGCCGTGATAGTGATGACTTTTGCCGAAGGGCTTGTCTTTTCAGAGAGATTCCAGCATCCCGACGGTGGCGCTGCTACTTGAAAATGTACCCTATTCCTCGAGCTCCGTGTGGATCTCGATGAAATGCAGGATGTCGTGCCGGGTGATGATGCCGGTCAGTTTGCCATTTTCGGTCACTCCGAGGCGGCCCATTCCAGGGTCGAGTAGCAGACGCATCGCGCGGCTGGCGGATGCGTTGACGTCGATGCTCAGGTTACCGGCCTGGTGTTGAGCCACGACGTCGCCCGCTGTGGTGTAAGGCCATTTCTCGCGCGAGACGTCTTTCAGGAAGGCCAGCCGCAGGAGGCCGCGAAATTCACGTTCATCGGTGCAGACGGGAAAGGCGACGTGATGATTCGCCATGAAGTAATCATCCACGACTAAGTTGAGCGGCAACGAATCGGGAATCCACACCGGGTCCGCGGTCATGATATCGCGCACCTTGACTCCGCCGAGGACTTCGCGCTGGAGGGCGTGATTGTATCCGGAATCGGCGGCTCCTTTCAAAAAGAGCGCGATGAGGAAGAAGATGACGCCATTGGGCTGGTGATGGACCGCGATGAGATAGATGCCGAGGATGATCAGCAGCCAGGCGAAGCCAATTCCGATGCGCGATGCTACAAAGGTCGCGCGGCGCAATTTGCCCGTGCGTTCCCAGAGCACGGCGCGCAGGACGCGTCCGCCGTCGAGCGGATAGCCCGGGATCATGTTGAAAACGACGAGCGCGATATTTGTCACCGCCAGCCATTCGCAGACCATAGAGAGCCCTGGGAGTTTGAGGAGATCGAAGATCCACCAGCCGGCGGAATAGATCGCCACCAGCACAACGCTAACGACCGGACCGCCGAGCGCGATTTTCAGTTCCGAGCGGGGATCATCGGGTTCACGAGCAATCTCCGCCAAGCCGCCGATGAATAGCAGCGTGATCCTGGGAACCGGAATGCCGCATCGCTGGCTTACGAGGCTGTGGCCGAGCTCGTGAAGCAGGATGCTGAGGAAGAACAGAAGGGCTGCAATCGAGCCGAGCAGGAAATAGACGGTCTGGGGCTGATTCTCGAGGTTCTCCGGGAAGAAATTGACGCTCAGCTCGTAGATGACGAGCGCCGCAATGAAGAACCAGGAGTAATGGAGGTAAAACTCAATGCCGAAATAACGGCCGATGAAGACACCTTTCAGCGGCTTGGACCGGGGCGGCGGATTCGGAGCGCTGTTGCTCACTGGTTTCCTTCAGAAGAAGCGGGCGTGCTGGCCGGAGTGGCTGTATCCGTGGCGGTTTCTGTCGAAGGCGTGGGGATGTTCCATTCAAAGACCGGCGTTTCTCCAGCCGGTCTGGCAGGCAGATGCAGCAGGTCCACGATGGTCGTGGGTGACAGGCTTGCCGCCGTCGGCGACTCGAGCTCCTTGCGGAACCTTTCCGGAGTCAGCGGCGTCTCGGTATCCACAAAGCGCACGAGGTGGCTGATCGGACCAAGCGCGTACGCGATGACGTCGCGATCTAGCAGGCGGCCGGTGGCCTGGATCGAAACGGAAGGGGTGTCGGACAATCCTTCGCGGAAGGTGATGCTGCTGCCTTCGTCGATCGTGAATTGGCCCACCTTGGTTGAGACGGGAATGTCTTTCAGATCGACCGCGCCGACCAGAGCCGGAGTCGCGCCTGTGCCAACCAGCTTCAGATCACGCGGCTGAACGGTTCCGTTGCCGCCAGGCAGGGGCACCGGCTCGGCTGATGTGCAATCGATGGCAAATTTCCAGTTTCGCCATGGCAGGCTGCGCCAGGCGAAGAGCGGCGGAAGGCGATAACTGCTGGTGCCGAAAAGGAATTGTTTCGGATACAGTCCTCCAAACAACGGAATCGCAGTCAGCGTGGCCTTGCCCTGTACCACGGCGCTGCTGGTTGGACCGGAGATTTCTGCGGTCAACGCCGAATCCGTCTGGAGTCCGGTGGCGTTGGTTAGGTCCTTAATCTGCACTATGCTCGCACTCAAGGGTACTGAAGCCGCGATGTCCGCCCAGAGTTCTTTGTCGTTGGTCGCCGACGGAGGATTCGCCGTATCCGGCTTGGTAAAGAGCGGCACTTGGAAGTGCGCGCTGTTCAGCGTCAGATGCAGGGAGGGATCGCGGATCGTGGCGAAATCGATATCGCCCTGGACCGAAAACGCACCCTGCTCGGGAGCGGTGCATTCGAATTTCTCCACCGTGAGCTTCTGGCCTGCGAAACCGAATTCGCCCTGTACTCCGGTGAGCGCCTTGCCGCTCCAGCCGAGAGGAAGACGGCCATCCTTCAGCGAGAGATGTCCGCTGGATGTCAGCGAACCGAATGCGCCTTCACCGGAGAGGGTGCCGTCCACAATTCCATCCACGGGCCATTTCCAGCCGGTGAGCTGGGCGGCGGGACGGAGCTGGAGATGCCGTGCGGTAAGGTTCACCTTGCCGGTGGTCTTGTCGGTCAGCAGGGAATCGAGAGAAACGGTCGGCCACGATTGCCAAAGATCGAGCGGCAGGACCGCGTCGCCTTCCAGACAGACCTCCTGCTGATGCATGAGCTTGAGGGAGGCGAGGGTCAGAACCTTGCTGCCGACCGTGACATTTGCGGTCAGCGACGATTCCTCATCGGAAATGTTGAACCGCGAAAACATCAGCGCAGCCGTGGAGTAGTCGCCCTCGAGTTCGGCATTTACCGGATGGAGCAGCGCGCCGGTCGAACCGAGCGTCCGCAGCTTGTTCAGCCTTGCGGAGAATTTTCCGGAGTAACCCTTCTCCGAGCCTTCGCCGGACCAGTCGATCGTAGCGCCGCCTGCGAGCGGTTCCGGCACGATTGGCTTCTGGAGAATTGCCGAGTACGTCGCGAGATCCGCGACGGAAGCGCGGAGTTCACCCCAGTATTGCTTGGGGCCGAGGATATTGATGACGCCGCGTCCACGGAGGAAATCGTCCTTATTGATCAGGTCGAGGTTCGCGATCTGGAGCTCGTTGCCATTGAGGCGAATGGCTGCGCGTAGATCTTCGATCGGGGCATTGTGCCAGGTGATGCCGGATCCGGAAACGATCACGGCGCCATGGAATTGCTGCTCATGCCCACGAATCGCGCCGTCGATGCTCATGCGTCCGGCTGCATAGGTAAACTGCGGCAGCATCAGCGCCGAGAGCTCGGTGAGGTTTCCGATGCTGGCGGAGAGATTCACGTCAAAGTCGGACTGCCACCATTCCATCTTTGGCGCGGGCAGCGTTAAATGGCCGCTGAGTCGGAGCTGATTATGCCCCTGGCGCAGCTCGAGTTCCGGCACTTCGATCTGGCGGTCCATCAGCGTGGCGCCGACGTTCAGCGAATCCCACTGGCGCGATTCCCATTGGAAATTCGTCGCTGACATACGCAGCGTCGCGCTCGCGCGGCTGGCGTTGCGCGGCGTGCCACGGAAAGTGAATTGCCCATTTTGAATGGTCCCGCCTGCCGCTTCCGAGAAACCGAGGAAGGTCGCCAGGGGAGCGATCCCGATGTGGGTGAAGGTCCCGCTGGCATCGATGCCGCTTTGCATCGGATCATCAAGCGTGCGGATCTGCGCGACCATGTTGCCGCCAAAGGCGTCAGCGCGGACTTCGCCATCCAAGCGGCCCCGGCCGAGTTCCGGCAATACTGCGGAGATGGTTTTCACCACGACCCCGGGTTCCAGCGTCAGATCGAGAATGCGCGCGGCGGAATCCTCGATGGAAGTCGTCGCCTTCACGTCGCGGAAGGTGCGCGTCAGCACCGGTTGATGCACGGCGATCTGCTTCGCGTGAATCTTGCCTGGCTCGACCTGACTGAAGACGGCATCGATGCCTTCGAATCGCACATAATCGCCATTGCTCGAAAGCACGAAATCGGCATTCCGAGCCTCCATCCGCTCGGGAACGATCCAGCCCAGCGAGGGCGCCCAACGCGCCTTTGGAGTTTTCGCGATTGCCGAACCTTTGGATGCCCCCTCCTTCACGGGCGGCAATTCGACTTTTCCGGTCACGCCATCGATGACGATGCTGCGAAACCAGCGATCCCCGGTCCCGGAGAACAGTTCCTTCAGATGCCACGAAAACTCGGCTTCGGCGTGCTGGATGTCGAGATGTAGGACGACACCGCCGTGAGAGGTCTGCGTCCACTGCGCATCGCGAATCGTGACGGGCTCGAGCAGGCTGCCTTGCAATTCCGCGATCTGCACCGTGGCGTCATTGCGCCAGGCCTCGATGGCGATGAACTGGCGCACGAGAAACTGGAACACCGGTGGCACGAACAGCAGGGCCACGAGCAGCAGAAAAATGAGTACAGCGAGGCGCGGTTTGCTCATGCGCTTCCGCCGCTTCGGAGCGGTTTGCGGAGCAGACTGAGTAGACGGGGCAGAGGACACGGATGAATTGGTCAAGCCTTGGAATCCTACGCAGGGAATGAGAGAGTGCCAGCCTCCGGTTGCGATCCGAAGAAAATAAGACACTGCGCAGGCATAGGAGATTTCATGCTGGGTCGCCCTCCGGGTAGAATCGTGCGTGTCGGCCCTGTTATCCGCATCGTTTTTGAAATGTTTGAGGATTCTAAAATGGTCGATCTGGCTGACAGACCGCAAGAGGCTCCCTCGGAATGGATTGCAGTTTTGAAAGAAATGATGGCCTTCGCAGCACGTGTGATGACTAGTCCGACAGCCCATTTGTAGCCCTCGGTTTGCTCCGCCGCCGCCTTGATTGCGTTGGAAATGAAAGGCTGGCGGCTGCTTTCCGGTTTGACGCCTCCCGCCTCGGATTGAAATAAAACAGCCCACCAATTCCCTGGTCCCCAAGATTCCAACAATGAATACTGTCACGTCCCTTTCCACTATTACGTCCAATGTCCGCTCGCGCGTGGAGGGCGCGCTCGAAGCGACTGGCGGCCTCCTCCGGCTGGCTCCGTGCTGGGTTCCGCGCTCCTTCCTGCAGCCCGGCAAGCGCCTCAAGCTGCATCCGGACGACCTGTACGCCTACGGCCTGAACCGCGGCGGCATCGACGAGCGCTGGTTTGCCAGCACGACGCCGGCCGCCAATGACAACCGTACTCCCGATGAAGGTCTGAGCTATGTCGTCGTCGGCAAGGAGCGCTTCACGCTGCAGCAGGCCGTCTCCGAGACAGGCGCGATGCTCATCGGCGAGCGGATCTGGGGCAAATACCAGAAGTGGCCTGTGTACTCGAAGTTCTTCGACAACATGGGGCCGATCCCGCACCACATGCACCAGAGCGCCGAACAAGCGAAGCTGGTGGGCCAGGAAGGCAAGCCGGAGTCGTATTATTTCCCGCCGCAACATAACAATGTCGGCAACAACTTCCCGTACACCTTCATGGGCCTCGAGCCCGGCACGACCAAGGCGCAGGTCCGCAAGTGCCTCGAGAATTGGAACAAGGGCGACAACGGCATCCTGGATCTTTCCCGTGCCTATCGCCTGAAGCCCGGCACCGGCTGGCTGATTCCGCCGTGCGTGCTGCACGCTCCGGGATCGCTTTGCACCTACGAACCGCAGTGGGGTTCCGACGTCTTCGGAATGTACCAGTCGCTGGTCGAAGGCCGCTATGTGCCGTGGGAATTGCTCGTCAAGGACATGCCCAAGGAGAAGCATCAGGACCTCGACTTCATCGTCGATCAGCTCGACTGGGACGGCAATACCGACCCGAACTTCAAGGACAACCATTACCTCGAGCCCGTGCCGGTGGCCGACACGCGCAAGGATGGCTATGTCGATCGCTGGATCGTTTATGGCAAGGTGAAGGGCGAGCAGCTCTTCACGGCGAAGGAACTCACCGTTGAGCCGGGCGTGAAGTGTACGATCAAGGACAACGGCGCCTACGGCCTCATCTGCGTGCAGGGGCTTGGCAAGATCAACGGCCAGCCGCTGAATTCGCCGAAGCTCATCCGCTTCCACGAACTGACCGAGGACGAATACTTCTGCACCGAGAACGGCGCCCGCGCGGGCGTGACCTTCGAGAACCTGAGCGAAACCGAGCCGCTGGTCGTGCTCCGTTACTTCGGCCCCGAAGTGAATCCCGAAGCCCCAGCCATGGGCGCATATCGGAAGAATACGTTCTAAGTCGGACGTCCAAGGTTAGTGGATGATTTGCGCCGGGCAGTGAGAAGCTGCCCGGCGGCAATTCGATTTCAGCCAGAATTCGAAGTGGGCTGATTCGGCGGGCCGTTCGTCCCGGCCGGAACGCGACGAGCAGCGGAAGGCGAATCGACGCCTTTCCAAGAACGGGAAAGAAGGATAACGTCTCTGCATGAAGTTCGTAACGACATTGGACCGGGATGAAGACGGCGTTTGGATCGCCGAATGTCCTTCCATCCCCGGCTGCGTCAGCCAGGGAGAAACCCGTGAAGAGGCGATCGCCAACATTCGGGAAGCCATCGCGGCTTGCTTGGAAGTTCGGGCCGAGCGTGGCTTGCCATTAACTATCGAAATGCAGCAGGTTGAGGTCACCATCTGATGCCGGCGCTGCCGAAGCTCAGCGGGCGCGAAGCAGTGGAGGCCTTTGCCAAAGGCGGCTGGCAAATGGTCCGGCAACGCGGCAGCCACATGATCCTGGTCAAAGAAGGGCACATGGCCACGCTCTCGGTGCCTGATCATCGAGAATTGGCCAAAGGCACACTGCGCAGCCTGATCCGTTCGATCGGCTTGACGGTCGAGGAGTTCGTCGCTCTTGCCGACCGGTAGTCTGTGTTCGAGTCCTCCTAGATTTCGGCTAGCGGGGTCTCTTGGCTCCTTTCAGTTAGAACGGATCAATTAGCAGTAAGTGTAAGTAACCGCCGCAAGTTACCAGATCACAGCCCGGATGGCTTTCGGGCGCCAGAGCGGGGCGCCTTCCTTGATTCCGAAGGCATCGTAGAATTCCTGCAGGTTCAGGAGCGGGGCGAAGCCGCGGATCATGTCGGGCGCGTGTGTATCGGTCGTGAGCGATTGCCGGAGATACTCGTCGCGTTCCTTCGAGGCCCAGCTTTGGGAAAACGAGATGAAGAAACGCTGTTCGGGCGTAAAGCCATCGATGGTTTTGCGCTTGGACGGATCTGCCGCGAGGTCACGCTCGAGTGCTTCGTAGGCGATGCTCAGTCCGCCCAGGTCGGCGATGTTTTCGGCGAGAGTCAGCTTGCCGTTCACGTGCAGGCCGGGCAGAGGCGAGTAGGCGTTGAATTGCTTCACGAGCTTCTGCGCACGGGCTTCGAATTCACGGACATCGGACTTGGTCCACCAATCGCGCAGATTGCCCGATGCATCGTACTTCCGGCCTTCATTGTCGTAGCCGTGAGTCATTTCATGGCCAATGGTCGCGCCGGTTGCGCCGTAATTGACGGCATCGTCCATTTCCACGTCGAAGAAGGGCGGTTGCAGGATTCCGGCGGGGAAGACGATTTCGTTCATCGTCGGGTTGAAGTAGGCGTTGACCGTCGGAGGCGTCATGCCCCATTCGCTGCGGTCGACAGGTTGACCGATGCGCGCCATCTGCCGGCGCGATTCGAAGATATCGGCCCGCTCCACATTGCCGAAGTAATCGTCGCGGCGGAGTTCGATCGATGAATAGTCGCGGAACTTCTTCGGAGCACCGATCTTCGTAGTGAATCGGTCGAACTTCGCGACCGCCTCCTTGCGGGTCGCCTCCGTCATCCACGGGACTTTCGAGAGCCGGTCATGATAGACCTCGCGGACATTGCCGACCAATTCCTCCATGCGCTTCTGCGATTCCGGCGGGAAGTAATGCTCGACGTAAAGTTGTCCGAGGGCTTCGCCAATGCCTTCGTCGATGCGGCGGGTGACGCGCTTCCAGCGTGGATCGAGTTCGGGCTGGCCATTGAGCGCGGTGCCGAAGAAGGCAAAGCTTTCCTTGGCCGCTGCATCGTGGAGCATGGGGGCTGCGGCAGTCAGAACGTGCCAGCGAAGATAGAGCTTCAGGTCATCCAGCGAACGCGTCTTGAGCAGCGTTTGCAGGGCGGTGAAGAATTCCGGCTGGCCCACGACCACGGCGTCCGTCTTCGCGGCATGTGCGGCGGTGAGATAGCGATCCAGGGCAAAGATCGGGATGGTCTTCTGGAAATCCGCGACGCTGAGCTTGTGGTAATTCGCCACCGGATCGGTAAGGTCCTCGAGCTTGCGGCTAGCCTTGGCGAGCGCGGTCTCGATTTCCATCACCGCCTTCACTTCCGCGGCGGCGTCCTTTTCGGAATCGCCGAGCAAGCCGAACATTTTCGCGATGTGCTTCTTGTAGGCCGCGCGTTCCTTTGCGAAGCGATCGGCGACATAGTAATCGCGCTCCGGCAGGCTTATGCCGCCTTGGCTGAAGCTCAGCGCATAGGTGTCGCTTTTCCGGGCATCGGCATCCACCGAAGCGTCAAAGAAACTGCCAATGCCGCGCTCGTGAAAATCGGCGATCAGCTCCGGGAGTTCGTCCTTCGATTTCAGCGCAGCGATCTTCGCCAGGTCGCCTTCGATCGGCTTGAACGCGAGGCTTTCGATGCGCTTTTCATCCATTCCCGCGGTGTAGAAATCGCCCACCTCACGCTCGATCTGCGAACGCTCCGCCTTTTCCGGGCTGGCGGCTTCGAGCAACTGGCGAAGCAGGGCCCAGTTTCGCTCGATCAATGCGACAGTCGGACTCCATGTCACCTGATCCGGCGGAATGGTGGCCTTCTTCAGCCACGTGCCATTTGCGAAACCGTAGAAGTCTTTCCCGGGATCGACACTGCGATCCATATTGTCGACCGAGAAGCGAACCGGCGGTGGGACTTCCGCGAAAGTGACAGCACAGGGCAGGGTTGTCAGGACCGCGGCAACGGCCGACACGACGTTCACACAGGACTTCGGGTGAAAGCGGAACATGGAAGAATTTCCGGTCGTTTGCGGCGTGGTGTCCAGCGATTTCGTCCGTCGCACGGTTCGCGCGGTTTTGCAGCAGCACCTCTGTCGAACAGAAAAGAAAGTTTGGCACGTTCGAACTGGAATGGCGGTGAGAGGGGCGAACGAAATGGGTGCCGGCAACTGTTGACTACGGTTCCTTGGGTCCCTTTGCGTCTTTTGTTATCGATGCCTGACGGGGTGCGATTTTTCTTTGTTTTGGCGTCAGCTTTCTTGCTCGACGGACCCGTTTCAGAGGTTGCCTTGAGCGCGAACTGGCGGCCTTGAAAGATGATGCGACCACAGCTCATCGCGAGTTGGAACGAGAGTTGCCGACCTCTTCCGGCGGTCCCTCTCTCCCGCCTGGATCGAGTTTACTGTCTCAGCCAGGAGGAAGCTGAATTCATCTCGCCCAGACTGACGTCTGGATGCATCTTTCCGTCCTGGGTACCACTATATGCGAAGCATTGCCATACTCCTAAGTCTTCTCTATCTCGCCTCTGGCCAGATAGCTGCGGCAGACCTGCCAGGTGCTCGATCACCAAATGGCAAGTTTGAAGTTGTGGACGTTGACATCAACATGAACGCCGGTGGCAATTACCCCTACCGAGAGCCTCATTTCGAAATACACAATGAATCCGGAAAGACTATCGTCTCGCAACTAGCGCTTGAAGATTTGACTTTTACTCTCGACGATTCCCCCGGCATCCATGTTTTTGGCGGCGCATGGAAGGTTTTGTGGCGCGCTGATTCGCAGCTTGTTGCCATCGAAACTAGAACCTCCAAGTTTGCCACCAAGACCATCGTTTTCTTTCGTGATGGCGACACGTTCAAGCGAATCTCGGTTCCAGAATTTGAGAAGTTTGATGAGCGCACCCGCTGCGAGCCTTTACGCTGGCAGAAGAACGGAGATCTAGTGCTAGACGTCACAATGGGGTATCACACCAAGTCTGATGGAGGAATTACCGGATACTATCTCACTATTCACTTTGCAGGCAACCCTCCGAAAGCAACAAAAACATCGGAGACAAAAGAAACAAATCGAGAATGAGGCCCAACACGATCGCTTCAGCGAACCACCCTGGGCGGCTGCGGTTACCCCGGCAATCAATGCTTGCTTTCGCCCAGGGCGCTCGCTGAGCTTCCACGTTAGTCCTCTGCGATGCCCGAGCACACTATTTATTTAATCGGAGGTGAGGATGATGAGACTGCCACTCTCACTGCAGAAGACCGCGGTGACTTCTGTCACATTACTTTCCGCTATCGAGAACGCCTCATTGAGGAGAGCGCTGAAGATTGCTTCGACGCCTTTTGTCAAATCCGGCAGCAGCTAGAAGCAGAGCGGCTAATTCCTTTTTGCTATGGTGCCAGCCTCAACGTTTATCCGTCTGGCATGTCGCGAAGCATTGGCGCAGGATTAAAAGCGTATCGGCTTACTGCTGGCCGTCAGGCTCTCACCAGCGATCTCGTGAGCATTTTCGATTCAGGCCCCGATGTCATTCCCTCTTCCGTCGCCAAACAGAAGGAATACTTCAATGATTGGATTCGATCACTCAAGGACTAACCAAACGCTGCATCCGACCGTCGGGGCGCCGGGGCGTTTTGGTGCATTCCAGCCTTTACCTCGCCCCGCCGTCGGCTGAGCTCTGCGTTTGGCGAGCGATAGATTATCGTTCTGGAGGCCGATCGACGAGTCGCAAGAAGCTGGCAAGCATGTCGCGCACTTGCGTATGGCGCATTCCCAGGGAAGCAAATCGTTCGATCATTCTCCGTAATTCCGGGTCGAGATCCGCAGGAAGCGTGATCTCATCAGCGGCAGAAGCCTTCGAACGGGTGCCTTTGGGTGATATGTCCACCAAGTGCTCAAACTCTTCAGGTAGGCAATCCCGTAGATATGAGACCAAGAAGCGAGCTCGGAACTCCTCAGGAAGCGCGGCTGCAAGCTTTTGCGCGCTCTCCAAAGGAATCCGATTCACGCCACGAAGGTAGCGATTTACCTGCGAAGCGGGGACGCCGCAATTTTCGGCGAGATCTCGCTGCGTCCAGCCGACTTCGTCGAGAATTGATTTTAGCGCAGAGGCAACGTACGGCATTTGTTGCGTGGTAAGGCAATTTCGCGCCCTGCGCAAGATTCTTGTTGCGCTCATTGATGCGTATAGCGATAACTTATCGCATGACGCAACTAGAAGCCAGAATCCACGTGCTAGAGCACGAGACCACTGTCCTCCGTGGCCTCAGGATCGGTTCGAATATATCGGTGGCAGAGGCTGCGGTTCGCAGAGAGCGCGAGGTGGAGAATGAGATCCGTGAGGCGCAGAAAGGTCTAAGTACACAGCAGGAGCTATTCAGCGTGGTCTCTCACGGCGAGGACGATGGGCATCTCAAGGTTGCGGAGGACTAACATGAAACGGTCCAAACTAACTCCGCACGCTGCGCTGGCTTTGCTTCGCGAGTAACATGGCGATCCAGTCCCCGATATTTGGCCGTGTTGCGCGGTTGGCTGCTGTCCAGGGAGCGTTGTTTCCCAGGCAGGGGTATTACCGTGCACAGTCGCCAGATGATCCGTGGAGGGCGAACCAGGTCGAGATTGATGTGTATTCCTGGGATGAAGCGGTGCAGATCAGATCCTGACGAAGCGGCTTGGATGGACTCCGCAAGAGGCTGCATTCTACGTGCGGAACTACATCGGGACGCCAAACTACAACAAGAAGGGCAAGCACATCAGCCTCGTGAATTCGACGTTTCCCTTCGTGAATATCTGGATGCGTGGATGGCAGGCAGACATGGAGCTGGC
>FTCV01000615.1_pt1 | contig 12135 bp, 8 predicted proteins | sample 1639691 | NCBI WGS metagenome assembly FTCV01 (sample SAMEA3914864, study PRJEB12502) | metagenome | biome: forest; material: soil | place: USA | collected 2012-03-12 | depth 0.3 m
GCCATCGTATCGTAGAACCGCTTCCAACGTGCATCCGTCATGGCTCCTATGCCAAGCGTGTCGGCATCGCCTGAGCGAACAATGCCTTTCTCATTCATCACCTTGAGTGAATAAGCGATCTTGGCGTCATCCATATCAGGATTGGCCTTCTTGATGGCCGCATTGGCCGCTTCGGTCGCAGGGCCGCCCTTCATGTATTCCGCCCAGCCCTCAAGCGTCGCATCGATAAAACGCTGCACCAATTCCTTTTTCTCGGTCGCCATTTTTCGCGAAATGTGGATTGTCTCGCTGTAAGCCTCATACCCAGCATCGGCGAGTAAATGAACGACCGGTTTGACGCCTGTCTGCATGATTTCGAACGGCTCGGATGTCAGGAAACCCTGCTGCGATATCTGCTTGTCAGCGAGGAACGGCGCCAAATTGAAAGTGTAAGGCCTGATCTGCTCATCAGCGAAGCCGAACTTCGCTTTCAGGAAAGGCCAGTAGCTGGTGCGCCCCTCTGCCCCCACCAGAATGGGTGCTCCCTTTAGATCAGCTAAATTATCGTGATTTACGCCTGGATGAGAAATGAGGACCGTTGGGTCTTTCTGAAAAACGGTGCCGATGCAGAGGAATGGCAGGTTTTCTTTCACATAGTTGATTGCTTCGAAACTTGTCGACATTGTCATATCGACCCTGCCGCCAAGCAGGAGTTGCGACGGATTCTGCTGTGGGCCACCCATCCGGATATCCGCTTCGATGCCGTATTTCCGGTAGATGCCGTTGGTTACGGCTAGATAAAAACCGCCGTGCTCAGGTTCGGCGCGCCAGTTGGTCTGGTAGCTGATCTTGTCGAGCGTTTGCGCGTTGACGCGTGCGCCCGGGACCGCAACCAATGCTGAACCGCCGATGAGCCCGAGCGCAGCACGACGATTGACCCGATATTTCGTGCTTGTCATAGCGGAATCTCCTCAAGCGTTTTTGACGCGGCCAAATAAGCAAGGCTCACTCTGCCATGAACCATAGAGGCCCTTCTGCCCGCGGGAAATCTAGCTTTGTCGCTAAAGCAGCGGCAATGCGCGCTGAGCAAAAAATTCACTTTCCCGCGGGCCCGGTTCTGGCCATGTTGGCGTCATTGGGCTCAGCACCAATTCTGATTACCGGGAGGCACGGATGAAGCTCCTACCGATATACGTCTCAGTGATGTTGCTGTCGTTGGGGGCCTGTAATAGCCAGCAGTCCGCTGCGCCCGCTGCAGCGTCACCTCCGCCTGCGGTTGGAGTGCAGAAGGCAAGTCTCAAGGGCGTATCACGATCCTACGCCTTTATCGGTCGTATCAAAGCCATCGAGAGCGTCGCGCTGAGAGCGCGCGTCCAGGGGTTCCTTGAAAAGGTCGCCTTTACCGAAGGGCAGGACGTGAAGGCAGGAGATATTCTCTACCAGATCGAGAAGGTTCAGTATCAGGCGCAGGTCGATCAGGCCGAGGCGAATCTCGCTGCCGCCAAAGCGCAGGAAACAAACGCGCAACTCACGTTCAATCGTACCTCAGAACTCGTCAAGAACCAGAATGCCTCGCAGGCGACGCTCGATCTTAACAAGGCCAATCTGGATGTTGCGCGAGCGAATGTTTTACAAAATGGCGCCGCGCTGACCCAGGCCAAGGAAAACCTTGGTTACACGGATATCGTTGCACCAGTCGACGGCCGGATTGGCCGCACAACCTATACGAAGGGCAATCTTGTCGGCCCTTCCAGTGACATGCTGGCCACCATAGTCAGCCAAGACCCGATCTACGTGCAATTCCAGGTCAGCGTGCGCCAGCTTGAGGAGATACGCGCCGTGCGCAAACAGGAGGATGGCCGGCTCATCAAGATTGAAATCGTCATTCGCCAGCCGTCAGGTAAGGAATATCCCCATGTCGGCGTCTGGAATTATACAGATCCGCAAGTCGACCAGCAGACCGATACGCTCACAATGCGTGCGACCCTTCCCAATCCAGAGCGTCAGCTTATCGATGGTCAGTTCGCCACAGTAGAGATCAGAGAGCGACAGCAGCAGCAGCGTCTCGTGGTGCCGCAAGCCGCGATCCAGACCGATCAAGCCGGCAACTACGTGCTGCTTGTCGATAAGGATAGCAAGGTGGAACTTCGGCGCGTGAAGCCTGGACCTACCCAGGATACGGATGTCGTGATTGAGCAAGGGCTTGTGCCGGACGATGCCGTCATCGTCGATGGCGTGCAGAAGGTTCGCCCCGGCCAAGTCGTGAAAGCCAGCCCTGTCGCTCCCGCGGCGGGAGGCTGAGCCCATGATCTCTTCGATCTTCATCGATCGCCCCAGGCTCGCCTTCGTTATCTCGATCGTCATCACGCTGGCTGGATTGATCGCGATCGGCAGCATTCCAGTGGCGCAGTTTCCCGATATCGTGCCGCCGCAGGTCACGCTCTCGGCAAACTATCCAGGCGCCGACGCCGAAGTCGTGGAAACGACCGTTGCTCAACCGATCGAGCAACAGATCAACGGCGTTGACAACGCGCTCTACTATCAGTCGACCAGCGGCGCGGACGGTTCCTACACGCTCAACGTCACCTTCGCGCTTGGCACCGATCCGGATATCAACACGGTCAATGTTCAGAATCGCGCATCGCTTGCGCAGCCGCTGCTACCAACGGAAGTGACACGTCAAGGTCTTACCATTCGAAAGAAATCGGCTGCGCTGCTCCAAGTCATCGAGATTTATTCGCCTAAGGGCAGCTACGATGCGCTGTATCTAAGTAACTACACGACAATCAATATTCTGGACGCGTTATCGCGTATTAAGGGTGTCGGTCAGGCGAGCCTGTTCGGACCGCTGGATTACTCACTCCGGGTTTGGCTCGATCCTGACAAATTGACCGCTCTTGGCTTGACGCCAGCAGATGTCATTACGGCTGTTCAAGGCCAGAATGTGCAGGCAGCGCTCGGCCGTATTGGCGCGGCGCCCGTCAGCAGCGACCAGCAGTTCCAGCTCACCATCAAGACACAGGGCCGGCTCACGAAACCAGAGGAGTTCGCTCAGATCGTGTTGCGCACAAACCAGAACGGTTCGGTCGTGCGCGTCAGCGATGTCGCGCGGGTCGAAATGGGTGCTAAATCTTCCGACCGGTTCAGCCGCTACAACGGTGCGCCCGGCGCAGCGATCGGCATCTATCAATCGCCAGGCGCCAACGCGATCGACGTGACCAAGGCGGTGCGTCAGACGCTGGACAATCTCGGGAAACGTTTTCCGGATGACCTGACCTATACGGTTTTCTTCGACACGACCGTTTTCGTTTCCGCGACGATAGACGAGGTGATCAAAACACTGCTTGAGGCTTTCGTCCTCGTCGGCATCGTTGTGTTTCTGTTTCTGGGTAAGCTGCGTACAACACTGATTCCGCTGATTGCGGTGCCGGTTTCCATCATCGGCACTTTTGCTGTGATGTTGGCGATTGGCTATACCGCCAATACCGTATCGCTGCTCGCCCTCGTCCTCGCCATCGGCATTGTCGTGGACGATGCGATTGTCGTGATTGAGAATGTTGAGCGTGTCGTAGAGGAAGAACCGGACCTTACAATCGCCGAAGCGACCAAAAAGGCTATGTCCGAAATTACCGGCCCGATCATTGCGATCAGTCTTGTGCTACTCTCGGTCTTCGTGCCGGTCGCCTTCATACCTGGTATCAGCGGGCAACTTTTCCGGCAGTTCGCCGTCGCGGTCTCGGTTTCGATGATCATCTCGGCGATCAACGCGCTCAGCCTAAGCCCGGCGCTGTGCTCGATTCTGATCAGGCGTAGTCACGGCAGTGGTGGGCCGATGCGCCATGTGCTCGGCGCGATCGACAAGGTACGCGATGGTTATGCGGCTGTCGTGCGCCGGTTGGTGCGCGTGGCAGCCGTCGGCATTGCGGTACTGGTGGTCGTGGTGCTCGGTACGGGGGGGCTGTTCCTCAAGACGCCGCAGAGCTTCCTTCCTGAAGAAGATCAAGGTGCCTTTTTCATCGCTCTCAGGTTGCCAGAGGGTGCTTCCGTCAATCGCACCCAGGCAATTGTCGAGCAAATCGAGGAAATGGTTCGTCCGATTCCTGGCGTACAGGGCGTCATCTCGGTTGTCGGCTTCGGCTTCCTTGACGGTATTGCTGCCTCCAATCAGGCCTTCTTTGTCGTTGGCTTGAAGCCATATGATCAGCGCCGAGACGCTGCCCAGAACGTCGGCGCAATTATACAGAAGCTGCGCCCACAACTGGCCTCTGTGCAGCAGGGCATAGCTTTTCCCTTCAATCTCCCTCCAATTATTGGTCTCGGCAGCACGGGCGGCTTCCAATATGTGCTGGAGGCCCTGCAGGGGCAGCCGCCGAACGAGATTGCCGCAACGATGCGCGGCCTTCTGATTGCCGCGAACCAGCAACCTGAATTGGCTGCTGTTTTCAGTACTTTCGCTGCGGACACGCCCCAGATCTATCTCGATATCGACCGCGACAAGGCGCAGACGCTCGGAGTGAAAATCTCCGACATCTTCAGTTCCTTGCAGGCAACGCTGGGCGGCTTCTACGTCAATGATTTCAACGTTTTCGGACGCACCTGGCAAGTCAATGTCCAGGGCGAAACGCGCTTCCGCAATTCGGTGACCGATATCGGCAATATCTATGTCCGCAGCGCGCAGGGCGCCATGGTGCCCATTAATGCGCTGGCGCAGATAAGGCTGGTGACGGGGCCGCAGGTCCTCACTCGTTACAATGGCTACCGAGCGGTCATCGTGAATGGTGCCCAGAAGCCAGGCGTGAGTTCTGGTGAAGCGCTCGCGGCGATGGAGCGAACCTCGGCCACTACACTGCCCGCAGGATATGGATTTGAATGGACTGGTACCGCGTTGCAGGAAAAAGCGGCTGGCGGCCGCACGCCCATCGTTCTTGGCCTTGCCGTGCTCTTTGCCTATCTGTTCCTCGTGGCGCTCTATGAAAGCTGGAATGTCCCGATTGCCGTGTTGCTATCGGTCACGGTGGCGGTATTGGGCGCGATTCTCTCGATCGTCCTCGCGGGGCGAAGCCTCGACGTTTATGCGCAGATTGGTCTGGTGGTGCTAATCGCTTTGGCGGCGAAAAATGGCATCTTAATCATTGAGTTCGCGCTTGAGCAGCGAGCAAAAGGCGAGAGCATTGTCGAGTCGGCTATCTCCGGCGCGAGGCTGCGCTTCAGGCCTGTGATGATGACGAGTTTCGCCTTCATCCTCGGCCTATTGCCGCTGGTGATCGCCGAAGGCGCAGGTTCGGCCAGCCGCCGCGCGGTTGGAACGCCAGTTTTCGGAGGCATGCTTGCGGCTTCCATCTTCGGAATTTTCTTCATCCCGATGCTTTACGTTATTTTCCAATGGATGAGAGAGCGCGTGTCGGGAGGCTCCGGTTCAGGCCGCGCCACGCCAACCTCGGCCGAAGTACCTCACCCGCATTCGGGCTAGGGAACGACCGCTTCTATCGAATCGGTGGTGCGTAGAGGATACCGCCGGCAGACCAGAGTTGATTGAGGCCGCGTGGGATGCCGAGCGCGGATCGTACCCCAACATTGCGCTCGTAAATTTCGCTGTAATTGCCGACAGCATCGATGACAAGGACACCCCAGTTCGGCTCCAAGCCAAAACGAGCGCCAGTTTGTGGCGCTGTGCCAAGCAGCCTCATGATTTCCGGTCGCTTAGAGGTTTTCGCTTCAGCCAAATTGGCTTTGCTGACGCCAAGTTCCTCAGCGTTCATTAGCGCGAAGGCAACCCATTTGACGATCATCGCCCATTGCGGGTCATCCTGGCGAACGGCAAGCGAGAGTGGTTCCTTAGAGATGACGTCGGCCAGCACGACATGGTCCGAGGGTTTGGCGAGTTTCAGGCGCTCCGAATAGAGCTGCGAGGCATCGCTGGAGATCGCTGCACAGCGGCCGCTTTCATAGGCTGCGCGCGCTTCGCTCGGCGACGCAACCTCGACTGCCTCATAGCTCATCCCGTTGGCTTGAAAATAATCGCTGACGTTTGCGGCACTGGTGGTGCCGGCCTGCACGCAGACCTTCGTGCCGGTCAGCTCCAGCGCGGACGATTTGCCTCCTGCTTTTGGAACGAGAAAACCCTGCCCGTCATAATAGGTGACCGCGACGAACTGCACGCCATCGTCAGCCTCGCGGCCGTAGGTCCAGGTGGAGTTGCGCGAGAGCAGGTCGATCTGGCCAGATTTCAAAGCCTGAAATCGCTCCGCCGCCGAAAGCGGCATAAACTGTACCTTTGTTGGATCGCCAAGCGCGGCTGCGGCAACTGCCCGGCAGAAATCGACATCGAAGCCTTTCCAGTTTCCGACCGGCTCTTCGCTGGAGAAGCCGATGATTCCCTGGCTGACGCCGCAGAGAAGAGCGCCGCGCTCCTTCACCTGCTTGAGCGTGTCTGCGGCAGCCGTAGAAGGCGGGCTATGAATGAGAAGCGCGGCTATGACCGTCAGGCCGCCAATCAAAATTCTTCTGCTCGCCATCGCAAAACCTCGCTAGAGAGCCGCATCCTGTTTGACGATCACCCGGGTGCCAACCGATACGCGATCGTAGAGATCGATCACGTCCATGTTGACGAGCCGGAAACAGCCAGATGACACCGCCTCGCCGATCGTATCGGGCTGGTTGGTGCCATGGATGCGGTAGACGGTGCCGCCGAGATACATCGCGCGTGCGCCTAGCGGGTTGCCCGGGCCGCCAGCCATGAAGCGCGGCAGATAGGGTTGCCGCTGGATCATCTCCGGCGGCGGCCGCCAGTCCGGCCATTCATGCTTCTCGACCACCTTCACCAGCCCCTTCCATTGGAACCCGTCGCGGCCGACGCCGATGCCGAAGCGCATGGCGCGGTTGTTGCCCTGTACGAGGTAGAGGAAGCGTTCCTTGGTCGAGATGATGATCGTGCCCGCCGGTTCGCTCGTCCGGAAGAAGACGATCTGCCGTTCCCAAACGTCGGAAAGCTGCTCGGCTTCGGTTGGCGGGATATAGCCAGGTTTCTCGTCCACCTCATGGTAGTCCGCCGGCAAAGGCCCGGCTTTCGTGCCCAAACCCAATGAAAAACCAGCCAATAGTACTGGAAGAACGAGGAAAAACCGTCGCTTCACTGAAACCATTCGGTTGCCCTCTTCGCGGTCATGACCACCTTCATTTCGATTTGCAGCGCACGAAAACCATCGTGCCGTAGCGCTCGGCGACGGATGGATCGACCCAACCCGAGACCAGCATGTTGCCGTCGAAGGCGGTGACCGTCCGGTCTTCCTGGAGGTCCGGCGGTCCATCGGGGCCGATGAAGACGCTGCCGTCCGGCGCGGTCTTGACCTCGAGCTCCTGCGGCTCCTTCTCGTCGGCGAGATGCATCATGACGCCGCCATGGGCGCCTTTGCCGATGATGTAAGGCTTGTTGCACTGGCTGCGCGCTTCCTTCTCGGTGCGCGCCTTGTCCTTTTCCTGCAGGTAGGAGGCAAGGCCCCAGCGGCCGACGAGTGCTTCGGGCGTGACGGGCACGGCCGTTGTCTTCGCCGGCGTCGCCGCGGGCTGGAGCGGAACCATTGCGGTATCGGCGGCGCAGCCTGCAAGGCTTAAGCCCAAAACTGAGAAAGTTACGATTCGCCAATGAGATAGATCACGCCTGCGGCAGCCGGCCAACGGGTGGCTCGCGGTCTCCGTCTGAGCATCAAGCATCGCCGGAACCCTTCCTCTCATAGGCGGAAGCGGACCCTAACCATGCTGTGGCGGCCTGGCTTTGGCAAGCGATCAATGACGGAAAGAAAGGATGGCGCGCCCGAAAGGATTCGAACCTCTGACCCCCAGATTCGTAGTCTGGTGCTCTATCCAGCTGAGCTACGGGCGCCTGCCGCCGCGAGCGGCGTTAGCCGTGCGGGAGCGGCGTGAATAGCGCCTAAGCGCCGTCCGCGCAAGAGGCTGGAGCAGGAAATTTCCCACTCGCGGAAAGCCGTGGAAACGCGAGCGGACACATCGGAAACTTGGCGTTCCGCCCGCTTGCCGGTAGCATTCCGCGTCAGGCCTGTCCGTCCTTGCGCAAAAAGTCGAAATCGACGCCATCGTCCGCCTGCAGCACGTGTTTCAGGTAGAGCCCCTTGTAGCCTCGCTGCGGTTCGGCGACCTCGGCCGGCGGCACCCAGGCGGCGCGGCGCGCAGCCAACTCCTCATCGCTCACCAACAGGTCGATCCGCCGCCCCGCTGCATCGAGCCTGATCCTGTCGCCGTTCTGCACCAGAGCCAGCGGACCACCCGCCGCCGATTCCGGCGTGATGTGCAGTACGATCGTGCCGAAGGCCGTGCCGCTCATCCGTGCGTCGGAGAGGCGCACCATATCCTTGACGCCGGTCGAGAGGATTTTCTTGGGGATCGGCAGGTAGCCGGCCTCCGGCATGCCGGGCGCGCCCTTTGGCCCGGCATTGCGCAGCACCAGCACATCGTCCGGCTTCACGTCGAGATCGGGATCGTCGATCCGCAACGTCAGGTCCTCCACCGTCTCGAACACCACCGCGCTCCCTTCATGCTGCAACAGGGCAGGCGAGGCGGCCGACTGTTTTATGACGGCCCCGCCCGGCGCGAGGTTGCCGCGAAGTACGGCCAGCGCCCCACCGGACTTCAGTGGCGCGTTGCGCGGCCGAATCACCGTCTGCCCCGGCACATCCTCCGCGGCGGCGATCACATCGGCGATCGTGCCGCCGCTGATCGTGCGCGCATCCGTCTTCAGGAACGGCTCCAGCTCGCGCATCAATTTGGGAACGCCGCCGGCCCAATGGAAATGCTCCATGTAATGCTGGCCGGAGGGTTTCAGGTCCACCAGCACCGGCACCTCGCGGCCGATCGCGTCGAAGGCTTCAAGGTCGATGCGCTGCCCCACGCGCCCGGCGATCGCTGCCAGATGCACCAGCCCGTTGGTGGAGCCGCCGATCGCCTGCAGCACCACCATGGCGTTGTGGAAGGCGTTCGGCGTCAGGATCTCGGTCGGCTTCAACCCTTCACCCTTTGCCAGCGCCACGGCGCGCTTGCCGCTGGCTTCCGCCGCGCGCAGGCGGTCGGCATGGGTCGCCGGAATGGTGCCAGAGCCCGGCAGCGCGATACCCAGCGCTTCGGAAATGCAGGCCATGGTGGAGGCCGTGCCCATCACCATGCAGGTGCCGGTTGTCGGTGCAAGGCGCTCGGAAACGCGCTCCATCTCGGCTGCGTCCATCCGCCCGCCCCGATGCTCCGCCCATAGCCGCCGGCAATCCGTGCAGGCGCCCAGCACCTCGCCCTTGTAGGTGCCGGCGAGCATCGGCCCGGTGATCAGCATGATGGCCGGAATATCGGCGCTCGCCGCCCCCATCAGCTGCGCCGGCACGGTCTTGTCGCAACCACCGATCAGCACCACGGAATCGCAGGGCTGCGCCCGCACCATTTCCTCGGTGTCGATCGCCATCAGGTTGCGTAAAAACATGCTGGTCGGATTGGCGAAACTCTCGCCGATCGAGATGGTCGGAAACTCCATCGGCAGCCCGCCGGCCAGCATCACCCCACGCTTCACCGCGTCGATCAGCTTTGGCACGTTGCCATGGCAGGGGTTGAAGTCGCTAAACGTGTTGGTGATGCCGATAATCGGCCGGTCCAGCGCATCATCAGAATAGCCCATCGCCTTGATGAAGACTTTTCGCAAAAACAGCGAAAAGCCCGGATCGCCATAGGAGGTGAGGCCTTTGCGCATGCCGGTGGTCATTTTGGGAGGCTCCGAGGATGTTATTGGGCTAAGGCAGCCGAGCGTTGTTTAGAAATATATGAGGGAAGAAGGCGGGGGAGGCTAGCGGCATCATTGATGCGGTTTTGCCGCAGCTAGCTGGACCATCCTTCGACAAGCTCAGGATGAGGTCGTGGGTGATGCAGACTGGTTCTTACGCCGAGACGTGGGTGGTTTAGTTTTCCATTCCAACCCTCCACCTCATCCTGAGCCTGTCGAAGGATGTTCCAGCTCGCGCGGGAAGCGCTATAATCGCGGACGGAGGCAAGAATGTCCGGCTGCTGGCTCTACATCCTCGAATGCCGCGATGGCTCATATTACACGGGCACTACGCGGCACGCCGAGATTGAGACGCGGTTGGCCGAGCATTAAGCTGGCCTGAGCGCATCGGCTTATACATTTGCCCGCCGTCCTGTCCGGCTGGTCTTCGCCGAGCGGTTCGAAGCGATCACGGATGCAATAGCTGCCGAGCGTCAGATCAAGGGATGGTCGCGCGCGAAGAAACGGGCGCTGGTTAAAGGACGGTTTGACTTGCTGCCAGGGCTCTCGCGGAACCGTATGAGTGGGCTGGAGTATCCTTCGACGGGCTCAGGATGAGGACGTAGGATGGCATTGGCGAGCGGAAGCGACGTCGGGGACAATACTCCGTATTCATATACTCAACCTCATCCTGAGCTTGTCGAAGGATGCTGAGTCTGGCGCTAGCTGGCGACTTCTGGAGCATCCTTCGACGAGCTCAGGATGAGGTTGAGGTAAGGGCACCGTAACCGGCCGCTTCTATCCCATCACCTCTCGCACCACCCGCATAAACACCCGCGCCCCAACCTCCATCAACGCATCCGGAAAATCATAATCCGGATTATGCAGTTGCGGGTGCCGCTCACCCGCGCCGAGGAAGAACATGGCGGCCGGGGCGTGTTTGCCGAAACGTCCGAAATCCTCCGAGCCGCGCATGGGCAGCGGGCCGGCGTCGTGGCGGATGTTTTCGGCGTCGAGCGCGCGGGCGAGGCGCTCCACGGCGACAGGCGAATTCTCGCAGTTGAGGAAGATATCGGCGTAGGCGATCTCCAGCCCGAGCTGAAAGCGCGCGGCGGCTTCGCGGGCGAGCGCTTCGGCGCGGGCGCAGAGCGCATCCATGGTGGCGTCGCGCAGCGTGCGCAAAGTAGCCCAGATTTCCGCTTCGCCCGGCGCGATGCCGAAGGCGGCTTCGCCCATGCGGGCATGCGTCACCGTCGCCATGGCAAAATCATCGTCCTGCGGCGTGCCGTGGCCGAGCTCCGTCAGCGCCGGCATCAGCGCGGCCACCGCCTGCATGGGCGAGACGCCGCTTTCGGGCATGGAGGCATGCGCCGTCTTGCCCTTCAGCACCAGGCGCATGCCGCGCGAGGCGCAGTTCACCGGGCCGGCGGCAAGCGCCACCGTGCCCAGCGGAATGCCGGGAAAATTATGCAGCGAGAAGGAAAGATCGGGCGCGATTTCGGCGAATTGCGGATCGGCGATCACCTTTGCCGCGCCGGAGCCATCCTCCTCCGCCGGCTGGAACAACAGCACCACGCGGCCGCGCTTCGGGCGCTGGCGCGACAGGCCGGTCGCGACCGCCATCAGCGTTGCCATATGCCCGTCATGCCCGCAGAGATGGCCCTTGCCCGGAATGGTGGAGCTATGCGCCGCGCCGCTCAACTCGTGGATCGGCAGCGCGTCGAGCTCGGCGCGCAGCAGCACGGTGGGGCCGGGCTCTGCGCCTGAGAAGATGGCGGCGACGCCATGGCCGCCGAGATCGGTGATGATCTTGTCCGGCTGCAGCGCCTGCAGGCGCGCCACCACGCGGCGGGCGGTTTCCACTTCCTGGCCGGAGAGTTCGGGATGGCGGTGGAGTTCATGCCGCCAGTCGATCAGGCCTGAGATATCGCTATTGGTCAGGAACATGGGGGTTTCCGTCATCATGGACGCGCCGCTCGTGCCCCGCACTTGATGCGGGGCCCATAAACACCGCTATTTCGGCTAATCCAATAACCGTGCCGATACTTATAATCCGGCGAGGTTAGCGGCTATGGGTCCCGCATCAAGTGCGGGACACGAGCGGTGGAGTCTACCCCACCGGGAACGGGTTACGCTCGCCAAACCCCGCCTGATGCCAATACGGATAGGTCATCGGCCGCTCGCTCGCCTTGTCGAGCCTGGCGATCTGCTCCTTGGTGAGGCTCCAGCCGACCGCGCCGAGGTTCTGGCGAAGCTGTTCCTCGTTGCGCGCGCCGATGATGACGGTCGAGACGGTGGGGCGTTGCAGCAGCCAGTTGAGCGCCACCTGCGGCACAGTCTTCTCTGTTTCCTTCGCCACTTCGTCGAGCGCATCGACGACCTGGTAGAGATATTCGGCCTCCGGC
>FTCV01000795.1_pt1 | contig 12126 bp, 7 predicted proteins | sample 1639691 | NCBI WGS metagenome assembly FTCV01 (sample SAMEA3914864, study PRJEB12502) | metagenome | biome: forest; material: soil | place: USA | collected 2012-03-12 | depth 0.3 m
ATCATAGGCGGATACTTTCGCCGATGAGGATGAGGCATCGATAAGCCCGCCAGATTGGACACCGACCAACCCGCCGGCTAAGGAAACTCCCGTTACCAAGCCAGTGACATGAGCATTTTTGATAGTGCCAGAACTTATGCCAACAAGACCTCCAACAAATAATGAGCCTGATACGGAGGCGTTACTCAGCGTTAGGTCCTGAATAGTCCCGGACGAAGCCCCGAACAATCCGACATTATTCATGCCTGGAGCATCGATTGTCAGATTGTCGATCGTATGGCCAAGGCCGGCGAAAATGCCCGATTGATTGGCTATCGGCGAAAAAAGAATGCCGGTCAGGTCGATGTCGTTGCCGAGAGCGTAAAAGCCATTGCCTGATATGTTCTGAAGCTGGCTAGCATCGTGGATTAGAGTGTAAGCCTGGGCATTCACGGTGAGCTGGGAATTCAGGTCGTTCAGCGTGACCCGGGCGCCATTCTTTAACGTATAACCGGATGGATCGCCATTGATGAAAAGCCCGGAATGAGATCCGCTCAAGGTGATATCGTTGCCGATCTCAATTGGACTATTAAAGCTGTTGAGATATAATTTGGCTTCGGAACCAGTGGAGATGATATTGGAATTTATGAAGATGCCGGCATCACCTTCAATTTGCAATATATTTCCGCTACCCCATTTAATTTCACCGTCTACGAGAAGATTACCTGAACTAATGACTCCAACACTAGTCGTTTCCAGGAGCCCAGATATTTCAGCAGCGCTTATATTCCCAGAACCACCCTCACCGTAAACAGTCATGTCATAAGGATAAATCAGGAAGGATCCCACCTGACCCGAGGCGGACAGAGTCGTGACTTTTAACAGTGGATCTAAGGATACTGAAGCACCTGATGCTTCGATAAGTCCCCCGTCGCCTGTGCCTGGAGCAGAAGCATCGAGCGTCCCTCCAACATTGACGGATCCGCCCTCCTTGCTGGCAAGCAGAAGGATCCGTCCCGAGTTGTTGGAGAGGGTTTGGGCCTCTACGACACCAAAGTTGGAGACAACCGACGATACGGCGGCGCTTGCACCTTCTGCGGTCAGAAGGACCTGTCCACCGCTGGCGGAGATCAATCCGCCGTTCTGGACTAGGGCTTGAGACGTGGATCCATCGACCTGCACCTGCAGGTGGCCGTCCGCACCGGCGGCAAGCAGCACACTAGCGCCAGAAGCAAGCGCGACGTCTCCGTTCTGTGCCGTGATGCTGCCAAGGTTGGTGACGGTACCGCCGACCAGAACCACCTGACCACCATCTGCAGCCTTGATTAGGCCCTGGTTGATAATGGAACCGCCGGCATTGAGGACGAAGCGATCGGTACCGGCAAGGAAGTCGGCGTCGGAAATTGAGCCAGCCGCAGCTACCAAGCCTCCGACATCGACCTGAGCCGTGGAGGTGAACAGGACACCGTTGGGATTGACGACATAGACTTTGCCGTTGGACGTCAGCCTGCCAGCGATAGTGGATCCGCCACCAGAGATGACACGGTTAAGGGTTACGGCACCGGCGTCCGGCTGGACGAAGGCAACAGAGGCATCTCGACCGATATCAAAGCTTGCCCAGTTGATGATGCTGCGCTGGCTGGCCTGAGTGACCGTCATCGCGGCGCCACTGGTGCTGATGGTAGACGAGCCAACCGCAACCAATCCGCCGGTAGGCAATGCGTTGTTGGCCGGATCAGCGAGTGCGGGAGTGGCTAGAGCAAGGCTGAGGAGCGAAACGCCGGTGGCGATCGCAAGGCGACGTGCGGTGATGTGGGTCATGTGGCTATATCCGATCAGAAATTCTTGGAGACAGTGAACCAGCCGCGCGCGTTGCGCTTGCTGCCGTCCTGGTTGTGCTGCTTGTCCGGCCCGCCCGGGTTGTTCGTAATCGGTGCTGCTACGATGGCAGCTACCGAGAACCCGTATGGCAGCGCATAGATGATGCCAGCGCCGGCTCCGGCAAGGTTGTAGACGTTGTCGGCGCCCGGCTCATTCCAGCCCGCCCATGTCTGCGTGTGCAGCTTGATGGTACCGCCATCGACGAAGCCGTAGAGGTCCAGCCCCTTGAGAGCGCTTCCATTGCTGAAAGGAATGTGCAGTTCGGCGCTGCCTACCGCACCGCGATCGCCCATCGCCTCGTTCACTGGGAACGCACGGACGCCGTAAGGGCCGCCAAGTGAAAACTGTTCGGAGGAATCCAGGTTGTTCATCGCCCACTGGCCCCTCGCCCGCAGGCGAAGGAAGAATGGTCCAGCCAGGTGCTGGTCACGGGTTAGCTCGGCTTCCAACTTCCCGTAGGCGCCATTGGTGTCTGCGGCGGGACGATCGAGGGCACGATCGCTGGCAAGGTCGGTGAGATCGAGCGAGCCGAGGGTCACGGTCAGGGCGTATCGAGTACGGCCGCCTCCCCAAATGCCGTCAACAGCATCGCCATTCAGCGAGAGTGCCACGCGATTGACCTGCTTGCGATGCGCTGGTTGGCTCAGAAGATCGTCATGGTAATGGCCATGCTCATAGGCAGTACGGAACTGGAGGGTGTGGGTCTCGGAGCGGATCACCGGGTAGGTGATTTCCAAACCCTGGGTATCTGCGTTGCCGCGACCATCGAGGTCAGAGAAGTCACCACCCAGGGTGTAGCGCATGTAGCTGGCGTAGACGCCGGCACGCCATCCTCCTGATCCGAGCGGAACGTTCCAGCCGATCTGGCCATAGCCGAGATGACGCGATCCGAGACCCAGCAAGGTGATCTGGTCGCCCTTCCCCGTCACGTTGTTGAATGCGAGCGAAGCGATCCCTCGATAGATCCCTGTGGAGTCAACGCCGCCATTGTCGGCCGTGACACTTCCGCTTACGAGCGGGGCATCAGTAATTGTGAGCGCGAGATCGCTCGTGCCGGGCTCGGTACCAGCCTTGAGGATGCCGTCTGCGCGAATGCCAGGCATATCGTTGGCAATGAGCAGCCCCCGCTCCAGATCCTTATCCGAATAAGGAGCGCCAGGGGTAAGACGGCCGCCGACTACCCGGGCAACGTAACCAGCATCGGCGCGTGACGCCTTGTCGTCCGTCACAATCTTTCCAAACCGCCCTTCGATAATCTGAATGATGACGGTGCCGGACGTTACGTCCTGAGGCGGGAGAATGGCGCGGGCAAAATAGCCGTGCCGGCGATAGGCATTAGCCACAGCCTGCGTCGCTGCCTGCAAATCATGGAGGCTGAGTTCGCGGCCTACGAAAGGCTTGGTAGCCTGAGCGATCTCAGCATCAGTGAGGAGGTTGGAGCCATTGACCTGAAAGCGATTGACGCGAACGGTTTCCCCGCCGATTGCCGTTTCGCTGGACTGCGAGACGCTAGGAGCTTGGGTTGGCTGGGAAACGCTACCTGGCAGGCCTTGGCGGAGTTCACGCTGAAGGCTCCCAGCGTTGGGGACGCTTTGTGCGTGGCTTGGCACTGCAGCGATGGCAATAGAACTGGCCGCGAGGCAGTATGAAAATGTACGAGCTGGCATACGAGCGCTGGATACTGATTTCCCACGCTGATCTATAGAAATCTTAGCCACATTCCCCCCTTTTAGAAATTGCTCCAGACGTAGGAGCCCTTTCTTAAATCGGGTGCTTATGGCCAGATACCGCGTTAATTTTGCGTGACATCGGTCACACATTTTATAGAAATATTTCAATGGTTAATCTATAGTTAAACCCATCAACCGCACTTCTGTGGATTTTACTGTCATTCCCCAGATGGCGCAGCCCAGCCGCTGACGCCGCTCTACCATCTACCGGGACCGCCAACCCTGCATATGGGTTAGGTCGCCAACGCCGGGACCGTTACTCCATCCAGAGGTATCGTAGCTAAGCTCTACGATCCCGATCATCTCGACGTCAGCCGGAGTCTTCAATAGGCCGCGAACTGCCAGAAACGCCCTGCCCTGCGCCGCCGGCATAGTGGTCATAGACCACCGCGCCACGGCCCGCTGATAGCTGCCCTGGGTTCATCGATTTGCGGGTGAGCTTAAACGACTTGGCGTGGGACGTTGCAGCCGGCCAGGCGCTGGGCACTGAACGGTAGCTTCGGCACCGGAACCAGTCGACCCCGCGGACCAAATTGAATCGGATGAAGTCAGCCAAGCGATGAAAATCGGGGCGCTTCCGGAAACGTCGGCGAAACAGTTCCTTGAGGAGCGGCAATTGCACCCGCTCCCCGGTTGTCGATAATTTCCGCGAGCCACTTATCTGGTCAATTGAAATAGAAACCACTACACATCCAGATCCTATATCGAGGTAAATCCATAAAATGATGATCCATAAGCCGACATTTCAGAGATAGATCAATTTTTAATCACCCAAAAAAGATATATATCAACACACCCTGCGATTTATACATGTTTCTATCCGTCCACTGATCTGCAATGTGACATTATATCTTCACGCCCCCAAGATTGGGCAGTTTTTATTTGGATTGAAAGCATGACACGCAGGAATTCTTGCTTTATGAGTGCCTCCCATGCGCGGTATCGGGCACATCCTCCTTCTCTGGCTTCTGGCGGCGTCAATGCTGACGACGACGGCTGTCCATGCGCAGGAATCCCCGACAACTGCAGTCGTTGATTGCTCGGGCTTTGTGCATAGCGAGGGTGATCCAGACGAGTCACAGGGTGACGCCGACAAGGGTGCTCCTCACCACCACGCAAGTTGCCACTCGAACTTTGCTGCTGCGCCGCAGATGACCAGCGATCTGCTAGTTGTGCATCAGGCTAAATTGCCGGCTCCTCTTATTGATACTTCCGGAGCGGCCCGCTGGGCCGTCGGTCCGGATTTGCGCCCTCCGATCGCCTGACAAAGCCATAGACGGCCGTTTCATGCCTCATCGAGGCAGGCGGCAATCCATGCCCTTTGCTCAGGATAATCTCACATGTATCGCATATTCGCAGCCTTGCTGGCTGCCACGTCTTGCGTCGCCGTGGCGCAAGCGCAGGAAACGATCGCGGCCACCTCAACCACCCCGGTCCTGACACTCGATCAGGCCGTTGCAGCGGCAGGCGGATCGGCACCCGCCGCCGATGCCGCGCACGCTGCAATCGAAGCCGCTCAAGCAGCCCGCACCATCGCCGGTCTGCGGCCGAACCCTTCGGTCCAGACCCAGTTCGAGAACGTAGCTGGTTCAGGCCAGTATCGCGGCTTTGACAGCGCCGAGACGACCGTCAACTTTGCCGTGCCTATCGAGCTGGGGGGCAAGCGTAGCGCGCGAATGGCTGTCGCCGACGCACAGACCGACCGGGCAATGCTGGTTTCTGCCATCACGCAGGTTGATATTCGCCTCCAGGTAACGCAGCTCTACATTGAGGCCGCCGTAGCACAGCGCCGCCAGACGATCGCCCGCGACCAATTCCGGATCGCCGGCGATGTTGCCAAGGCCGCGCGTGTTCGCGTCCAAGCGGGACGGGCTTCGCCCATCGAAGAACAGCGCGCAGACGTTGCAAGGATCAACGCGGAAGCAGCTGTAGAACGCGCCGCCCGCCTCACGAGTGCGGCCCAAGCCAATCTCGCTCGTCGTATCGGCACCACCGTCTCGAGCACGGTCGATCCACAATGGCTCGACCAACTGCCGGCTACCGCGATGGGACCGGGAGTCGAGGCCTCGGCAGCCGGGACGCTGGCGCTGGCCGCAGCCCAGGCCGACCTTGCGGTCGCCGACGCCCAGGTCACGCTTGCGCGTTCGCAGCGTGTGCCGGACTTGAATGTCGGCCCAGGCCTTCGCCGACTGTCGCAGACAAATGATACGGCTCTCGTGTTCAGCATCTCGATGCCAATCCCGCTGTTCAACTCGGGCAAGGCAGCAGTCGCGCAGGCCAGCGCGGAACGCATACGAGCGGAAGCACAAACACGGATGACCGCGCTGGACATCGAGCAGGCCATCACCAGTACACAGGCCGATGCTGACAATGCCGTGTTGACTGCGCGCGCAGCGGTTGGGCCTGCCCTCGCTGCCGCCCAGGAAGCTGCGCGGATTGCGCGCATTGGATACCGCGAGGGGAAGTTCGGACAGCTCGACCTGCTCGATGCGGAGCGTACGCTCGCCGAAACCCGTCTCGCCGCAATCGATGCACTCGCCGCCTACCAGAATGCTCGCGCGCAGTTGGAGCGCCTGACCGCGCCCGCGCCGCAACAGGGGAACTAAACGACATGAACTCGCGAGAAATCGCTTATGCTGGCCTTGCACTCACGCTTGCACTCGCTCTCGCCGCCTGCGGCGGCAAAGCGGATGAAGCCAGCGACGCTACCCCCAAGGAGGCCGCAGCCGATACAAATCCCGCCGAGAGGGGCAAAATCACGCTGAGCACCGAGCAGATTGCCTCTGCGGGCGTGAAGATCGGCCGGCCCGTGGTCGGCGGCGCGGGAACGGTCGAACTCCCGGCGATGATCGAGGGCGATCCGAGCGGAACACAGGTCGTTTCTGCTGCCATCGGTGGCCGGGTCGTCTCGCTGACCCGCAACCTTGGCCAGTCGGTGGGAGCCGGTCAGACGCTGGCGGTTATCGAAAGCCGGGAAGCGGCCTCGCTCAATGCGGAGATCGAGGCGGCACGGGCCCGCCTGGCGCTTGCAAATTCCAATCTTGCACGCGAACAAAACCTCTTTTCCCAGCACGTCTCGCCAGAGCAGGACCTTATAGCCGCCCGCACGGCGGCGACCGAGGCTCGCATCGCACTTCGCCTGGCACAACAGCAGGTTTCGGCGGCAGGCGCCGGAGGCGGCGCGCTCAACCGCATCGCTATTACTGCACCGCTTTCCGGACAGGTCATCGCCCGTAGCGTGACGCTGGGTCAGACGGTTGCGGCGGACGCCGAGCTCTTCCGAGTGGCGAATCTCTCCAGTGTTTCGCTCTCGCTTAACCTGCTGCCCCAAGATGCCGGTCGCGTACGCCCCGGTGCCATCGTGACGGTGAAGGCCGCCGGCCGTGAGGCGACGGCCAAGGTTTCTTACGTCTCACCCGCGCTCGATGCCGCGACGCGCCAGGTGCCGGTCATCGCCACGCTCGATAACCCCTCTGGTGAATGGCGCGTTGGCGAACCGGTCACCGCCTCTGTAACATTGACCGGGAGCGGCGGGGACAGCGCGGTCCGCGTGCCATCGACTGCCATCCAGACCGTCGATGGCAAGCCCGCCGTGTTCGTGCGCACCGCGTACGGTTTCAGGGCAACCCCGGTGACGTTGGGGGACCTTTCGGGCGACTCCGTGATCGTGCGGTCTGGCCTGTCCGGTAGCGAGCAGATCGCAACTACCAACAGTTTCACGCTTAAGGCCGAACTCGGTAAGGGCGAAGCGGGCGAGGAGGACTGAGTCAATGATCGCCCCTGTCGTCAACTGGGCGGTCCACAAGCACTGGCTTGTGCTCCTTCTGGTCTCCATCGCCGCCGTCGTCGGCGCGGTCGCTCTCTCGCGGCTGCCGATCGACGCGGTTCCCGACATTACCAACAACCAGGTTCAGATCAACGTCCGGGCGCCCGCACTCTCACCCGAACTGGTCGAGAAGCAGGTCGCTTTCCCCATCGAGACCGCGCTTGCGGGCATTCCAGGCCTTGAATACTCCCGCTCGCTGAGCCGCAATGGCTTTGCGCAAGTCACTGCCGTCTTTTCAGATTCGACCGACATCTACTTCGCACGCCAACAGGTCGGTGAACGCCTGACCGGCGTGAAGGAGAACCTGCCGGACGGCGTGAACCCGGAAATGGGTCCAATCGCCACCGGCCTCGGCGAAGTCTTCATGTGGACCGTTCGCCTCGATCACCGAAAGGACGACAAGCACCAGCCCGGTGAGCCGGGCATGCAGCCCGACGGTAGTTACATCACGCCGGAGGGCGACCGCCTCACCGGCGATACCGAGAAGGGGACCTATCTGCGCACCGCGCAGGACTGGATCGTCGCGCCACTACTGAAGAACACGCCCGGCCTTGCGGGTGTCGATTCCATTGGCGGCTATGCCAAGCAGTTCCTCGTCGTGCCTGACGTGCAGCGGCTTGCCTCGATGGGCATCACGCTCACCGAACTGGGCGACGCGCTCGAACGCAACAATGTCAGCGTCGGTGGCGGATTCGTCGAACGCAATGGCGAAGGTCTCGCGGTTCGGGCCGACGCCCTCGTGCGTAATGCCGGCGAGCTGAGCCAGATCGTCGTCGCCACCCGGGAGGGCGTGCCGGTTACGCTCGGTCAGGTCGCGCAGGTTCGGACAGGACAGGCCATCCGCATGGGCTCGGCATCCGAGAATGGCACCGAAATCGTCGTCGGTACCGCCATCATGCGGATCGGCGAGAACAGCCGAACGGTGGCAACGGCTGTCGCCGATCGCCTCCAGAGCATCAACGCCTCGCTACCGCCCGATGTGGTTGTGCAGCCGGTGCTCAACCGCACGGCCCTGGTAAATTCGACGATCAAGACCGTCGGCAAGAACCTGGGTGAAGGCGCTCTCCTTGTCATCATCGTACTGTTCGCACTGCTGGGGAATGTCCGCGCGGCGCTGATCGCAGCCCTCGTCATTCCTATTACCATGATGCTCACCGGTTTCGGCATGCTGAGGGCGGGCGTCTCGGCCAACCTCATGAGCCTTGGTGCGCTCGACTTCGGGCTCATCGTCGATGGCGCAGTCATCATCGTCGAAAATGCCCTGAGACGCATGGCCGAGCATCAACATCATGAGGGACGGTTGTTGACCGTCAAAGAACGTCTCGACACCGTAGCGCTCGCTGCGCGCGAAATGATCAAGCCGTCGGTCTACGGCCAGGCAATCATCATTCTCGTCTACGTCCCGCTCCTCACGCTGACCGGTGTGGAGGGCAAGACTTTCGTGCCGATGGCGCTTACCGTCATCATCGCGCTGGCCTGTGCCTTCGTCCTTTCTCTCACGTTCGTCCCCGCAATGATCGCCCTGTGGCTTTCGAAGCGGATCGAGGAGAAGGAAGGCCGGATCATGACCTGGCTCAAGGCCCGCTACGAGCCAGGCCTCGACCGGGCGATGAAGCGACCGGCCCTCACAGTCGGCGTCGGCGTCGGCGGGCTTGTGGCAGCGGTCTTCGCATTCATGACCCTGGGACAAGTGTTCCTGCCGCAGCTCGATGAAGGCGACTTGCTGATCCAGGCGCTGCGCATCCCGGCAACGTCGGTCCAGCAAAGCCAGGCGATGCAGGTCCCGATCGAGCAGATGATGTCGAAGCAGCCGGAAGTGAAGTTCGTCTTCTCGAAAACCGGCACGGCCGAACTGGCATCTGACCCGATGCCACCCAACGCCACCGACATGTTCGTGATCCTGAAGGATCGCTCCGAATGGCCCGATCCCAAGCTGTCGAAAGATGATCTCGTTGCCCGCATCGAGAAGAACCTTTCGAAGTTCCCAGGGAATGTCTACGAAATAACCCAGCCCATTCAGATGCGCTTTAATGAGCTTATCGCGGGTGTGCGCGGTGACATCGCGATGAAGGTCTATGGCGACGATTTCGATGCCATGAACTCTACGGCGGAGAAGATCGCCGAGGTGCTACGCCGCACGAAGGGCGCTGCCGACGTCAAGGTTGAGCAGACTACCGGGCTTCCAATGCTCGACATTCGCGTCAACCGCGATGCCATGGCACGTCTCGGCGTCACGGCGCAGGACGTGCAGGACATCGTCAACGCGACCATCGGCGGCAAGCAGGCGGGCATGATCTTCGAGGGCGACCGCCGCTTCCCGGTTGTCATCCGCCTTTCCGAAGCCCAGCGAGCCGATCTTGCCACCTTGCAGCAACTGCAGGTTCCCGTCCCTGGCGGCCAGTTCGTGCCTCTTGCCAGCGTTGCGGATATCCGCGTCGTCGACGGACCGAACCAGATCAGCCGCGAAAACGGCAAACGCCGGGTCGTCGTCCAGGCCAATGTGCGCGGCCGCGACGTTGGCAGCGTGGTTGAAGATGCCCAGGCTGCCATCGCCAAGAATGTTCGCCTGCCCTCAGGCAGCTACCTTGAATGGGGCGGCCAGTTCGAGAATCTGGCGTCAGCCCGCGCGCGACTACAGTTGGTGGTCCCTGCCTGCTTCGTGCTGATCCTTCTGCTCCTCTACGGTGCTCTCGGATCGGTGCGGGATGCGGCCATCGTGTTCACGGGGGTTCCATTGGCACTCGTGGGCGGCGTGATGGCGCTGTTCTTGCGCGGGATGGATTTCTCCGTTTCCGCCGCCGTGGGCTTCATCGCCTTGTCGGGCATCGCTGTGCTCAACGGCCTTGTCATGGTCTCCTCTATCCAGGAGCTGATGCGAACCGGCATGCGGCGAGAGGAAGCGGCACGAATGGGCGCCCTGCAGCGCCTGCGCCCGGTCGTCATGACCGCACTCGTAGCGAGCCTCGGCTTCGTGCCGATGGCTTTCGGCACCGGGGCTGGTGCCGAAGTCCAGAAACCGATTGCAACCGTCGTGATTGGCGGCCTGATCTCCGCGACGCTTCTGACCCTGTTCGTGCTGCCCACGCTCTACGCGCGGTATGGCCGCAAGGACATGATTGAAGAGGACGACGAGCCCGTGGCCGAAGCCCAAGGCAACGCTCCTCACCCCCCAAGCTGAAGAAAAGCAGACGACGCGCACGGTCGGGCTGGTTGGCCTTCACATCGTTCCTAAGGTCCAGGGGGCGCAGCAACGGCTCTGGGCCACGTTCGAGCAGATCGACAACGCTCCCGATCAGGGAGCGGGGTCCACGGGTTTCAGCCCGCCGACGCTGCCCGCCAATCCGAACCAAGTGCCGACACCTGCCTATACCTATTTCAACAACCAATGCTCGTCGTCGTCGGATCCCTATTACGAGCGGCTGCGGTCAGGAGCCGCTCCGCAATGCTGCGATCAGTGCGACTAGAGCAGGTGGGCTCTGTCTGCGGCTCGGATGATAGAGGTAGTAGCCGGGCAGCAGCGGACACCAATCCTCTAGTACCCGCACCAGCCTGCCGGCCTGGATGTCGTCTTCGGCATCATCATCGTAGAGATAGGCCATTCCCATACCGGCGATCGCGGATGCCCGCATCAGATCTGTATCGTTGAAGACCAACGATCCTCGGACCCGCACATCCAGCGGACGGCCATCCTCCTCGAACTCCCAGGCATAAAGGCCGCCTGTCTTGACCAGACGGTACGCGATGCAATCATGGCGGGCGAGATCGTCGGGGCTTTCGGGGGGCGGATTGGCTGCGAAATAGTCGGGGGAGCCGACGACCGCACGGCGCCTGTCCGGTCCGATCCTGACGGCAATCATGTCCTTTTCAATGATGTTGCCGAACCGAATGCCGGCATCGAAGCGGTTGGCAACGATATCGGTCAGGTTGTCGTCGACGATCATCTCGACGGTGACGTTCGGATGAGAGGCCAGGAAGGCCGGCAGCGCCGGCAGGATGACCGCGGTAATGGCATTCTTGGTCGCAGTGATGCGAAGCGGACCTGACGCAGTAGCGCCGAACGCACCAACCTGCGCGAGACCTGACGCAATGTCCTCCAGCGCCGGACGTAGCGAGCGAAGCAGGATTTCCCCTGCCTCTGTTGTCGATACCGACCGGGTCGTGCGCGCCAGCAAGCGCACCTTCAGCCGCTCTTCCAGTCCTCGCATAGCGTGGCTCAGAGCCGACTGCGACATGCCGAGCGTCGATGCCGCACGCGTGAAACTGCCTTCACGCGCAACCACTTCGAACGCTGCAAGATCATTCAGTTCGCTACGTCGCATATATGCAAATCTCACATAAACCTAAGCGACCATAGGCGTCTATTCACATAGGTCCAGCAGCCTATCTTGATGGGCAAGATGCTCGCGCCCGGGCAACGATCATGGACGGACCTTTACGATGACCAATCCCTTGTTCGAACCGCTCGAGTTGAGCGCAGGCCTGAACCTCAAAAATCGCATCGTCATGGCCCCCATGACGACATGGTCAGCGAACGACGACGCCACTGTCTCGGAGGAGGAAGACACTTATTACCGAGCCCGCGTCTGCGGTGTCGGTCTCGTCATCACCGGCTGCAGCCATGTGACCCCGAACGGGATCGGCTTCACCGACGAGTTCGCATCTTACGACGATCATTTTCTGCCCAGTCTGACTCGTCTCGCCGATGCGGCC
>FTCV01002178.1_pt1 | contig 12110 bp, 13 predicted proteins | sample 1639691 | NCBI WGS metagenome assembly FTCV01 (sample SAMEA3914864, study PRJEB12502) | metagenome | biome: forest; material: soil | place: USA | collected 2012-03-12 | depth 0.3 m
CAGTATGCCCATGTGTGGGATGGGGGTTATGTATCAATGGTTGATGGCGCCTATTATGCGGCGCACCTGGCCCAGGCGCGGGCGGCCGGGCAGATGGGGCGGATCGGGCGCGACCGGATGTTTCGGGTGCGCGTCTATGCCGATATCGGCGGGACCGGGCAGAGGGCCGATGCGGCGGCCTGGATCGTGTGCCAGTTCGTGGCGCGCGAGATCCGGGTGTTGGCCTATTGCGAAGGCCAGGGGCAAGAGCTGAGCTATTATGTCAACTGGCTGCAGGGGCGGGGGTTTACGCCGGACGGTACGGATATCTTTTTGCCGCACGACGGGGCCCAGGGCGACAAGGTTTTTGCGACGTCCTACGAGAAGGCGTTGCGCGAGGCGGGGTATGCGGTTCGCGTCATCCCGAACCAGGGCAAGGGCGCGGCGCTGAAGCGCGTCGAGGCCGGTCGGCGGCTGTTTCCGCAGATCCATTTCAATGAGGCCGAGTGCCCGGGATTGCTCGAGGCGCTGGGTTGGTATCACGAAAAACGCGATGAGGCGCGGGGGATTGGCTTGGGGCCGGCCCATGATTGGGCGAGCCACGGGTGCGATGCGTTCGGGTTGATGTGTTCGGCCTATGAGCCGCCGCGGGCGCATCTTTCGCAAAGCGTAGATGTCCCGAATTTTGGGGCCGTGTGAGTTTGGCGGCAAATGGGGGAGCTGATGGGGCTGTTCGGCTTATCATGGAATTCAGGCACTGTGCCCGCTGCTCCCGCGGGATCTCCAGTGTTAATGCCGCCTTACAACCCGGCGCCAGGGAGTGGTAAAGGGCCGCCAAGGCTCCTCGTCGATCAGGGCCTGTCGGTCGCTGCGCACGATAACCCAAACTCGCCCGGCAATGGCGGGGGCAGCTTGTTCAAGTCCGATGCCAGCGCGCCCATCGATGCGTCAGGGGTTGCCGATGGAGCGGCGCTGGGTAACTCCGCTGCACCGCTCGATCAATGGTCGTCGGCTGTTGGGCCTGTTGCAACTCAAGCGGCGGATGATAGTGGAAATCCTTACGCGGATTCCGCTGACACACCGACAGTTGCACCTCCGCAGGCAAATGACGGCGATGGCCGCGTACGGGACGACACCGCGTCCGCTCCCACTGTTCTCGCCAAGCCGCCTCGGCTCGCTGGGGCGTCGCAAAATCACGCTCCCCGCGTGAGTGCTGAGCCTCCCCGTTTAGGATCGGCTGGGACGGCGAACGGATCGGGCACGCGACCGGCAGCCCCGGCGAAAATATCGCCATCCGGCTTGGCGGCAGCGGCTGGCAAGGGGCCTCCGAAAGTTCCGGATTACAGTCGCTTTTCACAAATCTATAGTGACTGGGCTCGATCCCATGGAGACGCTCCACATTATGTCCCCGCATCGGACTGGAAGCAGATAAAGCCAGACCCGACGAAACTCGCGCCTGAGTCCAAGTATGGTCCATATAGCAGGATTACGTTCCATCACACGGTCTCGGAAAACACGCCGCAGTCGGTGGATGACTTTGACATGCACAAGGAGCCGCCGTGGCACTTTCTATTGAGGGAAGTGAAAAACGGCGGGCACGCGGAGAAATACGACAATAACGGGGATATATCGTACCACTTCCTGATTGATAAGGATGGGACCATCTATGAGGGGCGTCCTCTAAATTATGAGGGGGCTCATGTGTCTGGAAGCAATCCCGGAAATATAGGTGTGGCGTTCTTGGGGGATTATAGTTCGAAAGGCTTTGGAGATGCGCAAGTCAATGCCGCAAAGACACTCATCCGAGTGCTAAACCATGCTTATGGCATTGGCCAAAGCGCAAATGGTCGACAATACATATTTACCCATCGAGAGCTCGCGCCGGCGAATGATGCCCGTCCCGAGGAATTTGTGGGCAAGGCAGATCAGCAGATGAATCAAATAAAGGCCTGGAGCCAAACGCGGGGGCCTGGAAATTAGCAAATTGCCCGAAGTGGCGGAGCTGCGACCAATCTCAAAAATTCAACCCAGGATGACCGTGGTCGTTGACCTTCTTCGCCTGATACTCATAGAATAGCCTATGCACTGGACCGTAGTGGGTTTGGCGGGGGGACGACGGATGACGATATTCACAGCCCTTTTTGGTGGAAGCGTCGGAGTCGGGCGGCTGAAAATCAAAAAATGGATGATCTATCCGATTTCAGCCGCCGTGGTGGTGCTCGCTCTGTTCGGGGCTTTCTGGATCTATACGCATTCGGCGCCATTTTCTCGGTACACCCTCGAAATGGCACGCAATGCGGCTGACCATGATGACGGCGTTCGGGCGGCGGAATTGTACCTGGAAGCCTGCGACGAGGGTAGCGAGGAGGCGTGCGTCGCGAGCGACCCCGTTGCGCAAAAACGCTTTTTCGAAACCGAGTGCAAGAAGGGCGACCCCAAATCGTGCCAGTCGGCTCGCGAGGTAAGGCCGTCGGATTGGATACCTGATTACGAGAAGGGGTGTAAGCAGGGGGACAAGGCTTCGTGCGGGGCTGTTCAGAAAATAAAGGCGCTGGACTGAGGGGGCATCCCAACCTGACGATCGACGAACCGCTGCCCTGGAACTGGAAGCGATCGAGAGAAAAAGAGCGTGGCCGACAGTGATGGGGCGCCGGACGACCCGGCCGGGACGGCCGATAAATGGTTTTCGGCCATAGGTCGTGTTGCTGCACAACAGACCGGCGATAGTGGATATGGCTACGCGGTTCCATGGGCGCGCCGACGGCCGTATCTTTTGAACGGGCGGGTTATAAGGATGGCAATCCGCTCCGCACATTGCGTACGGCGGACCTGGCGCGCCTGTACAATAGCGCAAGGGCGACCAGGGATGAGTTCGAGACGATACAGGCGAACCGGATAAAAGCGGGCAAAAATCCCTATGCCATAGGAATTGCGGATGGGCTCGCCGGCTTTCTGATGAATATCGGAACCGACCGTCCAGCGCTCACCGCCAATAATGATGCGGATGTTCGCCCCTTCATGGAGGACCTGGCCGCGTTGCGCACGGCGAAGGGCATGCGTTATCCCGTGGACGGTCTTGTGCTGGGGGACAAAAGTGCTGGAAGGACGGTTGGCGCACCGGGTGCTGCGGACGGCGCGGCGCGGGCCATGAGCGTAAGCCCGAAAGGCAGCGATTTTATCAAAAGCTACGAACAAGGTCCGAAAGGTGGACCGGCCTTAATGCCATATCCTTCGCCGGAGGGCGGGGCCGATACGGTGGGATGGGGGCACAAGATAAAAGCCGGGGAGGACTTTTCGGGCGGACTAACCCCTCAGCAAGCCGACGATCTTTTTTCAAAGGACCTGAGCCGGCATGCCCGGGTTGTAACCGACAATATCCATGTGCCGCTTACCCAAAATCAATTTGATGCGCTGGTTTCGATGGGATACAACGTGCCCAGTGCATTTACAAAACCTGCATTGCCGAGAACGCCGCCCAGGTTGCGGATCGATTTGAATGGCGGCGACTATAGTGGCGCCGCTGATCAGATGCTTCGCTGGGATAAGGGCGGAAAGCCGCTAAAAGTCATGGGGGGACTGAGGGATCGGCGCGTGGCGGAGCGGAATATTTTTCTAAATGGCATCTACACCAATCATATTGTGAATGGTCATTCGCCTGGGGGTTAGGCACATGAAATTCGTACCGATTGTTACGGCCTTATTGGTCTTGGCGCCCAGCTTTGGCCATGCATCGCCATCCGTGAGCTGCAAGACGGGTGTCAACGGTCATTGGGTAATCACCTCTTATGTTTTTGAAGATGGCATCGTCGCCGTCAGCGATGCGGAAGCGCGCAAAAATGTAGGCGCCAAGGTCTTTATTTCAAAAGACAAGGTGGTCTATCTCAATGAAACCTGTGACGTTTCCAAGGTTATGTCCATGAGGGGGAATGCTTTCCCGAAGTACCCCCTGGGGGTAAACATAACTTGCAAAAACAAGGCGGATGTGCCGGCGTTTTTTGTTACGGACTCATGTAAAAAATTGCTGGCCGACACTGGGGATGGTGTCAGCTATATTTTGAGGCGGCAATAGAACGTCCTGGATCACTGCGAGGTCGTGCCTTTGATCGTGATAACGCCCCCGCGTCAGACGCGGTGGGGCCGCTACGCCATCAACGTGCCTGGCGCGATCATTGAGATAATGGCGAACATTTAGTCCGTCTCTTTGGCGCTTTGACGCCAAATCCATAGCCAATTCCGGAAAAATCCAAGTGAACGAACACCCGATGGTCGACCAGGACCTGAGCGATGACGTGCGCGCGTTGCTGGGCCTGGTCCAGGCCGAAATGCGCGCGTCGGTCGGCTTTGAAAACGATGCCGACCTGATCGGCCAGCGTGAGACGGCGGTGCTGTATAGCCGAGGGATCATGCGCGATGTGCCGGCTTTGCAGAACCGGTCGCGCGCCGTGTCGAGCGATGTCGAGGACGCCATCCAGACGGCGTTGCCGGACCTGATCGAGATCTTTGCCGAGGGTGAGGACACGGTCGTGTTCACGCCGACCGGCGCGGACGACGAGGGCCAGGCGCAGCAGGAAAGCGACTATGTGCGCCATGTCGTCTTCCAGCAGAATGACGGTTTCGGGCATTTGTACACCTATCTGCTGGATGCGCTGAAGGTGAAGACCGGGCTGTTCACCTGGTGGTGGGAGGACGGCGATCTGCCGCAGCCGCAGCGCTTTGCCGGCAAGACGGCGGTCGAGGTCGGGATGCTGGTCGAAAGTTTCGGGGCAGGGGCCGTGGCGGCGACGCCGACCGGGGACGATGCGTACGATGTGGTGGTGCAGGGGCCGCAGGCGCCGGGCCGGTGCCGGATCGCCGCCTTCGATCCGAATGATTTCACCATCTGCCGCGATGCGGTGTCGATTGCCGAGGCGACCTATTGCGCCAGGCGTAGCCGGCCGCGGGCGCAGGATCTGATCGCCATGGGGCTGGATCCGGCGGTGGTCGCGTTGCTGCCGACCTGGGCGCCGGCGGATATCAATGCCGCCGAGCTGGCGCGCGATAGGGTCATGGAGACCGGGGCGACCGGCGGCGGGTTGGCGCCGGAGTTGCGCCAGGTGCTGGTGGTCGAGCACTATCTCAGGCGCGTCGAGGACGGGCGCGTCGTCATCTGGCAGGTGCTGACCGACTGGGCGTGCGGGATCGTGCTCAAGGCGGAAAAGGTCAACCGGATCAATATCGCCGCCGGTACGCCGTTTCGCAATGCCCACCGGTTTTACGGGACGTCGCTGGCCGACAAGCTGATCGAGATCCAGCGGATCAAGACGGCGTTGTGGCGGATGTCGCTGGACAGCGGCTATTTCGCCATCAACCAGCGGCCGATCGTCAATATGCAGGCGGTCAACGAGTTCACCCTGCAGGACCTGATGAACAATATTCCGGGGGCGGTGATCCGGGTGGACGGCGATCCCTCTGCGGTGGTGCAGATGGCGGGTGGGGCCAGCCTGAACTATGACCCGCTGTCGTCGCTGGAATATGCGTCGACGGTGGCGGAGCAGCGGACGGGAATCGTGCGCAATGCCCAGGGGCTGAACCCGGATACGCTGCACGATACGGCGACGGGGGCGATCGCGCTGATGACGCAGGCGCAGAAGCGGCTCAGGCTCATCGCGCGGTGCCTGGCCGAGGGGGTGAAGGACCTGTTTTTGGGAGTGCACGCCACGCTGTGCGAGAATGCGTCGGGGCCGGATATTGCGCGGTTGCGCGGGCAATGGTTGCCGGTCAATCCGGCGGATTGGGCGCGGCGCTTCGACATGACGATCGAGATCGGCCAGGGCGCGGCCAATAGCCAGCATGCGCTGATGGTCGCCCAGACGCTGGGCCAGGCGGCGCAGGCGATGGTCGCCGTGCAGGGCGGGATGACCGGGCCGTTGCAGAACCCGGTCAGTTTGCGGGCCATCGCTTTGGATATGGCGCGGGCGCTGGGCAAGAAGAATCCCGAGACCTATTTCCCGGATCCGGCGGCGTATCAGCCGCCGGCGCCGCCTGTGCCGCCCCCGGCGCCGCCTGACCCGGCGATGCTGAAAGTGCAGCTGGAGGCCCAGCGCCATCAGAGCGAGGGGCAGGCACGGGCGGCGGAACTGGCCTTGAAACACGCTCAGTTGCAGGCGGAGATCGCGCTGAAGAATGCGCAGGTCGCGGCGGAGATCGAGCTGAAGAAGTACGAGATCGACCACCCTTCGCCAAGGCTTCGGGTGGCAAGTTCCGGCCTCGGGTCCGATGTCCATATAGGAGGAGAGCCCGGATGACGTCTGAAGAGCTGCGATATGCGCTGGAGACGGCACGGCCGTTTTTCGAAGCCAGCCGGAAGCGGTGGGCGGAGTTGATGGTCACCACCCTGCCCGGCGAGAACGCCCGGCGGGAGAGCTATTACGCCATGATCTGCGGGTTGAACGCGGTTGAGCGCGAGTGGCGGGCGGCGGCGAATCCGAAGGCGGAGGCTGTGGTGGGGGAGGCCGGCGAGGCTGGATGGAACGGGTTGCCGGTGGAGAACGCGTAGCGCTGCAAGCTTCGGCTCCGCGCTTGACGGCAAAGACGGGGTCAGAGAACTATGCCGGAATCGCGTAACGTCTCGTCATCGTCTGCGGCGACGGGCAATCCCAATCCCATCCGGATATTTCAAAACGCCTTGGCAGGGCCTTCGACCAGCGACGCGCGGGGCGCCGCGATAAACGACTATCCATTGGCCATCCAGGGATTGCTGGGCGGTGATCTGGACTCCCAACCGTATATGGACGTGTTGAGCCGTCCGAGCTTGAGCATCGTTACGGCCAATACGCAGGCCATCGCCCAGCGAAATGCGGTGCAGCCTAGCCCTCAAAATTCGTCTTTCGGCGGGGGGCTATCCTCGCCGTACACTCTGCCAAGGAAGGCGCCGGCGCAATATATCCAACCCTCGGAGTCGATGAACTTCGTCCCTCGTCTTAGCGGGCCGACAGTCCCCGACTATTACGTCGATGACCATGGCAAGGGCTATTTTCTCAAAGGCGATGCCGATGGTTCGAGAATGGTACTCGATGACCGTGCCAACACGTATTGGCAGCAGGTATGGGACGAGACTGGCAAGCAGGAGGGATATGGGGCAGATGGACAGCCGGGAATGGGCTCGCTCGGCTCCATCGGCTATAGCTATGCAAAACTGCTTCATGCCTCGCCGGCTTGGGCGAACTTCCTGGGGGCAGCAGGTAGCCTCGCAGATGACGCAGGCGCTGGTGTCTCCGATATCGAGCCTTTTGGATATGAAAAACCCGGTCGTTTCGCTTCGTATAACGCCGCGTACCCAAACCTGAAGACCGATATTGTCTATCCTAGCCGCCCACCGGTTCAGACGATTTACGCTCCACGGAAGCCCGCGCCCATACCTAAAGTCGGTCAGCCTATGGCCGAGCAAATTGCTAGCCCATACTTTGTGCGTCTTGATCCTCTAACGGGCAGGGGGGCGATGGCTATTGATACTTCGGGCTTCTCGAAGGATACTACCCTGAACGGTGGAACGAGAAGCGCGCGGAAATTCTGGAAGCATTGGGCGAAAACATATTCTCATACACTGAGCAATAGTAACGCCTCGCAGATCAAGCGTGGGTTGTCGCCTGTCGTCGATGATGTCTGGACGCAAAGCTTTCCTGAGCATAATGAATTCATGGGGGAGAAGCTCGTGCATCATCATCTCGACTATGGTCCGAACGCCATTCCGTTACCTGAGCCGTTGCACAGGGATCAGCCGGGATGGGGTACCTGGCACCCTGATCATGCGGGAGGCTGAGGCGTCATGCTTAAGACACTAATTGATGTTCACAACTACACGCGGCGTGAGGCGGCGGCGTTTCCCGAACTCCCCGCGGATAGAGTCGTCTTTCGTTCCGGTGGCGTTGCGCAGGACGCGCTGACGAAGCTGGCGCGTGAAATTGGGCTACCTCCCCTTTATCAGGCCTGCGCAAATGCATGGACGCTGCAAGGCATCTCGATTGGCTACTTTACGCTGTCGCCAAATTCTGGACCGAAGGGCGATTTGGTTGCCGACTTGCGGCACGTAAATCTCAATAAAAAAAATTACCCGAGCGCTGCTCAGTCCAATGACTTTGTGAATGTGGCCAGTGAGGAAGGGAACTGGATTTGTATCGGAAGCGCGACGTCCATTCATCCAGATGTCGTTTTTCACATCGAATCCATGCAGTCTCCTGACATGATTGTCGCGGAGATTTCTGACAGTTTTGACAAGCTCATAATTTTGGGCGCGAACCTGCACAAAATATCGTACTGGGATTCGTTGAGCCTTTCCGACGGAATTAAAGCTATGACCAACTGCTGCGCCGCGCTCGGTTGTAGTCCGTCCCAAGCCGAGTTTTGGATGCGTCGTATTTCGGAAATGATCGACTAGGTCGGGTGCGCGCCATCGGATCAGATCGCTAAGAATAACAAAAGTCGTTTCGGGGCGACCGGAAACGCCTTGTGGCGGGGCCGGACTGCTGGCTGTGCGATTTTATGTGACCGCGGGCGGGGAATAGGCGCCGGAATTTTGGTTGCGAGGGCTATGGCTCGCAATCACCATTTGTCTTGCGCCATGGCCCACTGGTCGTAGCTCCAGACGTATTTGAATTTCTTCCAGCCGCCCTGAGGATAGGCTTGCATCGCATTTGAATCGAGCTTTGCATATTTCAGGAATATGAGGGCGGCCGCTTCGCCGAAGCCCATCCCGGGTGGACTCTCACCGAGGACCGCGCACCGGGAAAGTCGGCCGTCGGGCTCGACCTGGCAATCGACGACGGCGGAACCGTCAACCCGCGCGGCCCTGGCCTTTTGCGGGTAATAGTGCTGATCGATGGAAAAACGTTTCAGGTCTTCGCGGGCATAGACCGGCGCAGTTGGCGGAATATCGGCAGGCATATCGGAGCCAGCGCCCGCGTTCGATTGCAAGGCCATCGCCACGATAACAGAAGCCAACATTTCCCCGCCCTCTACCCGTTCGGCGCCCGCAGACACGTAGCCCGGATGAATCCGCAACAGCCCGGCGATATGAGGCTGATACGTCAAATTTGAGGCCTTTTGTTTCAGGTCCCGCCACAAACCGACGGGCTCGTCCTCCCGGGGGATCGAGATATCCCTGAGCGCCGTCGTGTCTGCGTGACTTTCGACACGTCTCTTGTGCGGACAGCCCGTCAGCGGTTCGTGAGGTCCGGCTGCCGGTCAGGAGCGACGAATGGCCCAAGAAAGTCACCCCGTCGCGGACTTACGCGATCCCTTATAAACTTAGAGGAGCAGGCGCATGGCTGAGGCCCCGCTGAAAGACCAGGACGCCGTCGAGGCGATCCAGAATTTGACCGAGCCGGATGAGACGCCGGATACGCCCGCGGCGGAGGCGCCGGAGGAGGGCGATGCCGGCGACGAAGGCGACGACGACAATCCGGTGGCCGCGCCGCAGTGGTGGGATGCGGAGGCTAAGTCGGCGTTCAATGACATCCCCAATAGCCCCGCGGCGCGCGACTATGCCAAAAAGATCCAGCAATATGTCGCCGAGGCCGAGGCCAAGCGTGAGGCGGTGACCCAGCGCCTCAAGGCCGAGACCAAGGGCCATAGTGACGCCGTGCGCGGCGCGCTGGCCACGCTGAATGGCGCCGAGCCGGGTGAGATCGACCAGTTCCATCGCGACTATCACGATATCGACTGGGCGCAGATGCCGAATTGGGCGCAGGAGAACCCGGCCGAGGCCGCGTCCTTCTTCGCCCAGTACCATGCTCGGCGCGGCCGGGCCGAACAGCTGATGCAGGCCCGGGCCGCCGCCGAACAGGCCGCGCACCACGCCTTTGCCCGCGAGCAGGGCGAGCGGCTGCAGCAGATCGCGCCCGAGCTGGCGCAAAATGCCGAACACCTCAAGGCGCTCGGCGACTATGCCCGCGGCACCGGCCTGCATCCCGAGGCGATGCGCCAGGCCAGCGCCGATGAGCTGGTCATCCTGAACAAGGCCCGGCTGTGGGACGACGCTCAGGCGAAGGCCGCGGCCGCCGCCCGTAACGCCGATCCGCGCACCGGCGCTCCGAAAACGGTGAAGCCGGTCGCCGCGCAGGCGTCCGGCACCCATGCCCAACGGACCTATGCCGCCGCTCGCGACAAGGCGTTCAAGTCGCGCAACGACGACGACGCGGTTGCCGCCATCCTGGCCGGCGGGTTTTAGGCGGGCTTGATTTCAGGCCGGTTGGCGCAACGCGGTGGGGAGGCCTGGGGGCCTTCGGCTACCGCATTTGCCCCTCACCCGATCGCCTTCACTTCGTTCGGCTCTCGTCCTCTCCCCGTAGAACGGGGAGAGGGCTTAACGGGACGTAGTCCCATAACCATGATTCAAACAAAGGAGCCGCGGATATGCCCGCGAACAGCAATTCCACAACGACCTTGCAGACCATCGGCAATCGTGAAGACCTGGACGATATCATCACCCGGGTGGTCGCCGATCAGACGCCGTTCACCAGCTCGATCGGGACGGTGACCGCCAAGCAGCCCTATCACGAGACCCAGACCGAGACCCTGGCCAATGCGGATGCGACCAATGCCGCCCTGGAAGGCAACCAGAACCTGAACAACAATGGCGGCATCAACAAGACGACGCGCATCGGCTGCCGCCTGCAGATCATGACCAAGGTCGGCGAAGTGTCCGGGACCCAGGAAGCGACGGTGGCGGCCGGCCGCGCTTCGGAACTGGCGCGGCAGAAGCTGCTCAAGGGCAAGGAACTGGCCCGCGACCGCGAAATGCGCTTCGTCGGCAATTATGCGTCCAATGTCGAAAGCGGCACCAATGCGCGCAAGACGGCCGGCGCCCTGGCCTGGATCGCCACGAATATTTCGCTGGGGGCGGGCGGCACGGCGGGCGGCTTTTCCGCCAATGACGTCGCCATGGTGTCGGCGGGAACGCCGCGGACCTTCACGGAAAGCATGATCAAGGCGGTGCGGGCCACCGCCTTTTCGAACGGCGCCAATCCGACGGTCGTGTTGGTCCCGCCGACGCAGAAGCAGCAGTTCAGCGCGTTCACCGGTATCGCCGATATTCGCGCCGACGTGTCGGGCAGGGACCAGGCGACGATCTATGCCGGCGCCGACGTCTATGTCGACGATTTCGGCGCCATGACCATCGTGCCGCATCCGTATGGTTTTTCGGCCGGGGCGGCGCTGATCTACGATCCGTCGAAGTTCAAGCGCGCGACCCTGCGCGCCATGACGACGGAGCCGCTGGCCAAGACGGGTGACGCCACGGCGTTCCAGGTCGTCCTGGAAGAAGGGCTGCTGTGCCAGAACGAAAAGGCGCATGCGGCGATTCATGCGCTGCAGTAGGCGCGCTGCATCAAGAAAGTGACCCCTCCGTCATCGACGCGCCCTTCGGGCTTGCGATGCCACCTCCCCATTTTTCCAAAATGGGGAGGAGAGAGGAGTTTTGCCCTTCAATTCGGAGAGATATCATGGCCGAAATTCAGAAAACCGAAGCGCCCAAGCGCAAGTTTGCCCGCGAGCTCAATCCTGAGCCGCCGGAACCCATCGTCATGTGCCGGGTGACCCGGCGGGGGGCGGACAAGATCAGTACCGGCCGGCACGAGCCGATGCTGGGCGATGAAACCTATGCGGAGGGCGAGCTCATCGAGCTTGCGTTGTCGATCGCCCGCGAACAGCAGGACGCCATCGACGCCGCCGGCCAGCCACGCGGCTATGTCGAGATCCTCGACTGATGGCCGATCTTGGCGGAAAGGCCGTCGGCGGCGGGTTTATTCCGCTGTGGACCGGGGAAACCGGGGTTTCGGTATCGATGAAGGTCGAGGCCGATGGGACGATGCATATCCTGAAAGAACAGGCCCTGGGGCCGGTGCTCGACGCCACCGCGGCCATGCGGACCCATAATGATGGCTACAATGCCCGTCGTGATACCCGGCGGGTGGCCCATCTGCCGCAGATCTGGATCGATCATTGCCGGAGCGTCGAAGGCTGGGATCCGTTGAATGCGGAGAACCATGACCGGTTGGCCAGGGTGCTGAACGATGGGGATTACGCCTACCTGCGCACGGCGGAGGGGCGGGCGGGGGTCTGTGATGGGGAGTGTGGACTTGCGCGCGGGCTTTGCG
>FTCV01002599.1_pt1 | contig 12095 bp, 7 predicted proteins | sample 1639691 | NCBI WGS metagenome assembly FTCV01 (sample SAMEA3914864, study PRJEB12502) | metagenome | biome: forest; material: soil | place: USA | collected 2012-03-12 | depth 0.3 m
AGCCCTCCTCCACCGCTAGTGGGCGGACTTATCAATCGCGCCAGCGCCGAGTGTTGCGAGCCGAGAGCGATGCCGGCGCCGAAGAGTGCGATGGATAGCGCAAAGGCATCTGGCTCCAATCCGTCGATGCTCCCGCTCTTCCATGGCCTCGTGGACCGCAAACTGCGGAGATACCCGTCGCCCCGGCGGGTGCGCCGGATCGGGCGGCCAAACACGAGGATGCCCAGCAGGAAGGTGTAGATCGTCAGGATGACGAGAATGGCGACGGGCTTGTCGCGATGGATGCCAATCAGAATTTTGATCACCCCGACCAGCGGTACGCAAAGAGCAAGCATGAACGGCTCGGTGCGCGCGCGGCGGGCCACCGGCTCCGTGGGCATGAGTCCGCTCTCCCGCAATCCGTCAATGACCGGCCAGAGCGAAGCCAAAGGAGATTTCCGCAACTGGGCGACCTTCCGTTTGCCTTGATCCCGCACCATTTCGATAACTTCACGTTCAATCGGATGAAGATCTGAAACATCCGCTTCGGGAACGATGTCTAGCTTCCTGGAACTGCGGGTGCAAAGCAATCCGCGGCGCCCCAGGGTGAGAATCGCCGTGTTCACCACCTGCGTTTTCCCTCCGGCAAGGAAAGCCACGCCATAGGGATCGGGCTCAGGAGTGGACAGATGCTTTTCCTCCAGCGGCGGACGCAGACTCCAGCGACGGGAGAGGCAGAAGGCGAACATAACTACGGCAAACCCGCAGAAAAACACAAGGAATTGCGGACCTCGCAGATCGAATATCGGAATCGCGCCCACCAGCGCCGTACGACATCCGCTAACAAATAACAGGAGGACGAGCGCCGCCGCGCCAATCCGCGCCCACGGCCACCACAAAGGCTTGGGAATGATCCAATGCTCGCGAACATTGATCCGCACACAATGCGCGCCAGGGGCAAAGCGCGCATTTACATCCGGCCAGATATCCCCGGGCGGAGCCTCGCCAAACATTCGCCGGTAACTGTCCAGCGTTCGCCCATACCAATCCCGATGTTTCTCCAGCTCCGCCACGCCTCCTTTGGTCGGCCCATGATGCAAGGGGCACCCCAGCGCCTCCGGGCAGAAATGCTTCCAGTAGCTTTCGGTATAACAAAGGTGCAGATGCCAGACCTCGTCGACCGCCTCTGACGGGGTCACCGGATGCCCGGCGCAAACGGCCAGAAAAGCGAATCGCTTGTATTCTGCGACCACCCTTCGAGCGAACGATTGCGACCACCCGTTTTCCTGGGCCAACCGCTGGGTGAAGGTGAAGACTGCTTCCGGCGCATCGAACTCAAAAGCTTCGATGCGGGCGAGCTTTGCGGCCTCTTGGGTGTCCATGGCGTGACGTTACGCCTGCTCCAGGAAACCCCGCAAGAGGATTAAGTTTACCAGGATAACATAGATTCTTTGACTTTCATTCGATTGCCAGCATAATTGTATCTTCCCTTCAACATCGACCGGTTTTGAAATCCGCCGGCTCGAGGCGTTCAATGGCCCGGAAATGTGGTCGAGATCCGGAGCTTCCCCCCCTCATAAATCCTTTCGCCGAATTCAGCGACCGCGGAGACACCAAGCCCCCGTTTGATTCAAAGTTCCGCCTTCACTTCCAAGGCCAACTGAAAAATCGGATCTTCGGATGCTGACGGATAAAGGGCCCGCTCTTTCACCAGCGGAAAATTGTCGTCCTTCCAAAACGTCGCGGGATTGAAAACAAACTTGGCCACAAGCCGGCGCCCGAAATCGATCTCGTAGTGCTCGTAAAGCTCCTTCTGCTCTGGGCCAATCATCTCCGAATAGATTCCCAGCAAATAGCCCTCCTGAATGTGCGGGCGCACGGCGGAGGGCGGGCAGACGCTGGAAAGGCGAATGATCTGCAGTCCAGCCTCGACTCCAGCGGTGATCGCTCCGCTGAGGTTCGGCGCCCCCAGCACATAGACGTACCCATCGCCCTTGGCGCCGAGCGAGGCGAAGGAGCACGCGATGCGCAACGAATGCGTCACGTCGAGCAGTGGCGTGGGACAAACCTCGTAGTGCTGGAGGATCGACCAGCGCACGGACTGGTGCTTTTTCAGTCGATCTTTGCCCAGGTGGCCATCGCGCACGTACTTGGCGACCAGTTTTTCCTCGGCTTTCCGCAATTGCGCAAATCGGGAAATGATTTCCGCGCGGCCAGGGTTTTTTCGCGAGCCCTTCGTTGGCCGGAAGAGACTCGGCTTGAGCGTCGTCGAATGCTGCAGGTTTCCGTAGTCACCCGTTTGTCCGCGCAAGAGCAGGACGTGCTCGCGATTTCGGAACTGCAACTCGGCGATTTTCCTCGCGAGCTCGAGATAGAATTTCACGCGATGTCCCGGTCCGCGCCGAATTTCCGTGCACTTTACGGACACGGCCTCAGCGGAGCCGTCGATGAAACTCCACAGTTGCTGTTGTCCGATGGTGTTCATGTCCGGACCCGGCTCACCATTGCGAAATTGCCACCCACCGGCTCTTGCCGCTTTCGTCCGTCACGAGGATCCACACCTTGCCGGACACGGTGTCCATCTTGAAGGTGCCGGATGGGGAAGAAGCGATGGCGTAGGAAGACACGCCGCTCTTCACGGTATAGCCGAAGAAGAAGCCGACGAGGCCGGCGGCAAGCAGCTTGGCCTTCCAGGAGCGGGCGAAAACCATCGCATCAGAGAGATTTCGAATCATCGCACACCGGTAGCAGCGCGCAGGCGCGGGCACAATCTCCGTCAAGTTTAGGGCTTTTTCGTTTTTCCCCTTGTGCCAAAGACCTCGGAGCGGGGACAAAAAGGACAGGGACTATGATACAGGGCGAAAATACCACACCGGACTACATCACCATTGGTTTCAACAAGATGGACCGCGATCTGCGGCATCTCATGGACTGTTTTGCCGAGGTCCTGCGGGACCTGGGGCATCAAGATCTGGCCGCGCACCTGCCGTGGCAGCAAAACACCGGCGAAAGCGGCATCGCGCCGTGGCGCCTGGGCCTGGCCTACTCGGTCGCGTTCCAGATCCTCAACATGATCGAAGAGCACGCCGCGGCAGAGATGCGCGCGCTGCGCGAGCGCAGCGAAGGGCTTGCCGCGGAACGCGGGCTCTGGGGCAGCCAGCTCGAGCGCCTGAAGCAAGCCGGGGCCACGCCCGAGGAGATCTGCGCGACCATGCGCCGCGTGCGCGTCGAACCGGTGCTCACGGCGCACCCCACCGAGGCCAAGCGACTCTCCGTGCTGGACCAGCATCGGGAACTTTTCGGCCTGCTCGAGCGCAGCAATGCGCCGCTCACCCGTTCCGAAGAGCGGACCTTGCGTGAGGCGATCAAAGCCTCGTTGGAACGACTCTGGCGCACGGGCGAGATCCTGCTCGAGAAGCCCACGCTCACCGACGAACGCCGCAACGTGCTGCACTACCTCTGTGAGATCTTTCCGGCCGTGCTCCCGACCCTGGACGAACGGCTCCGCCAGGCCTGGAGCGACGCGGGCATGCCGGCCGAAGCCCTGGCCCATCCGAGCGCTCTGCCGCGGATTCGCTTTGGCATCTGGGTCGGCGGCGATCGGGACGGGCACCCCGGCGTGACGGCCGAAGTCACGGCGGAAACCCTGCGCCAATTGCGCGAAAACGCGGTGCTCGTGGCCGCGGGGCAATTGCAGGAACTGGCCGCAAAACTTTCCCTTTCCACCTGGATGCAGGAGCCCCCGCTCACCGTCCTCGAAGCGATCGCCCGACACGAGGCGGCGCTCGAAGGCACGGCGCCCTCCGAGTATCACCGCAGCGAACCCTGGCGGCGGTTGGTCGACCTCATGCGCGCCCGTCTGCCCCTGGGTGAGCCCGGTCCGGGGCGCTACCGGCTGTCGGCGGAACTCCTCAGTGACCTCGACGCGCTCACGGAGACGCTCGTCGCCACCGGGGCCAAACGCCTGGCCACATCCGATGTCGGCCCGGTGCGGCGGTCGGTAGAGGTCTTCGGCTTTCACCTCGCCCAGCTCGATATCCGGCAAAACTCGGTCTTCCATGCGCATGCGCTCTCGCAATTGCTGGAGGCGGCCGGTGTCTCGAGTTTACCGTGGGACGACTGGACGGAAGAGGATCGCCTGGATTTCCTGGAAAAGGAATTGCGCTCGCCGCGGCCGTTCCTCCATCCCAGCGCCGTGGTCGGACCGGAGGCGCAGGCGGTGCGCGAATGTTATCGCGTGCTGGACACGCACATGACGAATTTCGGCGCGAATGGCGTGGGCTCACTCATTGTCAGCATGACGCGCCGGCTGTCGGATCTGCTCGTCGTCTATCTCCTGGCGCGCGAAGCCGGGCTGCTCCGGGCCAGTGAAAACGGCCTTATCTGCCTGCTGCCGGTCGTGCCGCTCTTCGAAACGATCGAGGATCTGGAAGGCGGTCCGGACATCCTGCGCAGTTTCCTCGCGCAGCCGGTCACACAGCGCAGTCTGGCCTTCCACGCGGAACGCGCGCTGCGGCCGGGGGAGCTGCTTCAGCAGGTCATGGTTGGCTACAGCGATAGCAACAAAGACGGCGGCATCGTGGCCAGCCAATGGGCCTTGCAAAAAGCCCAGCCCCGTTTGGTCGCGGTGGGCCACGAGTTCGGCGTGGAAATCCGTTTCTTCCATGGTCGCGGCGGGACGGTGAGCCGTGGCGCGGGCCCGACACATCGCTTTCTCGAAGCGCTCCCGAGCGGCTCGCTCACCGGGCATCTGCGACTCACCGAGCAGGGCGAAACCATCGCCCAGAAATACGCCAATCCGCCCACGGCCGCTTATAACCTGGAATTGCTATTGGCCGGGGTCACGGCGACGACGCTGACGCATTCACATCCGAAGACCATCCCGACGCCGCTCGCGGCCATCATGGAAAAGCTGGCGATGGAGAGTAAGAAGGCGTACCGCGCGCTGCTCGAGGCCGATGGCTTCATGGCCTTTCACCGCCAGGCCACACCGATCGACGCCCTCGAGCACAGCCGCATCGGTTCGCGGCCGTCGCGCCGCACCGGCCAGGCCAGCCTGGCCGACCTGCGCGCCATTCCGTGGGTTTTCAGCTGGAATCAGGCGCGGTTCTACGTGCCGGGCTGGTACGGAGCCGGGAGCGGTCTGGCGAGCCTTACGGAGGCCGAACTCGACACCCTGGCGGCTCAGGCGCGGGAGTGGCCTTTCATCTATTATTTCCTCACGAATGTGGAGAGTTCGCTGACCAGCACCGACAAAACGCTCATGACGGAGTACGCCAGCATGGTAACGGACACGGCGCTGCGCGAGCGCATGCTCGGGATCATCTTTGCGGAGCGTGATCTCACTCACGAGCTGCTGGAGAGGGTCCGCGGAGCGAAGATGGAGGAGCGCCGGCCCCGCATGCTGAAAACACTGAAGCTGCGCGCCGAGGCGCTGCGGATCTTGCATCTGCAGCAGATCGCGCTGTTGCGGGAATGGCGCGGACGACTCAAGGAAGGCGATACGTCGTTTGCCGACGAGATGCTGCCGGATCTGCTGCTTTCGATCAATGCGATCGCGAGCGGGTTGCGGACGACGGGGTAGGATCACGCGCGGCAGCAGTCATGCGCGCCTATGGCAACCAACAATGCGCCCCGCCTTCGCGGGCGCGCTCTTGAGATTTGCCAATTTTTGCCGGCCGGCAGAAGCAATTGGCTCCCACGCAGCGCCCGTAGTTCGATAAGTCAGGGTAAATTGCCGCGAGGTTTTGGAGCATTCAACCGGCCGGGGCCGGTAAAGTGGCGTCAGAAAAAACACGTGTTTCTCGCGAAAAACCGGCGTTTTATTGAAATTACAACTCACTCGCATCCAATCACTTATAAATTTGCTTCTAGAGGAGTGCGGTGGTCCTACACCGCTTTCGGAGTGGGCAAGTTGAGATCGATTCAATTTAACCACATACTTCACAGCAGGCGTTGGCCTCGTCGTCCTGGAATGCGTGACTCATCGCTATTGGAGTGCGATGAGTCACCCAGCTTCGGGCAAAAAGCGCTACGACTCCAAAGCCGTCGAAGCTTCCACGATCTATGACCAACCGGGTCCGCGTGAACCACGTCCAAATGTGGAAAGTTTGTTCGATTTGCATCCGCCTCAACCTGCCCACTCCGAAAGCGGTGCAGGACCACCGCACTCCAAAACCTCGCGGCATTGCACGTGGACTTGCCCGCCTTGTCAGCGTTTGCCTGCTACACCGTGAGGCAAAAACTGACCAAGCTTAGACCTCAGCCCGGAGGATCAACTAACTACGCCGTCGCCAGACCGAGGAAATTCCGCGCGTTGCCGCTGCAGATGTTGCGGAGCAGCGGGCCGAGGAGCGACAGGTCGTCGGGGATTTCGCCGTTTTCCACGTCGCGTCCGATGAGATTGCACAGGACCCGGCGGAAGTATTCGTGCCGTGGGAAGGACATGAAGGAGCGCGAGTCCGTGACCATCCCGACAAAGCGCGAGAGCAGGCCCAAATTGGAAAGCGCATTCATCTGCCATTCCATGCCTTCCTTCTGATCCAGGAACCACCAGCCCGAGCCCAACTGAATCTTGCCGGCAATGCTGCCGTCCTGGAAGCTCCCAAGCACGGTGGCGAAAACATAGTTATCCGCCGGATTCAAGTTATAGAGAATCGTCTTGGGCAGAGCATTTTCGCGATCGAGCAAGTCGAGGAAAATTGACAACGCACGGCCTTGCGAAAAGTCGCCGATGGAATCGAAGCCCGTATCCGGACCGAGCTGACCCAGGAGCCGCGAATTGTTATTCCGCATGGCCCCAACGTGGATTTGCTTCGTCCAGCCGCGCTCGGCGTCGAGCCGGCCGAAATAGACCATCATGAAGGTGGCGAATTTCTCCCACTCTTCCGCCGAAGCCGCCGTCCCATTCAGCGCGCGCTCGAAGGTCGCCAACGCTTCCGTCTCGGTGCAAGGCAGCGCCGGACAACGCTCCAACCCATGATCCGAAAGTCTGCCGCCAACGGCGTGAAACGCATCGTGCCGGGACCGCAGCGCGGCGAGGAATTGAGCAAAGCTGGAAATCTCCCGTCCATCCGCTTTCGCCAACGCCGCCACCCACTCGCGATACTTCGCCGGTTGGTCCACCCCCAAGGCCTTGTCCGGCCGGAAGGTGGGAAATACACGACAACCGAAATCCTCGGCAGCCAGAGCTTCATGATCCGTCAGCGGCAGCGAGGGATCGTCCGTCGTGCAGAGCGCCCGCACCTTGAATTTCTTTAGGATGCCGCGTGTGGAAAGCTCATCGCTCGCGAGCATCTCCTCGGTTCGATCCCAGATGACCGCGGCGCTTTTTCCGTCGAGCAACTGGTCGATGCCGAAATAGCGCCGGAGTTCCAGATGCGTCCAGTGATAGAGCGGATTGCGGAGAGTATGCGGCACCGTCTCCGCCCAAGCCATGAATTTCTCCCGCGGCGAGGCATCGCCGGTGCAAAAGCGCTCGGCCACCCCATTGGCGCGCATGGCGCGCCACTTGTAGTGGTCACCCTCGAGCCAGATTTCGAAAAGATTTCGAAACCGCCGATTCCGCGCGATATCTCCCTGGGAGAGATGCGAATGGAAATCGATGATCGGCTCGTCGGCGGCGAACTCGCGATAGAGTCGCCGCGACGCAGGGGTCTGCAGAAGAAAATCTTCGTGGATAAATGGCATGCGCCTTCCAAAAATGGATCGGGCTCGAACGCCCGAACCGCGCGACTATTCCGCGGGCTTCGTCTTGGGCAGGCCGATGACTTTCTGGCCGGTCTTGAACTGGCCGCGCTTCTTGAGAAGTTCCACGCGTTCGAAACGCTTGAGGACGTTGCGCTTCGCCACGATCGTGCTGGCGCCTTTGAGGCTGCGATGCTGAGACATAAATGTAGGGTTCCGGTTGGAAAAAAGGAGGGCGACTATAAGCGGCTGCCGTTACTTGAAAAGGGATTTTTGCGCGCTTTTTCGCAAAATTGCCTTTCCGCCTCCCTCTTCATGTCGGCCGATCATCAAGGTCGTATGGCAAGAACGCCCACCACAATCGCCGCAAGGAGCATCGCCCACCAAAAGATCTTCGAGATAAGGAGCGCCTTTGCGTCTTCCTTCGACCCCGCGGCATCGGCCTCCAAGATTACCTGCCGATTTTGTCCCAGTTCGAACTGCAATTGCTTCACTTTCTCGAGCGCCTCGGGCTGGTTCACCGGCGCCACATTGTTGGCCGCCAGGACCCGGCCGATGCGCTGGTAAGGATTGGCCTTGGCCGTCTCCATCTCTTCGAACGCGCTATCGAGCCGCTTTCGCTCCGCTGTCTTTACCGCCATCTGCTCACCCAGTTCGCGGTCGGTCGCAGACCATTTCTCATCAAGCGATTGGATCTGCTCCTGCACCGATCGCACGGCCGGCTGCGCCTCTTCCACCCGCTCTTCGATCGCCCGCATTTCGCTCACGGCGCGCAGGTGCTGCGTGCGCAGGTCGCTCTTTTCGTTGGGAATCGCGACGATCCGTTCGCGCAGTCGAAGCAGTTCCTGGCGAATCTGAGGGGTCTGCGGGGCGCGTGTAAGGAGTTCGGAATAAAGGCGCTGCAATTCCCGCAGTTCGCGATCCAGCTCCGGGATGTGCTTGACGAAGTTTGGCTCGACCTTGCGGATTTCCGCCAACTGCCGCTCCAGCGCTTCGATCGGCTCGCGCACGCGCTTTAGTTCGGCTTCGAGCCGCTTTTTTGCCTCATCGTATTCCCGTTGGCGGCTCTGCCGTTCCTCCTGGATGCGGCGAATTTCATTGGAAATGGCCGCGCCCTCATTGGTCAGGCGCGACTGTTCGCGCTCGACCCCCTGGATCTCGCGCACCTGGCGCTGCGTATCCTCGTCGTACTCGGCTTGCTGCCAGCCGAGCAGACCCAGCTGCGTCTCGGCCTCAGCCAACGTCCGCTCCAGCGCCGCCATCCGGCGGCGCGCCGAAGCGCGTCTCAGCTTTCGGCCGAATTCTCGCAGTCCTGGGGTTAGAAAGTCCACTCAAGCAGGCTGGGTGATCAGACGCCGGTCCGCCTGGCGGCCTGCATCTGCCGACGGGGATCCCCAGAAAATCGCCGCAGTCCGGCGTTCATCACACCTCGCGTGCGAGCGCCGGCCTGCGTTGCTTGGCCCATGACGAAGTGCTTTCAAATGAATCAATCTTCGCTCTTCGCGAGTTTGGACAGGATCGAAAAGTCGTCGAGGCTCGTCGTGTCACCAGTGACTTGCTTGCCGCTGGCCACTTCCTTGAGGAGGCGGCGCATGATCTTGCCGGAGCGGGTCTTGGGGAGAGCTTCGGCGAAGCGGATGTCGTCCGGAGTCGCCACCGGGCCGATGGCCGTGCGGACGTGCTTGCGCAGTTCCTCGCGCAGCTCTGGCGTCGCCGGGACACCGGTCTTGACGGTGACAAAGCAGACCACAGCCTGGCCCTTCAATTCATCCGGGCGACCCACCACCGCGGCCTCGGCCACTGCGGGATGCGAAACCAAAGCGCTCTCGACTTCGCTGGTGCCGAGCCGGTGCCCGGCGACGTTCAGCACGTCGTCGATACGGCCCACAATCCAAAAATTTCCGGCTTCGTCGCGCCGCGCGCCGTCTCCGGCGAAGTAGCAGCCCGGCACTTCGCTCCAGTAGGTTTTTTGGTAGCGTTCGTCGTCGCCGTAAATGGTGCGGAGCATCGAAGGCCAAGGCCGGCGAATGACCAGCTTGCCACCGACGTTGGGGCCGACTTCCTTCCCCTGGTCATCGACCACTGCGGCATCGACGCCAAAAAAGGGCAAAGTCGCGCTGCCGGGCTTCGTGGGGGTCGCTCCGGGCAAAGGGGTGATCATGAGGGAACCCGTCTCCGTCTGCCACCAGGTGTCCACGATCGGGCAACGACCGCCGCCGATGATGTCGCGATACCACATCCAGGCCTCGGGATTGATCGGTTCGCCAACGGAGCCGAGCAGGCGGAGGCTGGAGAGATCGTGTTTTGTCACCCACTCATTCCCCCAGCGAATGAATGCGCGAATCGCGGTCGGAGCCGTATAAAAAACCGAGACCGAGTAGTCTTCGATGATCTTCCAGAAGCGATCCTGCTCGGGCCAATCCGGCGCGCCTTCATACATGAGAGAGGTCGCGCCGTTCGCCAGCGGACCATACACCACGTAGGAGTGGCCGGTCACCCAACCGACGTCGGCCGTACACCAATACACGTCTTCATCCCGGAGATCGAAGACGTACTTGCACGTCATATAGGCCCCGAGGAGGTAGCCGCCGGTGGTGTGCAGGATGCCCTTCGGCTTGCCCGTGGAACCGCTGGTGTAGAGGATGAAAAGCGGATGCTCGCTATCCAGCGCCTCGGCCGGGCAGACGGCGTCTACGTACTCCAGCTCGCGATGCCACCAGATGTCGCGGCCTTCCTTGATGTGGATGTCGTTGCCGGCGCGCCGAAAGACGATCACCTTCTCCACCGACAGATCGTCGTCGCGCAGGGCATCGTCGACATTCTTCTTGAGCGGCACCACCTTGCCGCGGCGATAGCCGGCGTCGGCGGTGATGACCAGCTTGGCCTTGGAGTCGTTGATGCGGTCCTTGATCGATTCCGCGCTGAAGCCGCCAAAGACCACCGAGTGCGTCGCGCCGATGCGCGCGCAGGCCAGCATGGCGATGGCGGCCTCGGGAATCATCGGCATGTAGATGAGCACCCGATCGCCGACCGCCACGTGATTCCGCTTGAGAACATTGGCAAAGCGGCAGACTTCGCGATGCAGCTGCTGGTAGGTGAGCACGCGCTTTTCGCCGGGTTCGCCTTCCCAAATGATGGCCGCCTTATTCTGGCGAGCCGTGCCGAGATGCCGATCGAGGCAATTTTCCGAGACATTGAGCTTTCCACCGACGAACCACTTCGCGAAGGGCTCGTTCCACTCCAACGTTTTCGTCCACTTTTCCCGCCAGGTCAGCTCACCGGCCTCCCGGCCCCAGAACTCGTCCGGCCGATGAATCGACGCCTCCCACATCTCGCGGTACTGTTCGAGGCTTTGGATGCGCGCCTTTTTCGAGAACTCCTCGGAGGGATTGAAAACTCGGTTCTCCACGAGGTGCGATTCGATGTCGGTCGTGTTCATGGGTACGTGATAAAAAACGGGAACTGGGACCGTTACCAGCTACCACTTGTGGAGACAATTTAAAGTCTTGGAAAAACGCCGCCAGGGGCTGATAATACTTTGTAAATACGAACCAAAACGGGTTCAGGGATCAGGATGGCGATGCGGTTTCTGGTCGTGGCGCTTCTGGGCGGCGTCTTCTCGCGTGGCGGCGGGTTTCAGGGCTCGGCTGTGAGATCCTGGCTTGCGCCATGGTTGAAGCACGGTTTTCCGCGGAGCGGCGAAACCTGAACGGCGTCGCAAATGATTTTGCGCTGCGTGAACCTCGATTTCGAATAGTCCGTGACCCGATAGCGCGATTGACCGCCAGCGTTTTGGTGCGGATCCTGGCTCCCGGTTTATCGACGAAACTCCCGTGAGGCGCTCGAGCCACTCGAAACGACATCTCCCATCAAAACTCCGCTTATTAGCCCCCCCCTTGGATCGCTTCCGCGGGCGTGTTGGACGAGCGCCTCGCTGATAGGAAGTATGCGAAGCATAGGAAGTATAGGAGGACTGTGCGGCAATCGTCCCGAGGATTTGGAGCGTGGTTTTAAGTCGCGATCGATTGCGATCGTTAGACAAAAGCCCGACCCAGCCTCGCATTACGCCGTCGGAGGCTACAGTGGCGCTAAGGTTGATGGTCGGAGACTCGCGCCGTGGTGGCGTCGCGGTTGACCGCCAGCGCTGCTGAGCCGATGTCTCGTCGTGACTGAGCCGGGACGGGGTGAACAGGTTTCAACTGGCCCCTTCCGAAAGCGGCGGAGAGCCGCGCGCACTCCAAGACCTGGCGGAATTGGGGCGCTCCTCGTGGGAGCTACTCGGGCGTATTGCACAAGCGCCTCGCGAATAGGAAGTATGCGAAGCATGGGACGTATAGGAGCGACTGTGCAGCAAACGTCCCATGGGTTTGGAGCGTGGTTTTAAGTCGCTGTCGATTGTGACAGCGGCCTAAAAGCACGCCCCAAATTAC
>FTCV01001867.1_pt1 | contig 12086 bp, 8 predicted proteins | sample 1639691 | NCBI WGS metagenome assembly FTCV01 (sample SAMEA3914864, study PRJEB12502) | metagenome | biome: forest; material: soil | place: USA | collected 2012-03-12 | depth 0.3 m
AGGGAATGGAGCCAATTGACCATCCTTGAGCTCTGCCAGGGCGAACTCGGTATGGTTGTCTGCATGACGCGGAAAGCCCAGAAATATGCGTCGGTCGCTCGAGATCGCAATGCCTGATGGGTCGGGGTTCGGCGGCAGAATCGATGCGACGATTTCCATATTGCTCGCGGCCGAGGCGTCGCCTGCCGACTGGGCTCCGGCGCTCAAAGTCCCGATGAGTAGCACGGAAAGCGCGGCGACTAACTGATGGAAATTCATTGCGCGGATCGCTTGTTGCAGGGCGGATTGGCAGAATGCCGCGAGTTAGTCAAATGTGGGTGAGTGACTTCTATTTGAAGTGCCCCGGCTGATTGATGGTCGGCTTGCTCTTGAGTTGAATCACCATGAGCTTTGCGGGCTGGTTACCTACCGTTCCTGAGTAATGCCCCTTGTGTCCGTGAGCGTCAGTCTTTGTATTCTGATCCTCTCCGAAGCAAATCTCACCTGGGCCCATTTCGACGCGATGGCCATCCATCGTTTGGACGAACCAGCGGCCCGAGAGCGGAATGATCCATTGCGGCTTGGGGTCTTCGTGCCAGGAGCCTTTCCAACCCACCGGCTGGACGGTGATAATGACGGTGGCCCCGTCAGCTTTGAGCCGGTCCTGCCACTGGGGATCCGCAGGAGGATTCATGCTCTTCAGGGTGAATTGATGGACTCCGAATCGGGTAATATGGCTGACCCCGGAGCGATCGGTCCACATGTGCCAGTAAGGAACTGTGGGAGATTGTTTAGCGTCGGCTCTCTGAGAGAATGGCCCACACGCCGTGAAGAGTGATCCGATTATGGCGAAGGTTTTCCGCGCATGGCTCGTAACGAAATCACAAGTCCGGTGGCGTAAAAAAAGATTCATGGCACCCTCCGAGTTGCGGGCATCTCGCCTCGGCAGAAACGCTGTCTCAACGAGTTGCAAAAACTCTTCGCCCATCAGCGTCGATCTGGCCGCAGCTACGGTTGTTTAAGAGGTTTGCTAGCAACATCATGCTTCGAGCGGCGCATCCGGTAGGCCCAGCTGAACGGGCCGAAAATTGCGAAGTTTGAACTTTTGTCATTTATTTCGTCACATTGGCGCCAGTCGGGGAACTACCATAATAGCCGGTCGCGCCGCATGGGGTGGCCGGTTCCGTCATGTCCTCCGAATCCGAGTTTCCACCAGCACCGGTCAGTGAAGCCAATCTGGACTCTGCTCTACAGGCAGTGTGGCCAGGGCTGCGGGCGTATGTTGTTTCAATGCTTGGAGCCCATCGGCATCTTGCTGACGACGTGCTGCAGGAAACGGCGCTTTTCGTGTGGGAAAAGCGTTCGGAACTGCCTGGGGTGCAGAATTTTAATGGCTGGGTATTTAAAGCGGCCTATTTCAAGACCTTGTCCTGCCGACGGGATCTTGCCCGGAAGAAGGAGATGGTCATGAGCAACGAGATTTTTGAACTGATCGCCGAAGCGGCCGATGAATCGGAGGCCGCCACGGAGGAGAGGATGACCGCGCTGCGTGGCTGCATTTCCTCGGTTTCCGAGGGCGAAAGACGGTTGCTCGAATGGCGCTACAGCGAGAAACAGCCGGTGGCGATGATCGCCGCCGCGCTCGAAAAAACGGAAAACGTGATGAATCAGAGGCTATCCCGGCTTCGCCGTTTCCTGCGTAACTGTGTCGAACAACGGCTCGCCTCAGGGGAGGCTGCTACGTAGTATCTGCCATGAGCAATTCGGCAAAAATGCCTCCGGTCGAGTTCATCGCGCTCACGGACAAGTATCTCGCAGGCGAGCTCTCTGCGGATGAGCTTCGCCGCTGGGAGGAGCTGTGCGCTGCGGATCCAGCGTCGCTGGCGTACTATATTTCCCTCGCAAAAACCGAAGGGTTAATTCCAGAGGTGCTCGCCGGAATGGAGGAATCGCGTGTGGTGGATGCACGGCACTTTTTTTTGCGGCGGCATTTGAAAACGCTGACGACGATAGCTGCGGTGCTGGCGTTTATCGCGGCCGGTTCGCTCGTCTGGCATTTTTCCCGCTTTGGAGGCCGCGCGGGAGTCATTCCCGCGACCATTACCAGCGCGGTTGGAGTGCGCTGGACCGAAGGTGGAGGCTCGCCGGGAGCGCGCCTTCCGCGAGCTGACGGAGCATTCGCCAGCGGATTGCTGGAGCTTACGTTCGATAGCGGGGCGCGTCTGCTGGTGCAGGGGCCGGCTTCGTACGCCGTCACCGGGCCGAACTCGGTGCGACTGATGCGCGGCAAGGCTGTGGCGGATGTGCCCCGGAATGCACGCGGCTTTACCGTGGAAGGACCGCGGGACCGCATCGTCGATCACGGCACGCGGTTTGCCGTCGATATGGGCGATGGTGCCGGCACCACGCTGGGCGTACTTTCGGGCGAGGTGGAGCTATTTTACGGGAAGCATAATGTGCGGCTTTTCACGGACTATGCAGTGCAGCATGTGGGCGATTCGGTGACCTCGGTGCCATTTCTGAAGGAAAACTTCGTCACGGAAACGCCTGCACGCGAATTTCCGTGGAGTCTCGACGGTACCCGGCATGACGTCTTGCATACATTGACGTTCGACGTGAGCCGCCTGGTTTACGGGCCGGGCGATTACCGGGCGGTGGTGCGTTGGCTCCTGGGCAATGACGCCATTACGGTGCGTGCGTTCCGGTTGAAATGCGGAGACGTCCTCGTGGCCTCCGCTGGGAGCGGACGTTCCGGTGTCATTGAAAATACCTTTGGGAATGCGCCTGTGCTTCGGGTGACCGCGGAGCAGTTTCGCCCGCAAAAATGGACCCTGGAAATCGACGCGCTTTGCGAGGGTGCAGGTGTCCATCCTCCTCGTCCGGTTTCGTCGCAGGGGGTGGTTAGTTTTGAGGAAGGGCTATCCATCAATGCGGACGCCTCGCGATTTGTGGGAAGCTGGCGCTATTCGCACAATGGCTCGGATTACTTGCGCGAGTTTCTCCCCGATGGCACGGCGCGCCTTTATATCAATGGGAAGCGGTTTTCAGGAGTCGGACTCCGTGCGGCTAGTTATACCGTGGCAGACGGCGTCCTCACGGTACACTTCAGTGACAATCTCCCGGTGGAAACCCACATGCTGCGCGACGATAATACGCTGGTGTTTTTGAACCGCCCATATCGCGCGGCGAAACGGGAGCCGAACAAATCTGGGGAGACCCAGAAAAATTAAAGAATTTCGGTCACATTGTGCCGGTGACGGGAACTCCCCTGAGACCGACACCATGAAATCTCCCAAACCGCTCCTGCCAAAGACCCTGCTCATTGCATCCATCGGATCGCTTTTCTTTTCCGGCATCGCCAATGCCGTGATCGTGGAGAGCGCATCTTGGGCACTAGGGGAAACTGGTAGTGTGAGCGGCACCGGACATGAGACGCCGCTGGTGGATTCGATCGGTGGGCATAATATCACCGGTTTCCAGGCAGGAGGCAGTCCTGTAACCACTATTGTCACCCCTTCGACTGTGGGAATGCCAGCGCTTGGTAGCACTGCGGCTCTCCAGTTGGTTTCGACTGGCAATGCCGGATGGAATGGCAATGCGTTGCCGATGAATCTCTCATCGGACTGGGGTTTTGAAATCTATGTGAATACGGTAAGCGGCACTAGCGGGACACTGATGGAAACCGACAACAGCACCACCGGAGTCAGTCTTGTGGTGTCAGGTGGCAATCTGAGTTTTGGTACCGGGTCGGGCGGTACCTCGAATCTCATTGGTTCCACGGCCTATTCCTCAAGCACTTGGTACAAGGTTGATATCATTCGCTTCGGTACAACCAATTATTACTTCATTGATAATATTCTTGTGGCTACGGCGTCATCCAGCGTCGGGACATTTCTAAATGCTCCGATGCTCGGTTTCGGTCAAAATGGCACCAATCAATTCGTCGGTACGTCGCAGTACGACCAGATGTCGGCGTGGACCTTTAATAGCGCTGGCGGCGATACGCTACCTCAGGTCGAGTCGGCGATGGCGGTCCCCGAGCCTTCTGCCTGCGGATTCATTTGCAGCGGCTTGCTTGCCTTGGCAGCATCCGTCCGTCGTCGCCAAAGCTGTATTTAATTCTCAGTGATATCCTGCAAAGGCTCTGCATCTCGTTTGTTAGTGATCGCCTTCGGCCTGGCGATGTTTGTCTCAGTCGCTGGGGCCGCGCCGGTTCGAAAGAGCTGGCAGGAGCCTGTTTTTACCTCCGTGTTTCCCGGTTTCGCAAAGGGAGCGCGCGATGGCGATAGCTATGTGCTGGCAAACGAGTGGATCAGTTTCAAATGTGCTGTGCGCAACGGAAAATTGTCTTCCCAGGAGATCGCCGAAGTCGGTTCCGGCGAGAAGCATCCGTTTGATTCAGCTTTCCGTTTGACGCTGGCACGAGCACAGGCCGAAGAAGGGGCGCCCTCTGGACAGGGTAATTTGTCGGCCGAGGATTTCGTAATAAAAAGCGCGCCCAGACTGGAGCGAATCATTGCCAGCCCGAATTCAGTGAAGCCAGCGGAACGCCGAGGAGGCTGGAGAATTACGGCCAACCTCGAATGCGCCGCTGTGGGCATGGAGGCGCAATGGTTCGCCGAATTGCGGGACGGCGCACATTATGTGCGAACGGTATTGAAATTATCTGGATCGCGCGGGGTATTGACCGGAGTTCGAACGCTGGATTTCGCGGCGCGTGATGCCCGGCAGATTGGAACGGCTGTCGCAGGTAATCCCGCTGCGACAGAAACGCTCTTTGCCGGAATGGAGTTGCCGATGGGGAAGAACGAGTGTGCCGATGGGCGCATCCGGGCTGGCGTAAGCTGTCAGCTTCCGTTGGAAAGCGGCGCAATCTATCAATTTGGAAGTGTTGTTGGCGTCTATCCGGAACATCAGTTGCGGAGAGCCTTTCTTGCGTATCTGGAGCTCGAACGCGCGGCTCCGGCTCGTCCTTTTCTTCATTACAACGGGTGGTTTGATTTCGACCGAAACGTAACTGAAAAAGGAATGCTGGAAACTGTGGCCGCTTACGACAGGGAGTTGATCCGGAAACGCGGGGTGCCGGTACGTGCGTTTGTGGTCGACGATGGCTGGGACGACTGGGATGCGGGATTTTGGGCGATCAATAGGCGGAAGTTCCCGTCGGGGTTCACAAATCTTGGCGCGGCTCTTGAAAACGTTGGTAGCCGATTCGGGATCTGGATTTCTCCCCTGGCGGGATACGACCATTCCGATCAACGCATTGCGCTTGCCGCGGAGGATGGTCTGACCCGGAATGGCGCGAAGACGCTGGATCTCTCGTTCCCACCTTATTACAAATGGTTCCTCCAAAAGTGCGCGGGACTGATCCGCAACGATAAGACGGCTTATTTCAAATTCGACAAAGCTGGTAACGGTGTAAGCCCGCATTTCCTGGCTTTGTTGCGGCTCTGTGGGGAGTTGCGCGCCGAAAATCCAGAGTTGATGATCAATATCACGGTCGGCACCTGGCCCTCGCCTTACTGGCTGAACGCAATCGACTGCACCTGGCGCGGAGGAAATGACATGGGATTCGAGGGACCTGGCGACGAACGGGAGAAGTGGATTACTTATCGCGACGCCCAGACTTGGCGCGGCGTGGTCAGCAAGGCTCCGCTTTATCCGCTGAACTCGATCATGGTTCATGGGATTGTCTTGTCGGACGGGCATTCCTTCGCGCGGCAGGCGCTCAAAGGGGGGACGGAAATGCGGCATGAGGTCCGCTCGTTCTTTGGATCCGGCACGACGATGCAAGAGCTGTATGTCAAACCGGCCATTACCCCCGCAGCCGCGTGGGATGCGATTGCGGAATCGGCTCGGTGGGCGCAGGCAAATGCCGATATTTTGGTGGATACGCACTGGATCGGAGGCGATCCCTCGGGAGGGGCAAATGTATATGGTTGGGCCGCCTGGGCGCCGAGAGGTGGAATTGTCACGCTCCGCAACCCGTCCGATTCCGAGAACGCTTACACACTGGAGATCGGGGCAGCGTTCGAATTGCCGGTTGGATTGCCGTCCCGCTTCACGGTGAAAAGCGCGTACGCGGATACTCCGGCGCCATTCGATTCCGCGGAAGCGGGCCATCCTGTTTCCATCACGTTGAAACCATTTGAGGTCCTGGTTCTGGAGTTTGCGCCAGCCCGGCGGTAGAGCTCCCTCTGGCGGGTTAGGTGAGGGGCCTCAGTAGTGTAATGGCGTATGTGGCGACATGTTATCGAATCGCAGCCTCCTTCCGCGAACGGCGTCGTAACCAGATGTCGATCGGGAACAGGAGAAGCGCAGCGATCAGGAAATCATCGGTGATGTCGTGACGGGTGCGCGCTGGCGTTCGGGGAGGTGTGAAGACATCGGCTGCCGCTGGTGCGTAGCGGCCGTGAGCGGTAGCCGCGAGCGAGTGTAAGAGAGGCTCGTTCGTTTCAGTGCTCAGAAACTCGCGCGGATAGCTGCGTGTGTATCCAAAGACATAACTGCCATCCGGCAAGTCGGGGGAAGAAACGGAAAAGACGGTGGTGCCTTCCGTCGGCAAGGTGAAGGAGGCGCGATAACTCCCCGGGGCATCCTGACTCGCTTCCAGCGTGCGGGTTTCGCCGTCGGGCAGAAGGGCGTTGATACGGATGGGGAGCCGATCGCGGAAGGAGCCTTCCGGGGTTAGTGCATCGATCTGCAGGTCAAGCCGATCCCCGGTCTCGCGGGGCGTGACTTGGAACGTGGACTGGTCGCTCTTTCGCATGATTCCACGCACCACCTGAGTCCAGAATTTGCCGTAACCTGGCCAGGTCAGCCACTCGGCCGCCCAGCGGCTTTTTGCATCGCTAGTGAATGCGGCGGCCTGGCCCAGGCCGAAGCGCCAGAAAGCGAAGAGTGGTTCGCCACGCTCGCTCGAGAGCAGAACTTCAGCCGTCGGCTTTGGCTTGGTTGCGTTGTAACCCAAGAGAAGCGGGGATTGCTTCCAGTCGAGACCCGTGAGCATGGAATTCGGCGACCCGGGCACGGCCAGCGATGGTTCTTCCACGAGGCTCGATTGGGTGACTTTCATCGTTTCCGTGCTGAAGATCTGAGGGAGACTTGTGGCGTCGCTTGTAAGGTAGAAGCGTCCGTTGCCGCGCTCGGCGAGTTGCCTGAGAAAAGCGGTGTCTTTGTCCTGTTCCGTGCCGAGTCCGACGACTGATGTCGTGATTTGTGAGGAAAGCATGGCGGAGGCAAGGTCGAGCGCGGTGCCGCCGGAACGGGCGCCATCGGCCATTTCTCCCGCGGCCTTTTCCTCCGCATCGGCGGCGTCGGAGAAGAGGATGACGTGCTTGATGCGCGCCTGCACGTCGCGCAGCACCTGGAAAGCCTCTGCGAGCGAGGTGTAAATGTAGATGCCGCCGCCGCCAGCGTTGACGCTCATGATCTTCGATTCCGCAGCGCCTTTGATCGTTGAGACCGGTGCGATCGGCACGACCGCGTGGGCTCGGGTATCTACTGCGAGTTCTCCAAACCAATCGCGCGGCTGGAGTGCATTCATCGCGTAGACGGTCCCTTGGTCGGCGAGGGAGATTTTGGTCTGGCCCTGGAATTCGGCGGTCATCGAGCCGGATCGATCGAGCACGACCAGCAGTGCGACGCTGGGTGTATCCTGCCGGTCTTCATGTTCCATCCGCACGGGCAGCATTTGCTCGATGGGTGTGCGATAGAAGCCGCCGACACCGTACGAATTCTCGCCGCCGAGCATGAGAAAGCCGCCGCCGAATTCCTGCACCCAGCGCCGGTAGAGATCCATTTGCCCGCGGCTGATCCGCAAAGCAGAAACGTCGCTGAGAATGAACAAGTCGAACTGCTGGAGGTCGTCCAGCGTCTGGGGAAGACCGGAGACGCCGCGGATTTCGACCTGGATTTTGCCCGTTTTAAGTGCGTCGGCCAGCGGACGGATCTGGCGTTCGTCGGGATCGATCAGCAGGACGCGGGGTTCGCCTCGCAGGGTGGCGGTGGCGGTGGCGCGATTGTTTTCAAGGACAGTGTCGAGAGCGGGAACGACCTCCACTTCGTAAGAGACGAAATTGCCGTCGGCCTTCAGGTTTGGTGCGCGGAATTGGTTAATGCCTGGCGCGATATCCATGTCGCGCTGCTCAATGAGATATTGGTTTTGGTAAAGCTTAACTTTGGCGTGCGTCGCGATGTTACTCCGGATCGCGGCGACTAGATCGAAGGGCTCGCCGAGTTTCAGCCGGCGTGGAATCTCGACTTTTTCGACCAGTACTTCGGGGGCCGAATCATTGCGCAACGGGACGGTCCATAAGTCGATCCCGGCAGATGCGAGCCGCCTGGCGGCCTCTGCGGCATGGCCTGCTGTATCATTGCCATCAGTGAGCAGAACGATCCGCCGCGCGCCTTCTGCCGGAAGGATGGCGCTGGAGAAATCGAGGGCTTTGGCGATGTCAGTCGCATTGCGGGGCTGCTTTGATTCAGGCCAATCGGCCAGCGTGAATTGCCCGGGACGTGGCGGCTGACGAAGTTCTGCCGCCTGTGCAAAGGTGATGATCCCTGCAGTATCCCAGCGCCGAAGACCTGCGCCTGCGGAATTTATGAATTCGCGCGCCTGTTTTTGTGCGCCTGGTGAGATGCTCGCGGATTCATCGACGGCGAAAATCACCGCGAGATCCTCGGATGGTAGAAGGGCGCGGATGCCTGCAAGCGCGAGAACGAGTAATAGAAGAAGGCTCGCGCGAAGGAGAAAGCTGAGTCTGCGCTGACTTACTCCGAGATCTGCAAGGCTGCGCCGCGCTCCCAAAACCAGGAGCAGAAGGACTGCAGGGAAGAGATACAGATAAGTGGGGTGAGCGACCTCCATCATTCGGTTTTCCTCCGGTGAAAGAGTCGCCACTCCACTGTGAAAAGAAGTAGCGCGGCGAGTGCGAATATCTCTCTAAGCGTCCAGGCAGCCGATGGCGCGAAAAGATGATTGAGGGATGACGCATAATTGGCCTTCGGCGATCGCGAAGGTTTGCGAAGATTGGATTCCTCTTCGGAAAAGGTATTTACCGCAAGCCAGGCCGATGCGTCGGGACGATGAATGCGGTAGAAACCGTTCAGAAGCGGAGTGCCAGAGGCTAAGGCTGGTGGCTGATTTGTGGATGAGGTGCCTGGCGCAGGGGATGTGGTCGGTGCCGAGTCAATGGATTCACCGTCGGAGAGCGGTGCTGGCTCTCCGGCTTTCGAGGTCAGCCTGGTTGCGGGCGGAGCGCCCGCGAGCCAATGAATCGTATTCGACATGAGCAGCGGGAAGGAAACCCGCAACGGGAGGTCGGATTCCGCGAGATCTATCGCGAGGGCAGCGAGACGTTGCGTGCCGGATGGAGTCTGGCGCGTGCCAGTAATCAGGAGAGGATGATCGAAGGAGCGCAGAGGCGCTTCCAGCGTCCAGCCGCCCGGCGGATGCGGAGGAAGCGATGTGGGCAGAGCCGGAGCCAGTGAGACGTGCTCCATGCTGACCATGCGGAGGGCGGGATGGGCGGTATCGAGATCGGTGACGATCGGTCGGGGGATTGCTGGTCCGGAGATTGCGAAGGGCGTTTGCTTCAGGAAGAAGAGATTGCCGGATGCCCGCGCCAAATCGAATTGCGTCGGCAGGTAATCGTCGAAGATCGTTGCGTCGAATTGCCCCTCCATGCCGGGCTGAAACGATTCGGGAGTCAGTAACTCAAATCGAATGGCTGTATCTGTCTCAAGCAGCTTTTCGAGGAACCAATTGCCTTTCGAGACGAGCAGAATGTGCCGTGGCACAAGCTGTGGCAGAAGGGCATAGGCGATGTTATCCGCTGCCAGCGCATCGTGGAAATCTAGCCGCGCGGTGAGCCAGCCGGGGCCTGCTTCTCCGGCGTTGGGAGTCGATTTTGCTCGTGGGAGTGCCGGGAAGATCTCGACGCTCTCCTGGCCCGGCGCGAGTCGGAATGGCTTCACGTCAAGGAGGTGGTCATCGAGCTTGACCTCGATATTTCCAGTCGCGGTTGCGTGTCCGAAGTTACGGACTCGCAGGAAAATCTCGGCGGTCTCGGGATTTGCAGGGACAGGGCGCGTGGCGAACTGTGTGATGGCGAGGTTATCGAGCGCGGTGCCGACAGGGATCACCTTCAGATCAATGCCCGAAGTTGCGGTCGGACGATCGAGCGGACGATCGGTAACAAGGAGGATATGCTTCTCGCCGCTCCGCGAAGAGAGGATGGCGCTCGCGAGTTGCAGGGCCGCCGCCATGTCACCTCCTGCGTCAGTAGACTGTGTGGTCTCGACGGCCTTTCTCAAGAGGCTTTCGTCTTCTTCAAATGGAACGCTGACGGTTGGTGCTCCGGCAGTCGTCAGCAGTGCCATGGGGCGAAGCGGGCTTGCCTGGCGAACGATTCCTCCGGCTATTCGTATGGCTCTTCGCATGCGCGATTCGCCATCGGGTTCGATCGCCTGCATCCGGGCGCGATTATCGAGGATGAGCACGGTCGAGGAACGCGAGCGCACTGCGCGATCAACGGACGGATTGGCGAGCGCGAGCAGGATGCAGGTGAAAATGAGGAGATGCAGCAGGAGCGAGAACCAGCGGCGGAGGCGCTGGAACCAGGCACGCTGGCGATGATCCTCAATAATCCGCTGCCAGAACATGAGCGTCGAAACCGGCACTGGCCACCGCTTCAACTTCATAAGATAAAGCGCCACGATCACGGGAACGAGCGCCAGGAAGCCGAAAGCCCAGGGGTTGAAGAAGTTCATTTCAGCATGATCCCTTCGCGCAGCACACGCAGAACAAGGTCTTCAAATGGCAGCGCCGTGGAGGCTTTCAGATACCCGAAGCCGCGTTCCATCGCGAAGCGCGAAACCCCGTCGTAGAAGGCCGCGATCTCCTTCCGGTATTGGTGGAGGACGGCATCGCCGGCAGTGATTTCCAAGGCCTCGCCGGTTTCGGGTTCCATCAGTCGCAAGTCGCCGGAGACACTAGGATCGAGCTCCTCTGGGGCAAATACCTGGATGAGATGGATCTCGAACTGGTGGTGGTGCAGCAGGGCGAGCGCTTCCTCATAGCCGCAGGGATCGAAGAGATCGCTGAGTACGAAGACAAGCCCCCGGCGGCGGGTCATCTTGGAAAAGGCACGAAGGCTCGGCAGCAGACGCGTGGGGCCCGCGGATTCCGGCGCGCGGCGAAGAAAATCAACGACCTTGTGAAACTGACTTTTGCCGCGGGCGAGGCCCATATTTCCCGAGAGCCCATCTGCAAACCAGTGGATGTCCACGCGATCCAGATTGGACAGGCCGATATAGGCGAGCGAAGCGGCGATCCGCCTTGCCTGATCGAATTTCGTTACGCTCCGCGCACCGGCTTGCCGATCCGCGACGCGCCCCTTGCGAGTGCCGGCCCCCTCTGGCAGCCAGCGCATGGAGGCACTGGCATCCACGAGAAAATGGATATGCAGATCCTGCTCGAGTTCGAAGAGTTTGACGAAGAGCCTGTCGAGCCGTCCATAGATGTTCCAGTCCACGGAGCGGAGGTCGTCCCCGAGGGAGTAGGTCCGGTAGTCGGCAAATTCCAGGCTCGAACCGATCTGGCGGGAGGAGCGCTCCGCGTGCTGGTCGCCACGAAACCGTCGCTTCGCGAGCAGATAAAGCTGCTCGAGCTTCGCCAGGAAGACGGAATCGAAGAGCGATAGTTCGTCGGCGGGTTGCAAGGCGAAGCTATCTTGCTCCCGCGAGCTGACGACGGCAACTGCCGAGCGAACGAATGTGATGTAGTACGCAATCGTACTTTCATGTCGGAATTGTGTGTAGGTGCAAATTGCAGGTGCATTGTTTGGAAATGCAAATGCAATTTAATTTGCTGCTTCACGGACCCCGCTGAATGCGTCTCGAGCAACAAATAATCGATTCTTGAGCCGGGCGGTTGGGATTTTGAAACGGTCCGGCCCCGGGTTCAGATTTCCATTAGAAGGTCCTGCGTTTGAGCGATTTGCAGTGTAGCGCCGAATGCTACAGCGAGCAGTTTGAGGTTAGGAAAAGGGCGCGCCGTGCATCGGGTTATCGCTGACAAGCCCTGAATGGGCGAAGACCTGCCC
>FTCV01001744.1_pt1 | contig 12065 bp, 13 predicted proteins | sample 1639691 | NCBI WGS metagenome assembly FTCV01 (sample SAMEA3914864, study PRJEB12502) | metagenome | biome: forest; material: soil | place: USA | collected 2012-03-12 | depth 0.3 m
ATCTCTCAGGTGTTGAGACCGGGAAAAGAAATCTCAGCATGAAGGTGCTTGAGAGATTGGCGTCAGCCCTGCGCGTCCCGGAAACTGATTTGGTGATACGGCGGTAGCCCAGTCAGTAAGATTCTGGGTGTAGAGCTTTTGTCGCTACTTTACTCATAGTCTATTCCGCGTCGCGCGCGGATGGTGCGCCTTCGGAGCATGGATCTCCGGGTGGTTGTAGGTGCGAACGTTCGCGCCCTGCGGGAGGCGCGAGGCGTCCCGCAGGACGAACTCGCCTACAACGCCGATATCCATCAGACTTACCTGTCAGGCATTGAGAACGGGAAGCGCAACATCAGTCTGCTGGTTTTGGAGCGGCTGGCCGCAGCGCTGTCGGTGACCGAGGCGGAGCTCGTTCGCCGGAAGGATCGGTAGGGCGTCTCGCGCGCTGGCGCGCGCGACCGCGCTCTACGGCGCCGACGCTACGCGGCGGACGCCGCCGAGCCCGCTGCGCGGTCTCGGCCCACACGGGTGACGATCGCTGACGCGGTCACCCAATGCAGCGAGCGACGCTCCATGACTCGTCGCTGACCTTCGGAAGGTCCGCTTTCAGCACAGGGGCTGCTTGCAGCCTCGGCCAGACAAGTTCGCTGAACCTCGGCAGCCTTGAAAGCAGTTGGGTCGTCCTTTTGTCTGTAGCGCACTAGCGCTCGCCATTGACGTTCACGATATGATCCGCGAGGCCAAAACGGAAAACGTCGGTTTTTCAGCTTTACAACAACGACACAACAAATAAGTTGTGTCGCATGGTCGAGGTTTTCCAGCCCGAGTCCGGATATCTCCCGCCTGGCGTTCACGCCTGGGAGTGGACCGATTTCGTGAACGTGTTCGCCTGGAACGCGCGCCGGCGCTTTCTGATGGGCGGCCTCTATCGCGCGCTGAACAACCTCCGGGGCGCGGGCTGTCGTGCGGTGATCGTCGACGGCAGCTTCGTGACAGCGAAGGAACTGCCGGGTGACTTCGACGCCGCTTTCGACCCCGTAGGCGTCAACGGCGCCTTGGTCGATCCAATCCTGCTGCGACACGGCGACGACCGTCGATCCATGAAGGCGAAGTATTTTGGCGATGTGTTTCCGTGGGGATCGCTCGCCTGTCAGGCTACAGGTATGATTTTCCAAGAGTTTTTCCAGCAAGACCGTTCGGGACAGCCGAAGGGTGTCGTTCTATTGAACCTGGAGCGACTGCCATGATCACGAATGAAAGGCAGCTTCTCAAAGCCAGGCAGGCCTTGGAACAATTCCGCGCATCGCTGCTGTCGCTGCGCGCCGGCAGCCTCGACGCCACCGATCTTCACCCGCTGATCAAGGCCGCCCAAATCGAGGCCGTCGAAGGACAGCTGAAAAATCTTGAGAGCGAAATTCGGGACTACGAGAACCTGCGCTCGGGCGCCGTGTCGAGCTTCGAGCTGGACTCGTTGGCCGAACTTCCTCTCGCGCTGATCCGGGCGCGGATCGCGTCGGGCCTTACCCAGAAGGCCTTGGCCGACCGGCTAGGTGTGAGAGAGCAGCAGATCCAGCGGTATGAGGCCTCCAACTACGAGGGCGCGAGCTTCGACCGCCTTGTCGAGATCTCCCACGCCCTGGGTCTGAAGGTCCGCAAGCGTATCGAACTCATGGGGCTCGCCGCTCCGGCCGCGTTCGCTCAGCGACTACGGTCGATCGGGTTCACCGACGCCTTCATCAGCCGGCGCGTTGCGCCTGACCTTGATCTTCAGACCGACGCCCCGGCGGTCGCCGAACGACTGGCGGACATCTTTGGATGGGCCCCTGATGTCGTCCTGGGATCGGGCGCCGTGGATCCTGGTTCGTTGGGCGGGGCGACTGCGCGCTTCAAGATGCCCAAGGGGCGGGAGGGCCGATCTGCGTCGATCTACACGGCCTATGCCTATCGACTCGCCAACCTGTGCGCCAAGGCCATGGCGGATCGGCCGCGTCAGTTGCCACCAACAGACTGGCGCGCCTGCCGGACGGCGATCCGCGAGCGCTACGGTCATGTAGAGTTTCGATCCGCCCTGTCGTTCGCCTGGGACCTCGGCGTTGTCGTTTTGCCCCTAAACGATCCAGGGGCCTTTCACGGCGCATGTTGGCGGGTCGGCGGCGTCAACGTCGTCGTGTTGAAGCAGGCTGCTCGATATCCGGCACGCTGGTTGTTTGACCTGCTGCATGAGCTGCGACATGCGGCCGAACAACCTAATGCGACCGAATTCGAGGTTGTCGAGGGTGACGAGATCTCCGACGAGCGGCGGCTGTCGCGCGAAGAGCGTCAGGCTAGTTGGTTTGCCGGACAGGTCAGCCTCGACGGTCAAGCCGAAGACCTGATCAAGGCGGCCCTGGACATGGCCGGCGGTGATCTGCGCCGTCTGAAGGCCGCTTTGACCGAAGTGGCGGAAAGCAGCGGCTTCGATGTCGGCGCCATGGCCAACTACGCGGCGTTTCGGCTCTCCCTTCAGGGGCAGAGCTGGTGGGGACCGGCCACCAATCTGCAGGACAAAAGCTACGACCCGCTGGCCCATGCCCGCGACGTGTTTTTCGAACGCTTCGCCTTCGAGAACCTGACAGCGGGCGACCTGAACCTTCTCACCTTGGCCCTTCATGACGAGATCGAAGATGGATGATGTCCAAGCGTTCGATGAGTTGCCGGAATTCGAACCGCTGAAGGTCCATTGCACGGACACCAAGTGCGACGACGACCTGCACTGCTTTGCACCAAACCGGCGGAAGAAGGATTGGAAGAAGACCTACGAGGGGGGGTGTCAGGCTTGCGGCAAAAAGCTCGTCGACTGGGGGAAGGTGAAGGCCCGAGACCTGTCCGACGTCAAGACGACCTTCTGGCAACTCGAGCATGAGCTGATCCGGCACGTCTTCTTCCACGCGCCGTTCGACGAGGCCTCCTACAAGGAGGCCAAAGCATTGGGCCCAGCAGGGCTGCGCGCCAAGGTCCGCCCCTATCTCGCCAAGAAGATCGGTCCCGAGAAGATTTTCCGAGACGGCACCCAGACCAAAAAGGAAGGGAGCGCCATCCACTACGCCCAGCACGCCACCGCCACCTGCTGCCGCAAATGCCTGGAGTACTGGCACGGCATCGAGCGAGGGCGGGAATTGACGGAGGGCGAACTCGACTACTGCGAAGGGCTGGTGCTGGCCTACATCGACAAGCGCGCCGATGAGCTGTTCTCGCCGCCTCCCGATGATCCAACTGAGGATCCGGCCCAATGAGACAGGATCGGCTCTTCGATACGGCGACCATGGCCGGTGCCATGCGCGACAAGATCATCCGCCCGGCCACCCGCGAGATCCTCATCAGCCGTATCTCAGGATCCGATCAAGAGGGCGATTTGACGGTGCCGCCGAACTGCGGCGGTCTTGGGCGGATCAGGCATTTCAGACGCGCCACCTCGGACGGTTGGCCCGACAATCCGTTGCCGATCGATCCGGCCCAGAAGAGCCTTGGACTACCCCGCGCCGATATGATCGAGGCCCAAGTTTTTCAGAACGCCGCCTGCGCCTGGCGCTGCTGGTACTGTTTCGTCCCCTTCAACATGCTCAATGGCGACGCCGCGCGCGCCGAATGGATCACGCCAGAAGCGCTAGTCGCCGCCTACCTTGCTCAACCCGATCGACCGGCGATGATCGATCTGTCCGGCGGCTCGCCTGACCTCACGCCGGAATGGATCGTCTGGATGATGGAGGCGCTCGAGGCGGCGGGCGTCGCCGACAACGTCTATCTCTGGTCTGATGACAACCTCAGCACCGATTACGTCTTTTCGAAACTGGATCAGCCGGGCCGTGAACGCCTAGCTCGCCATCCTCACTACGGACGGGTGTGCTGTTTCAAGGGCTTCGACGAGGCGTCGTTTTCCTTCAATACCCAAGCGCGTCCAGAGGCCTTCGTCCGTCAATTCGAGATCTTCCAGAGCTATCTCGATCTTGGCCTGGACCTCTACGGCTATGTGACTTTGACCGGACCGGACTCCGCCGTGGCCGAACCCGGCGTGAAGGCGTTGGTCTCGCGATTGCGGGCCATCGATGAATACCTTCCCCTGCGGGTGATCCCGCTTGAGATCGCCGATTTCGCGCCGACCCGCGAGCGTGACCAGCGCGGCGGCGCCGGCCGGTTCGCCGCTGCCGCCGATGTACAGTCGATCGCCATCGCCACATGGAACCAGGAACTTGAGCGGCACTACGGCGTCGCCGAACGTGCGACCTCCATCTCGGACGTCCCCTTGGGCGCGCGCCTATGAGGACGCTGGCCGAGTCAATCCCCGGATCGCCGCCGTCGCCGCCATTGTCGTTCGCCGACATGGTCCGCGAAGGGCAGGGAAAGCATCCGATCGAGATCTATCAAGCGGTCTGTCGCGACGGCCGCGCGCTGTTTGGCGTCTGCGCGGCAGACCGTTTGATCGAGGAAGCGCGAACTTTCGTAGCCTCAACACCCTCGATCCAGGGGGTCGAACTGGCTTTGCCTCACCCGCTCGACGCCGAGTATCGATTTACGGATCAATCTGCCCAGACCGTCTTGGACGCCGCTGTGGCGGCGACATCGCCTGGCGAGCTCATTCTCCTGTTCGGCGTGCCGACGGTGACGATCGCGGCGCTCATGTCGAGCCACGACCGCCAGTTCGCCATACGCGCAGAGGACAACGTGATCGGTGAGGCGTTGCGCCAACTCACCGCGCTGGACCAGCGGTTCTCGCCGTCGGTCGACATGCTGGCCAGCGCGGTCATCATTGATCCTCCCTGGTATCCGCCAGCGTTCAACAACATGCTCGCGGGCGCATCCGCGGCTTGTCGGCTGGGGGCCCAGCTCTTTGTCAGTGGGCCGGCTGATGGCGTTCGACCTACAGTCGCCGAAGAGCGACGAGCGATGTTGGAGTTCGTCGCCGCCTCGGGACTGGTTCTCGTCAGCCGTTCGGTCGACGGAGCGACCTATAGGACGCCGGCGTTCGAACTGGCGGCCATGCGCGCGGCGGGACTGGGCGTCTGGATGCCCCAGTGGCGTCAGGGCGAGGCATTGGTCTTCACCAAGTGCGGTCCCGCCCAGCCAATCGAGTCGCCGGCGTCGATGCCGGCGTTCGAGTTAACAGTATCTGGCGTGCGCTTGCGCCTTCTGGCCCAGTGCGGGTCTCGCCCCGTTGGTGATGGATGTTTTCCTGCGCCCGAAGTATTTCCGAGCGTCAGCGCCCGGGCGCCGGGGCGCGCCTTGGCTAACTTCTGGACCTCGGGCAATCGCTGCTGTGTACTGCCGTCGGGCGAAGCGCTTAACGCGATGTTAACCATCGCGCGTGACCGCGAGATCTTGTGGCCAAAAGGACTCGACTCGGAATTTTCACTTCGCTCGAGTCCCGGCTCGATTGACCGGGAACAAACGCTGATTCACCACCTTCTTCAGACTATTGACCGCGAGTTGACCGACTCGGCGAGCCTGGTTGGAGAAGCATCATGGAACCGCACTGTCAGCGACGCGAGATTCTTGAACGGATCCTCAAGGGCGTTCCTGCGGGCTCTCAGTGGAGCGCCCGCCTAACCCGGGACCTGGCCAAGCCGCGCATCGAGGTTGGCGTTCACCTCGCCATCTTCGTCGAACCCTTCCTGACGGCGGTTCTTGAGGGCCGAAAGACCATAGAATCGCGCTTTGGTGTTCACCGCCGGCCGCCGTATCTCTGCATCGAACCAGACGACTACATCCTCCTCAAGCGGTCGGGCGGCCCGATCGTCGGGTTGGCCATGGCCAGAACGGCGGATTTCTATCAATTGTCGCCGGAGGTGCTGGCCGACATCCGGGCGAAGTTCGCCTACCAGCTCTATGCCCTAGACGATGAGTTCTGGGACAGCCGAGCGGGCAAGCAGTATGCGACGCTGATCGAGTTGGAGGACCCAATCCAGATCGATCCTGTCAACTTCGCCAAGCGCGACAGGCAGGGGTGGGTCACGTTCGACCGGAACGTTACCAAGACCCTTGAGTTGGCCCTGTAGATGATCGTCACCCTGGCGGGCGCGATCGGCAGCGGCAAGACCACGCTCGCGCGCGCGCTCGCCGACAGGCTCGGCTGGCCGGCCGCGAGCTTCGGGGACTATGTGCGGGAACAGGCGAGCCAGCGCGGTCTGGATCCTGGATCGAGAAAAGTTCTGCAGGATTTGGGGCAAAGCCTGGTGGAGGCAGATCCCGAACGCTTCCTTGCGGAAGCTCTGGCGTGGATGAACTACGACGCCGCGGCGGGGCTTGTGCTAGACGGCCTGCGGCACGAGTCGGTTTGGCGGACGCTGCGAGCGCACAGCGACAAATTCCCCGAGCACCCCGTGGTTCTGCTCTTCCTCGACACGCCCGACGATATCCGCCACGCGCGTCTGCGTGACCGCGGCCTTGATGAAGCGGCGATCGCCACGGCCGACGGCCATCGCGCCGAGCAGGATTTGACTGCCCACCTACATGCGGCCGCCGACCATCGACTTACGGGTCTCGGCTCCGTCAGCGAACTGGTGGAGCTTGCCCTGGCGGCGCTGCCCTCGCGGCGCGAAACCCCATGACCCGACTCACTCTTGGGGGTAGAACAATAGTGGAACAAAAGGTGGGGGTTGATGGCGCGTCGCGCGGGAAGTGCTGATCTGCCGTTGCACGGCGGCCGCGTGCCGCTGTGGTTGGGCGAACGCATGACCCGCCTTGGCTCTGTGATGAGTCAGGCCATCATCCATCACTATGGCCGCGACGAGCTTCTCCGGCGTCTATCCCATCCGTTTTGGTTTCAGTCGTTCGGCGCAGTCATGGGGATGGACTGGCATTCGTCGGGTATTACGACGAGTGTCCTCGGCGCGCTGAAACGCGGTTTGGCACCATTGTCCGGCGAGTTGGGAATTCACGTCTGCGGCGGCCGCGGCAAGCATTCCCGCCAGACGCCGAGCGAGCTGCTGTTGATCGCGGACCGCGTCGGCCTGGATGGCGCTAACCTGGCTCACGCCAGTCGATTGGTAGCCAAGGTCGATAGTGCTGCGGTCCAAGACGGGTTCGATCTGTACCTCCACGGTTTTATCGTCACCGATGATGGCAAGTGGGTAGTGATCCAGCAGGGCATGGACGGCGAAAAGGGACAGGCACGGCGCTACCATTGGCTTTCCGAGGACATCACCAGCTTCGTCGATACGCCCCATAGCGCCATTGATGGAAAGGGGCAGGGCGAGATCGTCAACTTGACCGACGCTCGCGCCGACCGTTCGCGCTCAGCTCAGGTCGAGTTGCTTGAGTCCATTTCACCGGATCAGATTGCTAAGGAGTACGGGCGCCTGATTGCCGCTGAGCATCCGCAAGTCGAGGCCCCCCCCGCTGAACAGCTGTCGCTGCCACACTTGGTGATGCCCGCTCACCATGATGTCCGTCCGAGTGACGTGATTTCGAAGCGACTGCACGCCGCCATCGCGGCCGCCGCCGAACAGGGGCCGAAGGACTTCGCCGACGTCTTGATGGTGCCGGGAGTCGGAGCGCGCACGGTCCGTGCCCTAGCACTGGTGGCTGAGGTGATGCACGGGGCGCCCTGTCGGTTCACGGACCCCGCGCGATTTTCGTTCGCCCATGGGGGAAAGGATCGCCATCCGTTCCCTGTGCCATTGAAGGTCTACGATCAGACAATCGACGTCCTGAAGGCTGCGGTAAGTCATGCAAAGCTGGAACGTGAAGAGCGGCTACAGGCGCTTAAGCGACTAGACGATCAGGCTCGCCGTCTGGAAGGCCTTGTGTCGGGAAAAGATGTTGGCGCTATCATCGCCGAGGAGCGAGGCCAGTCGCACGCCCTGGGCGGTCGCAGTATTTTCGGCTGGGAGACTGCGCCGGAACCCACATTGCTGGCAAAAACGGCCAGCTAAATGCCGACCGGCAGCTACAGACAGGTGGCATTGCTGCCGCCCTAGCAACCGCCGAGTCAGCGCATTTAGTTGTTGTGCTGACAGAGGAGGCACATGCCTTCTTCATCCAGTACATTGCCCTTACAGCCGTCGGCACCGCAATCGGCGCGTGTCACCACACTTGCAGAGCCACAGACGATGCAATCGAGCATTGTCTCGGCGGGGGTCTTTGACCGCAGTTGGGCGAGCAACGGAAACTGGTCTCGGTAGTCGCTCTCTCCGGCCGCGAAACACGTCGGGCAAATGAAGGCGCGCCGCTTCTTGTCAAAGCACAAGAACCGCTTCGCTTCGGCGGGCTTGAGATACTTCAGCGCAAGTTCGAAGTCGTTCATCACCCGATTGCGCTCGCCCTCGCCGCCGTCGAGGATGCTGATCCGACTTTCGGCTTCCTGCCGGATGCAGAGTTGCGGCCAAGGCGTGTCGCCATATAGCGCGTCGGCGGCGGTCAACACGCTGACAATTAGCGTTCCAGCGTCGAAGGTGTCCTTGGGAACCGAGTGCATCAGCTTATTTCGCTTTCGACGGACATCGTCGAAGAATGCGCGAAATGCCTCGTCTAGCCCAACGGCGGAAACGGCATTGTGCACTCTGACCAGGTCCGTCGCATCGACCGTTCGAAAGTCGCTGAACGGCGCGTCGGACCATTTACTGTGCTCGCTGGAAATCAGGATAAACGGTGAAACCGCCGCGATGCGGCCCTTAATGCCGAGTTCCATCGCCTGTTGGATCAGGCTGAAGGCGTTGCCAAGCGCCGTCTGCGACTTGCGCCAGTATTCTTCGAGCATGTCCTCGTCGAGCGCGGCACCTGTGTATTTCTCGTCGCTCCAGCGCACGAGATCCAACGCGATGTCCCAGGCCAGATGGAGAAGGTTGACGCCTGCGTCGCTGAAATCCTGAGCGGTGGGAATATCCGTGATCATGCCGGACGGTATCGCGACCGAGCCAGCGTGGCCAATCCTTCGCGGCGGTCTCATCGAGGGCAGGACGATCTAACGTCGACTTCCTGGAGCTGACCCAAAGTCCGATCTTGGCGCAAACCGCGTTTGGTCACAGCGGGACGAGGCGAGCCATCTCACCCTGTCGGGCGATAAGCTGCATGGCTTGGCCACGGATCCAGAGGCGATCAACCTCTATAGATGTCCAACCTGCTGGTAGTACGACTTCGCGCTCGGTCCAAGTGTCGGGTGCGTCGGGGCCAGCTCGCAAGCCTGTAAACCCGAACAGCAGAGCGGTAAGAAAGCCCCCGATATTAGCGAAGAACGGTCCGGCCTGCGGCTGTTCGGGGAAGCGGTCGGCGCGGTATTCCAGTGTCTGAAGGAAACGGCTGGTGCAGAACTGGCCATAGCCCTCGTCGAGCAACTGCAGGGCCAGACGACGATCGCCCAGACGTGCGGCCCAGGCTCCGTACAGAGCCGAGAGCATCGGACTGCCGACATACTCTTGGGCCATGCCAAGATAGAGTTCGAGCGTGGCCTTCTCCCCGGCCGGCTCGAGGCGATAACCGAAGGGGAAGATTCCCATCAGCGGATCGGGCGTCGCGCCCTTCTCCTCATCGACCCGATAGGCGTCGTGGGAGATCACCGCCTTGCCGCGCATGGGCAGCGCCATGCCGTCGGCGATCGTTGCCCACAGTGGATCGGCCGATAAGCCGAGATCCGCCGCGACGCGGATGGCGTCACGTAGAACGACGACGGCGCCCATATTGGTGAAGGCGGCGTTGTCGACCGGGTTCTCGCGTTCGGCGATGCCCATCGACTCCTTGATCGCATAGCCGCCACGGGTCTTGGTCACGCGCGTGGTTATCCATTCGCTGACCCCGGCCAGCACCGGCCAGGCGCTGGTACGCAGGAATTCCCGGTCGCCCGTGATGTCGGCGTGGAGCGCGAAGGCGCGCGCTACGTCGAGGGAGACATGGTCCTCGTGCCACGCCGCCGTGCCGGGAAGGGGGGCGGCCTCCTGGCCGCTGGACGGAGCGCTTTCCCAGGGAAACTGAACGCCTCTGCGCCCCATCAGCCGCGCGTTTTGCCGGGCGGCCTCGAGCCGTGAGGATCGATAGTCGAGCAGCGCGGCAGCCGCCCGCGGTTGGAGCATGCAGAGCGCCGGAACCGCGAAGGCTTCGATGTCCCACATCACGTGGCCGAAATAGTAGTGATAGTCATGCCAGGTGGCTAAACCGAAGATCGAGGTCGAAGCGGGCGAGGAAGGGTGAACTGAACTGTTGAGATAGAAAAAGGCCGCGTCGGCCAGGCCCTGCCAGTGATCACCTGCGCCTTCTAGACGGATGCGGCCCTTCCAGAGCTCATGCCAGGCCGCGCGGTTCTTCTGGCGGATCTTGTCGAACCCGTCATTGGCCGCTTTCGCGGCCAGGCGCGCGGCCTGCTGGTCTGGCAAGGTGTGGAGGGCCTGTGGAACGAGGCTGGCGATCTGGCGCAGGCGCACGGTTCGCCCGGCGCGGGCTCTGAATCCGTACTCGGTGACAAGGCGCTGATCCCTCATGGGCGGCCTCTGGGGCAGTTGGTCGCCAGCGCCCAGCAGTTGCGTCACGAAGGCCACGCCACAGGTCGATAGCCCCCCGGCCGACTCCCACAGCAAGGACCCATCGGTCGTCGTTTCGGGCTCGCCGGGGGTGACGCGGCTGTGCCTGAGGCCGCGTCCATCGGCGCCGCTGGCGTCGACGATGGCGCGGACCCCAAGGCTGCAGGCCTTGTCCATGACGACGCTCACCTCCTGGCAAACCAGGGTGGGATCGGCGCGGCTGCAGAACGTCAGCACCTCGACCTGGGCGGTGGCGCCTTCGACTTGGAAGGTGAAGCGGCTGGTCAGTTCGCCGGCCGAGAAATCGTAGGTTTGCCGCAGGTCGCGGACCTGGTGAAGGGCGTCCGAAAGCCAGGCGCCATCCAGAGCGATGTCCCCGGCGATGGGGTAGGGCGCGACGGCGGCCGCCTCGATCTGACGCTCGTAATGCTCGCCGCTATAGCCGCTCAGCAGGGTCATGCCGGTGGTCAGCGGAACGTCTCGAACGCGCAGGCCGATGAGCCCATTGGAGACATAGGCAGGCAGCTCCTGGCGCCCGGCGCCGGTGACAGCCGGCGGGTTGATCGGCGTGGTCTTGGCCATATGCGATGTCCAGCCTGCGTCGGCGCGAGAGCACCTAAACCGCCAGGTCGTCGTCGTGTTCCGCCCGATGCACAAACGCCCGAAACCTCCAAGGCTTGTCGCGGGCGAGCAACGGCGCGCGTCGCTGTGTCGGCTTACGGAAGAGCGCTGAATGTCCGGAGCCTGGCAGGTCCCAACGGCAGCAACGACGCTGGGATACCCAACGTGTCGCTAAGCCGGCTTGCGGCCAAACTGCTGGCGCAGTTCATCCTTGGCGGCGTTGAGCACCTGTTTTCGCTCGGCCGAAAGGTTGTCGCCCGCGCGGTTGATGTAGAAGGTGAGCATCGACATCGCCGACTGGAACGGCGTGCCCTTGCGCCGGCGGCTATGCTCGGCCGAACGCTTGAGGGAGGCGGCGATTTCGGCCGGATCGTCCTGCTCGAAGATGTGGGCCTTCAGGTCGAGCGCGTCACTCGTGTCGGTGACCTTGGCCGACCATTTATGGTCGTCAGCGACCTTGGGCATGACCAATCCCCTTCTGTGTTCGCCAATGGCTCTTCATCCGCTCATCTTTGTTTAGGACCGGACTTGAAGGTGTCGCCTACGTCCGCGGAGGCGCCGCCATCCGGCCCAGCCTTGGCTTGTGACCGCTTGCCCGTTCGCTGGACCGCTTTCCCCCCGCCCAGGGCGGTGAATTCGCCCGGGGCCTCGGCCTCGTTGGCCTTTCGGCCTTCGGCGTTCTGATCGGACATGAGTTGTCTCCGTTCTAGGACCTGCGCCTCAGCAAAGGCGTGGTGTTAGGCCTGGGCGTGCGACCCGACTGGCAAGATCGCGTCGCCTTGCGGCATTCACTCACCCGCCAATTGGCGCCTTAGGTCTAAAACCCGCACGCGCGCGCCGCGGGGATGCTTGGCGGCCAGCCGCTTGGCTTCCCGCTCGGCTTGTCCGCCCGTTTCGAAAAACAGAACTTCACCGGTATCGCAGAGCTTGACCGACCAGCCCCCTTCAAACGGGGAGACCTCGAAAACGCAGGTCATTGTC
>FTCV01001721.1_pt1 | contig 11963 bp, 7 predicted proteins | sample 1639691 | NCBI WGS metagenome assembly FTCV01 (sample SAMEA3914864, study PRJEB12502) | metagenome | biome: forest; material: soil | place: USA | collected 2012-03-12 | depth 0.3 m
CTGATTACCGCCATCGGTATGGCCTTGAGCTGTATCACCGCTCAAGATGCACTCAATTGGTTCGCTTCTTGCGGATATAATATTCTTTAAACCGCTCTAGCGCGATGCTGAAGTTCCTAGCCTAACCGCGCGTGCGTAAACGCCCGTGTAGACGGCAGAATCGTGCAATTCTTGCGCGAATCATTTGATTTTCATTGCGCGCAGGAGTAGGGCATGCGGCTCGCTATTTCCTGTATAAGCGGTCTTCCTTAGGGAGCTGCTTCCCAATCCGAATGTCCACCAAACGCGACTATTACGAAATTTTGACCGTGACCCGTACCGCAACCGGTGAGGAGATCAAACGCTCCTACCGGAAACTGGCGGTAAAATATCACCCGGACAAGAATCCCGACGATCCTTCGGCAGAAGAGAAGTTCAAGGAACTGGGAGAAGCGTATGACGTGCTGATGGACGCCGATAAGCGTTCCGCATACGACCGCTATGGTCACGCTGCGTTCGCCCAGGGCACGGCGGCTGGAGCGCGGGGCGGTGCGGGTGGATTTCACGATCCTTTCGATATTTTCCGCGAGGTGTTTGGCGCCGGCGGAGGCGCTGGCGGTATTTTTGAACAGTTTTTTGGCGGTGGCGGAGGTGGTGCCGGCCGTCCGGATCGCGAAGGCCGTCAGAGGGGCTCGGATCTGCGATACGACATGCAGATCACCCTCGAAGAGGCTGCATTTGGAGCCGATAAAGAGATCGAGGTCGAGAAGCTCGAAGTGTGCACGGTCTGCAGCGGCAGCGGTGCTGAAGCCGGTTCGCGCGCGGTGACGTGCCGCGACTGCGGCGGACGCGGACAGGTGATTTCCTCGCGCGGCTTTTTCCAGGTTTCTCAAACATGCCCCCGCTGCCGTGGCACGGGCCAGGTGATCGAGCGTCCCTGCCGGAAGTGCGGCGGTGAAGGCCGTACCGAAGCGCCGACTCGCATCAAGCTGAAGATCCCGGCTGGTATCGAGGACGGCTCGCGCCTGCGCTCGGTTCGAAACGGTGAAGCCGGAATCCGTGGCGGCCCGCACGGCGATCTGTACGTGGTTATCCACGTCAAGGAACACGAAGTCTTCGAGCGCGAAGGCGAACATCTCTTCTGTGAAGTGCCGGTTTCGTTCACGACAGCGGCGCTGGGCGGCGAAGTCAAAGTGCCGACGCTCGAAGGGCCGGCGCAGCTGAAGATTCCTGCCGGCACGCAAGGCGCGACTGCCTTCAAGCTCCGTGGCAAGGGAATGCCGGTGCTCAATTCCTCGAACCGGGGCGATCTCATCGTCCGCGTCCTCGTGGAGGTGCCGACGCGCCTCAATGCCGAGCAGCGCAAGAAGCTCGAGGAATTTGCCGAGCTCATGGGTGAGGACAATTCGCCTCTGCACAAGGGATTCTTCGAGAAAGCGAAGGAGTTTTTTAGCTAACGAATCCGCATTGATTGCGGGGCCGGCCCGGTTTGTTTGCTGGGCGAGGCTCGGAGATTCTATGTCGTCGCATCGCTTTTACATTCCGCCTCACGCGTGGAAATCCGGCCATCTGAAGCTGGATTCCGGCGAAGCTCATCATGCTGTTGAGGTTCTCCGCCTCAAGGCCGGCGATCGCGTGACCGTCTTCAATGGCGAAGGGGCAGAAGCGACAGCGGAGATCGTGAAAGCCGGGCGCGATCACGCGGAATTGCGTGAACTCCAGACCGCGAAGTCCGTGCCACTGCGCTGCGCCATCACCTTGGCGCAAGCAGTGCCGAAGGGCAAAAACATGGAGCTGATCATCGAGAAGGCGACCGAGCTTGGCGCTGCCGCTATCGCCCCGCTGCTCTCGGAACGCACGGTCGTTCACTGCGATCGCGATGACGCGCTGAAGAAAAAGCAGAAATGGCAGCGCGTGGCCGTGGAGGCTTGCAAACAGTGTGGCCAGAACTGGCTGCCGGTGGTTTACACTCCGCAAAGTCCAAAGGACTTCTTCAATGCGGGCCACAAGTTTGACTTGATGCTGATCGCGTCCCTTCAATCGGACGCCAAGGCACTGAAAGCAGTTTTAGCCGAAGCCGGTGGAGAGCTTCCAAAGAGCGTGCTCATCCTCGTCGGCCCGGAAGGGGATTTTACCCCGGCGGAACTTAGCCTGGCGAAAAGCCATGGCTGCCGGCCCATCACGCTTGGACCGATTATTCTGCGGACGGAGACTGCAGCAATCTACTGCCTGAGCGTGCTCTCGCACGAGTTGCTGTAACTGCTGCGACGTTGAGCCCGAGCGGCTTTTGCCTGATGCCGCTCTGGTTTTTATGCGGTTTGGAAAATCTGGCTAACCGGCGACGAAAACCCTGGCAGGAGAGGACTGCTCAGCATTTCGTTCTCCCTTAAAGTGGCGACTGGCTGATCGGGACACTCACCGAAGCGGAAGATCGCAATCGTTTTGGTCAATGGCGCCACCGCCCAATACTCAACGACGCCAGATTCGGCATATATTTCGCGCTTCCGGCCGAGATCCAGAGTGGCAGTTCCCGGGGACAAAACCTCGATGACGAGATCCGGTGCTCCTTTTGCGCCTTGGGCTGTGAGGATTTGAGATCTCCCAGTGCTGACGAAGTAGATATCCGGATGAAGGATCTGATTGTCGGCGAAGATGACATCGCTGGGAGCGACATACACGCGTCCTAAGGCCGCTGTCCGCACATGCTGAATGAGCAGGACTGCTATGTTCTGGACGATATCTTGATGATAGCGGTTCGGGGAAGGTGCCATGTACAGCTCTCCATCAATCAACTGGAAATACGGCGGGCCCTCCGGAAGCGCATAATAATCCGATGCTGTAAGGCTGTAAGCGGCAGACAGCATCGGATTCATAAGGCAACTATGCGTCAGCTATGGAGCCGAATCAATCTTCCGCCGGAGGGGCGGGTGGGGGCGTCGATTCGGTCTCGCTGGCCTGGCCCGTCTCCCCGTCAGCCTGATCTTCCTCATCCTGGCTGACGACCGGCGCGATGGCGCTGAGCTTCTCGCCCGTTTTGAGGTCGATGAGTTTGACGCCCATGGTGTTCCGGCTCGCTTCACGAATCTCGCGAACGCGGGTACGGATCATCTGGCCCTTGTTGGTGATCAGCATCAATTCATCGGTTTCGTGAACCGTGAGGCCGCCCACGACATAGCCAGTCTTGTCGCCAGTCTTCATCGTGATCACACCTTTGCCGCCACGTGATTGCGTGCGGTATTCCTCGAAGCTCGTGCGCTTGCCGATGCCATTTTCGCCGGCCACCAGCAGCGTGGAGTCCTTGGAGACCAAGGCCGTCGCAACGATGAAGTCGCCCGGCTCGGGACGGATGCCCCAGACACCGACGGTATCGCGGCCCTGATCTCGCAATTCGTCTTCATGAAAGCGGATGGACATGCCTTCGTGCGTGATCAGGATGATCTCGTCGTTGCCTTCGGTGAGCTTGCTGTCGATGAGCTTGTCGCCCTTTTCGATCTGGATCGCGATGATGCCGCCCTTCCGGATATTCTTGAACCGTGAGAGGTTCGATTTCTTCACGATGCCGCTCATGGTCGCGAAGATGATGTTCTTCTTCTCGTCCCATGTTTCCTCATCGGTCTTCTTGCCCTGGATGCGGATCATCGCGGCGATCTTCTCGCCGGGCTTGAGTTCGAGGAAATTCGCGATGGAGCGGCCCTTCGAGGCGCGGCTCATCTCCGGAATCTCGAAGACACGCTCGACGTAGCAGCGTCCTTCCAGCGTGAAGAACATCAGGTAGTCATGCGTCGTCGCGGTGAAGAGATGCTCGACGAAATCGCCATCGTCCTCCGTCTGGCCCTCGCGCGTTTGCATGCCGATGACGCCCTTGCCGCCGCGGCGCTGGGCACGGTACGCAGAAACGGCGGTCCGCTTGATGAAGCCATTGTGCGTAATCGTGATGATCGAGCCTTCGTTGGCGATGAGGTCTTCGATGTTGATCTCACCTTCTTCGGGGGCGATCTGCGTCCGGCGCGGGTTACCGTACTTCTTCTGGATGTCGCGTAGCTCGTCTTTGATGATGGTCAGCACGCGGCTTTCCTTGGCGAGAATGTCGAGGAGATCCTTGATGAAGTTGATCAATTCGTCGTACTCGTTCTTTACGCTGTCGCGTTCGAGACCGGTGAGTTGATACAGGCGCAGGTCGAGGATCGCATTGACCTGGCGTTCGCTGAAGCGGTACTGGCCTTCCACCAAGCGCGCTTCGTCGCGGATGAGGATGCCGATTTGTTCGACGGCGGTGCGAGCCCAGGAAAGGGCCATCAAGCGTTCCTTGGCGTGATCGCGGTCGCGCGAGTCGCGGATGATCTTGATGAAATCGTCGAGATTGGCCAGCGCGATCAGGAGCGCTTCAAGCCGCTCTGCCTTGTCTTCCGCTTCCCTGAGTAGGAAGCGGGTCCGGCGCAGCACCACGTCGCGGCGATGCTCGATGTAGCAGAAGATCGCGTCCTTGAGCGAAAGCAGCTTTGGCTTGCCATGGTCGATTGCGAGCATCGCAACGGCGAAGGAAGACTCCAGCGCAGTGTGCTTGTAGATGTTGTTCAGCAACACCTTCGGGTTGGCGTCGCGCTTGAGTTCGATGACGACCCGCGTGTCTTCGGCGCTTTCGTCACGGACGTCGGAAATGCCGGCGAGCACCTTCTCGTTCACGAGTTCCGCGATCCGCTTCACCAGTTCCGCGCGGTTCACGTTGTACGGAATTTCCGTGATGACGATCTGCTCGCGGCCGCCCTTCGTCTCTTCGACCCTGGCCTGGCCACGCACGCGCACGGCACCCTTGCCGGTGTGGAAATAGGACTTGATCCCGTGCGAGCCCTGGATCACGCAGCCCGTCGGAAAATCCGGTCCCTTCACGTGCTGCATCAAGCCCTCGATAGTAATGTCGGGATCGTCGATCTGCGCACAGATGCCCTCGATGACTTCCGAGAGATTGTGCGGTGGCATGTTGGTCGCCATACCGACGGCGATACCCGTCCCACCGTTGACGAGCAGGTTCGGAAAGGCCGCGGGGAAGACGGTCGGCTCGGTGAGACGCTCGTCGTAGTTCGGAACGAAATCGACCGTGTCCTTCTCGAGATCATCCAGCAGGTGTCCACCGAGCGTCGTGAAACGGGCTTCGGTGTAACGCATTGCGGCTGGTGGATCGCCTTCTACCGAACCGAAGTTCCCCTGCGGGTCGATGATCGTCTCGCGCATCGCCCAAGGCTGGGCCATGTGAACCAGCGTCGGATAAATGACTGCTTCACCGTGTGGGTGATAGTTACCCGATGTATCACCGCAGATCTTCGCGCACTTCATGTGCTTGCGCGGCGGATACAGGCTCAGCTCATGCATCGCGAAGAGGATGCGTCGCTGAGAAGGCTTGAGCCCATCGCGTGCATCGGGCAGCGCGCGACTGATGATGACGGACATCGAGTAGTCGAGGAACGACTTCGACATCTCCTCGGCTACATTGACCTTTTCGACTTTCTCGTTGGGATGAGGCATTTACGGGAATTGGGAATACTGTTGGGCTGGCCGCCGCTTGCTAGTGATCGATCGCTTGCGGCTTAGTGGCGATTGGACTTGGATTGGGTCAGGTCGAAAAAGCCTTGGTTAGGCTGCTACGGAGATCGATCTGATCATCGGAACCATTCGGCCCGGCAATGATATAGAGCGCTGGCATGCGGGCTGGATATCAAGGCCGGACGGTCGTTAAGACGAGGCGACGAGATCGAGATGGCGGTTGGGTTAGACGTCCAGGCGCGCATTGAGCGCATTGTCCTCGATGAATTGCCGGCGAGGTTCGACGACATCACCCATGAGAATCGTGAACATGCGATCGGCTTCGACAGCGTTGTCCTCGTTCAGGTCCACCTTCATGATCTTGCGCTTTTCCGGATTCATCGTGGTCTCGAAGAGCTGCTTCGGGTTCATTTCGCCCAGCCCCTTGAATCGCTGGATCTGCATGCCCTTTTTGCCGATCTCGAGGACCTTCGCCAGAATCTCCGGCACGGAGAAAAGTGAGTGTACCTGCGCCTTTTCGCCTTCGCCTTCGAGTAGCTCGAAGATCGGGTGATCGCTGTCAGCGAAGTGCTCGACCTTGAGTCCCTTGGTGGCGATTTCGGTGATGAGCTTCTGGACCGCGACGGATTCGTGAAGCTCGACGAGGCGGGCGCGGCGGCGGACGGAATCCTCTTTCTTGCTGCCACGCGTGGATGTCACTGGCACGGCCGGCGTTTCGCCTTCGGTGCCTGCGGGAGCTTCCGGAACCGGTTCGTCGAAGAGATTGAGATCCCGGTTTTCCTCATGGAATGCGCGGACTTCCGCTTCGCTTGGGAAGTAGGTGACCCATTCCTGGTTGCCCTCGCGCACGACGACCAGAAAGGCGGGATAGGTGCTCGTCTTTGGATCGCGCTCCCCAAGGTACGTCTCGAAGTCGCCGCCATGACGGCGGATCGCGTCGCTGAATTTGCCGAGACGCTCGAGCAGCTCGAGGATTTCCTTGAGCTGCGCGGACGTGAAGATCTGGCCGTCAGCGAGATTTTTGAGCTTCACTTCATCGGAGCCGAGGCTGATGAGGATTCGATTAAGCTGGGCGTCGTCGTCCACGTACTCTTCGCGCTTTTTACGCTTGATGAGATAGAGCGGGGGACAGGCGATGTAGATCTTGCCCTTGCGAACGAGCTCCGGCATCTGCCGATAGAAGAAGGTCAGGAGCAGCGTCCGGATGTGCGAGCCGTCGACGTCGGCATCGGTCATGATGATGATGCGGCCGTAACGCAGCTTCGCGAGATTGAAAGAGCCTTCCTGCTCGCCTCCGCCAATGCCGGTTCCGATGGCCGTGATCATTGTTTGGATTTCCGTGTTCTGGAGCACCTTGTCGAGGCGGGCCTTTTCCACGTTGATGAGTTTGCCTCGGATCGGAAGGATCGCCTGGTAACGGCGGTCGCGACCCTGTTTGGCGGAGCCACCGGCGGAGTCACCCTCGACGATGTAGAGTTCGGTAAGTGACGGATCGCGTTCGGAGCAGTCGGCCAGCTTGCCGGGAAGTCCGCCGCCAGTGAGCGCGCCTTTGCGGACGGTTTCACGAGCGCGACGGGCGGCTTCACGAGCGCGTGCGGCGGTGAGGCCTTTCTCGACGATCTTCTTCGCGACCGGCGGGGTCTGATCAAAGAAGGTCATCAAGCCCTCGTAAGTGATGGAACTTACGATGCCTTCCACTTCGGGAGTCACCAGTTTGACCTTGGTCTGCGACTCGAAGCCCGGCCACGGATGTTTGATCGAAACAACGGCAATCAGACCTTCGCGAACGTCGTCACCGGAGAGCGACGGATCCTTTTCCTTAACGAGGTTATTCTGCTTTGCGTACTGATTGATTGCCCGGGTCAATGCCGTGCGGAAACCAGTAAGATGCGTTCCGCCATCGGGGTTCGGGATAGCGTTGGTGAAGCAAAGGATCTGATCGTTGTAGCTATCGTTATATTGAAGGACGATATCGGCAAACATATCGTCTTCCACTTCCTGTTGATCCTTATTACGGAACTTTACCTGGCGCTTGCCGTTGAGGGTGACGGGCTTTGGATGAACAAGCTGCTTGTTCTCACCCAACTGCCGGACGAACTCTTCAATGCCGAGCTTATAGAGATATTGCTCTTTCTTTAAATGCTCGACCCGCTCATCAACGAGATTGATTTCCAAACCGGGATTCAGGAAGGCAAGTTCCCGCAAGCGCGCGGAAAGCTTCGCAAATTGAAACTCGGTCGTGATATTGAAGATCGTCGAATCCGGCAGGAACGTAATCAGCGTCCCGGTGTGATTCTTATTCGTAAGGTCCCCAATGACCGTAAGCTTCTGGGTCGTAACACCGCGTTCGAACGCCATGTGATAGACCTTGCCGTCACGGGAGACTTCCACCTTGAACCAGTCCGAGAGAGCATTAACGCACTTGGCCCCGACACCATGGAGACCGCCCGAGAATTTATAAGCGCCCTGACCGAATTTACCGCCCGCGTGCAAATTTGTAAGCACCAGCTCGAGAGCGGGAATTTTGAACTTCGGATGGATATCCACTGGAATACCGCGCCCGTTGTCCCGGATCGAACAGGAGCCATCGACATGAAGCGTCACGTCGATACGCGTGCAATGTCCAGCAAGGTGTTCGTCGATTGAATTATCAAGCACCTCGAAGACGCAATGATGCAATCCGCGCTCGTCTGTGGGCCCGATATACATGCCCGGGCGCTGCCGGACTCCGGCCAACCCCTCCAGCTTATCGATCTTGGAGGCATCGTATTTTTCGGCTTGGATCTCAGCAGAAGCGTCTTCCGTAGTGGACATAAATGAGTCGGGAAAAGAGCGGGACAAAGGGATTGGTCAAATGTAGGTGGCCGTATACCCCGCTACAACCTTTTATTTTCCCGCGACAGAGTGCTCTTATGCAACCACTTGCGTTCCGATGTCCGGTCGGGCCCTACCGGTTGTGGCATAGGGAAAATTCCAGCGGGTTGAGCAATCTTGTTTAACCGGAATTGAGCTATCGCCGCCGCTGACGCGCCAAGGTCGGTGGCGGTTTGCAACGGCTTGTCGCACTGGCCGCTTGCGTCCGCGCGGAATATTTCTAGCCTGCGCTTGGTGAAATCCGCCCTCATCTCCGTCCTGATTTTCTGCGTGTGGGCGTTGTTCGCTTTCGTCGCGCGGTGCTACAACATTCAAAGCGTCCTTGTGGATGCCCGGATCTACTATGCCGACGGGGATTGCTACTCCCGGATGACCCGTGCCCGGATGGTTGACGAGAACTTCGGGACGATCATCCGGCATCAGGATTTTGAAAACTATCCGAAGGGGACCGATACGCATGCAACGGCTCCGATGGATTACCTGATCGTGGCCACGAAGTGGCTCGTGACCGGCGGGCTACGGATCGTGGACCCGGACAAGACGAGTGTCCTGGAGTCGCAGGTCCTCGACGTGGCTGGAGCCTTGGTCTCACCACTTCTCGGAGCGCTGGCCTGCGGTTTCCTCGCGATCTATGCGCGGAGGCTTCCGATCGGATTTGGCGTGCGATGGACGATTCCGTTCTTCTGGGCCATCAGCCCAATGCTTGTGTGGGGGACGGTCCTGGGCAGGCCGGATCATCAGTCGCTCCAGATGGTGCTGCTTGCCGTGGCCCTCGCTGCGGAATGCAGGCTCGCATATCGATTGTCGCGCGGCTGGGCGCTGGCCAGCGGCATCAGTTGGGCGGTGGCGCTTTGGGTTTCGCTCTACGAGCCGGCGGTGCTCTTCGGCGTCGTCATGATCCTTTGGGCCTGTTTCAAACCCCGCGCCTTGGTTGCGCGTGAGCGTTGGCTCGGCTGGGTCGCGTTTGTCGTGATCCTGGGCGTCGCGCTTCTGATCGAGGGATGGCCGGTGGAATTGCCGGATCCGAAGATGAGCACCTATCTGGCGAATTGGGGTGGAACCATTGGCGAGCTTTACCATCTCGATCTTCGCGGGCCGACGCTCTACGCTTGGCTCGGCGCGGCTTCGGTGGTCTCGCCGATTCTGCTTTTGCTGGCCTGCCGGCGCGATCGACGGGCGTTGGCAGGGCTCATTTTGTTCCTCGTCACCCTGACGCTTACCTGCTGGCAGGCCCGCTGGGGTTACTTCATGGCGCTGGTTTTCGTGCTGACGCTCCCGTGGCAGTTTGCCGCGCTGCGCCGGTGGTGGATAATTTCGGTAGTGGCGGTAATCGCGCTGTGGCCGACGTTTTGGATGGAAGGTCTGGAAATTCGCGTGCTGTACCTCCTGGCGGCGATCTTTCTCATTACTCTTCCCGGGCGTCCAAGCGGGCCCTGGCGGGTCCGGCTTGCGATGCTGCGTTGGTGGGTGTTTGCCGCGCTGGCAACATTTTCGATGTGGTTCGCCATTCGACCCAGCACGGTGGTGATGTGGAGTTTCTTCGCGGGTTTTGCGCTCATTGCGCTGATCTTTCCGCTCGTGCGCAAGCGTCGCTGGCTGTTGATGGAGCGCGCTGCGATCATCGGATCAGTGATTTGTTTCTCAATCGTGCCAACTTTGCGCGAATGGCATTCCGATCTCTCGCCCGATCCGGACAAGCTCGCGTCGGCGAATCTCGAAAAGCGCCTTCTGCGTGAAACGGCTGGAGTTCTTCGCGGACCGGGCCGCTCGGCATTTCTTGCCCCTTGGTGGACTTCACCGCCTTTAGCCTATTGGTCCGAGCAACCCGGTGTCGCGGGAAGTTCGCATGAAGCGATTTCCGGGACTGTGGATTCAGCCCGATTCTATCTCGCGAAAACCCCGCAGGAAGCCGCAGCCGTGCTTAAAGATCGCGACGTTTCTCGCGTGGTTGCAGATGATCCCGGGCGGCTTATCCACACATCCGCGGCGATTCTTGGCGTCGAAGAGCCCACGGATTGCATGGCCAAATCCCTTATGGATCCGGCTTTTCGTCCGCCGCCTTACCTGATCCAGATCTTCGCGAACGATTACTTCAAGGTCTTCGCGGTTGACCAAGCCAAGCTTAATCCATGAACACACAACGCTTTGATTACGTCGTGATCGGTGGCGGTAGCGCCGGTTACAACGCTGCTGCGACAGCCGCACGCCTCGGCCTCAAGACTGTCGTTATCGAGGGTGGCGAAGAAGTCGGAGGGCTCTGCATCCTGCGCGGATGCATGCCGAGCAAGACGTTGCTTGAATCCGGGCATCGCGCGGAAGCAATCCGCGAAGCTGGGAAATTCGGGCTCAAGGCAGAGTATCTCGGCGCCGATGGAGGCGAAATCCGCGCGCGCAAGCGCCACCTGATCGGAGAATTCGCCGGATATCGCCAGCAGCAGTTGGAATCGGGCAAGTTTGCCTTTATCCGCGGGCACGCGAGCTTTCTGGATTCCCACTCGGTCGAAGTGCGGCTCCTGAATGGCGAGACTGAGCGCATCGAGGCTGCGGCATTTCTGATCGCCACAGGTTCGCGGCTCAATTGGGTGAATATCCCCGGGCTTCGTGAAGCGGGTGTGATGAGCAGCGACGATGTGCTGGAGTCCGATAAGACGCCGCGCTCCGTGGTCGTCCTGGGCGGTGGGCCGACGGCTCTGGAATTCGCGAGTTACTTTGCTGGAATTGGCGCCGAGGTAACAATCGTCCAGCGCAGTGCTCAACTTATCAAAGAGACCGATGCCGACATTGCGCAGTCGTTGACCCAAGCACTCGAGAAGCGGGGGATTCGCATCTTCGTTGAAACCAAGCTCCTCGACGTGGAGACGGATGGGAGCCTGAAGCGAGTGCGTTTCGAGCATGCGGGGAAGGAGATGGCGATCGACGCGGAGGAGATCGTCTACGCGCTTGGTCGTCGTCCAAATACGGAAGGGCTCGAACTTTCTCGCGCCGGCGTCGAAACGAATCGAGCCGGAGCTATTGTCGCCAATGCCTTTCAGCAGACTGCAGTGCCGCACATCTTCACTGCTGGCGACGTGACGGGACCGTACGAAATCGTCCACATTGCCATCCAGCAGGCGGATCTCGCCACTCGCAACGCAGCCCGGCTGATCTCTGGCAGCACTGAACCATTGGAGGGCATCGACTATTCGCTCAAGCTCTTTGCCATCTTCACGCACCCCCAGCTTGCCGCCGCCGGGTTATCCGCGCGTGAAGCGAAGGAACAGGGGATCGACGTCGTCGAAGCCAGTTACCGCTTCGATGACCATGGAAAATCGATGGTTCGCGGTGAAACCGATGGATTTGTGAAACTCATCGCCCGGCGCGATACGCGGAAAATCATCGGCGCCGCGGCGGTTGGTCCCGAAGTCTCGGAAATCATCCACGAAATCGTCGTCGCGATGGCCTTTGGCGCAACTGCGGGCCAGCTCGCCAGGATCCCGCACTATCATCCGACCTTGAGCGAGATCTGGACTTATCCCGCAGAGGAATTGGCGGAAGCCTAATCCGCTCCCCTATCTGGAAATTATACCGTGCAG
>FTCV01001779.1_pt1 | contig 11942 bp, 8 predicted proteins | sample 1639691 | NCBI WGS metagenome assembly FTCV01 (sample SAMEA3914864, study PRJEB12502) | metagenome | biome: forest; material: soil | place: USA | collected 2012-03-12 | depth 0.3 m
CCGAAATTTAATTGCGCGCGAGCCTCGCTACCCGCCGCTAACAGACGAGCTGCGAACGCGTCTCAACGACTATTACTCCCCATCTATTGACGTACTAGAGCAGATTACTGGCCAGTCGCTCAGTCGATGGTACTCCCGTCCGGCGACAATCGAAGAAAGGGGCAAATGATAGTGATAATATGAAGACGGAATTACTCATGTTTAAGGTGCGATGACATGAAGACATTCATCATAACCGGTATACAGATGCGAAACAAAGGTTCACAAGCGATGTTCCTCTCGCTAAGCTATTCGTTAAAATCGATTTACGGTGAATGCGAGATCATAGGATTCGCGAACAAATACGACTCTCCCGAGCAGTATACTTTTACACTTTATCCGTATGACGAGTTTACTCGTCCTGTCCTGAAGCACGGCTTATACAAATTTCCATTTCTGGTATGCGCACTGACCCGCGTCGTTGGCCATCTGAGAAAAAAAGATAAGTGGCAGAACAAGATCACGGAAATGAAGAAGGCGCTACAAAGAGCGGATGCCATCTTCGACGCGAGTGGATACACGTTGGGTTCCGGGTGGCCTAAATCAAGCGGAAAAATGTTATTAGATACAATAAGAATCGCTCGCAGATTCAACAAAAAGATAATTCTCATGCCACAAAGCTTCGGCCCATTCGAATGGGGGGAGAAAAATGACTCTGCTTTCCTGGATGAAGCGAAGAAAGAGCTAACCTATCCCCTCATAATATATGCGCGCGAGACTGAAGGGTATAGGTGCCTAACCTCTCTTGGACTGAATAACGTTGAATTATCGGCAGACATGGTGATTAGGGAGAAAATTTTCCCCACTCCCAGTCAAATCCGTATCGATTACAGAGCCGGTAGTAAAGCCTTCCCGAAACAGAACTCGGTTGGCTTCATTATAAACAAAAACGTATTCAGGATCGGCGACCCTTCGGTAGTTATCGACCTGTACGCGAAAATTCTCCAAAAATTAATCGACAGTGGTGAGAATGTTTACATTCTAACTACCTCCACCGCTGACACAGATCTGGTCCAGCAAGTCCTTGCCAAGGTGGAAAATGGCCCCAAGGCGCATGTGATCTCCGGAGAATTTTCAAGTCCCGAGCTGATAGAAATTATCGCTCGATTTAAATACGTCGTAGCCTCGCGCTATCACTCGGTAGTGTTTGCCTACAGAAACGGCGTCCCCGCAGTCATACTCGGGTGGGCCAGCAAATATACCGACCTAGCGGCTCTCTTCAATCAGCAAGATTACGTTTTCGATATAAGAAGTCCAAACGTCGCAAAAATAATAGGCGGATTGGAGAAAATACGTGTGAATTATGAGGAAGAATCTGAGCGAATAAAGGAAAATCTGAAAAGTGTCCAAGCCACGTCCGTAGTGCTACAGGCTACGAGGGCACTTGAAGAGCAAGATTTATCGGCAACGATCCCGGCGCATCGCCCATTCGCATCTTCGCGCGGGAATGGGCAAGCTAGCGCAATGACTGTGTAAAGCGATGTAACGGATTCACAGCCAAACGACGGGTTGCGGCGAACTGTCGCAACTCTACCCAAACGCCTATTCCGACCCCGCTTCGCACATCTTGCGATAATTGCTGGCAGACTGCGTGCTTCGCATGAAAACGCAGGTAGTAAGACAGCAGAATCCCCGCGACCACCCGCTCAGTTGCCCTTACGGGTTGCCTCCTGTCACCGCTTTTCCAGGGCGTGGAGACTGACTGGGGGTGAGGGAACGTAAGAATACGACGGCATCGATGGCCCTATGGGGAGTCAAGAGCGAATTGGTCGTCAAATTCGTCATGATCGATTGGTTGCGCTTCAGCCATTGGGACGTCACGCCATTGTTAGGCTTGCGAATATCCAGCACGAAGGCCAGTTTTCCGGTGCGGGCGGCCACGTCCGCGAGCGCACGATCGACCGAGCCGAGGGGCGTTGCCGTGCCGCCGAGGCGCGGGTCGATATTGACGGCGGCCGAAGCGATGATGCGCAGACGGTTGCCCAGCGCCGCGCGCAAGTGTTGCCCCATCGATGCAGGCGGATGGCGGAAAACCGTCCATTCTCCGCCGCGCGCTGACTCGTTTACGATGTGGCCATCGTGCGCGAAGAGCAGGATGCGTCCGGTCGGCCCCTCTCGCCCCATCACCCAGCGCAAGTTTTCGGCCATGGCGGCATCGCGCGCCGCGCTCGCCTGCCAGTCGTCCGGTTGCAGGTCTTCCCCGGAATCGCTGGCGCGCGAGACTCGGAATGCCGCCTCGATCTGGCGGGCGAGCACGGCGCAGCGTTCCTCCCAGGCGAAGTCGGCGGGATTTGCGCCTAAAGCCAACGTCTTGCGATTGCTTGCGTAAAAGCGGATCACATCGTTGATAGCCATCCGCAACGCGCGCTTCTCTCCCGGTTTCATGGCGCGATAGGAGGAAAGTGTGAAGCGGTCCTTGAAGGCACCTAACGTGACACGAACGGCACGCGAACGCTCCGGAGCAGCGCGCTCGAGGAAGTCGAGGCTCTGCTCCAGCGTGATCCGAGCGCGGGGCCATTCGCCGCTGGCATCACCCCCGCTCATATCGATGCCGTAAAAGCGGATCTTCGTCGCATGCAGCGGATCGGCATTGAAGCGGTGCATCCATTCTAGCAGTTCGACATTCTCTCCGAAGCGCCAGAAACCCCATGTCAAACTGCTGCGTGCCAATGCCCGCGCATCGCCCGGCCCACCCGCTACGTAGGCTTGCAACGCGCGAGATTCCGCCAAGCCGGATTCGATGGCGATGGCGGTGAAGCCCTGCCGTTCGACGAGGTGGCGAAACAGGCAGTTGCGCATGGCGAGCGGTTCGTGCGCGCCGTGCGTCGGTTCACCGAACGCCACGACTTGCGCCGTGCCCACGATGGGGTCGAAAGCCCCGAAATCGGCAGCATTCGCTTCGCCCGAACATTCCGGCAGCGCCGCCGCGTGGCTTTGTGCCCAAGCGACGAAAGCATCCGGTTCCGCTGCGTATGCGGGCGCAGAACAAGCCAACGCTCCAGCCATTACAAGCCGGCGCATCACGGCAGGTCGATCCGGTAAAGTGGAACCCCGCTCATCATCAGCCGCTGTGTCTTGCCGTCGATCACAGTATCGAACACCAGCCGCTCCGGCGCCCATTCGGGATCGACTAGGCGGAATCGGCCCGGACCGTCAGCCAGCAACGCTTCGGGCGCCGCGTTGGAATCGGTGTAGGCCATCATCAACTCGCCGCCGCGTACGAGCACGCGCAGGCCGGGGCCCTCTGCGCCGTGCGCCATGTAACGGCCAGTGTAGGGTTGCCATTCGCCAGGCGTTGCCGCAGCGGGGTCGTTCTTCACGTAACTAGAGGCGCCTACGGAAACATCTATTACCGCGCCGGCAGCATTGCGGAAGAACTGGAAACAGCGCGGGCCCTGCGCCGTGACATAGGCCCCCCAGGTGTTCCGGCCCAAGCGCACCAGCGGCAGCATTCCACCGGGTTCGGGCAAGGTCAGGCCCCCGCCCTCTCCCGTCTCGAACGTCAGCGCCTTGCCCTCGGCATCGGCAAACCGACCCGCAAAACTGGCCGCATCGGCAAAGGCCAGTGGGGCGGGTGAAATCGCGCGCGGATGGCCACCGGCCGCTTCGGTGAGCCGCGCGACGATGCGGTCGCGCAAAGTATTGTCCAGCGGGCCGTTGGCGAGCAGGATCACTGCAAAACCGTGGGCAATATCGGCATTCAGATAGGCCTTGTAGCCTGCGATTGTCCCGCTGTGCGCCAGCACGCCCCCGCCGTCGAACACATCGAAGCCGTAACCGTAATCGTCCACCGCCGGCTGCGCGATCCGATCGAAGGCGCGCTCCGAGATCAGCCGGCCGGTTGGAAGCGCACCGCGGGCCAGCAGCATCCGTGCGTAGCGGGCCATGTGGCCAGCGGTCGAAACCAACCCGCCGTCCGCCGCGAGATAGGGAAACCATGTGGCATCCTGCAATGTGCCGTCCGGCGCGCGCTGATAGCTCTTCGCCATCGTACCGCGCTGGCCTGCGTCGATCTGCGGCGCGCTGGCCGTCATGCCCAGCCGGTCCAGCATCCTGCGCCGCACGATCAGCGGATAGGGCACGCCATCAATCCGCTCTGCCGCGTAGCCCAGCAGCTGATAGCCGGAGTTCGAATACCAGAAATGCGCGCCCGGCGCGTAGGCCGGCTCCACATCGTTCAGCGCGGCGATCACCGCGCGCATGGAGGCCACATTGGCAAGGTAGTTCGGCAGACCGGAGCTATGCGTCAGCAGACTCTGCCCGGTGATCGGCGCATAGGCGGACTTCGGATGGAATTCGGGCAAGTAGCGGGCGATCGGCGCGGCGGGATCGAAGCGCCCCTCGTCCGCCATCTGCATCAGCACCATTGCCGCAAACGACTTGGAAATGGAGCCGATCGCGAACCGCGTCTGCTCTGTTACCGGAATCCGCCGGTCGATATCGGCATAGCCATGCAGGACCACCATCCGCGTCCGTTCGCGGTCGGTCACGGTGACCGAAAGCCCCCATTCCTCCGGCGCGCTTTCCACCATGGCCCGCACGTCTGCCAGCGCTGCTTCAAAACACGCGCCATCGGACTTCGCCTCCGCTGTCACGGCGGCGCAGGTGCCCAGCACCAGCAGCAGCAGCGATGCGCAGCGCCTCAGCAAATGCATGCTTCCACCAGCCTTTCGAACAGCGGGCCGGGGCGCATTGGATCGGCGACCGGCAGCCCCCATTCCTCGCACCGCCGCGTCATCAGCGCGATCGCCTCCGCATCGGTGAGCCCGCTGGTATTGAGCGAAACGCCCGCGCAGCGCACATCCGGATTGGTCAGCCGCGCCAGCCGTACCGTCAGTTCCACTGCCTCCGCAATGGAGGGCAGCGGATAATCCTCCAGCCCCATGATCCGTTCGCGCCCATGCTCGTGGCACAGCACCAGGAGATCGGGCTGCGAGCCATGCAAAAGGCCCAGCGAAACCCCTGCGTAAGAGGGATCGAATACCGATCCCTGCCCCTCGATCACATCCCAGTGCCCCGCGGCGGCATCGGGGCTGAGCAGTTCCGCCGCGCCGGCCACGAAGTCGCTGACCACGGAATCGATGGGAATGCCTGCACCTGCGATCATGATGCCGGTCTGCCCGGTCGCGCGGAAATCGGCAGAATGGCCCCGCGCGCGAATGGCGCGGGTCAGGGCCAGCGCGGTGTATTTCTTGCCGAGTGCGCAATCGGTGCCCACCGTCAGCAGCCGTTTGCCGGTCCGGCGCCGCCCGGTCGCCACCGGCAGGCCCGGTGGCGGCGTGCGCACGTCGATCAGTCGGCGGCCCAGTCGCGCGGCCGTTTCGCGCAGGCGCGGATCGGCGGAGAGCCGATCATGGGCAGCTGGAACCGGACATAGCTTCACCGAACTGTCGGCGCTTTCGGATGCCTCGACCGCGATGCCCACTTTTGCGCTCCCGCTGCGCTTGCAGGCCAAGCTGCCGACGCAGCATCGCCGGCAGACCTCCCCCAACCTTGTCGCGCGACTCCAGCATTGCGCAGCGAACATCTAGTGATCTCCGCCCATCTCGATCACGTCGGGATCGGCCCCGCCATCAAGGGGGACACGATCTACAACGGCGCGCTCGACGATGGCTCGGGCGTCGCGACCGTGCTGGAAGTTGCCGCGATCCTGGCGGGCGGGCCGAAACCGAAGCGGTCTGTGCTGTTCCTGATCGTCACCGGGGAGGAGCCGGAGCTGCTCGGCTCGACCTGGTTCGTGGAGAAGCCGACCGTCGACCGCCGGTCGCTGGTGGCGGACATCAATTTCGATACGCTGCTGCCGCTGTGGCCGCTGGAAAGCGTGCTGGCGCTGGGGGATGGCGAAAGCAGTCTGGGCGCCATGGCACGCGCCGTCGCGGCACAACGGAGTCTTGCGCTGGTTTCCGATCCCCTGCCCAATCGCAACAGCTTTGCCCGCACCGACCAGTTCAGCTTCGTGCGCGCGGGCATTCCGGCGCTGGCGCTGAAGTTCGGCTTCGCGCCGGGCACCAACGCATTCCAGTTGGAGCACGACTGGCGCGCCAACCGCTATCATGCCCCGGCGGACGACCTTAATCAGCCCAATATCAAGCCTGCAGAGGCCGTCCGCTTCGACGACTATGCCGCTGCGCTGGCATTGGACATCGCGAACGAACCGGCACGGCCAAATTGGCTTCCCAGCAGCATTTTTGGCAAGCCGTATGAGGGTATTGGACGTTAGTCACGGCCCGCCAGCCGTTGCATGAAATCGATGATGCCCGGCAAGTCGAGCACCTGAGCGGTCGGGCAGGCGACAAGTGCAGCAGCCGGCATGGTTGCGCTGGCCGCGCTGGCCGGATCTTCGACTATTGCCAGCCCGCCGACCTGGGCGATCGCCTTCAAACCGGCTGCACCGTCGTGGTTTGCCCCCGTCAACACGATCCCTGCCAGCGCGGGCCCGAAGGCATCGGCGGCACTCTCAAACAAGACGTCGATCGCCGGCCGCGAGTAATTGACCGGGTCATCCACGGACAGAGCTAGCGATCTGCCGTGCTCGACGAGAAGGTGATAATCGGCGGGGGCGAAATAGACGAGGCCGGGAAGCACGACTTCCTTGTCTTCCGCTTCCTTGACCGGAAGTCGGCACCGGGCCGCGAACAGGTCTGGCAATGCGCTGGCGCGATCGGGCGGGACGTGTACAACGATGAGGATGGGTAGCGGATATGCATCCGGCAGCGCCGGCAGGATTTCCAGCAGGGCCTGCACGGCTCCTGCCGACGCGCCGATGACAACGGCCTCGATCGGGTTCGGCGTCATCCGTCCAACCTCTGGTAGATTTTCTCTTCGCTCACAAAGTCCCCGAAAGAACCGGCATATTGCGAGAAACGCAGGCTTTCCCTCGAGCCAAGCCCCAGAAAGCCCCGGCGTGCGAGCGAATCCCGGAAAAGGCCAATAGCGCGATCCTGCAATGGCCGGTCGAAGTAGATCAGCACATTGCGACAGGAGATGAGATGCATCTCCGCAAAGACGGCGTCGGTTACCAGGCTGTGGTCGGAAAAGACCACTTGGCTGCGCAAGCTCCTGTCAAAGACCGCCCTGCCGTAATCGGCCATGTAATAGTCGGAAAGCGATGTGCGCCCACCGGAATTCTGGTGGTTTTCGGTATACTTCTTGATCTGGTCCAGCGGGTAGAAACCGGCCTCCGCCGCGCGAAGCGCTTCCGGATTGATGTCAGTTGCGTAAAAGATGGTGCGATCGGCCAAGCCCTCCTCACGAAAGAGGATGGAGAGCGAATAAAGCTCTTCCCCATTGCTGCACCCCGCAACCCAGACCTTCAGGGAAGGATAGGTGGCGAGATGGGGAATGACCTGTTCGCGCAGCGCGCGATAATAGCCCGGATCGCGAAACATCTCGCTCACCTGCACGGTCAGGTAATTAAGCAGGCGCGGCAGCGTCCTTCCGTCATGCAGAAGGCTCTCCTGCATGGCTGAGAAGTTCGCAAAACCCAGCCGCGCCCGCGCCTCTGTTAGGCGACGTTTTACGGACGCACGGGCGTAGTGGCGGAAGTCGTAGTGGTAATGCTGATAGAGCGCCTCCAGAAGAAGCTCGATCTCCAGATCCTCAACCCCGTCGCGCACATGGCCTCCTCATCGCGGCATCCATACGCGGACTAGCGACAGCAGCTTATCCACATCGATGGGCTTTGCCAGATAGTCATTGGCGCCCGCCTCAAGGCAGCGTTGCTGGTCGTCGGGCATGGCCTGTGCGGTCAACATGACGATCGGCAGCTTGCTCCAGCGGGCATCCGCGCGAATTTCCCGCGTCGCGGTAAGCCCGTCCTTTACCGGCATCATCACGTCCATCAACACCAGATCGATCGCATGCGAAGCGTCTTCCCCGGCGCCTGCCAGCTTATCGATCGCCTCCTGCCCGTTGCGGGCGATCTCGACGATGGCGCCTCGCGGTTCGAGCACGCTCGACAATGAGTAGATATTGCGCACATCGTCCTCGACAATGAGGATGCGCCGTCCCTCAAGCGCGGCATCGCGATGCCGGGCCTGTTCGATCATGCGGCGGCGCTCGGGCGGTAATTCGGACACGACCTGGTGCAGGAAGAGCGAGACCTCGTCGAGCAGACGCTCGGGCGACTTGGCACCCTTGATGATGATCGAACTGGAATAGCGACGAAGCCGCTGCTCATCATCGGCGGAAAGGTCATGGCCCGTATAGACGATCACTGGCGGGAAACCGTGATCACCCTCTTCGCTCAACGTTTCGAGCAAGGCGAAACCGGAAGTGTCCGGCAGCGAAAGGTCCAGCACCATGCAGTCGAAAGTCTGGAGGCGAAGCTGTTCCAGGCATTCCGCAGCCGACCCGACACCCACCGTCTCGACGTCGTCGGAAACCAGCAATCGCGAGACCGCGTCGCGCTGGATATCGTCGTCTTCGACGATGAGCACGCGGCGCATGCGCGAGGCAAGCTTGGCCTGAAGTCCGGCCAATACCTCTGCAAGCGCATCCCGCTTGACGGGCTTGATGTGATAGCCGACGGCGCCGAGCGACAGCGCGGTTTGGCTTTGGTCTGCGGCCGAAATCACGTGGATGGGGATGTGCCGCGTCTGATCGTCATGCTTGAGGCGGTCGAGCACGGTAAGGCCCGACTGGTCCGGCAGTCCGAGATCCAACACGATGGCGCTTGGGCGGAATTCGTGCGCAAGCTTCATCGCCTCTTCCGCCGTGCCTGCGACAATGCACCGGAAATCAAGTTCGCGCGAAAGATCGTACACGATCCTGGCAAACACCGCATCGTCCTCAATCACGAGCAGGACGCGATGGCCCTCGGTCAGCGCGCCGCGATCGTCCTCCAGACTCCATGCAGAGGCCATCGGCGCAGCGGCCGACCTGGCAGCCGGGATCGCCGGAAGCTCAATCGGACGCGGCGCACTCGTAGCCTGCAGGGGAATAGCGCCGGCATCGTACGCTTCGGGCAAACGCAGGCTGAAAGTGCTGCCCTTACCTTCGCGGCTTTCCAGCGAAATTCTCCCGCCCAGAAGGCGCGCCAGTTCGCGGGAGATTGAAAGGCCCAACCCGGTGCCGCCGAACTTACGGCTGATGGTGCTGTCGGCCTGGTGGAAAGCCTCGAAGATGGAGGCCTGCTGCTGTGCGGATATACCGATCCCGGTATCCCGCACGGCGAAGGCGATGCCCTCCCCGCCACCGCCGTCGATTGCAAGCGTCACGCCGCCGCGCTCGGTGAACTTGAAGGCGTTCGACAGCAGATTCTTTAGGATCTGCTCAAGCCGCACCCGATCCGTCTCGATCGTTCGCGGGCAATCTTCGGCAAACACGATGTCAAACGTCAGCGAACGCGCATTCGCAACCGGTTCAAACACCTGCCGCAAGTCCGCGATCAGTCGCTGCAGCGCAACCGTTTCAGGACGGATATCGACGTGACCCGCTTCGATCTTCGACAAGTCGAGAATGTCGTTAATCAATGTCAGCAGATCATTACCCGAAGACTCTATCGTCTGAGCGAATTTGATCTGTTCGCCGGACAGATTTCCTTGCGGATTATCTCCCAGCAACTTTGCCAAGATGAGCAACGAGTTCAGCGGAGTGCGCAATTCATGGCTCATGTTTGCAAGGAAGTCGGACTTGTACTGGCTTGCCTGCTCCAGTTCGCGCGCCTTGGTTTCCAGACCGACCGCGGAACGTTCGAGTTCGTCGCGCTGGACTTCCAGCTGGCTGTTGTTCTCCTCCAGCGCAACCTGCTGCTGCTCCAGGCGAATCTGGGATTCCTTGAGCGCGCGGCCCTGCTCCTCAAGTTCCTCGTTCGAGACGCGGAGCTCCTCGCTCTGCGCCTGAAGCTCGCCGGCCTGCCGCCGTGTTTCCTCAAGCGCATCTTCAAGGCGTCCACGGAACCGCGCCGAGCGAAGTGCAATCCCGATTGCCGGCGCGGCCTCCTCCAACAATTCTAGCAATTGGGGATCGACGGTCCTGAAAAACCCAAGTTCCATGACCGCGTTGACGACACCGTCAGCCAAAGCCGGAACGATCACCAGATGACGTGGGCGATCGCGACCGAAAGCCGAACCTATGGTGAGATAGCCGGACGGCACATCTGCCAGCACCATAGGCCGGGCATCCTCGGCCACCTGGCCCAGCAGTCCCTCCTTGAGATTGAAGGCCACTGGCATATCCGCATCCTGCGGAACGCCGCGGGTTGCGACGCGGATGAACCGGCCATTCTCTCCCTTGAATAGCGCACCGCCCTCAAGACCGGTAAACGCAGCCAGATGAGCCAGGATGTCTTCGCCAAGCTGCTCGACCGACTTGTCTCCGCGCATCGCTTCACTTAGTCCGACATGGCCGGCTTGCAGCCATTGTCTGCGTTCCTGACTGCGCGCGTTGCGCCGCAACAGGATGAAGATCGCAATCGTCAGCACCCCGCCCAGCAAGCCTGAGACGATACAGCTGGTGATCGCCGCCTGAGACGCTTTGGTCATCTCCTCCAGGCGTTGCTCCCTCAGCCGCAGTTCCTCCCGCGCCATCGTCTCGACTTGCGTACGTATCGCATCCATCGCCTGTTTTCCGCGATCACCGGTGACGACAGCCATCGCTGCTGCAAGCCCGGTTGAACGGCGAAGATCGATCGTTTCGCGCAGTTCCCCCAACTTGGTATCTATGTGCCGGCGCAGGGGCGCAATGTTCGCCTGCTGCACGGGATTGTCGCTTGTCAGGCGAGCAAGAATGGACAAGCGGTTGGGCAGCGCCGCAACAGCCACGTTGTAGGGCTCAAGATACTTGTCGGCGCCGGTCAGCAAATATCCTCGCTGACCTGTCTCTGCATCCTGGATGGTAGATAGGACCTCGTCGAGCGCGATGAGCACCTCGTGGGTGTGCCGTATCGCTTCATCGGCATCCTGGATATCATGGATGTTCGAATAAGCCGCCCAAGTGCTGACGAGAAAAAACCCCAGCCCCAACACCAATCCAGCAATGGACCAGCTTTTCGACCGGCTGGCCATACCAAACCGCGCTGTCGCTTCCCCCGTCATTCGTCTCAATCCATCCCCATATCAGAACGCCCCAACTCGTTCATCTCCAAAGAGTTCCCGCAAATTCGAAAGGGCGTTCGATTTTCCGCCCGTTTCAGGTCCTGAACCCTGAAAATATCGTACGTTTACCACGATAGACCGGTGACCGCATCCACAGCCCTCCCGTTTCCAGGGCGTTTGGCAATGTACGGCGCAACGCCCGTCATCTTTGCAGTTTGGCCGATTGAACACCTACCATGCTACAAAGTTTGCACTGGCGGGCCGCATCCCGGCAGCGGCCGAATGAGCCTTCGGATATGACCGATCTGTCCGATGTACATACCGCCATCACTCCCCTGCGCGGCCGGAAGGTGATCATCACCGGCGGCACCACCGGGATCGGCCGGGCCATTGCCGTTCTGCTCGCCAGTGAACGAGTGGACGTGTTCGCTAGTGGGCGATCTTCCGATCATCTGGCTGATGCGCTGAGGCGCACCCGCGATGTTGGCAGGGGCGACGGTGTCAGCCTCGACCTGGCGGATCCCGACCAACTCGAAACTTTCTTCGCGCGGGCCCGCGCATACCTTGGCGATCCGGACATCGTTATCGTCAACGCAGCTATCCCGGGCAGCTCGCTCTCCAGCATAACAATGGAAGAGATACGCTATGCGGTCGCCGTCGATTTCGCTGCCTATATTCTCAGCGCCAGCGCCGCCCAGCACGCGCTTGTCGACAAAGGTGACATCGTGCTGATCGGTTCGATGTCCGCCCAACTGCTCGCCCCCGGCTCGACCGTCTATGCGGGGATGAAGGCCGGGATTGCCGGCTTTGCCGACGCGCTTCGCCGCGACTTGGGGCCGCAGGGCATCAAAGTGGGCGTGATAGAGC
>FTCV01000509.1_pt1 | contig 11901 bp, 12 predicted proteins | sample 1639691 | NCBI WGS metagenome assembly FTCV01 (sample SAMEA3914864, study PRJEB12502) | metagenome | biome: forest; material: soil | place: USA | collected 2012-03-12 | depth 0.3 m
ACGAGAAACCGAAGGGGTTGCCGATGGCGATGACCCAATCGCCGACCTTGGCCTTCTCGCTATCGCCAAATTTCACAGCGGTCAGCGGCTTGTCGGGTTTCACGCGAAGCACCGCAAGATCAACTTTCGTGTCTTTGCCGATCAGTTCGGCTTTCAGCTTGGTGCCGTCATTGAAGTTGACGGTGATCTCGTTCGCCCCTTCGATGACGTGATTGTTGGTCACGACAATACCGGAAGGGTCAATGACGAAACCGGAGCCGAGCGAGTTCGACTTACGCTGGCGCGGCCCCTGCCCGTTATTTCCCTCGCCTTCGCCGCGACGGTTGAAGAAATCATTGAAGAATTCGTCGAGCCCCGGCGGCACGTTCGGCATCGGCACGGTGCGCGAGGCCTCAACCGTCTGCGAAGCCGAAATATTTACGACCGCATCCGCGACCTGCTCGACAAGCGGCGCGAAGCTTTCAGGAGCGGATCTGGCAAAAACGGGAGAGATCGGCATCACAACAAGCGCCAATGCCAGCGAAACCGCCCGGATCGCGCGGGCTGGCTTGAGCGTGTTTGCCCGGCTTTGCGACAGAAGAATATCATTCATCTCGATTGACCCTCAGCGGCCGAAAGATTTCACATGATCGTTCGTTCAAACAACGATCAACGAGGCAATTCAGGCGGAAACACGACAATATGTCGATGTCCGGCTTTCCAACTTCACAGTTTCGTCAGAGCGCGAAGCCGCGCAACAGGAAAACGATAACGACGCCCACCACAGCCGAGATGAGTCCGATCTTACGCAGGAACCCATCCTCACTCGCAACGACCTCGGCCATATACTTGCGCATATGGCCGGGGAAAGCCGCAAACAACAGCCCTTCGATTGCAAAAACCAGACCGACGGCTGTTAGAAAGTCACGCATGCTCGGGCCTATGGCTTGGCTTGGGTCTCAGTCTTGCCCGAGGGGTCGTTGAGAAAGCGGAAGAAGTTGGACTTGGGCGAGATCACCAGCCTTGTATCCTCCTTCTTCAACCCCTGCTCATAAGCCTGCATCGAACGGTAGAAAGCGAAGAATTCGGCATCCTTGCCATAAGCTTCAGCGAAGATGCTGTTACGCTGGGCATCGCCTTCACCCCGCGTCTCGTCAGCCTTCTGCTGCGCATCAGCACGGATGACGGTGGCGCGCCGATCAGCATCGGCTTGCACTTCTTGTGCGCGCTGTTTGCCGCGTGAGCGGATATCCGTCGCCTGCTGCTCGAATTGCGCACGCATGCTCTTGAACACGCTTTCCGACGTCTGCTGCGGCAGATCCGCCCGGCGAAGGCGCACATCAAGCATGGTGATGCCGAAGCCTTTCGCCTCCGAATCCGTCTGCTTCTTGATCTCCGCCATCAGCGCCTCGCGCTTTTCGCGCACGACATCCGACAGGCGCACACCGCCAAGCACGCGGCGGACGGCCGAGACGATCACTGTCTGCAGGCGGCTCTCAGCGCCCTGAACGGTGCCGACCGTCTGATAGAACAGCAGCGGATTGATAATGCGGTAGCGCGCGAAAGCATCGACCACGAGGCGCTTGCGCTCCTCGCCGACAACTCCGAGCTGGGCGGGCTCATCCGCCGTGATCACCTCTTCGCCTTGCGGTCGGTTTTTGCCGGGAACATCGACATCGAGGATCAGCTTGTCGACCAGTACGACCGTATCGACCATCGGCACTTTCATCTTGAGGCCAGGCTCGGTGATGACATTGACCGGCTGACCAAACCGCAGCACGAGTGCCTGCTGGGTCTGGCTGACAACGAAGAACGTATTCCAGGAAACAAAGATCGCGACGATCGCCGCAATCAGCGCTCCTGTGCCAAGAAAACCAGATTTCATATCATGTCCTCCGGTTTCTCAATTCTGCGTCCGCGCCGGCGGGCGGCGCTGCACGTCGTTCAGCGGCAGGTAAGGCACTGCCCCGCTGCCATTCTGATCGAGAATGATCTTGTCCATGCCACCGAAGACACGCTCCATCGTCTCCAGATAGAGGCGTTCGCGGGTCACATCGGGTGCTTTCTGATATTGTTCCAGCACCTTGGAGAAGCGCGAGGTCTGACCCTTGGCCTCCGCGACAGTCGCCTGGCGATAGCCTTCGGCGGCTCGGATCAGGCGGGCTGCGTCGGCATTCGCTTCGGGAATGATGCGCGATTCATAGGTGCGCGACTGCGTGATGACTTGGTCGGCCTCCTGTCCCGCGGCATTGATATCGCGGAAGGAATCGATCACCGGCTGCGGCACGTCGAGGGTCCGCACGTTGATATTGCTGATCGTCACGCCCGATTGGAACTCGTCCAGCACCCGCTGCATCGAAGTCTTCACCTCGGCTTCGACCTGCGACCGGCTTGCTGGGCCTGAGACCATCTTGGCGAGCTCGCTTCTGCCGACGACCTCGCGCATCGCGCTTTCGGCAACCGCTTGGATAGTGCCGCGCGGGTCCTTCAGGTTGAAGACGAAATCTTCCGGCTTGTCGGCCCGCACCTGCCAGAAGACGACAAAGTCGATATCGACGATGCGTTCGTCGCCCGTGAGCATCAGCGAGTCGTCGCGGGAAACGATGCCGCCGCGACGGGCATCCTGATTCAGTGCGCCGATCTGCATCGTATTGACGTCGGTCACCGGCACCTTCTGCACCGAACCGATCGGCGTCGGCCAGTTGTAGCGCAGGCCGGGCAGCGTCTTGCTGTCGTATCGGCCGAAGACCATGTTGATCCCGACCTCATTGGGCCGAACGGTGTAGAAGCCGGTCAGCGCCCAGATCAGCGCGATAACGAGCGCGATGAACAGCACGCCCCTTGCGCCGAAGCCACCAGCTCCGCCGCCACCCGGCATGATCCGCCGAAGTTGATCCTGTCCGCGCCGCAGCATGTCCTCGAGGTTTGGCGGGCCGCCATTGTTGCCGCCTTGCGGTCCCTGGCCCCACGGGCCTTGATTCTTCGGCTGCCAGGGCCCGCCGCCACCTTGGTTACTCCAGGGCATGCATTCCTCTTCTCGAAAACGCCAGGTCGCGTTCGTTTCGTTGCAAGCGTTTATAGGTATGCGCCGCTCATAGCGCAACGGAGCCGCGAAAAGGTCGTGTCATTCAGCGGCGAACATAGTCAATGAAGGCGAAGGCGGCTTCATCGTCTAGCCCGCGCGGCTGCTCTTCACGCCTGACCACCCTCCAGTCTGCGCTGGGTATCGAGGGAAAAACTGCATCGCCGGCGGGTTCAATATCGACTTCGGTCACGTAGAGGCGCTCGACGAGCGACAATGCAGCCGCATAGATTTCCCCGCCGCCGCCCACCATGACCTCGGCTGACCCCATCGAAGCAGCAAGGTCGTCTCCCTTCGCCAGAGCTTCGGGCAAGCCATGGCAGACGTGAACGCCTGGTACGGAGAAGCTCTGGTCACGAGTAACGACGATTGTCTCCCGGCCCGGCAATGGCCGGCCGATCGAGTCGTAAGTCTTCCGCCCCATGATGAGTGGCTTGCCGATGGTTAGAGCCTTGAAGCGTCGCAGATCGGTCTTCAACCGCCAAAGCAGTTTGTTGTCGGCCCCGATCACGCCGTTTTTTGCAACCGCGACGATGATGGCGAGAGTCATAGAAACAGTCCGGCGACAACGACAGTGCCGTTCATGACGGCATGCGGGAGCGCTGGCAAGCCAACGTCGCCCGATTTTTCGCGCGCCAGCGCCAGATTAGTATCGGTCTGCACTAAGGCATAACCAAACTACGTTACCAGCGGAACACGCAGACTAATTCAGACGACGCCTCTCACGCGAATAGCCGCGCACTCACACCGCTACCGGCGCCGCGATATGCGGATGCGGGTCATAGTTCTCCACGGCGATATCCTCGTACCGGAAATCGAACAGCGATTTCACGGCCGGATTCAATCGCAGCAACGGCAAGGCACGGGGTTCGCGGGTAAGCTGTAGACGCGCCTGTTCCAGATGGTTCATATAAAGATGCGTATCGCCGAAGGAATGGACGAAATCGCCCGGCTGCAACCCGGTGATCTGCGCGATCATCTGGGTTAGCAGCGCGTAGCTCGCGATATTGAATGGCACGCCGAGAAAGACATCCGCCGACCGTTGATAAAGCTGGCAGGAAAGTCGCCCCTCTGCGACGTAGAATTGGAAAAGGCAATGGCACGGGGCAAGCGCCATCTGGTCGATCTCGGCCGGGTTCCAGGCGGACACGATCAGACGCCGTGAATCAGGATTGCGGCGGATTTCGTCGACGAGCCAACGCATCTGGTCGACAGTCCCGCCGTCGGGCTTCGCCCAGGACCGCCATTGCTTGCCATAGACGGGGCCGAGATCGCCGTTCTCATCCGCCCATTCATCCCAGATACGGACGCCGTTTTCCCTGAGATAGCGGATATTGGTATCGCCCTGAAGAAACCAGATCAGCTCATGCACGATCGATTTCATATGCAGCTTCTTCGTCGTCACCAGCGGAAAGCCCTGGCTCAGGTCGAAGCGCATCTGATGACCAAAAACGGACAGCGTTCCGGTGCCGGTGCGGTCGGACTTACGGACGCCTTCGTCCAGAATACGGCGGATGAGGTCCTGATATTGCTGCATGGCCGCAGTCTAGCGCGATTCCGGCCAACCAAACAGAGGCGGCTGAGAGAGCCCACAACATTCGGCGCAAACGGCAAATAAAAAGCGCTCGCCGGCTATCCGGCAAGCGCTCTGGTGTCAGAGAAAAGCAGCCGTCAGGACTTTGGGTGAAACGCGGCGAGCTTCTTGTAGTGCTCGGCCAGCAGATAATAGACCGTGACGCGGGACTTGGAATTGTCCGCTTTCATCTTGTCCAGCACCGCTTTGACGGCAGCGATGAGTTTGTCGTCGGAATCCGTCAGAGCGAGCTTCTTCTTCAGGAATTTTTCGGCGACGCGCTTCACCTCTTCCGGATCACTCGCGGAAACGAGCGAGGCGTCGCGCGAACGCAAGGCGATCCCGCAATGTCGCACGACACCGGCGACCGCCGCCTCATCGACACTGCTCGTATATTTCTTCACGTCCGCCACATATTTCGCGATATCTGTCGCCATGACCCTCATCTCCCCCGCGGGATTCAATTGTGACAAGGCAAGGCTAGCCTTGTTCGGCCATCCGGTCTACCGCCCGCATCGCTTGTAAAAGATAAGCCACACACGAAATATGCGCCGAATTTGGGCTGCTGCCGTTTGCGCCTTTGAAAATTCGGAATTGCAGCGCTATATCTGTTTTGCCGCCTCGCGCGGCTATGGTGATAAACGGCTATCGTAATAAACCTTTCGGACCCGGGGGCGGTACCCGGCGCCTCCACCCAAACCCACCCGCGCGGCGGGTTTCGGCGGGGGCGAAATAGGATCGACGAGGGTGTAAAGGGTGGACTTTTGCCCGGCATTGTACCGCCGTTATCGGGCTACTTTATAGTTGCGAATGACAACTATGCTCCGGTTGCTGTCGCCGCGTAACGCGGTGCCGGTAATGGAATCCAAGTCCTAAGGGGTAGCACTTTTAGGCGGGGTTCGGAGGTACCTGGCAACAGAAACCTCCATTTTCTTCCTGCTGGCGCGGTCTCTTGTGGCAAAATCTTTGTTTGCCCTCTCGTCAGCCGCGCGGAATCGACTAGACTCCATTACATGTCGACTGATCACATCCGCTACGATCTTCTGGTCCAGGACGCATTGCGCAGCGTCGTTCGCAAAGTCATGGGCGATGTCGCCCGCAACGGGCTGCCGGGCGAACACCACTTCTATATTTCATTCCGGACCGAGGCGCCGGGCGTGCGCATCTCGCACAGGTTGCGCGAGCGGCATCCGGAAGAGATGACCATCGTCCTCCAACATCAGTTTTGGGATCTCGGCATCACCGAGCATTCTTTCGAAGTTGGATTGTCCTTCGGCGGCGTGCCGGAACGACTGCTTGTGCCTTTCGATGCGCTGACCGGGTTTTTCGACCCTTCCGTCCAGTTTGGCTTGAAATTCGAGTCAACCGAGGCCGAAGCCGAAAATGATGATGGTGTTCCCGCAAACGCAGCACCAAAGACTGGCACCATTCCACTGGCGCCCCCTCCGCCTGCCGGAGGACGGTTGACAACTCCATCCGAGCCAGCCGCCAAGAAATCGCCCAAGAACTCCGCTTCCGAGCCTGCTGAGCTTCCGCCCAAAAAGGAACCGGCCAAAGGCAAAAAGGCAGGCAAGGCGGATAGCGCTGAAGAGACGCCGGAGAAAGCCAAGCCCGCCGATGGCAGCGCCGAGGTGCTCAGCCTCGATGCCTTCAGGAAAAAGAAATAGCGCCGCGGAACGCAAGGCGCGGTCTTCGGGTTCCTGTCGGAGAAGGATGATCCATGCGCTTTCTTGCCACTGCCCTGCTTTGTATTTGCCTGTCGTCGGCCATCGCGCAGGCGGCTGAAATCAAGCTGCTGACGACGGGCGCCTTCAAACAGGTGCCAGTCGCGCTAGCGCCGCGTTTCGAGCAGCAGACCGGTCACAAGGTCATTATCGAAAACGATACGGCCGGCGGCTTGATGAAAAAGGTCAAGGACGGCGCGGCATTTGACCTTTTGGTGCTGACGCCAAGCGCTATCGACGAATTGACCAAGGACGGGAAGATCGCGGCTGGCAGCCGGGTCGATCTTGCCCGCGTCGGCATCGGTGTGGCGGTCAAGGACGGCGGCCCAAAACCGGATATTTCGTCAACGGACAAGTTCAAGAAAGCGCTGATGGACGCCAAGAGCGTCGCTTATATCGATCCGCACGCCGGTGGGTCGAGCGGCATCTATTTCGATACGTTGCTGCTGAAATTGGGCATTGCTGAGCCTGTCCGCGCCAAGGCGGTGCTGGTGCAGGGCGGCTTGGTTGCCGAGAAGCTCGTCAGCGGCGAAGCCGAGCTTGCCATCCATCAGATCAGTGAAATCCTGGCCGTCAAAGGCGCGGAACTTGTCGGTCCGCTGCCACCCGATATCCAGAATTACACGGTTTATAGCGCTGGAATTAGCGCCTCGACCAAGGAGCGCGAAGCAGCCGAGGCGTTTCTGAAATTTCTCTCCGGCTCTGAAGCCGCAAGCATGCTCAAGAAAAAGGGGATGCTTCCGCCGCAGGGTTAGCGACGTTCCAGTCTCATCGGCATGCCGCCGTCAGGCTTGAGCGTAATGCGCTGCACAGGCTCTGGCACGCCATCTGTTCCATAAGTAAGCCGCATCCGGTGCAGGATGTGCGCAAGGACAATCGCCATTTCCTGCATCGCAAATCCCATCCCGATGCAGATACGGGGGCCTGCACCGAACGGAAGATAGGCAAATCTTTCGATTTTTTCGCGATTATCCGGCAGAAAGCGCTCCGGTACGAAGAGCTCCGGGTCTGTCCAGAGCGACTTGTGACGGTGCAGGAGCCAAGGCGACACGATGACAAGCGAGCCCTTGGGGATCGTGTACCCAGCCAGTGTATCCTCTTCCAGCGCCTTGCGGGAAAGCGTGGAAGCGGCCGGGTAAAGCCGCATTGTCTCTTCAATCACCGCGCGGGTCATCGGCATGGCATCAGGCCATTCCGCAACCGATCGCCCGCCCTCGAACACCGCGTCTGCTTCCTGCTCAACTCGATCACGAATGTCTGGCGCCCGGGAGAGCAGATAAAGCGCCCAGGTCAGCGTATTGGCGGTGGTTTCGTGGCCCGCGCCGATGAATGTCGTGATGTTTGCGCCGATTTCAGCCTCTGTCAGCCCTTTCCCCGTTTCGGGGTCAGCAGCTTCCAACAGTGCGGTGAGGATATCTGGAGGAGGAGCTCCTCCAGCGTCGATCTGCGCCCGCCGCCTGCGCATCGTTTCCTGCATCTGCTTCTGGAAATATTGGATCGCAGGGCGGGCGAGGATACGACCAATCCTGGGAAGCCAGTCCGGCGCGCCCATCAGGTCGAGAGGGTCGATGCGCCCCTGAGTACTGAAATACCGCGTCATTGCTCTGCCGAAGGCGTCGGCATCGCCAGCGATTGTTCCCGAAAAAAGCGTGCTGGACAGGATGTCGAAAGTGACGCGCGTCATCTCCTCCATCACGTCCACCGTGCCGCCTTCGCCACGACGAAGCATGCGAGCAACCAGCCGATCGCTGCCTTCCTGCATCTGGCCGGTAAAGCTTGCGATCTTGCGAGGCGTGAAGAGGGGCGCAAGCGTTCGCCGCTGTTGCCTCCAGGCATCGCCTTCAGCCGTTAGCAGCCCGTCACCCAACCCAGGCGACAGGATGCGCTGCTGCAGATCGTCCTTCGGATAGTTGGCGGCATTGTCGAGGAAGAGCCGCCGCACACCCTCCGGCGCATTCAGCACCGTGAGATAGCCCAGGATTCCCGGCCCCTGCACGACGGGCAGCTCGTAGTGAACCCTACTCCAGGTCGCGACGGGGTTCTTCCTCAACCCCATCAATAGCGCCAGCCGACCCGGCGGCGTCTCATGCGGCACCGGCGCCGGCAAGCGCTGGCGGCGCATCGGGTGAGCATCGAGTGGCAACGCGATCGCGGTCATAGGGGGAGAATATGCCTCGCCAGTAGTGACGACAATGCGGCGACTTCCCCAGCCAACGATGGCCTGCTAGACAACGCCCGAATATTTGCCGGAGTTACCGCCATGACCGCCACACGCACCGAAACCGATACATTCGGCCCGATCCAGGTCGAAGCCGACAAGTACTGGGGGGCGCAGTCGCAGCGTTCGCTCGGCAACTTCAAGATCGGCTGGGAAAAGCAGCCAAAACCGGTGGTCCGGGCGCTCGGCATCGTCAAGCGGGCTGCGGCTGAGACCAATATGGCGCTTGGTCGGCTCGACAAGACGATCGGCGAAACTGTCGTCAAGGCAGCGCAGGAAGTAATCGACGGCAAGCTCGATGCGCATTTCCCGCTTGTGGTGTGGCAGACGGGCTCGGGCACCCAGTCGAACATGAACGCCAACGAGGTGATTTCAAACCGCGCGATCGAAATGCTTGGCGGTGAAATGGGCTCCAAGAAGCCTGTTCACCCGAACGATCACGTCAATATGAGCCAGTCGTCAAACGACACCTATCCGACCGCGATGCACGTCGCCGCAGCCGAACAAGTCGTCCATGATCTGCTGCCAGCGCTGAAACATCTCCATGCCGCGCTCGACACCAAGGCAAAGGCCTTTGCCAGCATCATCAAGATCGGCCGCACGCATACGCAGGATGCAACACCGCTGACGCTCGGCCAGGAGTTTTCGGGCTATGCGCAACAGGTGGCAAACGGCATCAAGCGTATCGAGTCGACGCTTCCGGCGCTGATGGAACTGGCGCAGGGCGGCACTGCAGTCGGTACGGGCCTCAATGCACCGGTCGGTTTTGCCGAGGGGGTTGCCGAGCGCATCGCAGGCATTACCGGCCTTCCCTTTACGACCGCGCCAAACAAGTTCGAGGCGCTCGCGGCTCATGATGCGATGGTCTTCACTCACGGCGCGATAAATACGGTTGCCGCCTCGCTGTTCAAGATCGCAAACGATATCCGCTTCCTGGGTTCTGGTCCGCGCTCTGGGCTCGGCGAGCTCTCCCTGCCAGAAAATGAGCCCGGCTCCTCGATCATGCCGGGCAAGGTCAATCCGACGCAATGCGAAGCGCTGACGATGGTCTGCGCTCATATCTTCGGCAACAATGCCGCCCTGACCTTTGCAGGCGCTTCCGGCCACTTCGAGCTGAACGTGTTCAACCCTGTGATGGCTTATAATTTCCTGCAAAGCGTGCGCCTGCTGGCGGACGCCGCCGTTTCCTTTACCGATCACTGCGTCGTCGGCATCGAGGCGCGCACCGACAATATTAAGGCGGCGCTCGATCGCTCGCTTATGCTCGTGACCGCACTCGCGCCAAAGATCGGCTACGATAATGCCGCCAAGATCGCGAAGACGGCTCACAAGAACGGCACAACCTTGCGTGAAGAAGCCGTTGGTGGCGGCTATGTAACCGACAAGGAATTCGATGAGGTTGTCCGCCCGGAGAAGATGATCTCGCCCGGCTGATTTTCTTTTTCAGCCGCTACCGTTCCTGATCTTGACGGAGAGTGCATGGCCGAGATCGTCAATCTACGGAAGCTGCGCAAAGCCAAAGCCCGAAGTGAAGCCGAAGAAAAGGCTGCGCAGAACCGGGTAAAGTTCGGTGTGTCAAAGCCGGAGCGCAAGGCGCATGAAGCTGAGCAGGCGATGGCCGACCGCCGTCTGGATGGGCACCGACGGGATCAGGGTGACGAGTCCGGCGAGCAATGACTGGTATCGTCAAGCGGTCACTGATGATCGCCGGTCATGGGACCAGCATTTCGCTTGAAGAGCCGTTCTGGGTGGCGCTGAAAGAACTTGCGGCCCAACGCAACCTGAGCCTCGCGGCGCTCGTCGCCGCGATCGATGCCGAGCGCAAGGGAGGGAATCTGTCTTCTGCGATCCGGCTGCACGTCCTGGCGGCCGCCCGCGCCGGAGAATTCAGGGCTGACTGACAGCAGGCGGCGCGATATTCATCGGCGGCGTCACCAAGGGTGGCGAAAGATCAATCGGCGGGGCGGATGTCCGCTGAGTTTGCTCCTCAGCGCGGCGCGCAGCCTCACGACGCGCCTCGTCCTCGACAAGGCGGCGTTGCTGCTCCGCCAGTCGCCGCGCCTCTTCTTCGGCCTTGCGTTTGCTTTCCTCTTCAACCTTTCGCGCCTCCTCGGCTTTGCGCTTCTCCTCTTCGATCCGGCGCTTTTCCTGATCGGAAGCGCGTTGCCGGCGGATAAAGAAAGCCCGCTCGCGCGCGTCCTGCTCATAGACCTGGATGCGTTCCAGGTCCCGCGCGATGGCGATCGCAGCTAAGCCGTTCGAGAGTATGGTCGTGTCACTGCGGCGCTCCGGCAGAAACAGTGAGCCGCTCCAGGAGACCGTTGCCGCCGGCGGGCGTCCGCTCCATTTGTCCGGCGACTTTTCGAGTTGGTACTCCGCCTTGGCGTCCGTGCGCTGGCGCCCGATATCGGCAGAAAGCGTCAGCGCGACCTCGCCTCCATTCGTCGGCATGCGCTGTGGCGAAACACGCAACGTGCCCTGCGCCAGAGTAAGTACAGCTTCGGCAGAAGGAAGCGACAAGGCACCCTTGGCGGTCTCTCGGTCGAACAGATCGGCAACCGCACCGGGTTCGGTATTCGCTTCGGGCTGGACCGTTACCGCCAGCGCCCTAGCGAGTGCTTCCGGATCAAGCTTTGCGATGCTGATGCCGGTATGTTGCAGCGTCCCGCCACCTGCCAGCGATCCGATGAGGGTCGCGGGCGAATCTCCGCTGCCCGATGCTCCGATCTCACCGCTCAACTGCCCGCTCAACCCGCCATTGCCTCCAACCGGAAGCTTCAATCCGTTCATGGCGAGATGCATATCCGAACTGACGATACCACCTGTCCGGCGTAGAGCGAGATTACCTTTCAGCCAACCGGATGGCGTCTGCATCTCGACCTGCTCGAAACTAACGAGGCCATTTTCGAAACGATAAACGAAACCCGATTTCATCGGCGAAATGCCATCGGCGATCAGCAGCCGCGGCGTGTCAATCCAGACATCGCCGCTCAACGCTGGCGGCTGTGGCGTCCCAAATCGCTGTCGCGACCAGGCGCCGCCGAAGATCAGAGACGTATCCGTTCCCAGGACAATCGATGAAAGCAGCCTTGCGTCCAGGCTGTCGGCTTGCAACTGTCCGGCAATCCGGCCGTTTTGCGCCATGTCGAATGCGATTTCACCCTGGAGATGATTGGCGCCGAACGTTGCATCGAGGCTCGACAATAACAATTTCGCGCCGGCAAAGCTCGCTTTTCCGGTCAGCTTGGCGGGCATTCCCGGCGGAACCGGTGGAAATGCTACCGCCAGCGCCCGCGCTGGCACTGACAAATCCCCTGTCTCGAAT
>FTCV01001639.1_pt1 | contig 11898 bp, 7 predicted proteins | sample 1639691 | NCBI WGS metagenome assembly FTCV01 (sample SAMEA3914864, study PRJEB12502) | metagenome | biome: forest; material: soil | place: USA | collected 2012-03-12 | depth 0.3 m
AGTTGTGTCCGCGCGGAGGCTCTCCAAAGCGGCGCTGCCAATCGGCGGCGGGAGCGTTGTACCAAGCGCAGTAGTCGACCCACGCAACGCGGTAGCGGGGCGCGTCGATCAACGGCAAGACTTCGGCCATGATCTCGACCACGCCGAACACGGCATTGAGGTGGCTGACGCTGATCTGGTCGCCGCCTGAAACGAAGCGGCCGGTGGCAAGGTCGAAGTTGGCGCCGCCCGCCCACCACTGGCGCGGGAGGGCGGCGATGCTGTCCATGCCGGCGACGATGCGGTCGCGCCAGCGGCGCTCGCCGGTACGCTCCCACTCGGTGAACCACGCGGCCACAAGGCTGCCCCAGCTGGTGCCGAACTGGAGCTGGATCACGCCTTCGGGCAGTCCTTGCGGCTTGGTGACCGCTGCAATGCCGCCCGGGGGCAGCGATTCCGGCGCGCGGTCGGCTACCTTGCGGCCGATATCGACTTTCTGGAGCGCGCGGTCGGAATGGATCAGCCCGCGCATCAGGTCCCCTACGCGCTCGTCGCCGGTGAGGTAGTAATAGATGCGGCGATAGGCGGCGTTGGAGACGCGCGGCTGCTTCGAACTGTCGCTCCAGTGCTGGACGCCGTGGCGGGTGCCGAGCCCGGCCCATGGCCCGGCGTGGTAGACATCGACCTCGCCGGTATGGCGCGTCATCGCCTCGGCCATGCGGAACAGGTCGGCGCGGCCGGTGCGCAAGTAGCTGTACCAGAGCCAGAGGTCGGTCGAGAGTTCGCTGTTGTCCCAGGCATAGCCGCCGATGTCGTAGCGCCACTGGTGCCGGTCGGCATCGTAAGTGTGCATGACGTCGCCGTGGTTCCAGAAACCGTACCAGTGCCGCCGCTCGATCTCGTCACGGTAATGGCCGAGCAGCAGCTCGTTCTGGCGTTCCACGGCCTTGGCAACCGGGCCGGTGGCGGCGGGCAGCGCCCAGTCTCCGAACACCCCGGCGGCGCGGATCTGCGCGGGCCCCGCCTGAAGGCGCGGCGGACGGGCGACATGGGCGGCGTAGCTTTCCAGCGTAGGCGCGTCGGGCGTGGCGGGCAGCGCCCAGAGCCAGAGTTCGTTGGTGCGCGCAATGCCCTTGGCGGCATCCCAGCCCGGTTCGTAGTCCTCGTAAGTCACGTCCAGACCGCGGTTCTGCGCCTGATAGTCTGTCATACCCAGAACGTCGCGGTAGGAGCGCATGTCCATGGCCGGGGCATCGGGCGCCCAGAGCCATGCGGTGAGCTGGGCCTCGTCGCCGCTCGCCCCGACAATGTCGAGCTGGACGGGATGACGCTTCCAGAAGTCCGCCATGCCGATCGCTGCGCCACCCTGCGGGGAGCCGACATAGGCCAGTCCGCGTGCGCGGAGGCCCTCAATCGACTGGATCGAAGCGTGGCCTTTCGCGGTGCGCTTGGTCACCACGAAGCCTTCCGACGTGCCCTGGAACAGGCGGAAGTCGCCCCAGGCGGGGATGCTTTCCAGCAGTGGAGCGAACTTTTCGGGCAGGGTGGCCACATCGGGCAGGGCGCGGCCATCGATCTGCGCCTGCCGGAACGCTTCGCCGGGATCGCGGCGCAGGCCGGTCAGAGGACGCACGGCTTCGGAGAACAGGCCGGTCTCGGTCGCGAGGCGGACGTGACGGTCATGCAGCTTCCCGCGCATCGGTACGGTGGCCTGAACGCCCAGAGCGGAGAGGAAATCGTGGGCGGAATCGCCGTCCCAGATGAAGCTATGGACGATCCGCACCGCGTCGCTGCCGCTGGTGAAGTAGAGGCGCAGGCTGAACGGCAGCCAAGAGCGCCCACCGCCTGCGTGGGTGCCGTCGATTTTCAGCACCGCGCGCACCGGGCCGGATTGCTCGACGGTGACGCTCTCGATCCTACTGGTGAAGCGGCACTGGGAGAGTGTGTCCGCTTCCTCGGCTGAAGCGGCATTCTGCGCCCGGGCGACCAGCGAAACATCGCGCAGCAGCACGCGGCCGCCGCGTTCGGCAGAGGCGATTACGGCGCTACCTTGCCGGGGAACGCGCCAGCGCGTGAGGCCGGCGTTCACCTCGATGGCTTCGGCGCGCTGGTCGACGGTGACGCAGTCGACTGGGGCGGCGGCCGGGGTGGCAGGTTGCCCGGCAGCGATCGTCACCCGGTCCGGCACATGTTTCCCGGCAGCGAGGGCATGGCCGCTCCACTTGACCGAACCGTCGGGCCAGTAGGCGAGCGGCCAGCTCTGTATCGGCAGGTCTGTGTTTCCGGCATGTGCGGCGAGGCGGTCGACATGGCGCACGGCGCCGCGCGGCCAGGGCATGCCGAAGCTCTGCCCGCCATCCCAGGCAGGTGCGGCGCCATCGAGCCAGTGCAAGTCGCTGCCCGCTGCCGGAGATGGCCCGGCGAGAACGCGGCCCGGCAGAGAGATGGCGGCACCGCCGAGAAGACTGGCGCGCAGGAGGGCGCGACGTGAGCAGGGCATCGGGCGAGGCATGGAAATTCCTGAATTCAAGCGAGGCGGGAGACGGTGAAATTGCGCAGGCGCAGATGGCTGGCAGTGGTTCGCAGGGCGAAATGGCCGCTCGTCAGCGGCGCGGGGTCGTCGAAAGCGAAGAGTTGCCGGTCGTCGCGGAAGAAGCCGATCCGGGCGCCTTCAGCGTTCAGGCGAATGCGCTGCCAGCGGTTGGCGACCAGCATGTCCGCCGCGCCGCGCCGGTCGTTTTCCGGCAGCAAAGGCCGCACGCCGGGCTTTCCGACATAGCGGCGCAAGCGGGTGGTCGAATTGCCGTTGCCGCCGAGACCGACATAGTAGGTTTCGAGATCGTCGTAGTCCTCGAACTTCCCCGAGCGCGGGCGTGCGATCGCATTTCCTTCCGGAGCCGCTCGATCCTGCGCCATCCAGAAACAGTTGAGATCGCTTACCCGGTCGTTCGCACCGCCTGCCGAGACGGCCTGCGCCTCGTATTCTATGACGATCCGGCCTTCGAGGCGCGGCAGGAACCAGAGCGTGAGCCCAGCAGGCGCCTCGATATCGAGCACGCCCCGTTCCGCCGTGACGTGCGCGGGGGTCTCAGCCTCGATCCGCCACTGACCCAGGCCATGGCGAAACGTGTCCGTGAACAGGCGGCGCCCCTTGTTTCGGGCGAAAGTCGGGGCCGGCAGGAGATAGGCTCCCGCCAGACCCGCGACCATCATGCGCCGGGAAAGTCCCGGCTGCGTCACAGCTTGGCCCGCACGCCGAAGTAGATCCGGCGACCATAGGTCTCGATCACGTTGCGGCGATAGACGCTGTTGGCGTTCTCGATACGGGTGGAATCGGTGAGGTTGACGCCTTCCAGGAACACCGAGACATTCGGGTTGATGATGTAGCTGGCCGAAGCGTCGAACTGACCGAAGGCCTCGCCGAACGAGGGGTTGTTGCCGCGATCGACCGCGTTGATCAGATAGCGGCTGCGCCAGTTGTACGACCCGCGAATGGCGAAGTGCCCGTCGTCATAGAATACCGAGGCGTTGTAGCTGTTGCGGGAGACACCGGGGAACGGCAGCGAGGCGCCAGTGAAGTAGTCCTTCCCTTCGTAGCCGCTGTCGGTGTTGAACGTGTAGTTCGCGGTCGCGCCGAGATTGCCCAGCAGGCCCGGCAGGAAGTCCAGCCCAAGCTGCGCGCCTGCCTCGAAGCCCTGGATGGTGACGTGCTGGGTGCCGTTGATCGGCATCTTGATTGTGTAGACCTGCCCGTCGATCTCTTCCTCATGGCTGGCAGTGTCGATGAACGACTTGATGTCCTTGCGGAAGCCGGTGATCGACACGTAGTTCGTGCGCGAAATGTAGTATTCGAGCCCAAGGTCGTACTGCCAGGCACGGTAGGGCTTCAGACCCGGATTGCCGCGTGATCCGGTGAGACCGACCGAGTCCAGCTTGACGTTGGGCGCCATCTGCGAAGGCGCCGGGCGGGCCAGCACGTCCGATGCCGTTGCGCGCACCACCAGCTTGCGCGGGATCACTTCGGCGCGCAGGTTCAGCGAGGGCAGCAGCACGGTATACTGGCCGGTGTAGCGCGCCGGCGTGATCACGCCATCCGCGCTCTGGCTGCCACTCGAAACGGTGCGCGTATGCACCAGACGCGCACCGACGACACCAGTCAGATCGAAACCGAGATCGGCCTTGAACGCACCTTGGAAATAGCCGGCAATCGTGCTCTCACGGACGCGATAGGTGTCAAGCGGGGAGATGCTGGTGTAGGGATCGGGAATGCCCACGGCATTGGCGAGATTATCGCCAAGGTTCCACCAGCGATCGATGCCGGAAAAGCCGAGATCGCCAGTCTTGAAGAAGCTGCCATCGCCCATGCCGCCATAAGTGTTCAGCAGGTCCTGAATATTGGCGAGTTGCGCGGCCGGAGTGGTGGTGCCGAGAACCTGCGTGCCGGTGACGCCCGAACGGGTCAGCGTAGTCTGGCCGGTGATGCCGTTCAGCGTATAGACCGCGTTCTGGAAGCGGCTGCTGGAGACCAGCTGGTTCAGCTCGATGCCGCTCTTCAGCGAGGTCAGGAAGCCGCTTTCGTCGGGCTTGTATTCGGCATCGAACTTGGCGCCGGTCTCGCGCTGCTTGTTGAGGCGCGGGCGGGCCTCGACCGAGAGGGTGTTGATACCCTGCGTGGTCGTAGTGTCGATCGGCAGGATGATGTTGGGTGCGTTCTGCGGGTTGTTGTAGTCGATCGTGATCCACGGCAGCGCGGTCTTGCCGGAGACCGAGGCGGTGACGTCCACCTCGTCGTTCAGGACACGCGAGGCCGCGTAAGTGCCGCGCGCCGAGAGCTTGAACTTACCGGTCGTCCACTCGGCGCCGAGAATGCCGTTGAAGGTGCGGCGGTTGAGGCTGCCGATCACGCTGCGATAGTTGACGCTCGGGCCGGAGCCGGCGTTGGAACCATTGACGAAGGTCACCGTCTGCGCGGTTTCGTCGCGGATGACGACGCCGGTGGGGTCGATGCCGCCGTTCGCCACCGACTGGGTGGTGCTGAGCTGCAGGTACTGGTCGTCAGATGTCGTGTCGCTGCGGGTATAGGTGCCTTCTACGTAGGCGCGAAAGTCGTCATTGGGGCGCCATTCGAGGATGCCGTTGACGGCGTAGCGCTTGGTCGGTTCAGTTGACGTGATGTAGCGCGGGATGTCTGGGTAGAAATCACCGAAACCGCTACCATCAAGATCGACACAGCGGGCCTGATTCCGACCCGAAAGACAGTTCTGCGCGGCAGGCGTCGCAGGCTGCGTGGTCTCGACCTGTCGCCAACCGGTAGTGCGAGCCTGATCGTAGCGAATAGTGCGGCTCTCGTACGTGCCCGAAAGCAGCACGCCGATGGTGTCATGGGCGAAGAGCTTGGAACCGATCAGTGCGAACTTGGGGTCTACCTTGTCCGCCAGTTCGTTGTAGATTCCCTGAGCGGAGCCCGCGAGGTAGCCATCCTTGCTGTCGAACGGGCGGCGGGTGATGATGCGCACGGTCCCGCCAAGTCCGCCCTCGGTCATATCTGGCGTTGCGGACTTCAGCACTTCGAGGCGCGAGACGAATTCGGCGGGCAGATCGCGGAAATCGACTGCGCGGTTGCTGCCGTTGCCTGCTGCTGCCGCGATCGAGGTGGAGAGCGCCGACTGGCCGTTGATCTCCACGCGGTTGAGCGAGGGATCCGCACCGCGAATGGTGATTGCCGAACCTTCGCCGCCGCTGCGGGTGATCTGCACACCGGTCACGCGCTGAAGCGCTTCACCGATGTTTTTGTCGGGGAATTTACCGACATCCTCGGCCGAGATGGCGTCAACTACTTGGGCAGAGTCGCGCTTCACTGCCAGTGAATCTGCCAGGCTCTTACGGATACCAGTGACCAGAATCTCCGCGCTCTCCCGACTTTCCGCACGGGATTCTGTGGAATTTTGTACATTCGCCTCCTGCGCGAAAGCGGACGTGCTGGTGAGCAGGAGCACAACAGCTCCGGTGAGACGTTTCAAAATACGCACCCCTTTTGTCGGACTAATCCGGGGAACGCATGGCTAATCTCCACCATTTTGGTTGACAATAAAGTTTTGCTTTTTCCCTGAAAAGTTTACGACTTCGGCAAGCCGACCTGCGCCGCAGGCCCCAACAATGTGGCCCGCCTCCTGTCGAACTTGTCGCTCCGGTTTGTCCGGTTTTCTGCGGCGGGTACCAGGCGTATGATTGCGCCCACTAGCCGTTCCAGGGGCCGTCTGAGGAGGACCCGAAGGGACAGGGCTGCCGATAGCTGCACCCAGGTCGACAAGGTTTGGGAGGCACATTTTGTCCTGAGCCTGACGGACGACGGAACACTGGCTCGGACCCGTTGCCGCCGTGTGATTGTCACGATCGTGCCGAACCGTGGTCCCCCAATAGTCCTACTGAATCCGAAATAGCGCGATCTAGGACAGAGATGCTGGCGGCGGCAGGCTTAGAGGCGGCCGATGAGAGAACGAAACAGCTTTTTCAAACCGAGGACGGCAGGAGACTGCGACCTCCGGTCGAGCGAATACATGACGATCTGCATCCCGCGCGGGCCTGCTTCCAGCCGGGGAAGCTCTCGCAAGGTGCCAGCGGCAAGCTCGCCTTTTACCGCGTAAGGCGAACAGATCCAGATTGCGTCGCTGGCGGCGGTGATCGCCGCAAGAGTGTCGAAATCCTCCACCACATGGAGTGGACCCATGTTACCCCGCAGTTCCGCAGGCGGCTGAAAGCCCGCGCGGTTTGAAATCAGCACCGGGAAAATGCGGTCGTCAGCCGGGCCCGTCAGCAGGGGATGTCCCGATCGGACGATCAGCCCATAGGGAAAAATGCCGAGGCTCTCGGCCCGCACGGGGGGAGACGCCGGAATCTGGCCCTCCGCGCTGACGAAGAACTCGATTTCCCCGGCAATGAGCAGCGACCACAGGCTTTCGACGTTCCGCACGACCACATCGTTGAGCAAGTCAGGGGCCGCCTCGATCTGGTGCAACAGCGCATCGGCCAAGAAGGAGCGCGCGGGCATCGGCGCGATGCCAAAGCGCACCCTCCCAGCGGACCCGCTCGCCGCCAGCGCGGCCTGGCGCTCCAGGTCGTGGGCATTGGCCACCAGCACGCTCGCCCGCTCGATGAAGACCGCCCCTTGCGCGGTCGGCGTCACGCCAGACCGATTGCGGTCGAACAGCCTCATGCCAAGCTTGCGCTCGAGCCCTTGGATTGCCCGGGTCAGGGCCGGCTGCGAGATACCTAGATCCTCAGCCGCCCTCACATAGTTCGCGGTGCGAGCCAAGGATAGCACGTACGTCAGCGAGCGCAGGTCAAGCATATCATCCAGGTTATCAAAAAATCGCTTATAATGCATTAGACGTCAATGTCCGACCGCGCAATGCTTAGCGTAGGAGGACCTACTGATGGGCGACATGAGATACTGGGTGCTGTCGGTGACCGGCATCATTTTGCTGGCGGAGATCGTCGCCGGCCGGCATCGCGGAATCCATAACCGCAACGACTGGTTCGTGAACGGGATCTGCATCTTCGTTGGCGCGGTGATACGGCCGCTCGGCGCATTCGCGGTCTCGCTCCTGATCGCGTGGCTGATTCCGGCGGGCAAAGGCGCGCTGGCAGACATGCCTTTCGTGCCCGCGTTGATCGCCATCGTGCTCGTCGCCGAACTTTTCAACTACGGCGTGCATCGCTTCTCGCATGAATGGAAGGGATCGCGCGGCGGCGACTGGCTGTGGCGGATGCATCGCACCCATCACACCGCGCGCTACGTCAACGTCATGCTCAATTTTCGCACGAGCATCTTCTGGGGGCTGGTCGCAGGGCTGACGTGGGCCTTCTCCCTTGCGCTCTATCTCGGGCTGGCGAAGCCGGCGGCCGTGGCGATCGCTATATTCTCGTTCTGGGGGATCGTGACACACAGCGACTTTCGCTGGGACATCCCGATCCGGCGGCACCGCCTGTTCGGACCTGTCCTGCGTGCAATCGAGCATGTGATCATCACGCCCGCCACCCATCACAGCCACCACGGTTTCGGCCGGGATGGCGCCAACTATCGAAACTTTGGCATTTTCCTCGCCATCTACGACTGGATGTTCGGCACGCTGTTCATCCCCGAGGGCCGACCTTATCGCTACGGACTGCCCGGCAAGGAGCCGCACTGGGCCGACGATGCATTCTCGCCATTAAAGCTGAGCTGGCTCAGCAAGGGGATTTCTCAAGACAGGCCAGATCAGGGCTCACAGTAGCGGCAACTTCTGGTCGCGACTGCCGGAACCGGAACGTCTGCAGCTGGAAACCTCGAAATGAAGGCTGAACGGCAAAGATGGGGTCGTAACCCGAAAGCTTGCGGGGACTAGCCAAAAAGATGTTCGGCGGTTTTGGGAAGGAAGTGGACCTGTGACAGACCGATGAGTTCTGATCCGCGGCCACAATCGCGGCCCCGTCAAACTGCAGATGAGGATGTCAGTTACGTCTGCTCGTTGGCCTGGTGCCGAGCTGGTCGAGCGCATCGGGATTGTCGCGCCCCCATGCATAGAGCAATTCGACCGGCTCAACGAAACGCACGCCAAGCTCGGTTAGACGGTATTCGACCGCCGGCGGAATCTCGCTTCGGACATGACGGCTGATCAAGCCAATCTCTTCCATATCGCGCAGAGTCTGCGTCAGCATCTTCTTTGAGATGCCGGGAAGGCTGCGTTGCAACGCACCGGTGCGGCAAGCACCACTATGGCGCGCATGCAAGGTATGCAGAACCATGCTGGTCCATTTGGTTGCGAAAAGCGACAGCACCCGGCGCGGGGCGCAATCCTCGCGCCATTCAACTTCAGCGGTACCGGGGAGCATGACTGGTTACCTTTTGGTGCCTAGTGACCTATTTGGTGCCGTCTAGAACCAAACGCGCATCATGCCTAGTTGAGTTGCTCTTGAACGAGACGAAGGTGATGATCATGGCGAAGACGGCGTTGGTGGTGGGCGCGAGCGGCATAGTGGGAAGCGCGACGGCCGCATTGCTGGTCGAGCAGGGCTGGACGGTCTACGGGCTGTCCCGGCACCCGGTCGAGCAGCACGGCGTACTGCCCATCGCCGCCGACCTGCAGGATGCACAGGCTACCTCTGCAGCACTCGCGGATATCGATCCTGGGGCGGTCTTCATCACCACATGGCTACGCCAAGACAGCGAGGCAGAAAACATCCGGGTGAATGCTGCCATGGTTCGTAACCTGCTCGCCGGCTTAGCGAAGCCTTCTGGCTCCCGCCACGTCGCGCTGGTCACAGGGCTCAAACATTACCTGGGCCCGTTCGAGGCATACGGGAAAGGCACACTGCCTCAGACGCCCTTCCGTGAGGAGCAAGGCCGGCTCGACGTCGAGAACTTCTACTATGCGCAGGAAGATGAACTGTTTGCGGCGGCTCAGCGCGATGGTTTTACCTGGAGCGTTCATCGCCCCCATACGGTCATCGGCAAGGCGGTTGGCAACGCCATGAACATGGGAACGACCCTGGCGGTCTATGCTTCCTTATGCCGAGATACCGGTCGGCGATTTATCTTCCCCGGTTCGGCTGCACAATGGAACGGCCTGACCGACATGACCGACGCAGGGCAGCTAGCGCGCCATTTGCTATGGGCGACGGAGACCGACGCTGCCCATAACGAAGATTTCAACGTCGTCGATGGCGACGTATTCCGTTGGCAGTGGATGTGGAGCCGAATAGCAGACTGGTTCGGCATCGAAGCAGAACCTTTTGATGGAACCGTCCGACCATTGGAGGAGCAGATGGCGGATGATGCAGAGATCTGGCGGGTGATGGCCAAGCGTGAAGGTCTTACCGAGCCGAATTTGTCACGTCTCGCATCCCCTTGGCACACCGATGCTGATCTTGGCCGACCGATTGAGGTGGTTACGGACATGTCGAAAAGCCGGCGCCTCGGCTTTGCGGCATATCAGCCGACGGACGAGGCCTTTTACACGCTATTCGAACAGCTCCGGGCGGATCGTCTCATCCCGTAATCTGCACATGCGGGAGAGATGCGCGGAAGTTCCCCGGCTAAGGAGACGAGATCGTCGGCTGAATGGCCGACAAGGGTCAAGTGCTTTAACAAGGGAAAGATAGCTAATGTTCTTGACTCAAGCGCTCAGTCCCTCCCGTTTCCTCAGCCCTGTTCTCTAACACTCGAACCGCCGGCATGGATCACAGATGCGGCAGGGTAGAACAGGACCAACAGGTTCGTCGGGCAGGCGTGAATTCTACTTCGGTCCCGAGGCGGAGGACGCCCCGGAAACATCATGCCGGTCCGAAGTGGAAACGAAACTCCGCCTCCAACGATGGGAAAACTGCCTATTCGATTTCTCGTCTCAATACCCCGGCCGATGGTCGCGGAATGCGGCAGCCAGCGTGCGCAGGGCCTCACGCGATTTGATGTCCGTCAGCGTGGAGAACATCACGATCTCTGTAGACGGCAGCGGCGGCAAGCCGAAGCGCTGACTGACTTCGACCGTTCCCGGCGGTGCCAGCCGACAGGAGAAGGCGGAAATGGCAAGACCGGCGGAGACTGCTGCTGTCACCATCGCCGAGGTTCCGCCTAGAAAGACCTCCGTCCATGACATGCAGGCCGCGTCCAGTGCTTGCGTAGCGATGTCGCGGACCCCGCAGGCGGGCGATAGGGCGGCTAGCCTGAGCGGCTCGCCCTCCCGATGGGCAAGTTGCGGTGCTGCGTACCAGCCAAAATGCTCGGCCGCGAGAACCTCGCCGTCGCGTCGATCATCCTCGCGCTGGATGATGGCGGCGTCGAGCTCGCCTCGGTCGAAAGCGTCAAGCAATGCCCGCGAACTGTCCATGCGTACTTCAATGGTCAGACTGGGATCATGGGCGTGGAGACGGCCGAGCAGCGTCGGAACCTCTGGACCCGCGACATGGGCGGCGATGCCAAGACCAAAGCGCCGCCTGGCCGCGGACAGTCCCGCTAGCGCTCGATCATGAGCCGCCAGAAATTCACGTGCGCCTTCGAGAAACACCTCTCCCTGGGCTGACAAGCGAACTGAACGCGGCGTCCGCTCTATCAGGCGGTGGCCGACCCGATTCTCAAGGCGCTTCAACTTCACGCTGATCGCACCCTGTGTCGAACCCAGGGCTTCGGCGGCGCGCGTGAAGCTTCGCAGATCTGCAATTGCGACAAAGGCCTGAACCGCATCCACATCCAAGGTGGCCATCCTACTATCCTAAATTGTTATCTCTGAAATGTCCAACCATCCCATTTTGCTATGGTCAAGCACTCGCTACGTCACGGTCATCCATCCTGTTGAAAGGCCGACCATGACTTTCGCTGAAGCCAGCCCTTACTCGCCGCGTAAGGCCGTTGCGCTCGCCGCCATATGCTTTTCGGCCCTGATGTTCGGTCTGGAGATTTCCAGCGTGCCGGCCATCCTTCCGGCTTTGGAAAAGCAGCTGCGGGCAGATTTCCGCCAGCTTCAGTGGATCATGAATGCCTATACGATAGGTGTGACGATAGTTTTGATGGCGACCGGAGCATTGGCGGATCGCTATGGACGCAAGCGAGTGTTCATTGTCAGCGTCGCGGCTTTCGGCGCAGCCTCCCTTGCCTGCGGTATCGCCCAAAGCGTGGCGATACTGATCGGCGCACGTTTCTTTCAGGGACTAAGCGGCGGGGCGATGCTGGTATGCCAGATCGCTATCCTGTCGCACCAGTTCCGCACCGCGGGTGAGCGCGGCATGGCATTTGGCTGGTGGGGCATCGTGTCCGGCATCGGGTTAGGGTTCGGCCCGATCATTGGCGGCGCCATCGTGGCGCTGTGGAACTGGGAGTGGGTGTTCCTTGTCCATGTGGCGCTCGCTATCGTGACCCTCGTGCTGACGATCAGCGGTGTACAGGAA
>FTCV01001549.1_pt1 | contig 11889 bp, 8 predicted proteins | sample 1639691 | NCBI WGS metagenome assembly FTCV01 (sample SAMEA3914864, study PRJEB12502) | metagenome | biome: forest; material: soil | place: USA | collected 2012-03-12 | depth 0.3 m
ATCCGATAGCCCGAGCTCTTGATTACATCGTCAGCGCGGCCCACAAACCAGTACCGCCCATCCGCATCACGCATTCCGCGATCGCCAGTAAGATACCAGTCACCGCGAAAGCGCTGCCCATTCTCTCCGGGATTTTGCCAATATTCGCGAAAGAGGCCGACGGGGCGCTTCGGACTTACCCGAATAGCAATCTCACCTTCAATATCTGGAGGCAGTTCCTGGAACTCGTCATTGAGTACAGCTACTTCGAATCCCGGCAACGGCCGTCCCATCGAGCCGGGAATTGGCGTTTCGCCGCTATCGAGCTGATTTGCAATCAAGACCACCGTTTCAGTCTGCCCATAGCCTTCATAGATAGTGAGTCCACTTGCACGCTTCCATGTTGCAATGACTTCCGGATTCAACGGTTCACCCGCGCTCACACAATGGCGCAGATGCGGAAACCGATAGTTTCCGAGGTCCTCACGCACCATGAGCCGCAACGCCGTCGGCGGCGCGCACCAGGTCGTGATTGGGTATCGCGCGAGAACGTCCAGCGCGGCTGCGGGATCGAATTTCCCGCGCTGATCAATGGAAAATACACACGCCCCCATGTGCCAGGGGCCGAAGAGACTGGACCATGCGGCCTTGGCCCAGCCGTTGTCTGCCATATTCCAGTGCACATCGTTTGGCTTGCAGCAAAGCCAGTGTTCTCCCGTGACTCGATGTCCGAGCCCGTAGCTCGCTTGCGTATGCAGGACCATCTTAGGTGGCCCCGTCGTGCCACTCGTGAAATAGATCAGGCCATCCGCGTCAGCCCGTGTACGCGCTGGTTCAAACCCTGCATCGGCCTCGCGCAAACCAGCTTCGAAGCTGAGCCAACCGGAAAGATCCGTGTCTGCCACGATTCGGATTCCTGAAAACTCCCCCAAGCGTCCGGCAATCTCGCTACTGGTAAAAACAGCAGCCACGTCCGCCGCTTTTAGCCGATATCGAATGTCCCGCTCCGTCAGCAGCACCGTTCCTGGAATCGGCACGACACCCAGTCGGATCAAGCCGAGCATTCCGATCCACCATTGTGGAATGCGTGGCAGAATGATGAGCACACGGTCTCCTGCACGAAGTCCGATCCCGTGAAACCAGGCCGTAGCGCGGCGGCATTGAAGAGACAGCTCAGAAAACGTGTACTTTTGGTGCTGCGTCCCTGTCTCATCTACACACCAGAGCGCGAGTTCATCCGGTCGATGCCTGGCCCATGCCTCCATCACGTCAGCGGTGAAATTGAAGTAAGCTTCATTTTCGCCGCGCATGCGTGTATTCTAGGTTCAGTTCGCTCCCTGCGCAATGAACACGCTGGCCAAACGACTCGCCGCTTTTGCAGTGGCTCTCGAGTACGAGGATCTGCCATCTGCAGTCATTCACGAGGTAAAACGCCGGATCATTGATTCGCTTGGCTGCGCGCTCGGTGCGCTGGATGCCGAGCCGTGCGTCATCGCCCGCCGCCTCGCCGCAAGCTTCGGCGCCAGCCGGGGAGCGACGCTCATTGGCTCGGGTGCGCTTGCCCCGCCGGACTGGGCGGCCTTCGCCAATGGCTGCCTTGTTCGCTATCTCGACTACAACGACACCTATCTCTCGCGTGAGCCCGCGCATCCCAGCGACAACATCGCTCCCGCTCTTGCCCTTGCGGAATCGGAAGGGGCTTCCGGACGAGATCTGATCTTCGCAATCGCCCTCGCCTATGAAATCCAATGCCGCTTATGCGACGCGGTGAGTCTGCGCGCGCGTGGCTGGGATCACGTCACATACGTCGCGCTTTCTTCGGCACTCGCGGCCGCACGTCTGCTTCGACTCGATGCCGCACACGCTGAGCAGGCGCTCAATATCGCAGGCATCCAGAGCGCCGCGCTACGGCAATCGCGGGCCGGGGAATTGTCCCATTGGAAAGCCGCCACTGTCGCCACGGCAGCACGCCACGGCGTTTTCGCTGCGCTGCTTGCCCGTGAAGGAATGACCGGCCCACCGGGGATGTTCGAAGGCGAATTTGGTTTTGAAAAACTCGTGGCCGGACAGCCGCTCGATCTGGATATCGAGAACTGGCGCGACTGTATGATTTTGAAGACGAGCATCAAGTTCTGGCCCGCGGAATATCATTCGCAGAGCGCCATTCACGCGGCACTCAAGCTTCGCGCTGCGATCGGGCCGTCCGGACAGATTGAGTCGGTTCTCATTCGCAGCCACGATGCGTCTGTCGATATCATCGGAAGCGGCACCGAAAAGTGGCATCCAGCCAGCCGCGAGACCGCGGACCATAGCCTGCCTTACATCGTTGCCGCTGCGATTTCCGATGGCGAAATCGGAGCGCGGCAATTCGAGCCCACTCGGTTTCACGATCGCAAACTGCTCGACCTTCTTCAGCGCGTCACAGTCGAGCGCGACGCAGAACTGACTGCGCTATATCCCAACGCAGTCGCAAACACGGTGATCGTGCGCCTCGCCGACGGTCGGATGCTGCAGGAGCGCTGCGATCATGCACCGGGTTCGCCCGCGATCCCGCTGTCGGAATCCGAGCTCGAAACGAAGTTCTACACGATGGCGGATCCGCGAATCGGCGCGGCACGCGCAAACGAAATCATCCGGCGCGTTTGCGAGATCGACTCAGCCGGAACGATCCGCGAGCTCATGCAAACCATGGCCACGAAATGAAAACCGCGCGCACGTCCACGATGCTACGGCGCGCCATTCGCAAGGGAACAGTCGTCATGCCTGGCGCCTTCAATGCCGCCACAGCCCGGCTCATCGAACGCGCAGGATTTCCCGCGGCGTACGTAAGCGGCGCCGGTCTCGCAAACGCGACCGCAGGCGTGCCGGATATCGGCCTCCTTACTCGCAAGGAAGTCGTGCAACTCGCCGGTTACATCGTTCGCGCGGTAAATATCCCGGTGCTGTGCGACGCGGATACAGGCTTTGGCGGGCCAGGTGAAGCAGCCCGAACGGTGCGGGCATTTGAAGAGGCCGGGCTCGCGGGGCTGCACCTTGAAGACCAGCGGTTTCCCAAGCGTTGCGGGCATCTTCCCGGCAAGGAATTGATCGCGGTTCGAGAGATGACTGCAAAGATCCGCTCGGCCGTGCGCGCGCGCCGCGATCCGGATTTCCTCATCGTCGCGCGGACCGATGCGCGATCGGTCGATGGATTCGAAGCCGCGGTGGCGCGAGCCCACTCCTATCTCGAAGCGGGCGCAGACGCGATCTTCCCGGAGGCCCTCGAAACCGAGCGTGAATTTCGTGACTTCGCACAACACGTCTCAGCGCCACTCATGGCCAATATGACCGAATTTGGACGCAGTCCGCTGCTCTCTGTCGCGCGTCTTTCAGCGCTCGGTTACCGGATGGTGCTCTTTCCACTTACCGCATTCCGAATCGCGATGCGCGCGGAAGAAAAGTGCCTCAACGAACTTCAGCGGCTCGGCACCCAAAAGCGTGCGGTCGGGCGAATGCTGACACGGCAGGAGCTGTACGATCTTCTTGGCTATGATCCAAATAGGCCCGATGTTTGGGCCGGAGGCAAAGCATGAGTTCCGAATCAAATCCTTCCTACAGTCCCGGGCTGGCAGGGGTGGTTGCCGGCGAATCAGCCATTTGCTGGGTGGATCCCAATGCCGGTCTGCTCTATCGCGGTTACGACATCCACGAGCTCGCCGGCAAAGCGACGTTCGAAGAAATCGCCTGGCTGCTGCTGCAGGGCGAATTGCCGGATCCGCGCCAGCTCGCTGATTTCCAGTCGGCCCTCATCGCGGAGCGAGGTCTGCCGCCACCAGTGATCGGGATGCTGCGCCTCCTCCCGGCGAAGACGCATCCGATGGATGCGCTGCGAACCGGTGTCTCCATGCTTGCTCCATTCGATCTCGAATTGGATGACCAATGCCATCAGGCGAATCTGCGCAAGACCACACGCCTCATTGCGAAGGTCTCAACCCTGATCGCCTACAATTCGAGGATCAGTGCCGGACTCGATCCGATTCCGCCGAATCCGAAACTTGGGCACGCGGCCAATTTCCTCTTCACCCTCACGGGACAGCCTCCGGAAGCGGACACCGCAAAAGCCTTCGACACGGTGCTCGTGCTGTATGCGGATCACGAATTCAACGCATCCACATTTTCCGCGCGGGTCACGGCTTCGACGATGTCGGATATCTACGCAGCTGTGACGACAGGAATCGGAACGCTGAAAGGACCGCTGCACGGTGGCGCGAATGAGGAATCCATGCGTGTCCTCGAAGAAATCGGTTCGTTGGAACGCGTGGAGGGATGGGTAAAGGAGCGGCTCGCGCGGAAGGAAAAGATCATGGGCTTCGGCCATCGGGTGTATAAGACGGGTGACTCGCGTGTGCCGGTGATGCGGGAAATCGGGCGCCGACTCGAAGCGCGATCAAGCGGTCCGCGTTTGATTCCGATTTGCGAGAAGCTCGAGGAAGTTATGCAGCGCGAAAAGAACCTCTGCTCCAATGTGGATCTCTACGCGGCGGTCGTGCTGCGGCTCCTTGGTATTCCCGCAAATCTCAATCCCGCGATCTTTGCGCTGTCACGCGTTGCCGGTTGGTGCGCGCATGTCATCGAACAGCACGACCACAATCGTCTCATCCGTCCACGCTCGCTTTACACTGGGGTTCCGCGCCGAAGTATCAACGCGGACTCATAACAAACGCGCCCGTATTAACTCGGCGAAGGTTCCGGGCGCATTGCCGGGGCTTGGTTTTTCGCAGTGAAGAAAGAAAGCAGCGGCCCGGTCATCGCGGTAGTGACGAGCGCCATCATGACAAGCATCGTAAAGATGTGCGCAGATAGAATGCCGAGGTCGTAGCCCAGGTTCAGCGCGATCAATTCCATCAAACCGCGCGTATTCATCAGCGCTCCGAGTTGGAACGATTCGCGCCAGGGCATCCCGGTGATGCGTGCAGTCACCGCGCTGCCTCCGAGTTTGCCGAGCGTTGCGACAGCCACTACCACAACGCAGATCAGCCATCCTGTGGCGTCATTCAGGAGGTCGATGCGCGTCCGCAGACCCGTGAATGCAAAGAAGAGCGGGAGCAGCAATACCGAGCTGAAGTTCTCCACCCGCACCGCCAGCTTTTCGCGAAAATCTCCGGCAGTGGGCATGATGGTTCCCGCGAGGAACGCTCCAAAGAGTGCATGAATTCCGATGAGTTCGGTGCAGAAAGCCGCGGCCAGGACAACGCTGACGATCAGCGCGAGAACGCCTTTGCCGGGATCCGCCCGCTCCAGTTCGGACCGCCCCAACAGCCGAAGAAGGGTTGGCTTGATCGCCAAGAGCATGAGGCCGACAAAAAGGATCACCAGTACGAGATTAAATGCCGCTGCGGCAACATTCGTGGCCCTGCCCACCGCAACGACAAACGCCAGGATACACCACGCGGTGACGTCATCCACAGCGGCACACGTGATTGCGGTGGTTCCGAGGAGGTCCCTGGAAAGCCCGCGCTCCTGCATGATCCGCGCGAGGACCGGGAATGCCGTGATACTCATGGAAATCCCCATGAACAAACCGAACGCCGTGAATGACGCCCCCGGCTGCGCATAACTGCTATACAGGAAGAGCGCCAGCACCACGCCGAGGAAATATGGAATGATGATGCTCGCATGGCTCACTACGACTGCGGTGTGCGCCTTCTGCCGAACCTGGGCAATGTCGAGCTCCATTCCGACGCAGAACATGAACAGGCAAACTCCGATCTGACTGAAGAGCTTGAGCGCGCCCAACGAGGACGGAAGGAAAACGTACTGAAACGCATTCGGAAAAATCAGGCCAAACAGCGACGGCCCGAGCAGGATCCCTGCGACCATCTCTCCGACAACAGCTGGCTGGCCACACCGCATGAAAACCCACCCGCCAAGCCGCGAGGCGGCGATGATGACGAGCAACTGCAGGAAGAGCCGGCTAAGCGGATCATTCGCATTTTGCCTCAGTCCCTCGCCGACTGTCGTAAACATCGATGCCGGAGCCGTACCACCCGGCGTCGCCTGGACCTCAGCCGCAGCGTGATGAGCAGGCGCTCCGGCTGGCGGTGTAAGTCGGTTCCCGATCTGAAGGACACCAAAGATGCCGCATCCAACGATGGAGACGATGAGCAGATAGAGAAGCGACGTGCGATTCATGGCCTGCAAAAGACGGTGTTTTCTAAGTGGAAGCAGCGCGGATCCTGCATTGCAGGACCACCGTGGAGGACTCCAGCATCTGGTTTTGCATCACTTCCATCGCGGATGAAAGCTAGGGATTCGCGCCCGCAGAAGCGGCCTCCGAGAAAGTCAGCCGCGGCACCAGCGCAAACCGCCGTTGAAGCGCACAGACTCCATAGAACATCCAAATGCGCAGCTTGAGCAGCCATGGCGTGCTCGTATTGCCGGCAACGAGGTTATGCACGGCCCATTCCATGCCTTCATGCGGCCGTGGAGTCATAAAGACTTCGAAGGCACGGTTATCGTAGAACATTTGGATCAGGCGCAGGAAGACCTTGCACATCTTACCCACTTCGCGCGTGTAACGGGCTTGCGCGCTGCTTGAAAGCGGCCTGCCGGCGGCATCGGCGGCGAGACATTCCTTCGCCGCAAGATATCCAGACTTCACCGCCATCATTACGCCGGAGGAAAAGATCGGATCGACGAACCCGGCTGCATCGCCAATGAGGAACCAGCGAGGCCCGGCATTTTGCAGGTGTCGATAAGTATAGTCGCCCGCAAAGGAGTAATTGCTCACACGCTCAGCCTGGCCCAGGCGTCGCTGAAGCTCAGTACTATTAGCCACGACATGCTCGAAGCATTCCTCGGGTTTCATGCCGGTGGATTTGAAATGATCGAGCGTCTGCACCAGGCCAACGGAGGTCTTTTCGGCAGTGAGCGGGATAATCCAGAACCAGCCAAAATCGAGTCGGACGACCGTGATATGACCGTCATCCGGCGGATCGTTGCGCCGAACTCCGCGAAAATGCGCAAAGGTGGCGAACTTCTTCGGCATCCCGAGATCCGTCTTCGGCAATTGCATCTGCTTGCCGAGGAATGCATCGCGACCGCTTGCGTCGAAGATCCAGCGCGCGGAGAGTTCATGCGTCTGGCCGTCACGCACACAAGTAATCGTGCCGCCCTCCTCCGTAAGATTCGCCGATTTCACCTGGGTTTCCTGCCAAACTTCGCAACCCGAAGAGACGGCGTGATCGAGGAGGAGTTGGTCGAAGCGCGAGCGCTCCACTTGGAAAGTATGGGAGTAACGCTTTGCCAGATAGCGGGCAAAGAGGATGCGAATGCCAGCAGTCGCGTTGCCGAGCACAAATTCCGCGCCCAGCTTCGGCATGAAGCCAGCCTGTTGCATTTTCTCCCACACTCCGATCGACGTGAAGATATCGTTCCCGTAAGGGATCAGTGACTCGCCGACGTGAAACCGAGGAAATCGTTCCCGTTCGAGAATGAGCACCTTCTTGCCTGCCTGGGCGAGCGCGCATCCCGCCGTGCTGCCGCCAGGTCCGCCGCCGATGATAATGGCATCGTATGTCATACGTAGAAGGCGCTGAGTTTGCCTGAAGACGTGGACGAACCCGTAAAAGGCCGGGCGGCGGGGACGATTTGGCAGAAAATACTCATGGAACGTCCAATGAAGTTACCGGACGGGGCACTTGTACCGGAAATAGAACCTTGGCATCACAGTTATGCTGGAATTGCATCACTGCATTTTTTTCGCCAACCGGGCGGCGGCAGCGGCAAAGCATTGCCTTCTTTCCACATTAGTCGAGCCGCCCTGCCTTATCAGGCCGGGGTTTCTCAAACCCAGCCCAACCAAGCGACTCTCGAATCGGTACCGCGTACCGCGCCGAGGGCGTCTTCAGCCCTGCAGCGCTTCCAGCGCCGCATGATCGATCGTCGTCAGGCGGTGGCGCTTCTGGCCGATCTGCGGAATGCACTGAATCAGCGCCTTCGTGTAAGGATGCTGCGGCTCGTGAAGCACTTTGTGAGTCGGGCCTTCCTCCACGATCTTGCCGCGGAACATCACCACGACACGATCCGCAATGCCTCCAATGATCCCGAAGTTATGCGTGATCAGGATAATCGCCATCTTGAGCTGCTTCTTCAATTCAGCGAGTTGCTGAATAATCTGCATCTGAATCGTGACATCGAGGGCGGTCGTGGGCTCATCCGCGACAAGGATATCGGGCTGGCAACTTAGCGCCATGGCGATCATCACGCGTTGCTGCATGCCGCCGGAAAGCTGATGCGGATAATCGTTCATGCGCAGGCGCGGATTTACGATTCCCACCATGTCGAGATACTTCACCACCTCGTCATCGATCGCAGCGACCTCGGGCCGATGGAGTCGAATCGCCTCCGCAATCTGATTACGGATCGTGAAGACCGGATTCAGCGACGTCGAAGGCTCCTGGAAGATATATGCAATGCGGGCGCCCCGCAGCTTCCGCAATTCACTCGGCGGCATCTTCAGGATATCTCGCCCCTTGAACAGGATCTCGCCCGACTTATAAACCACGGGCGGCTGTGGCAGAAGTTTGGTCAATGCAAGGCCTGTCACGCTCTTTCCGCTGCCGCTTTCCCCGACGACGGCCAGCGTCTCGCCTTCCCCGAGGCTCATAGAGATGCCTTTGACTGCTTCCACCACGCCATTCTCTGTATCGAAGTGAATAGCCAGGTTGCGGATATCGAGAAGCGGTTCGGACATGGCGGAAATCGTGAGGTTCGCGGTCAGGAATGGAAAATGTGGAAGACAGGTTATCCGCGTCGCGGATCAAATGCACGCCGCAGCGAATCGGCAAAGATGTTCAATGAAAGGACCAGTCCGAAGAGGGCGGCTGTGGCAGCGGCAAGATTCCACCAGATCAGCGGTTCGCGGCCGAGTTCGGCACGGGCACCGTCAATCATTTGTCCCCAACTGGAGGTGCCAATCGGTGTCCCCACGCCGAGATAACTCAAAATCGCCTCGGTCAACACGATGCCCGAGAAACCGAGGACGAAATTGATCAGCACCAGATGCATGACGTTTGGAAGAAGGTGGCGCACGATGATCTTCTCGTGCTTTTGGCCGATGGATCGCGCAGCGGCGATAAATTGCCGTTCCCCAAGCCGCATCGTCTCGCCACGAAGCAGACGGCAGATGCCCACCCATGAAGTCGTCGCCAATGCGATCGACATCGTCCCCAAACCTTTTCCAAGCACCATCAGCAGGGAAATAAGCAGGAGAATTTCCGGAATCGCCGCCACCGTGCTGTAAAGATATTGGACTAGGTCATCCACCCAGCGGCGGAAATATCCTGCAGAGATCCCCAGCAAGGTGCCAATCGGAAGATAGATCGCGCTGGTCAGTCCTCCGAGAATCAGCGCAGTGCTGCAGCCCTTCAAAGCCTGCACGAGGGTATCCTTTCCGAGCTGCGTCGTCCCGAGCAAGTGGCGGCCGGGATAAGCCAATGGCGCCGGATTATCCAACGAGAAAGTGACCTTGGCCAGCGGTTCGCTGTAACTGGCCTTCGTCGGCTCGTCTATGAGGTGCACGACGTCGCGCAGGATCCAGTCGAGCACCGACTTGGACGGAGACAACAGTAGCAGATCGAGTCCGCCGATGAGCAGATACAGCCCAATCATTGCGCCGGCGACCATCCCGACATGGTCGCGTTTCAGGATTTTCCAGGCACGATGCCAGCGCTCGTTCCGAGCACCCAGCCGAAGGAGAAATGTCACCAGGGCGAAGGACGCCAGGACTATCAGATTTTGAATCCAGGGTGACATATCAGCTAAGGCGAATGCGCGGATCGGCCACGGCGTAGAGGATATCGGTGAGAAGGAGTCCGGCGAGGAAGAGCAATGCCCCCAGGTAGACGAATGCATTCACCATCGCGGCATCGCCATCGTGAATCGCCTGAACCAGGGCATTGCCCAATCCAGGAATACCAAAGAAGTTTTCCACGAGCAGCGACCCCATGATCAGGAAAGGCAGGTGCGCCACCACCAGGGTGATGAGTGAAATCATGCCGTTCTTCAATACATGGACGAAGAGTAACCGGAATTCCGGCACGCCCTTGGCAAGAGCGGTGCGGACATAGTCCTGAGTAATTTCCTCGAGAAAAACCGTCCGGTAGATCCGCACATCGTAGCCAAGGTACATGATCACCATCAGCAGCGCCGGCAGGGCAATGAACTTGAATGTCGAAAGTCCCGCCAGCTGAAAGCCAAATGCCGGGAAATAATTAAAGTGCATCGCGAAGACGGACTGCCCGATGAACATATAGACCATCGAGGGCAAGCTCATCAGTGCGACGCAAAGCAGGACGCCGAATCGATCGACTGCCGAATAGCGAACAAAGACCTGATAGAGCGATAGCGTGATCGCCATAATGAAGCCGATGACGAACGCCGGAACCGTCAGGCAGAGGGAAGGCACCGCCCCCTCCGCAAAAGTCTTGCCAATCGGGCGGTTAGTCTTATCCGAAAGCCCGAAGTTGAAGCTCACCAGCTTCGACATCTGGCTGAGGAACAGGGAGTCGTAAAACGGCCGGTCCTTATTCGACGTGTTAATAAAGCGATCCTTGTCGTAGCCCTTATCGTGCAACCAGTGAGCAATCTGCTGCTCGTTGGCCTTTTCGCCAAGGACCACCCGCGCACGAGCACGCGGCGGCTGGACGACAAAGAAGATCACGAATGTGATGAACATGACGCCGGCCAGGATCGGCACGGCGTAGAGCAAGCGTCGAATAATATAGCTAAGCATTGCGCAAACGGTTCAGTCGAATTGCATAGACGGCGGCGGCGACAACAATGATTCCCAGCAAGGCAATCGGCCATAATGGAGTGTGGTTCCACTCTTTCTGGGCCTTTTCCCGCATGGCTACGTCCACACGAGCGTACTTGAGTCCGCCTTCCAGCATCATGTTGGTCTTGGCATGTCCCGCCCAAGGCTGTGCGGCACCAAAAAATGCCTTGTGAAATTCGAACAGGAGCGGGCAATCCTCCGCAAGAATCCCTCTTAGCTTGTTGATGTACTCGAGCCTCTCGGGACCGTTATCCATCGTAGCCATCTTTTCGAACGCTTCGTCGAACTCCTTGCTCTTGTATAGAGACACATTCTTCCCGCCCGGCGGGAAGTTATGGCTGTAAAAGAGCATGTAAAAGTTTTCGGGGTCCGGGTAATCGGCGCCCCAACCCGTGCCATAGAGGATCTGAAAATTGCCGTTGTCTTCCTTGGCCAGCAACGCCGCGAAGGTATTCTCGATCACCTTCACCTTCACGCCGAGCTGCTCGTATTGCTTCTGAATGAACTCCGTCATCTGCCGCTCTTCGGAGCTATTGGCGCTCGCATCCATGGTCAGTTCGAGCGGAAGGTTAGTCTTGGGGTCGATGCCGTTCGGATAGCCGGCTTCGGCGATCAATTTACGAGCCTTCTCAAGGTTGAATCCGTACGGATTCCGGTAATTCGCATCATAGCCGAAGAAACCGGGAGGCATCAGCTGTTCAGCCACCGGAGCCACGCCATTCCAAAAGATCTCCACGAAACTCTGGCGATCCACAGAACAGGAAAGCGCCTGCCGGAGCTTCTTGTTCGTTCCAATCACCGGATCCTGCATGTTGAAACTGGTGAAGAAAGTAGAGACATCCACTTCCTTTTCCAGAGTCACACCACGTTCCTTGAATTCCGGCGTCAATCCATGAGCGGAAGTCACCACGCGGTTAAAGGCGTCCTTATTCACGCCCATGTTATCGAGATAACCCTGTCGGAAGAGGACGAGAATCGGGGGCTGCTCACGAAAGACGGTCACGAGCACTTCGTCCACGAGCGGCAGCTGCTTGCCCGCCAAAGGCCTTAGCTCCGCTTCGTTTTCCGGTGGGATGCCGTCGGAAGGAAAGACA
>FTCV01001530.1_pt1 | contig 11860 bp, 10 predicted proteins | sample 1639691 | NCBI WGS metagenome assembly FTCV01 (sample SAMEA3914864, study PRJEB12502) | metagenome | biome: forest; material: soil | place: USA | collected 2012-03-12 | depth 0.3 m
CACGTGACGGGTCCATTCAAGGTCGGTCTCGTGGCCCGGGAACGACTCGACAAACGCCTCGCGTGGCATGCCGCAACGTTCGACGGCGATCTCCAGGATGCTGCGCTCGACCGCACGAACCTCGGTAACCTGTTCGTGCACGCTGGCACACAGGCGGTCGATTGTTTTGGCCGTAAAGCGGATCGGCGCCAGTTCGCGCTGGATCTCCGAGCGTACTTGCGCCACGGTTGCGAGACGGGCTTTCCCGGTGACGGCGGTGTCCGGCATCTGTTCGAACAGGGCACGCACGCGCGCGAATATCGCAAGACTGTCGATGGTCAGTTGTTCGAGACGGACCGCATTCGCTTTGTCCGGATCCCCGGCGTCCGTTTCAACGTCTTCATCGTCTGTGTCGTTGTCGGAGGTGTCTGCCTCCACTGGACCGTCATCGGACTCCAGCGTCATTTCGCTTTCATGCGCGTCGTCGCGGATGCCGTCCACCAGTTCGTCGATACGCAGTTCGCCAGCGACGATGCGGTCCACATCGGCAAGAATCATTGACACGACCGACGGACACATGGCGATCGCATGAATCATGTCCTGCAGGCCGCCTTCGATGCGTTTTGCGATCTCGATTTCGCCGGCGCGGGTTAGCAATTCATTTGCGCCCATTTCGCGCATGTACAGCCGGACCGGATCAGTCGTGCGGCCGAACTCGGAATCGACAGTCGACAGCGCCGCTTCCGCTTCCTCAGCCGCCTGATCATCGGATGCCGCGCCTGGCGCGGCGTCGCTTAGCAGGAGCGTCTCCGCGTCCGGCGCCTGCTCGTACACGGCCACGCCCATGTCGCTGAACGTGCTGACGATCGTCTCCATCGCAGCAGTTTGCGTAAAGTTGTCGGGCAGGTGATCGTTGATGTCCGCGTGGGTGAGATAGCCGCGCTCACGGCCAAGCGCGATCAGCGCTCGCATCTGGCGTTGACGCTCGTCGTCCCGGTGCGTCGACACGATGTCCGGCGGTAGTGCGGCTGTCTGGGTCTTTCCTGCCGACCTGCGACGGCTGGTCTTGGAGGTAACCTTGATCATGCGGGATGCTGAGTCGTCGCGAACCGAGTTTGCCAATATATTCTCCTGGCCAGATTGGCCGACGATCGTCGCGGACATGACGGCTGGTCACGCGTGCGGGGTGCGAACGAATCGTGGAATGACGCACGGACTGTCGAGGCCGGAATGCCTCCCGCGGGAATCCGGTGTGCGCAAAATGAGGGTCGTAAATTATACTGGATCTCGTTGTGCGGCGCAATATGTAATGGCTGAAGGGTAGGGTAGTGATTGGTGCGTCATGTTTGCAACAATTCAAGCGGATATCCCTGCCGTCCACAACCCAACCGGCCGGCGGTGCCCGACAAGCATAGGACAGGCGGCACCGTATGGGGCCGACGAGAAAGCCTCCGCATTCATCCATGGCCAGCCACCATACATGCCTTCCTACTGCGAGACGACTCCGACGTGATCCAGTGTCCCATGCGTACCACTGGCAGATGTCGCGCTTCGCCCTTGGCCACCACGATGGCCGCGATGCCTTGCTCGCGTGCCATGCGCAACGCCTCGACGGGGCCCATGAGATTCCACGGGGCCTGCAGCGACGGTCCGGCAAGGCCCTCCAGGTCGACCATATGCACGACCAGGTCAGTGGGCGCGTCAGCCTCGCGGTCCGACCAGACGATACGCCGATCGGCGGCATTCAACGTATCGACCATTGCGCCAAGTGTGCCGCGCGCAATGCCCCAGCGCTGCAGCGACAACCGGATTGCCAGCATGTGGCCGACGTCGTCGGCAATACCCGGACCGGCGCGGTGGTCCGGGTGGCTGGCATGGTCGTCACGATGCGAAAGATGTGGCATTGGTCTGATCTGGTTTGTTGCGATGTACCGAGTCTTGACCCCCAGGTGGACGATCGCTGTCCAGCACGGCTTGCTCCCAAACCGGACACCGGTTGTCCAGTTCGCAGGCTAGGCTGTAGCCCCGAATCGCCCGGGACTGTGGCGGCTTACCCCACGAACGGGTGCTACAGAATGGCGTACCGAGGTCGATAGGGAACGGTTGGGGGCGACGTCCGTCGAGGCCCCGTGGCAATGCATCAGGAGAGACCCATGAGTTGGTGGGATGGCATCAAGGACAACACGTCCCGCGCGCTGGGGAAGGCCGCGAATTTCGTAACCGGGGGCTACCAGGACCGCAAGAAGAGCGAGCGCATCGTACGGTTCTCGCAGAATGAAGCGGACGAGGCGAAAGAGCGTATCGAGGCGTGCCGCGTCTCGTCGCAGGCGACGCTCGACACGCTCGGGCAACTGCGCGTGGAGGTCTACCACACCACCGTGAAGGAATTCGTCTCGCTCTACGAGCGCCTCGCCAGCGTATCGGCCAGGGAATTTCACGGCCTCGAGGAGAATGTCGACACGCAGCAGATCGGCATCGATATCCGCGAGCTGAAAGCCGTCAGCGGCCATGTGGAGAGCATGCTCGTCGGTGGCGGTGCCGGAGCGGTGGGCGGCGCCACGCTGGCCGCGGGCGCCTGGGGGCTGGCCGGCATGGTCGGCACCGCCTCGACGGGCACTGCCATTGGCACGTTGAGCGGCGCAGCAGCCACCAATGCCACGCTCGCGTGGCTGGGCGGCGGCGCGGCGTCGGCTGGCGGGCTTGGCATGGCCGGTGGCGCGGCCGTGCTCGGCGGTATTGCACTGGTCCCGGCGGCAATTTTCGCGATGTACTTCGGCCACAACAAGGCCAAGGTCCAACTCAACGACGCCCGGAATTTCCGCGACGAGGTCGAAGTGTTCGTCGAGGAAGTCAACACCATGGTCAGCCAGATGTCGAAGGTGACCGAATCGGCGGAACTGATGATCGAGGTGATTCGTGCGCTGGACACCGTTGTGCGCGGGCAGAACGAGCGCATGAACGCCGCCATCTCCTTCACGGGCTATCGTGCTGCGCAGCTTCAGAAAGCGCTCGATATCGAAATCGTGGATGCCGCCGGCAAGCTCGTGCCCGAAGCCATCGACAAGTACCGCACGCTCGCCGCCGCCTGACCCGCCATTCCTTCACCATGTCGACATTCAAATTTTCAAGCTTCCTGCGCTTCGGGGTAGACCTGCGCGAGGCTAGCCAGGCCCGGCTGCAAGAGGCGGCGCAACACATCAAGACGACGCGCGCGCGCATCGGACAATCCGGGAAAACGGCCGCCGATGCGCTGCGGCAGATCGACACCACCCGGGCCGCGGTCTTCGAACGGTCGATGGTGCCGATTCAGGCGCTGCATCGCGGCAATATTGTGATGGCGCGCACGGCGCCCGCGGCGGGTTAGGCAGAGCGATTTCTGGCCGTCGCGCCCATTGCGCCGGAGCCGCCGTCTCTGCGCTCGGCCGTTCCCGGCATCGCGATTTCGGTGCTGGGCGCGGCGGGCGTGGCAGCGGCGGCCATCGCGCTGATCCCGTCGGTCAGCCTGCTCGTGCCGGCTGTCGTGGCGTGCGTCGGTGCCTTGCTGTGTGCCATGGGCGCGGCATTTCGCGTGGCACAGGCCAATGCGAAGGACGTGGAGGGCTTTGCCGTCCAGGTGCGGGACTTCGGCATGGCCGCGGATCGATTCGCGGCGGCAGCCCATACCGTGCAGGCTGGTGCCGACGATGCCTGCAACGCGATCGAGGCGCTGGCGCATGAGGCCGATGCTTCGGTAACGCGGCTGGAGCCCGTTGTCATGGACGCCGCCAATGCGGCCGTGCTGCTGCGCAGCGTGTTGGAAACGGCACTGCTCGATGGCGACGGCGCGCTGGTGCCGAATATCATGACGCAGCTTGCCGGGCACAAGCAGGCCATCGAGATGTTTGACCAGCAGATGTTGGCAACGCCCGCATCGTCCGCCGCATGAGCCAACCGTCCGTTCGCTTCCCGGCGACGCCAGACGTTCGCGATGACCGGAGTGAGGATATCCGCGATGCTGCTGGCGCGACGATGGTGGCGCAGCAAACCATCGCCATCATGATCGAGCGCTTCGGCCGCGCGACCGCCGAGCATTACGGCAGCCACGCCGGCCTGTCCAGGATTGCCGGCCATCGGGTCAATCCCGAATATCGCGACCAGAACCTGCGCCAGCAGGCCGGCTTCTCGGCGGAAATCAAGCAGGTCGCGCGGCAGAACGCCGAAGCGATTGCGTCGCGCGACGGCCGACGGGTCATTCGGACCGATGACCTCGGACACGTCAATCATCCGGTGGCCGACATCGTCGCCGTGGATCCGAAGAGTGGATTGCCAAACCGGAACGCGGACGGCTCGTTCTCGGACGGTGCGCAGATGAAGGTCCACAAGGACCTGAAAAAATACCGGCAGTTGTACGGCGAGAACTTCGAGAAGTATCAAAGTGTCGATCTGGTGCTGCCGCCTGACCAGTTCGACGCCGTGATGGCTGACTGGGCCGCGCAGGTCGAGTCGATCGAGAAGCAGCGCGACAAACTGGCTGGCAGCGGTAATGCCGAAGTGGCAGCACAGAAGCAGCAACAGATCGACGCCATTCAGGATGCCCGGCGCCGCGCGCGCAAGTCGGATGTCACCACTGCCGAAGCGACGGAGGCACGCACCGCGCCGACGACCAGCGTGGCGCGCGACGTGCTTGACCTGTCGCATCGCGCTGGCCTGGAAGCCGCCGGGCAGGGCGCCATGATCAGTGGCGCGTTCAGTCTTGTCCGGAACACGTATCAGGTAGCGCGCTCGGACAAGGATATCGGCGAAGCGGCCACGGACCTGGCCATCGACACCGGCAAGGCGGCGCTGGGCGCTTATGCCGTCGGGGCATCATCCACGGCGCTGGCCGGCGCCATGCAGAGTGCCGGCAATCAGCTCGTGCGCAATATGGGCCGCTCCAATGCGCCGGCGGCCATCGTGCAATCGGCTGCGATGCTTGCCACGGCGTTCTATCGCATGCTCGATGACGATCTGGCTCCCAGTGAGTTTGCCGCTCATATCACCCGCGAAAGTGTGCTGCTGGCGACCTCGATGACAGGCTCCAATCTCGGTGCCATGGTCGGCACCGTGGTGATGCCTGGAGTTGGCACGCTGGTGGGCGGGCTGGTCGGCGGAATGGTGGCGACGATGCTGAGCGGCAGTCTTTATGCGGAGTTGCAGCGCTCGGCCCGGGCGGTCGCACGGTCTGATTGGCAACGGCAGCAGACGGCGGCCATGTGCAGCGCGCTGATCGCGCAACACCGGCAGTATCGCGCTGACATGGACGCGCTGTTCGACACCTGGTTTGTCGAGAGCCGCCAGCGCATTGGCGCAGGCTTTCAGTCCATGTCGGACGCGCTGGTCGAGGGACGCAGCATCCACGATGGCCTGGGCCAGGTAGCGTCGGCGATGGGGTTGACGCTCCGGTTTGCGGATAGGGTCGCATTCGGGGCGCACCTGCGCAGCGGTAGGCCGCTGGAAATCTAGGACTCACGTCCGCCTGGCCACGCCACCATTGCGGCGTCGGCGAGCGCGCACAGCTTCTTGCGGCTGGCGCCGTCGCGCTCATCAGCATGCAGCCGCGTGGCAGGCCTTTGCGGGTCTGCTCGGGCGCTATGCGATCGCGCGAGGACCCGCTGTAACCAATGGGGATGAAGGGGCCGGTTCCTGGGCCAAACGACTATGGCAGTCGGGATGGCTGCCCGTCATTGAATCCCAGGCCACGCAATCACCACCCGCAGCGACGCGCTGTTGTAACGCAGGCTTCCTGTCAGGCATTTTCCAGTTCACATATTTCGAGCACAAGCAGCACTGCGGCAGCCCTGCGCCGCATCTGGATTGATGCCGAACGGGAAACACGGTGCGCTTCGCGCCGGTCTGGCGCGGGGTCAACGGCTTGCCTACCATGGCTTCGTGGAATCGTTCCACCTTGCCTCAAGGCGGGCGAAACCTTCCACGAACGTCCCAACGATATCCACACCGTCGGACGCAATGCCAGCAAGACACAGCCAGCAAAGTTTGTCGTGTTGCGACTCAAGGAAAAGGCGCTCCGATCTTTGCGCCGGTGAAGTAGCGGCCGTCCGTACAGGCACTGGCTATGCCGGTGCGCACCTTCCGGCCGGCAAGACAGTCAGGGATGAAACGGCTGGATGGGCTGGCGCGGTGAATTGAACGACGGCGGTGCTGCGGACACACGGATACTATCTGGCATTCAAATACTATTTAGTATATTATTGGCTATTGTTTTGCTGCGGCTGTCATCATGTCTGTGAATCTGCACCTGCGAACCATTGTCTGCGCGTTGGTTTTGGCAGGCCTCGGTGCCTGCGCTGTCGGCCCGGATTTCGAGCCGCCCGCGATGGCGCCTCCCGACCGGCTACTCGACACCACATCGGCAGCGGATCAGCCCGGCTTTTCCGCAGGTGCGGTGGAAGTGGACTGGTGGAAGCTCTTCAACGATCCGGTCCTGACCGCGCTCGAGGCACGGGTGGCGCAGCAGAACCTTGAATTGCAGGCCGCGCAGGCGCGGATCGGGGAGAGTCGGGCCAGGCTTCGCATCGTCGGCGCCGATGCTTATCCGACGCTTTCCGCCAATGCGTCGGCGCTGCGTGAGCGTGCAAGTCCGGACGGCATCCTGAAACTGACCGGCACATCGAGCCCCGTCAGCGCGACTGCGGCCAATGGCGCGGATCCGTTCGGTACCGCTGCGCTCAATGGCGCGGTGGGATCGCCTCCGTACAGCCTTTGGCAATACGGTTTCGATGCCAGCTGGGAGCTCGACATCTGGGGCAAAGTCAGGCGCGCGAAGGAGTCGGCGAAGGCCACTGCTGACGCCACGGCCTACGATATGGAGGCGGTGCGGGTTTCGGTTTCGGCAGAGGTGGCCCGCACCTACCTGGCGCTGCGCGGCGTGCAGGGCATGTTGTCGATTGCCAGAAAGAACCAGGAGATCGCCGAGGCGAGCCTGCGCCTTGCCAGCCGTCGCGAGCAACAGGGCGTGGCCACGCGTTACGACCCGGCCAGCGCCGCGGTGCAGCTTGCCGCCGTCAATGCATCGATTCCCGATCTGGAGCGCCAGCGTGCGGCGTTGATGAATGCGCTGGCCTTGCTCCTGGGCGAGGCACCGCATGCCCTCGATGCCGAGCTTGCCGGTGATTCCGGCATTCCCACGCCACCGGCGATCATTCCGGTTGGCCTTGGCTCCGAGCTTGCGCACCGGCGCCCCGACATCCGGCGTGCCGAGGCCGAGTTGCATGCGGCCACGGCCGCGATTGGCGTGGCCAAGGCCAATTTCTATCCAAGCGTCAGCCTGACTGGAAGCTTCGGCTTCCAGGCGTTGAAGTTCACCGAGGCCGGGGACTGGAGCGCGCGCCAGTTTGCGCTCGGTCCGGTGCTGCACCTGCCGATTTTCCAGGGCGGCCGATTAATGGGCACGCTGGCGTTGACCAAGGCCCGGCACCAGGAAATCGCTATCCGGTACCGACAGACAGTGCTAACGGCATGGCATGAAGTTGACGACGCGGTGACCGCATACCGCGCGGAACAGGCAAAAGATGAGCAACTCGGCATTGCCGTCGATAACAGCCGCGTGGCGTTCAAGACTGCGCAGCAACGGTATGCGCAGGGCGCATCGACATTCCTGTCGGTGCTGATCGCACAGCGTGACATGCTGGCAAGCGAGAACGCACTCACGCGTAGCCGAACGGACGTGTCCATTGCGATGGTCAAGCTCTACAAAGCGCTCGGAGGTGGTTGGGCGTCCGCAGGGGTGATGGGTGCTACCGATTAATGGCAGGCATCCCTTGTCGGGGGTGCTAGTCGGCATTTAAATACCAAGCAGTATGCAAAGCACAGCAGCCAGTCTTCCCGTGGGTCCGATGCCAACATCGCCGACTGCGGCGCCGCACCCGTTCAATGCCCAGATTTTCGTAGGCGTGCTGGGCGTCTTCGTCGCGGCCATGATGTCCGGCTTGAACAACCGCGTTGGCGGATTGTCGCTGGTCGACCTGAAGGGCGCCATTGGCATTGGAGCGGATGAAGGCAGCTGGATCGTCAGCCTGTACACGGCGTTCGAGCTGGCGGCGATGCCGTTCGCAACCTGGTTTGCCGCGGCGTTCTCGCTCCGGCGATTTCATATTGGTGTGGTGGCGATCTTTGCCATTCTTGGGTTGTTGACGCCGTATGCGCCAAGCATGGCCGTTCTACTGTGCCTGCGAAGCCTGCAAGGCTTCTTTGGCGGGTTGCTGATTCCCGTGCTGATGGCAGTCGCGCTGCGATTCTTCCCCTTGCCGTTGCGTCTGTATGGGCTGGCGCTCTATGCCATGACGGCTACGTTCTCGCCAAATGTCGCTACGTGGCTCTCGGCTACCTACACCGACACACTGGGGAACTGGCACCTGGCCTACTGGCAGGTGCTGCCGCTTGCCGTCTTCTCGCTGTGGGCGGTGGCGTGGGGCGTGCCGCAGGATCCGGTCAAGCTCGAACGCTTCAGGCAGATCAATCTGCTCGGTCTGGTGTGCGGTGTCGCGGGACTGGTCCTGCTGGGCCTTGGCCTTACGCAGGGCGAGCGCTATGACTGGTTCCACGACCCCCTGATCTGCTGGCTGTTCAGTGCGGGCGCGGCGCTGACCTGCGTGTTCCTGCTGTCCGAATGGTTTCATCCGTCGCCGTTCATCAAGCTGCAGTTACTGAGCCGCCGCAATCTCGGGCTTGGCCTTTCGATCTTCTATGTGCTGGTGATCGTGCTGTTATCGGGATCGCTGCTTCCCGCGGCATTCCTGGCCGATATCCATGGATTTCGCACCCCGTATATCGCGGCGCTTGGACTCACGGTGGGCCTGCCGCAGCTGATTCTCGGGTCAATCGTGTCCTTTCTGCTTTACCGGCAGTGGATGGATGCACGGTACATGTTTGCGGCGGGACTGATCTGCCTCTCGATGTCGTGCCTGATCGCATCACGTGTCACGTCCGCATGGATGGCGCCAGAATTCCTCGCAATCCAGGTGCTGCAGGCCGTGGGCCAGCCCATGGCCGTCGTCTCCATGCTGTTTCTTGCAACCAGCGTGGTCCAGCCGATGGAAGGGCCGGTCATCTCCGGAATCGTCAATGTCTTGCGTGCGCTTGGTACCGTTAGCGGGGCCGCATTTATCGAGCGATTGATCGTGGTGCGGGAACGCACCCATGCCAACATCATTCTGGATCGCGCCATTCACTCGGGAGCGGGCACAAGCAATAGCCACGCGGACGGCGTGGAGCACCTGCACCATCTTGCTGAGCGCGTTATCCATCAGGCATTCGTGCTGTCAATCGCCGATGCGTATCTGGTGCTCGGCGTGCTGGCGGTCGCGCTGGTGCCGTTCGTGCTGAATCTGCAGTACATCAAGCCGCCCGCATTGAACCAGCCTTCCCATTGATCATCATGTCGCTACCTCGCCCTGCCAAGATCGCTGTGTCGATCACCTTCGCCTGCGTGATTGCCGCAAGTGCCTATCTTTACTTCCATGAAGAGGGTCGTGCCTCTACACAGACCACCACGGACGCCTACGTGCGCGCCGATTCGACCTTCGTCGCGCCGCGAATTGCGGGCCAGATCGCCAGCGTGCTGGTGGCGGACAATCAGCGCGTCAAGAAAGGCCAACTGCTGGCAACCATCGACGACGGCGACCTCGTCGTGGCGGTTGCCAGCGCAAGCGCCGATGTGGAGAACGCCCGTGCCGACATCCTGCGGCTGAAAGCATCGGTACAACAGCAGACCAGCGTCATTCAGCAGGCGACCGCCGCGATTTCCGCGGACAACGCGGCCATTGCGTTTGCGGAGGCCGACGCCAGGCGCTATGCCAACCTTTCGCTCGATGGCTCCGGCACGGTGCAGGAGCGGCAGCAGTCTCAATCGCAGCATCAGATCGCGGTCGCCAGGCGCACCGAGCACATGGCAGCGCGCGATGCGGCCCAGCACCAGACCGGCGTGTTGCATGCGCAGGAAAAGCAGGCGGAGGCCAGCCTGGAGAAGGCCATTGCCGCGCTGGATGCAGCCAGGCTCAACCTGTCATACACGAAGATCACGGCACCGATAGACGGCGTCGTCGGACAGAGAACGGTCCGGGTCGGCGCCTATGTGCATGTTGGCGCGCCACTGCTTGCCGTGGTGCCGATCGAGGATGCCTATATCGAAGCGAACTTCCGCGAGACGCAGCTCGAACGCGTGCGGCCGGGCCAAGCCGTTACAATCGCGGTGGACATGCTGCCGGGGGTCAAGCTTCGCGGCCACGTGGATAGCATCGCGCCGGCAAGCGGCATTGCTTTTTCACCGATCGCGCCAGATAACGCCACAGGCAATTTCACGAAGGTGGTGCAGCGCGTGCCAGTGAAAATCAGGATCGATCGCGGGCAAGCGACGGCTTTGAACCTGCGCGTCGGCATGTCCGTGGTTCCCACCGTGCACGTGAATCCGTGACTGTCGGGAGAATGACGCAATACTGAGGTCCTGGGAAAGAGCCGGTATCGATGCCACGTTTGACACGACAGGAAAGCCGCGCGCTGACGCGCGAGAAACTGATGGCCGCAGCCGGCAAGGTGTTTGCGCGCGAGGACCTGGGTGGTGCATCGATCGACCGGATCGTGGAAGAGGCCGGCTTCACGAAGGGCGCGTTCTATTCCAATTTCGCGTCGAAGGAAGATATCTTCCTGCAGTTGGTCGAAGACGTCAGTTTTCGTGACATTGCTGATCTGGAGCGCGCGGTGGTCGGCATTGAAGACCCGGAAGCCATCATTGCCGCGATCTGCAACTGGGGTACCGCGACATCCCGTGAGCCGGGGCCGCGCTCGCTGGTCCTGGACCTGATCCGGCATGCAAGGCAGGATGCGGCCCTGACCAAACGCCATACCGAGATGTTTACCTACCAGTGGACCAAGGTCGGCATGGTGGTATCGAAGATTTTTCCCGAAGGAAAGGCCCCAGCCACGCCGCTGGAACTTGGGGCGCTGGTCATGGAGCTGACGTTCGGCATTGCGCTGCAGTTTCACGCCGGACCTGCAGCGGGGGACCTGATCGGGCTCGCGCTTCGTGCGCTGATGAAGGCGTCCCGGTTGCCTTGAGCGCATGTGGCGCGGTGCGATGCGAAAGTGCTGCACCAGGATGCACAATGAACGTGTGGCATGGCTGCCAGTTTGTAAGGTCCAGTATCACCTTCTTACTCCGATACGTGACCTCACAATCTGGCTATCCGAGGGCTACGTACCGGATACTCGCACGCGTTCCAATACCAGTCATGGACTGAGCCATGTGGTGCTCAGGATCAGCCAATTCAAAAGGGATCTACACCATGACACGCCTTCAACTTTCCTCGTTTGCTGCAAGCTTGATCGTCGCCGGCCTCGTCTCGGGTCTGTCAGCGACATTTCCGGCCGCCGCGCAGGCGGCCGAAGCCCCCCAAGCCTTGACGCGCGCCGAGGTACGTGCAGATCTTGAAGCATGGCAACGCGCCGGTCTGGCCGAGTACTTCCGCGGTAATGGTGGGCCGAACTTCACCAGCCCGGAATTCCAGCGGCGGCTCGAGGCGTACCAGGCAGCACGTGCAAGCATCAAGTAACGACATCGCCTGCCACAGGTTGCATGCTCGCGAAAGAAGTGACTGACATGATGCCGGTCACTCGTTCGCGAGCCCTTGGATTCCGCATCCGGATATGTACGCAGCTGCTCGTGCACACTTAGCCTCTCCCCGCTGCTCGTAACGGGCGAAAGCCTGCGAGGGGGTACTTTGAGAATGGCGTGGAAGCAGCGCTCGCTCATCTATCATGATTGGATGACGAGCTTGTTGCTGCCGAACTGTGCGGCAACCTCAACCTGAAGGAGTCAGGCATGAGCACTTGCGATTTGCCACACCATGGC
>FTCV01002311.1_pt1 | contig 11857 bp, 10 predicted proteins | sample 1639691 | NCBI WGS metagenome assembly FTCV01 (sample SAMEA3914864, study PRJEB12502) | metagenome | biome: forest; material: soil | place: USA | collected 2012-03-12 | depth 0.3 m
GAAGCATTGCCAGCATGATTGAAGGCTTCGTTGCGACCGATGCGACTGGAAAAGAGCCTCGGCCCGGAAATGCCAAGTGTGATGGCAGCCAAGACAGGCGGGAAAGCCGCCCCGGCTACGGCCGCCAAGGATTGCGTCGCGGCAACCGCATAAAAGTTCGAAAGCAGCGGCAGCACCAGGCAGCTCGCAGTCACCGCAATTGCGCCCGCGACGATGATCGCCCGCTTTCCCGACATGCGGTCGATCAGCGCACCCATCGGCGTCTGGGCGATCAACCCGACGATACCGGCAATGGTCATGACAAGGCCGGTCGTCGCCTCGTTCCAGCCCTGATCCGGCCCGCGAACCGCGATGAGGTAAATCGCGAGATAGGGACCGAGCCCATCCCGAACGTCGGCCAGGAAGAAGTTCAACGCATCAAGCCCGTAAGAAGCGCGCTCTGACGGGCGTTTGTCGCGGCTCCTGGCAGCCGGTGAGGCATCGCCGAACATCCCGGACGCTCCCAAAACTCCTCGCGAGGGTGATCCAGCGCGATGTGACGCAATCGAACCTGCGAAGCGGCGAAGGGTTCCATGCAATGGCGCGAAGTTCAGCTTGACAGGGGGGCTTCAGCTTTCCTAGCCTTTCATTCGCACACGAACAAAAATTGTCGGTGCAGGCTGCGGCGCAAAGCCTTAGCCTTCTCGGGTAGGAGAAGACGAAAAATGCGTGATCGACTTCGCGGATTGTCGCGCGTGCTTGCGCTGGCTCTAACGGTTTTCTCCTCACCGCTTTGCGCCGAGGAAATCTCGGTCACGCAATGGGGCAGCAGCCTTTATGGCGCGCCTTATGCGGTGGCCCTGGATAAGGGTCTGTTCAAGAAGGCCGGGATCGACATCACAGGCATTCTGGGCTCCGGTGGCGGCGGCACGACGGTCCGCAACATACTCGCCAGCCCGACACCCTATGGCGAGGTGGCCATCGCAGCCGCGCTCGCGGCGCAGAAACAAGGGCTCGATCTCATCATCGTCAATACCGGCACGCGAAGCGTCGCTGAGGCCTCGATGGTGACGATGCCGAATTCAGAGGTGAAATCGATCGACGACTTGATCGGCAAGAAGGTCGCGATCACTTCGCCGAAAAGCGTTTCCGAAATGCTGTTCCTGATGGTGCTGAAGGAAAAGGGCATCGACGCAGCAAAGATTCCGCGCGTCGCGGCCGGCGGCTATGTGCCGGCACTGACCATGCTGGAGCAGGGCGCGGTTTCAGGCGCGGTACTGATCGAGCCGCTCTCGATCATTCGCAAGGCCAAGTATCGCACGGTCTACAAGGCTGGTGACGTGCTGCAGCCGATGACGACCTCGGTCGGCATCACAACAAGGGAATTCGCGGCGGCGCATCCCGACAAGCTGAAAGCAATCATCGCAGGGCGGCGAGCTGGCGTCGAAGCGCTCTACGCCGATCCGATCGGCGCGGCGAAAATCCTCGAAAAGGATTTCAATCTGGAGCCCGAGATCGCCAAAGAAGCGGTGCAGAACATGATCGGGCCAAAGATGTGGAGCCTTGGCGATTTCAACCAGGTCGAGCTGGACCGCATCGTCGCCGGCCTGAAACTTGTCGGCGAGGTAACGGGCGACGTCGACTGGTCGAAGCTGATCGACAAGTCGTATCTGCCAGATGACCTGAAGGGCAAGTCATGAACAATGTCGTGGCGCTGGGCTCCGCAATCGGCGCGAAGCCAGCGCCGCGCGCGCATGCCGAGCTCGTCGGCGTTACACGGGTTTACGGTAGGCACGGCAGCAAAAACCCGATCCACGCGCTTGGCCCGGTCGATCTGACGCTGGCCGAGGGCGAATTCTTTTCCGTCGTCGGCCCTTCGGGCTGCGGCAAGTCCACCTTGCTCGATGTGCTTTCCGGCCTCGGTGCTCCCACAGCCGGCACGGTTCGTTTCGAGGGCAAGCCCGTCACCGGCGTGCCGGACGGGGTTGGCGTTGTCTTCCAGGAAGATGCCTCATTTCCCTGGCTCACAGTAAGGGACAATGTCGCCTTCGGCCTGCGCCGAGCTGGCGTGGACGCAGCCGAAATCAAGCGACGCGTCGATTACGCCATCGGCTTCATGGGGTTGAAGGATTTCGCAGACGCCTATCCGGTCCAGCTTTCCGGCGGCATGCGCCAGCGAGTCTGCATAGCGCGCACGCTGGTGCTGCAGCCACGCCTTATCCTGCTCGATGAGCCCTTCGGAGCACTCGACCAGCAAACCCGCCTGCTGATGGGCGAGGAGTTGCTAAGACTCTGGCGCGAAACCTCCGCCACCGTGCTTTTGATCACTCATGCGCTTGATGAAGCCGCCATGCTGTCCGACCGGGTTGGCGTAATGTCCGCACGGCCAGGTCTCTTCATCGATTTCGTCGAGACGAAATGGCCGCGCGATCGCGATAGCCGCATCGTCTCAACTCCAGAATTCGGCGGCATCAATGCGAGGCTCTGGGATAAGCTGCGAGTCGAGACCATGAAGGTCATGGGTGGTCTAAAGCCGGCCAGCGCATCATGAAGATCGAAACGAGCCTGCGCATCGGCATCGTGGCAGGCTTCATCCTGCTGATCGAGGGTCTCTGCCGGTTTGGCGTCATTCCCTACAATGTAATGATCCCGCCATCCGAAATGGCGACAAGCCTCAAGGATATTCTGGTCTCGGGCGAATTCACCGCCGACATTCTCAGCAGCCTGCGCAACGTCGTTTCGGCGGCACTACTCTCCGTCGTGCTCGGATTTACGGCCGGCGTCATCATCCACGCCATGCCCGCCTTTCGCTCCGCGCTCGAACCCTATCTTTCGAGCTACTACGCGGTGCCGACATTCATGTTCTATCCGGTCTTCATCATTCTGTTCGGGGTGGGCGACCGGGCGATCATCGCGATCGCCGTACTGCTGGCAATCGTCGCCATGATCACGGCGACACTGAACGGGCTCGACCGCATCCCGCATGTCTTCCGACGAACCGGACGCATGTTCCGCATGTCGCCCGCCAAGTCGGCACTAATGATCTCCCTGCCGGCGGCCGCGCCTTACCTTTTCACGGGCGTGAAGCTTTCCGTCGCCTACGCTTTCATCGGCGTCATCGCCTCCGAATTCATCCTGTCCGGCTCGGGGCTCGGCTATGCGATCTCCTATGCCTATAACAACTTCAATAACCGCACGATGTATGCGCTGATGCTGCTGATCCTTGTGCTGGTCGTGGTCGTCAACGGCACGCTGGACGCGATCGATCGCCGGCTACAGGCCCGGCGGCAGAGGTGACGGCGCGATGAAACAGATTCTCGCGTCCCTGGCTCTCGCGGTCGCATTCGTCATCATCTGGCATCTGCTCTATCTGGCGCTCGGCGAAACCGCATTGGCCTCGCCTGCCCAGACGGTCGCAAGGCTTGCAAAGCTTTTCGCCACGGCAAGTTTCGCCGGCCACATCAGCGAAACAGCCTCGGCCTTCGGCTACGCACTCGTGCTATCTCTGATTGGAGGCGTAGGACTTGGCGTCCTGCTCGGGGTCAGCCGCCTATCGAGCGCGGTCGCCGAACCGATCTTGATTACGCTCTATTCAATCCCAAAGGTAACGCTTTATCCGCTGGTGTTACTTTGCTTCGGGCTCGGCGCGTCAGCAAAAATCGCCTTCGGCGTCATGCATGGCATGATCCCGGTCACGATTTTCACGATGAACGCCATTTTGCAGATGAAGCCGGTCTACCTCCGTTCGGCTGCAGTGATGCGGCTGACGCCGATGCAGGCGGCCACGACGGTAGTGCTTCCGGCGATCCTGCCGGAAGTGATCTCCGGCGCGCGGCTCGGCTTTTCGCTTACCCTGCTCGGCGTGTTGATTGGCGAAATGTTCGCATCAAGACGCGGCCTCGGCTTCCTCGTTACCAGCGCCATGGGACTTGGCGACATCGCGACCATCATGGCCGTCGCGCTGCTGGTCAGCACCTTCGCAATCCTCTGCAACACGTTGATGATAGCGCTCGGCGCCTATCTCCAGCACGGTCAGCGGGTGGCCAGAGCCTAGACGATCGTCACGCCGCAATCGGCGCTGGCCAGCGACATAGCCGCTTCGAGATCGGCCGGCGCGCTGGAATGGACAGCATAAAGCACATCACCCGCCGCGACACGGTGGCCTTGTCGTTTCAGGAGATCAATGCCTGCGGCCTTGTCGAGTGGCGCGCCCGACCGACGCGCGATGCCTGCGATCTGAAAAATGTCAATGCCGGCAACCGCTCCCTCCCTGGACGCCCGCACGACCTGCCGGAGCAGGCTCGGACGGACTGGATCGGACCGCCGCCCTTGAGCATCGATGATACGCTCGAAGGCAGCGCGCGCTGCGCCTGACGAGAGCAAGTTCTCAGCCCTCTTCAAGCCGACTTCGGCAGTGCCGATGGCAGGATCCCAGGCAAGGATGCGGCTGGCGAAGAAAAGCGCCTTGTCGCGCAGATCTACTGGCGCATCGGCCGCTCCGTCCAGCACCGACAGACAATCGCGGACTTCCAGTGCCGGGCCGATACCACGACCGATTGGCACACTACCGTCGGTCGCATGAGCCTCCACTGTCAGGCCGAGCCCCTGCCCGACTGTCTCGAATAATCGCGCCAGTTCTTCCGCCTCCAGCCTGCTTTTTAACTTGGCCTGAGGACCGTAGGGCAGATCGACGATGACATGCGTTGAGCCGGAGGACAGCTTCTTCGACAGGATCGAAGCCACTGACCAGCGGTTGGAATCGATGCCCAGCGGCCGCGTGATCGTGTTCATCACGTCATCGAGCGCCGAATGATTGAGCCGCCCGTTCCACGCTATGCAGCCGCGCGCCTGCTCGACCGTACGGCGCAGACCCTCGAAGTCGAGATCGACCCGCGCGACCGTCTCCATCGCGTCGGCGGTACCAGCCGCCGAGGTGATGGCGCGGGAGGATGTCTTCGGGATCGCCATGCCATGCGCGGCAACGATTGGAATGACGATCAGCGTGATGCGGCTGCCTGGGATGCCGCCCATCGAGTGCTTGTCCGCGACGATGCGCTCATTCCACTTGAGAGGATTGGAGAAGCTGGCGCGCACACGGGCGAGCGAGACAACTTCATCATCGGTTAAACCGCGTGTCGCCGCGACAAGGAACGCGGCGACTTCGCCATCCGGATAGCGCCCCTCCACAATGTCTGTCAGTAGCATCGCATATTGCGATTGGCTGAGCGCCGCGCCACCGATCTTGGCGCGGAGCGCCGCGCGGCTCTCAGGCGCCGGCGTGCGCCGGATTTGGACTCCTGTTCCCTCAGGCAACGCCAAATCCTCGTAAGCCTGCCGCGAAAGGCCGATCTCATTCACCGAAAGGATTTTGCAAGCCGCAACAACATGCACATCGGCGCGGATGCTGCGATCGCCTGCAAGGATATCGACCCGGTCTGGCCCGAGATAATCCTCCGCGCCGATTACGCTATCTTGTGGCAGATAGGCGATATGCCGCCGCCAGGTATCGATTGGATACGGCTTCAGATAAAGCCGCTTCCCCAACCCTTCCAACGCCGAGACAAGGCGCTGAATGCCTTCTTCGATCGTGCCATTGTTTTCAATTCTAACCTGCTCGACATGTTCGGGCAGCATATCCTCAACCCGACGATTCAACCGCGCGGTTACGGCATCCCCGCTTTCGCGGCCACGCGCCGCAATGCGCTTCTCCAGCGCCCCGCGATCCGCGCTTATCGAGACGACGACGAGACGCGGCACTCGCTTCGCTATTTCGGCGATTGTCGCGCGCGAGCCGTTGGCGATAACACTACGGCCGGAGCCGATCGTCTCGAGCAAGTTGCGCGGCAAACCGTAACGCAGGCCATGCGCACCCCAGGTGATCAGGAACTCGCCGGCCTTTTCGCGCCGTTCAAACTCTTCCTCTTCTGCTGCCTCATGCTGTTCGCCGCCGGCATCGGCTGGACGGGTGATCACGCGTTTCGCAAAGACATATCGGCCACATGAACCCAGAAAGGCTCTTGCGCCGTCAAGCAAAGTATCCTTGCCGACGCCGCTCGGACCAACCACCAGGAAGAACAGGCCGGGGTTCGATGGCATCAGATGGCGTCATCCAGGCCGATATCGACCGCCTTTGCCGATTGCGTGATCCGGCTCGTCGAAATGAAATTCACGCCGGTCTCGGCAATCGGCCGGATCGTCTCCAGGCGGATACCACCGGAAGCTTCGACCAGCGCCTTGCCGCCGATGATGCCGACAGCGTCACGCATATCGGCAACCGACATATTGTCGAGCATGATCACATCGGCGCCAGCCGCGACCGCGTCGCGGACCTGATCGAGCCGATCGCATTCGACCTCGATCTTGGTCAGCACCGGCAGATGTTTGCGCGCTCGCGCCACCGCAGCGGCGATACCACCGGCAACCGCGATGTGGTTGTCCTTGATCATCACGCCATTATCAAGACCAAGGCGGTGATTGAGGCCACCGCCACAGGTCACCGCGTGTTTTTCGAGCATACGCAGCCCGGGCGTCGTCTTGCGCGTATCGATCAGTCGCGCCTTGGTACCGGCAATAGCGTCGACATATTTCGCGGTTTCGGTGGCGATACCGCACATGCGCTGCAGGATATTCAGCGCCGTGCGCTCTGCCGTAAGCAGGCTCTGCGCCGGACCTTTCACATCGGCCAGCACGGTGCCCTTGGTGACACGTGCTCCATCCGCGACTTTGACCTCGACCTGGCAGCGCGGATCGTAACGGCGGAACACGGTGGCCGCGACCTCGATACCTGCTACGAGCATGTCTTCGCGCGCATTGACATGGAAATGCGCCATTGCATCGGCGTCGATCATCAACTGGACGGTGAGATCGCAGGCGCCGATATCTTCTCGTAGCCAGAGATCGATCAGATGTTGCGTCGCGAAGGGATCATACATGATGGCACCGCCCGTGATCGCGTCCACCGGGCGGGACCGGCAGGATCGCGCGAGATTGTTTATTTCCCGCTGATTATTCGTACACGAACGATAGCTTGCAACAGCTTGCTGTCAAGCGGCTGCGGCGGCTAGCCGCGAAGGCGCTTTGGATGAGTCAAGCGACGGATGGATGACAGATTGAAGGGGCATGTCCCGGACTTGATCGGGACTCCCTAACACCAGGGTCTGCAATCGCGCACTCAACTTGGATAGGTCAACGGTCATGGGTCCCAGATCAAGTCTGGGAGAAATAGAGTGAACTTTAGTTCCCGCCAGCCTTACCAGCATCCAGCGCGTTAAAACTGTCTTCGAGCTGCGGCGAGATCGCCACGTTCAATTTCTCGCCTGTCGGCAAGCGGGCGACGAACCACTTGTTGTAAAGCGGCATGAGGTCCTGGTTGGTGGCGAGTTCGCGGAAAGCGCGCTCCACCACCGCCGTCAACTGCGGCTCGCCCTTCCGGAACATCACGCCATAAGGATCGTAGGACAGATAATCGCCGACGACCTGAAACTTGTCCTGCGCCTTGTGCCGCGCGATCAGGCCGGCAAGCAGGATGTCGTCGGTCGCAAACGCTTCCGCCTTTTTGTCTGCAAGCATCTGGAACGACTGCTCGTGATCGGCGCCGGTGAGGATCGTCAGGCTGAGTTTGAATTTCTCGTCGGCCGTGTGCAGCGCCTGTTCGTTGGTCGTGCCCTTGGTGACGACGATCGTCTTGCCTTTCAAGCCACGGACGTCGGTAATTCCTGAGCCCTTGGCCACCATGAGCTTGGTGCCGGCGACATACATCAGCGGCGAAAACGCAACCTGCCGGGAACGCTCGGCATTGGCAGTCGTCGAACCACACTCAAAGTCGATCTGGTTGTCGAGGACAGCCTTGATGCGGTCATCCGAAGTCACTTTCACATAGGTGATGCCGAGGTCAGGTTGATCGACCTCGACACTGATCAGCCCGACGATCGCTTCGCAGATTTCGAGACTGTAACCGATCGGTCGTCCCGCCTGATCCAGGAACGAGAAGGGGATCGATGCTTCGCGATAGCCGAGGCGCACCGTCTTGGCTTTTTTGATCGCAGCCAGCGTCGGGCTGAGACCGATGGGCTCCGCCGTCTGCGCGATAGCGCTTCCCGCGAGCGAAACGCCCGCGAGAAGCCCGATGCCGAGGATCAGAAAAGCAAGACGGTTTCGCATCGGATCACCTCAGCCATGCGCGGGCATGGTTTCGCCCGGTATGAGGTCACCCGACACGGTATCGCCTGAAGTGTCGGTGTGAGGCTCGCCAAGTTCGCCCTCCCACTTGGCCACGACGCTGGTCGCCAGCGTGTTGCCGATGACGTTGGTCGCGCTGCGGCCCATGTCGAGAAAGGTGTCGATGCCCATGATCATCAACAGACCCGCTTCCGGGATGTTGAATTGTGAGAGCGTCGAGGCGATCACCACAAGCGAGGCGCGCGGCACGCCAGCGACGCCTTTGGAGGTGATCATCAGCGTCGCCAGCATGGCGAGCTGCGTGCCGAGCGGCATGTCGATATGGTAGGTCTGCGCGATGAAGATACTGGCGAAGGTGCAGTACATCATCGTGCCGTCGAGGTTGAAGGAGTAACCGAGCGGCAGCACGAAGCTCGAGATGCGCGATGAAGCGCCGAACTTGTTCAGCCCTTCCAGCGTTTTCGGATAGGCCGCCTCCGAGCTCGCCGTCGAGAAGGCGATCATCAGCGGCTCCTTGATGAGCCCGAGCAGGATCTTGTACTTCGGCCCGATCACCACGAAGCCGACGACGATCAGGATCGTCCAGAGGATCAGCAGCGAGAGGTAGAAGCCGCCCATAAACACGACGAGCTTCCAGAGCACGCCAAGTCCGTTTTTGGCGACCGTCGCCATGACAGCCGCCCAGACGGCGATCGGAGCGAACGTCATGACGTAGCCCGTGACCTTCAGCATGATGTGGCCGACATCGTCGATCAGTTCCATTAGCTTGTGCGAGCGCTCGGGCATCGCACCCATCGCGACCGCAAAGAAGATCGCGAAGACCACGATCTGCAGGATTTCATTGGTTGCCATCGCATCGACGATCGAGGTCGGGATCAGATGGGTCAGGAATTTCTCGATCGAGAAAGCCGAAACCGGCAATCCGGTCGATGCGCCTGCCGCCGGCAGAGTGCCGGGGAAATTCGCGCCGGGCTGCAGCAGATTGACCATGACCAGGCCGAGCAGCAGCGAAACAAAGGATGCGGTGACGAACCAGCCCATCGTCTTGGCGAAGATGCGGCCAAGCTTCGAACCGGACCCCATATGCGCGATGCCACCGACGAGCGTGGCGAAAACCAGCGGCGCGATGATCATCTTGATCAGTCGCAGGAAGAGCATAGCGATGAGATTGACGTTAGCCGCGATATTGGCCCGGCTATCGGGCAGATACTCGTAAACCGCCGCGCCCATGACGATGCCGAGCAGCATGGCGATCAAAATAAACTGCGTGAACCTGTTCTTCATCTCGACGGACTCCCGAAGCCACAAAGCCTGGTAACGGCCGCCCGGTAAGCTGAAACGGAAGCGCGCTTCAGCGTCCGACGTCTTGAGCGCATGAGCCGCGCCGCACCGATTGTGACGAAACTATGTCAGGTGATCGGAGCGAGCGGAAGCCCTTAACCGGATTTTTATGGGGAAGCGGTCAGGAGGCGGGCTTCAGATAAATGCGCGTCAGTCCGCGCGTGATCACTTCCAGCGCGTCATCGGCGCTGATCGTCACATGTTTTTCGACCAGCGCGGAGGCGCGCGCCGCATCGCGCGCCTTGATCGCCGCGATGATCTCGACATGGTCAGCCATCGTCTCCTGCCGCCGGCGCGGATTGTCGATCGCGCAATGGCGGATGAAGCGGATGCGGACATTGATGTTGCGGATGACCTTGACCAGCTCGTCGTTACCGCCGAGGTCGGCCAACTGTTCATGGAAGCGTTCGTCTTCATCGGCCAGTTCGGTTGAGCCGATGCTCGTTTCCCGTTCCAGAACGCGGCTCCAGGAAGCGCCGACCGCCGCGATTGCGGCATCGGGAGCGCGAGCGCATGCCGCGCGTACTGCGATGCCTTCGACGCCGGCCCGTAGTTCCGAGAGATTGGTGACGTCTTCGATTTCCAAGCCGCGCGCGAAGAAGCCACGGTTTGGCACGAAACTCACCAGCCCTTCCGTCGAAAGCCGGTTGAGCGCTTCGCGAACTGGCGTGCGGCTGACGGAAAGGCTCGTCGCCAGCTCAACCTCGTTCAGCCGCTCGCCTGGCTTGATTTCGTATCTTGCTAGCCGCTCCTGCACGACCCGGTGGACATGCTGAACGATATCGGCGGGACGAGGAACGGGCTTGACGGGCATGGAAACTCCGCTGCGCCGGTCTACCGGCGCGCCATCATACACAGCTCAAAACAAAACTGTATACACTTAAAAAGAACTGTGCTTCGCTCATCACCCTGATCGGGAGAAATCGATGCGCATACTGGTTCTCGGTGGTGGCGTGATCGGGGTGGCGACCGCCTTCGAGTTGTTGAAGGATGGCCACGAGGTCACCGTCGTCGAGCGGGAAAGGGACGTGGCGCTCGGCACCAGTTTCGCGAATGCCGGCATGGTGGCGCCGGGGCACGCCTTTGCCTGGGCTTCACCAAAAGCGCCGAAAATCCTGCTGAAATCGCTTTGGCGAGATGATCAAGCGCTGCGCTTTCGTTTCAGCCTCGATCCGGCGCTGTGGAAATGGTCGCTGAAGTTCCTGCGCGAATGCACGGCCGAGCGCGCGATCGCCAACACGCGTCGCAAGCATCGTCTCGCGACCTATTCCCAAAAGGTGCTGGAGGAAATCTCCTCAGAGATCGATCTAAAATACGACGAGAGCCGCACCGGCCTGCTCTATTTCTATCGGACCGCGCAGTCGATGGAGCGCGGCGTCGCCAACATGAAGATTTTGCGCGATCTCGGGCAGAAGCAGGAAATTCTCGACGGACCGGGGCTGGCGAAACTGGAGCCGGCGCTCGAAGGAATGAAGGATCAGCTTGCTGGTGGCATCTATTGCCCGACTGACAGTGTCGGGGACGCCCGCAAGTTCACGCAATCCATGGCCGAAGCGGTGCGCACCCGCGGCGGCAAGGTTCTCTGCGAAACCACGATCGAGCGGCTTGAAACCGATGGTGACCGCGTGACCAGCGTCATCACCGACAAAGGCCGTCTAGAGGCGGACGCCTATATCGTATCGCTCGGCATCCACAGTCCGCATATCAGCAAGGCGCTTGGCTTGGACCTGCCGATCTATCCGATCAAAGGTTACTCCCTTACCTTCCCAACCACGGGAAGCAATCTAGCACCGGTCGTCGGTGGCGTAGATGAGGACAACCTGATCGCCTATTCGCGCCTCGGCGACCGTTTGCGCGTAACGGCGACAGCCGAATTCGCCGGATATGATGACAGTCACAAGCCCGCCGACTTCAAGGTTATGTTCGGAAAGATAAAACAATTGCTGCCGAATGGCGTAGATTACGACAAGCCCAGCTACTGGGCAGGCTTGAGGCCGATGACGCCGGACGGCACGCCTTATATCGGGCCGACAAAGCACCGCAACGCGTGGCTCAACACCGGCCACGGCCATATCGGCTGGACCATGTCCTGCGGCTCGGCGCGTATCATGCGCGACATGATCGCCGGACGGAAACCGGAAATCCCACTCGACGGCCTTAGCCTTCGCTAGCACCAAGGAGATATCCCATGGGTGACGTTCTCGAAGCAGGTTCCGACATCAGACAATTCGCCTTCGAAACCGATGCCGGGGTCGCCGGCCGCGCCACAATTGGCCTGATCGTGCTCGCGACCGACCAGACCATCGAATACGAATTCCGCAAGATCATAGCGCTGCCGGGCGTCGCGCTCTACCAGAGC
>FTCV01001929.1_pt1 | contig 11856 bp, 10 predicted proteins | sample 1639691 | NCBI WGS metagenome assembly FTCV01 (sample SAMEA3914864, study PRJEB12502) | metagenome | biome: forest; material: soil | place: USA | collected 2012-03-12 | depth 0.3 m
ACCGTGCAGGTGATCCCGCACGTGACCGACGCGATCAAGGATTTCGCGCTGGCCGAAACCGACGATCTCGATTTCGTGCTCTGTGAAGTCGGCGGCACCGTCGGCGATATCGAGGGCTTGCCCTTCGTTGAGGCGCTGCGCCAGATGCGCAACGAACTGGGCCGTGAGCAGACCTGCTTCGTCCACGTCACGCTGGTGCCCTACATCGCGGCGGCCGGTGAGCTGAAGACCAAGCCGACGCAGCATTCGGTGCGCGAACTGACCGGCCTTGGCATCCAGCCGGATATCCTGCTGTGCCGCTGCGATCGCGAACTGCCGGAGAGCGAGCGCCGCAAGATCGCGCTGTTCTGCAACGTGCGTCCGCAGGCAGTGATCCCCGCGCTCGACGCGCCGAACATCTATGCCGTTCCGCTCCAGTACCACATGGAAGGTCTGGACGCGGAAGTGCTGCACCACTTCGGCATGTCCTCGCCCGCGCCGGAACTGACGCGCTGGAACGATATTACCAACCGTTTCGAACACCCCGAAGGCGAAGTGACCATCGGCGTTGTCGGCAAGTACGTCGGCCTGCCCGATGCGTACAAGTCGCTGAACGAGGCGCTGGTCCATGGCGGCATGGCGAACCGAGTGAAGGTCAACGTCCAGTGGATCGATGCCGAGATCTTCGAGAAGGAAGATTCGGAAATCGCCGCTGCCCTGGAACCGATGCACGGCATTCTGGTGCCCGGCGGCTTTGGCGAGCGTGGTTCGGAAGGCAAGATCGCCTCGGTCCGCTTCGCGCGTGAGCGTGAGGTGCCGTTCTTCGGCATCTGCCTCGGCATGCAGATGGCCTGCATTGAGGGCGCGCGCGCGGCCGGCATCGGAAAGGCCAGCTCGACCGAGTTCGGCCCGACCGACGAGCCGGTTGTCGGCATCATTACCGAGTGGATGACCGAGGATGGCCTCCAGACCCGCGCCGAAGGCGGTGATCTGGGTGGCACGATGCGTCTTGGCGCCTATCCCGCGATGCTCTCGCCGAACAGCCACGTTGCCTCGATCTACGATGCGACTGAGATTTCGGAACGTCACCGCCACCGTTACGAGGTTAACGCCAAGTACCGTGATGCGCTTGAAGGCAATGGTCTGATCTTCTCGGGAATGTCGCCCGACGGCCTGCTGCCCGAGATCGTGGAGCGTCCGGAGCATCCGTTCTTCGTTGGCGTGCAGTTCCACCCCGAACTCAAGTCGCGCCCCTTCGAACCGCACCCGCTGTTCAAGGGCTTCATCGCGGCGGCGCTGCGGCAGGCGCGTCTGGTCTGATCCAGGCGGAAGGTTTGAAATTCGAAGGGCCGGTTCCCCAACGGAACCGGCCCTTTTTCGTGTCAGCCGAGCAGCGAAAGCAGCAGCGTAACCGTGCCGACCGAAAGTACGGTGGAAGCCAGGATGACCTTGGCGGTCAGCGCCCCTTCGCGGCGGTGGAACTCGGCGAGCATGAAAGGGCCGGTTCCGGTGGGCAGTGCGGCCAGCAGGACGGCGGCATTGCGCAGCGGTACGGGCAGGGGGAAGACCCAGAGCGCCAGCGCCAACGTCAGCGCCGGATAGACGAACAGCTTGAGCGCCACCAGCACGGCCGTCTCGCCCAGCGAGCCTTCGCCCTTTTCGCGCGGCTCGGCGAGGAACATGCCGAGACACACCAATGCGCAAGGGCTGGCGGCTGAGCCCAGCAACTTCAGGAACGCATCGAGTGGCGCGGCGACGCCTAGGCCGCTTGCCATGACCACCGCTCCAGCAAGAGGCGCCAGAACCAGCGGGTTGCGGAACAGTGCCTGCGCCACGCGCAGCACGATCACTGCCGGATTGCCGCCCTTCTGGTTGCCGAACTCGATCAGCACGATGGCGAGGGCGAACAGCACGCAAACGGTGTTGATCGTGGCGATCAGGGTCAGTGTCTGCGATGCCGGGCCCAGGGTTGCCAGCAGCAGCGGAAAGCCCAGGAAGGCCGTGTTGGAATAGCTCGAATTGAGCCCCAGGATCGCGGCGTTTCCAATTCCGCGCCCCAGCAGGCAGCCTACCGCAACGGTCAGCACGAAGAACACGAACGTGCCGATCGCGAAAACAGCGACGAAGCCCGGTTGCCAGAGTTGGGCGAGGTTCGCCTTGGCAACGATATCGAACAGCAGCGCGGGCAGGGCCAAATAAACAACGAAGCGGTTGAGTTCGGTGGTCGATTGCGGGCCGAAGATGCCGACGCGGCGGGTCAGCCAGCCAACGAATGTCAGCGCAAAGATCGGCAGGACGACCAAGAGTATCGAAAGCATGAGAGAGTTTGGGCCCGCATTTGAAGAAATGTGGCGGGCTTATCGGCTGCATGCCGCCGTTTCCAGCGCGGAAAAGACGTGTCCGCGTGCGGTCCATGCAAAAAGGGCGGCCCGATGTCGGACCGCCCCAATCATTCGTCCTACTATTCCTAAGCGCCAGCCGCGATCAGGCGGCGGCAGTCTCATCGGCGCCGCCGTCGAGCACGGTCAGCGTGTTGCCGCCGATCGCGATCTTCTTGGGCTTCATCGCCTCAGGCACTTCGCGCACAAGGTCGATCACCAGCAGGCCATCGGCAAGGTCGGCGCCGTCGACGCGAACATAGTCGGCCAGTTCGAAGCGGCGTTCGAACCCGCGCTGGGCAATGCCGATGTGCAGCATTTCGCCTTCCGGGGTTTCTTCCGGCTTTTGGCCCTTGACCACCAGCAGGTTGGCCTGTGCGGTGATGTCGATGTCGGCCGGCTTGAACCCGGCGACGGCCAGTGTGATGCGATAGGCGTCTACACCGCGGCGTTCGATGTTGAAGGGGGGGTACTTGTCGCCCGCATTCACGCGGCCCTGGTTCTCGATCATGTCGAACAGGCGGTCGAAGCCGACCATGGTGCGGCGATAGGGGGTAAAATCGATGCGGTTCATGACAAAAATCCTCGTCTGAGCAATCTTCGTTGACTGAGGCCCGGATCTCCGGCGCCTCGTTTTCGAGCCATCCCCATGGCGGGCCATGACTCGGAACCCTAGATATGATAGCCGCGCCCGGTTTCAAGGATATCCCCTAGGGGTGCGGCGTGGTCGCCGGGAAATTATCCTGATTTTGTTGAAGGAACGTTCGATGAGCCAGCCCAAGGTCGAAATCTACACGAAGTGGGGTTGTCCCTATTGCGTGATGGCAAAGTCGCTGCTGGACGGCAAAGGCGTGTCCTATGAGGAATACGACGTGACCATGGGCGGCGAGAAGCGCGCCGAAATGGAAGATCGCGTGCCCGGCGCCCGCACCGTTCCGCAGGTCCTGGTGGATGGCAAGCCGTATGGCGGTTTCGACGATATCAGCGCGCTCGATCGCGCTGGCGAACTCGATCCGGTGCTGGGGCTCTGATCGCATGACGATGCCCGCCGTGAGCCGTGCCGCGCTGTTTCAGATGACCACCGGGATTGATCCGGTGGTCAACGCGGCGGCCATCGTCGCCGCCGTGGCTGAGGCGAAGGCGGGCGGGGCGGTCATGCTGTTCACGCCGGAAATGTCCGGCCTGCTCGATCGCAAGCGTGATCGGGCAGCAGCCAGCATCGTTGGTGAGAGCGAGGATCGCGTGCTGGCAGCGGTGCGTGAAGCAGCGTCTCGCGAGGGGCTGTGGGTCCACATCGGCTCGCTCGCCATCCGGCCGGAAGAGGGCGATGGCCGATACGCCAACCGTGCGTTCGTCATCGACGATACGGGCGAGATCCGCGCTCGCTACGACAAGATGCACATGTTCGACGTCGATCTGGCAACGGGCGAATCCTGGCGTGAATCCAACGCTTATGCGCCGGGCGACAAAGTGGTGACGGTGGAAACTCCGCTTGGCCTGCTTGGCCTGGCGATCTGCTACGACGTGCGCTTTCCGGCGTTGTTTGAGGCGCTGGGCCGCGCAAAGTGCGATGTGATCGCCACGCCTGCGGCCTTCACTGTGCCGACCGGCAAGGCCCACTGGCACCTTATGCAGCGTGCCCGTGCGGTGGAAGCGAGTGCCTTCGTGCTCAGCGCGGCACAGGTCGGTCAGCATGAGGACGGGCGCGAGACTTATGGACACAGTCTGGCGATCGATCCCTGGGGCGACGTGCTTCTCGACATGGGTGGAGATAAGGCGGGGCTGGGATTCGTCGATCTCGATCCCGTGCGGATCCAAGAGGTTCGCGCGCAACTGCCCAGCCTTGCCAATCGGCGCACGATCGCCAAATAGGCCATAAAACTGACGGGTTTCGCGCAAGAAGTGTCGCAATGATTGTCTATGATCTCGAATGCCGTGCCGCCGGCCACCGTTTCGAAGGATGGTTTAAGTCCTCGGACGATTTCACGCGCCAGCAGGAGCGTGGCTTGCTGTGTTGTCCGCATTGCGGATCGGTAGAGGTCGGCAAGGCGCTTCAGGCCCCCAGGCTGGCACGCAAGGGCAACCAGCGAAGCGATGTCGTTCCCGCCCGCGTACCGCAGCCGGTGGCGGCACCGGCCGCGCCGGTCGCCAGTGCGCCGCTGCCACCGCAAGCGGTCGAACTGATCCAGAAGCTGGCGAAAATGCAGGTAGAGGCGCTGAAAGACAGCCGCTACGTCGGCAAGAGCTTCGCCGACGATGCCCGCGCCATGCACTATGGCGAGCGTGAGCATGAGGTGATCCATGGCGAGGCCAGCGTGGAGCAGGCGAAGGAACTGCTTGAGGAAGGCATCGCCGTCGCCGCGCTGCCTTTCCCGGTGGTTCCTCCCGAAAGTGCCAATTAATCCGGCCCCAATCCCTTATCGAACTGATTGCCAAGCCCGATTGCGCAAGCTAGGACGCCCCTCGAGTGCGCCCGTAGCTCAGCCGGATAGAGCACCAGATTCCTAATCTGGGGGCCATGGGTTCGAATCCCGTCGGGCGCACCATCTCCTTTGAAATCAATGGCTTCGTTCAGTGAAAATCGCGCGAGCGTGGCAGGATGCGCACGTTGCGGGGATGGCGTGCCCGTGACGTGGGGGCGTTCGTGCCGCGGTAGTTCGGGTGATCGATCTCATCGCCGCGCTCATGCTCGATGGACGGTTTCGACAGTTGCGAAAGCAGCCCCAGGGCATCGCTGGCATCGGTGATATTCTTCACGATCAGGTGGACGACGTTCTCCTTGCTGCGCTGCACTTCGCCTTCGATCACCATTAGGCGCGCAGCCATCAGCGCGCGGCGCTGCGGCTCCATCTCGCGCGCCCAGAGCAGCGCATTGACCACGCCGGTCTCGTCCTCGATCGTGATGAAGATCGCATTGCCTTTGCCCGGCCGTTGGCGCACCAGCACGACACCGGCCACCCGCACTTTCGTGGCGTCCCGCGCGGCGTTGATCGTGGCGCAGTCGGCCACGCCCTGGCGCGTGAAGTGATCGCGCAGGAACTGCATGGGGTGACCTTTCAGCGAAAGTCGGTGGGTCTGATAGTCGGCAAGCACCTCTTCTGAAGGCGACATGACGGGAAGCGGCGCTTCGGGTTCCTTGCCCAGTTCAGGGCTGTCCAGCGCGGCGAACAGCGGCAATTGCACGGGCGGGACGCGCCGGCTTTCCCAGCCTGCCTCGCGCCGGCTCTGGCCCAGCGACCCCAGCGCGTCGGCATCCGCCAGCAGGCGAAGCGCGCGGGAAGGAAGCTCGGCGCGGCGGGCGATATCTTCCATCGAGCCGATGGGCCGTTCGGCACGCTTCTCTTTCAGATTTTCCGCCCATTCCTTGCGGAACCCGTCGATCTGCCGCAGGCCCAGACGCAGGATGCGCTCGCCCTCCAGCGTGTTGTCCCAATCACTGGTGTTGACGTCGATCGGCCGTACCACGACACCGTGCTCCTGCGCGTCGCGTACCAGTTGGGCAGGGGCGTAGAAGCCCATGGGCTGACTGTTGAGCAGGGCGCAGGTGAACACCGCGGGATAATGGCATTTCAGCCATGAGGAGACATAGGCCAGCCAGGCGAACGCCTGCGCGTGGCTTTCGGGAAAGCCGTATTCGCCGAAGCCCTTGATCTGTTCGAAGCAGCGCTCGGCAAATTCGCGCGGGTAGCCCCGGTTTACCATGCCTTCGATCAGTCGGGGCTGATAGTGATGCACGGTGCCGTTATGGCGAAACGTCGCCATGGCGCGGCGCAGTCCGTCCGCTTCGGCCGGAGTGAAGCCGGCGGCGACGATGGCCAGTTTCATCGCCTGTTCCTGAAACAGCGGTACGCCCAGCGTCCTATACAGAACCTCCTTCATCTCTCCCTCCGGACCGGGAAAGTCAGGCTTCTCCTCTCCGCACCGCCGCCGTAGATAGGGATGAACCATGCCGCCCTGGATCGGGCCGGGGCGGACGATGGCCACCTGAATGACCAGATCGTAGAGTTCCTTTGGCTTCATGCGCGGCAGCATGGCGATCTGGGCGCGGCTCTCCACCTGGAAGGTGCCGATGCTGTCGCCCTTCTGGAGCATCTTGTAGGTGTCCTCATCCTCCTGCGGGACGGTGGCCAGCGTCAGGTCTTGCAGGTGGTGATCGCGCAGCAGGTCGAAGCTCTTGCGGATCGCGGTCAGCATGCCCAGCGCCAGCACATCGACCTTCATCAGGCCAAGGGATTCGAGGTCATCCTTGTCCCACTCGATGAATGTGCGTTTCTCCATCGCGGCATTGTGGATCGGCACGAGTTCCTCAAGCGGTCCCTCGCTCAGCACGAAACCGCCGACGTGCTGCGAGAGATGGCGCGGGAATTCGAGCAATTGGCCCACCATGTCGCGCAGGCGTGCGAGTTCGGGATTTCCGGGATCGTATCCGGCCTCCGCGAGGCGGCTTTCTGGCAGTTCCTCACCGCCCCAGCTTCCCCAGATCGTGCCGGAAAGGCGGCTCGTCACGTCCTCCGTCAGGCCAAGCGCCTTGCCTACCTCGCGAATGGCGCTGCGCTGGCGATAGCGGATCACGGTGGCGGCGATGCCTGCCCTATTACGGCCGTAGCGCTTGTAGATGTACTGGATCACCTCCTCGCGCCGCTCGTGTTCGAAATCGACGTCGATATCCGGTGGCTCGTCGCGCTCTTCAGAGAGGAAGCGGGAGAAAAGCAGCTTTGCCTGCACGGGATCGATGGGAGTGACATTCAGCAGGTAGCAAACCAGCGAATTGGCGGCCGATCCGCGCCCCTGGCAGAGGATCGGCGGATCGAGACTGCGGGCATAGCGCACGATGTCGTGAACGGTGAGGAAGTAGCAGGCGTAAGTCTTGCCGCGGATCAGTCGGAATTCCTCTTCGAGCACAGCCCGATACTGATCTGGCAATCCTTCCGGAAAACGTGTTTTTGCGCCTTCCATGACGAGATGCTCCAGCCAGTCCTGCGGCTGCCAACCTTCAGGTACCGGCTCATGCGGGTATTCGTAGACCAGTTCGTCCAACGTGAAGGCGATGCAATTCTGCAAGTCCTGCGTGGCATTCAGCGCTTCGGGGCAGGCAAGGAACAGGCGCGCCATTTCAGCTGGTGGCTTCAGGTGACGCTCTGCATTGGGGGCAAGGCGACGGCCGGCGGTCTGGATCGTCACGCCTTCGCGGATGCAGGTGAGAACGTCCTGCATCGGCCTGTCCTCGGGAAAGGCATAGAGCGCGTCGTTGGTGGCGATCAGTGGCACGCCGGTCTTTGCGGAAAGCGTCATGCGCTGGGCCAGTCGGCGCGCATCGCTTCCCCCGCGCGGCATGCCGGCAGCAAGCCAGAGCCGGGGCGTCACCGTGCGCAGGGTTTCGAGCAAGGCGGCATCGCCATCCATCGCGATCAGCGCAATATCCTGCGCATGGGCCAGCAAGTCCGGCAGGTTCAGGATGCAATTGCCCTTTTCCGCGCGGAGATTGCCCAGGGTGAGCAGACGCGTCAGCCGGCCCCAGCCATAGCGGGTCATGGGGTAGGCGACGATATCGGGCGTGCCGTCGGCAAAGACCAGTCGGGCGCCGACGATCAGCCGGAACCCGTTGGATAGGCCGCCTAGATCCTTCCACGCCCTCTGCGCGCGGGCGACCCCGGCGACGGTGTTGCGATCGGCGATGCCGATGCCGGTCATTCCCAGTGCATGGGCGCGGGCCACCATCACTTCGGCATGGGATGCGCCGCGCAGGAAGCTGAAGTTGCTGGCGGCCACCGGCTCCATGAAAAGCGGTTGATCGATCATGGAAACAGGCCGTGGAGGTACCACTTCGGACTGGGCGTTTCTTCGAACAGGCCGTGGCGGAAGAGCCAGTAGCGGCGGCCCTCTGCATCCTCGATCCGGTAGTAGTCGCGGGTTGGCTGCTTGCCTTCGACGAGGTGGCCGGTCCGCTTGCGCCACCATTCCGCGCCGATCCGTTCCGGCCCTTCGGCCAGGCGGACTTCGTGGAGATTACCTTTCCAGCGGAAGCGCTGCGGCGGGCCATCGGGCACGCCGGCGATGACGTCCACTGGCTGCGGCGGATCCAGCAGTAGTACAGGGCGGGGTAGCTGGTCTTGCTCCACCGGCCAGTCGGCGGCCTTTGCCTCTCTTGCGGGCAGCAGCTTTTGCGCAACTTCGGGCAAGTGCCGGTCGCAAGGTATCAGGCGGCGAACGCGGTTGGGGCCGAGGCGGACGCTTAGTCGGTCGATCAGGGCGGAAAGATCGTCGCTCGCCTCCTCTCGCGATCCTTCCAGCGCCATCTGGTGGGCGGCAAGCGGTTCTGTGCGCAAGACGGCCAATTCGATCGAATCAAATCCGAAGCCGGGATCCAGCGGGTCTGACAGGGTATCGATCCGCTCATGCAGAAGTCGCAGAACGATCGCGGGATCGCGCTCCGGCCGGCCGGTATCGACCACCAGCCGGCGCCGCGCATTGTCGCTGCGGCAGAGGGTGACGGCGAAGCGGCGGCCGCCAAGCTGGCGCGCCTCCATATCCCGCGCGGCTTGTTCGAGTAGGTCCTCGACCGCATCCAGCGCGTCGTCGGTCCGGATGAGCGGTTCGGGAAAGCGCGTTTCCAGCCGGATCGGCGCGGAGATGCGGCGCGGAGCGATCGGGCTGGCCGCTTCGCCCAGGATCTGGCGCAAACGGGTAACCATCTCCTCCCCGAAGCGCGCCGCCAGCGTCTGCATCGGGCGGTGGGAGAGGTCGCCGATCCGCTGCAGGCCGGCGCGGCGTAGCGCCGCCAGGGCATCCTCGGGCAGTTCCAGAGCCGAGACCGGAAGCGCCTTTACGTCGCTGTTCTTGGCGCCATGCCGCGCCAGCGCGCGTGCGGCTGTGGCATTCGGGCCGGACGCATGGCGCGCGGTATGACCGGCCAGTGCCATTGCCTGTCGAGCCAGTTCCTCTTCCCCACCGAACAAGTGCGTGCAGCCGGTCACGTCCAGCACGATGCCATCGGGCGGATCGGCTGCGACCATTGGGGTGAAGCGCACCATCGCCCTGACCAGCCGGTCAAGCTCGCGCGCGTCGAGCACCGGATCGGCCGGCTTGGTCGCGAGCGTGGGGCAGCGCGCCCGCGCATCGGCAAGCGTCATGCCGGTTTCCAGCCCCGCCTTTACGGCGAAGGCATCCACGGCGGAGAGGCGCAGGGCGTTGCCGGAGCGTGCGACGAGGGCAAGCGGCTCAGGCGGCGCGTGGATAGTCAGGCCCGCTGCCATCCGCATTCTCTCGCATGCGAAATAGGGGAACCACAGCGCCAGGCACTGTCGTGATTTCGCCTCCATCTTCGCCGCTGTCTTTGTCTGCATCCCGGAATGTTCCATCATCCGTATTCCATTCCAGCCGCCAACTGCGGCCTGCGGCACCCCCACGCCAGCGCAGTAGTTTTGCCTCCATCGCGGGCCATCCCGGCGCATCGGCTTCGAGCGGGATGGATGGCGCGCTGGAGATGGACCAACGCGTCTGCGCGGCGCTGGATCGGGGCTCGGCATCCTGGCGGAGCACGATTACCCGGTTGCGCGATTGTTCCGCCGCCAGAGCTAGCCGTCGGCTGGCTGTCAGGTCGTACTTCGCGAAGGTTCCTTGCGTTTCCAGCAGGACCAGTTCCACCCCCGGGCAGCGCGCGGCTTCGAGGCCTGCGCGTAGGAGATCGAGTTCATTTTCGGTTTCCACCAGCAGCAGGCGCGCCGGCTGTACGCCTAGCAGGGCCAACCCATGCCCATTGGGCACAGCGCGGGGAGAGGTGCGGGACATTCGCACGAGCACGGCCGCACCTTTCGGATCGAAACCGCTTCGGCATAGGGCAAAGGCGAGGGCGGTTGCCCGGTCGTTCCCACTCGCGTGGATCTCATGCAGCCGGCCCACATCCAGGACTGGCAAAGTTCCGCCATCGGCCTGGGGGAGGCGTTCGATGACCTTTTCCGCCAGTTTGAAGGTCTTGACCGTCATGATCCGAATCGTTCAATTGTTCTCTATATGTTCCGTACTCCAATATGCACGGTTTGCCAAACGCGCGCGTGACGATCTGTCGGGGTAGCCCCTACTTGCAGTCGCTATCCTTCTAAGAAGGCGCGTTATTTCGTTGGTGGGGCAGGTGCTGCAGCGAGCAGGCGTCAGCGCTCTTCGCAGAACGCCGTGGTGACCGTCGCGCCCATTGCGGCCAGCATCGTCGATCCGTGACCGTTCTCGTGCAGCAACAGGTGCTCCGCCTCTGCGCCGCGCCTTTGCCAACGGGTGGCGAGCGCTTCCGCAGCGGCTCCGCCGTGATCGTTGAAGTCATTCCCCTGCACGCCGTTGGCGATCAGCAGTTTTGTCTTCAGGCGTTTATCGGCCTTACGCTCACCGGCGGCCAGGCTGCCGCCGCCGTACCAGAGCGAAGGGCTTACCGCGACGATAGTTGAGTAAGGCCTGCCGGTGAACATAGCATGGAGCGTCAGCAGGCCACCGAAGCCATGCCCGACCAGCGTCTGGCGCGCCGGATCGAGATGCCAGCGGCCTTCGACCAGTGGGCGGAACACCTCATCGATCAGATCGAGGAAGCGCTCCGCCCCACCGGTTGGAAGTCCGCATGCGGGAAAGCCTTGTGGGATCGCATAGCCGGGGGAGGGCGGAGTGTAGTCCTCCACGCGCCGGTTGCGGTGGCCGGATTCGATGGCGACGATTACGCCCTTGCCGATTTCCGGATGCACTTCGGAAAAGCGCCGGGCGGTCATTGTGGCGATGGCGAAGTTGTCCTCCCCATCAAGGAGCCAGAGTACCGGCCAGCCTTGAGCCGGTGGTTCGCCTGTGGGCCACGAGACCAGCAGACGGTAGAGGTGGCCATCCGGCGCGGGAACGATCTGCACATCGGAATGCGGCAATGTCCACTCGGCGGTGCCGAGAGGACCGGCTGAAAGCAGGGCGAACAGCGGCTCCAGGCCAAGGATCGGCTTCATTGCGACGTCGCCCCCTGTTGGCGCTGTTGCCTGTGCTGTTGATGGTCCGGATTGACGATCTGGTGGCAGCACCAAATGACGATGTGCGTGAGGGAGAGAGGGGTGGTGACGGTGTTGGCTTTCATAGTCCTGATTCCCCTCAGCTTTGATCGTGAATGATATGCTAATGAAAGTCATTCGCAATAACAAGCCTTATGGGACGACTTGCGGTGAAACGTCGATAAGCCGCGCTGCGATAAAAGCCGTGTGACTTGCGTCACACGCATTCCTGATTGCGCCGAGCGGGATGGATCGCCATTGAAGCTTCATTTCAAGCCGTTAACGCCCGGACCGGCAATCGCTTCACGGCGTAGGGGAAACGGCAATGAAATTCGGTATTTGCATCGCGACGCTGATGGCGGGCACAGCTATGGCCATCGTTCCTGGAACCGCATTTGCAGAAGAACCTGCGGCGCCTGTCGATGGGGCATCCGATGCGGGGGCAGATGGCAACTCCAACCAGATCGTCGTCACTGCACAGAAGGTTGAGC
>FTCV01000876.1_pt1 | contig 11827 bp, 11 predicted proteins | sample 1639691 | NCBI WGS metagenome assembly FTCV01 (sample SAMEA3914864, study PRJEB12502) | metagenome | biome: forest; material: soil | place: USA | collected 2012-03-12 | depth 0.3 m
CTGGGGAACAGCCCTTGTGCGGGGGCGGTCTGCTTCAGCAGGGCATTGGCGATCTGCACCTGATGCACCTCGGTCGGCCCATCGGCGACCGAGAGCATCGGCACTCCCATCCACATGCGCGCCAGCGGCGTTTCGTGCGTAGTGCCCAGCGCCCCGTGCAAGTGAACTGCGCGCCGCACGATGTCATGATAGACGCGCGCCATCGCCACTTTGGCCATGGCGATATGCATGCGCGCGGCGCCGTGCGGCTGGGTGTCGATGATCCAGGCCGCCTTCAGAACCAGCAGGCGGTACATTTCCAGTTCCATTGCGCTGTCGGCGATCATCGCCTTCACCATCTGGTGATCGCCAAGCTGGCGGCCCTGTGTGCGGCGCGAAACCGCGCGTTCCTGCATCATCTCCATCGCGCGCTGACACTGGCCGACCACGCGCATCGCATGGTGAATGCGCCCACCGCCCAGCCGCGCCTGCGCCAGCTTGAAGCCCTGCCCCGGCCCGCCCAGCATGGCATCCAGCGGCACGCGCACCTTGTCGAAGCGCAGATAGGCATGGTGGCCATTGTCGACCGGATCGTTCATCCCCGCCACGTCGCGGATATCGACGATGCCCGGCGTGTCCGACGGGATCAGGAACATCGACATGCGCTCATGCGGCGCATTCTCGGGATTGGTCACCACCATCGCGATCACGAAGGAGGAGACCTTGAAGTTGGAGGCGTACCATTTCTCCCCCTCGATCACCCATTCGTCGCCCTCCCGCCACGCGCGGCAAGTGAATTCCTTGGGATCGGCGCCGGCCTGCGGCTCGGTCATCGCATAAGTCGAGAATATCTCACCATCCAGCAGCGGCTGAAGGTAGCGCGCTTTCTGCTCGGGCGTGCCGAACATGGCGAGGATTTCGGCATTGCCGGTATCGGGCGCTGCGCAGCCGAAGACCACCGGGCCCCACGAAGTGCGGCCGAGTATCTCGTTCATCAGCGCCAGCTTGACCTGGCCATAACCCTTGCCGCCCAGTTCGGGCGTCAGGTGGCAAGCCCAGAGCCCCTGCGCCTTGACTTGCGCCTGAAGCTTCTTCGCCATCGCGCGGGCCTTGCGGTTGCGGATGTTGAACTGCTCGCTGCCTTGCGGGAACAGCAGGTCCATCGCCTCCACTTCCTCGCGCACGAAGCGGTTCATCCAGTCGAGCTTTTCCTGAAATTCAGGATCTGTCGAGAAGTCCATGTGTGATCCTCATCCTCAAATGTCGTGATTCTGTCTGGCGGGTTTCAACCCGCGATGATCTGGCGCGCCTTGGTCATTAACCAGGTGGCATAGCCGTGGACCGATTCTCCCACATTGGCGGGGACCTTTCCGGCCTTGGAAGCGGCGTATGTACCCTCTAGGAGGCAAGCGAGCTTGTAGCAGGCAAGCGCGAAGAACCACGGCATCTCGCTCATGTTCCGTCCGCTTAGCGCGCCGTAGAGTTCGACCAGTTCCCGCCGCGACAGAAAGCCGTCCCAAGGCCGCACCATCGCCGCCTTACCCTCGGGATCGCCCGGTTCCGACCAACTCGACAGGATCCAGCCAAGGTCCAATAGCGGATCGCCCAGCGAGACGAGTTCCCAATCGAGAACGCCTGAGATTTTCGGCGCCTTCAGCGAGAACATGACATTGGGAAACTGCATGTCGCCATGGACCAGACCGATCCGGCGATCGGTCGGCAAGTTGTCGCCCAGCCAGCGGCCCACTTCGTCGACATGCGCCAGTTCCGTGGGGTCGTAGCCGGGCGTGGCCGCATAGCCTTCAAGCTGAGAGCGCCAGCGCTCCACCTGCCGTTCGTGCCACTGATCGGGTTTGCCCAGATCGGCAAGGCCGACCGCAACGTGGTCGACCGCACCAAGCGCCGCCGCCGCCTTGACCAGTGCCTCGCCCATGGAACGCCGCCAGCTTGCGTCGGTGGCGTATTGGCCCGGCAAATCGCCCGATTGTGCGAAGCCTTCCAGCGGCTCCATCAGGTAGAAGCACGCCCCGATCACTTCCGGATCGTCGCATATCGCGATCACGCGGGGGTGTGGCACCGCACTGCCTTCCAGCGCGCCAAGCACCCGCCCTTCGCGCAGCATCGTCTCGTTGCTCTTGGGCTTCAGGTGTTTGCCGGGGCGGCGCAGGATCAGCTCCTCGCCACCGCGCGTAATCAGGAAAACGCTGTTCTGAAGTCCGCCGGCCAACTTACGCACCGCCGTGACCGGGCCACTGCCCGGTGCGCCCTGCGCATCGAGCCATGCGTTCAACTGCGCCCAATCGATCTGGCCGCCGAAGTCGTCGAGCGCTTCGGCCATCTGTTCTGGCATGGCATCCTCCGCAGTTCTGTCTTGCCCTTATCCTGTTGCCGGGAAGGGCCGTGCGCAACGACGGCATACGTCTCGATCTGGACGTCAGACGGATATTTGGCCAAATAACAACGCGAACCATAAGGAGCGGAACAGCATGGATGAGGCGCCTACACGGTCGGGCCGTTCGCGTGCCGGTGCCGATCTCAGCTTTCCATCGGCGGAAGTAACCATCGTCCACAGCAACCTTGCCAACGATGGAGAAGCCGTGATGGGCGGCGATCACGCCATGCTGGACCTGTGCGTCACCCCGCGCCCGGCGCATGCGCGCGGATCATTTGCGCCAGGGCGCCAGCCCTTCGCGCCGCTTGGGGATATCGTGTTCGTGCCGCCGGGCCACCCGCTGCATCTGCGCTGGGATGGTGGAGCAGCGGAGCACTCGATCCGCTGCGAGTTGCGCGGACGCCTTGCCCGCCATCGTTTTGGGGAACGCCTGGAGTGGACAGCTCCGCGCCTTGCAGCCGCGCACAACATCGCCAGCCAGACAGTGCGCCTGCTGCTGCGCCGCCTGGCAGAGGAAGCACGCCAGCCCCGCCGCGATTCCAAGCTGATGGTCGGCTCGATCGCTACGCAGCTAACGGTCGAACTATGCCGCTATTTCGAGGACATTGCCGAGGAAACCGCTCAAGGCGGCCTTGCCCCATGGCGCCTGCGGGTGATCGACGAGCGGCTGGAGCGCGCTGCCATGCCACCATCGCTGGAGGAACTCGCCGCGCTGTGCAGTGTCTCGGTCCGCCAGCTTACGCGCGGATTTCTGCGCAGCCGAGGCTGCACCGTGGGGCAATATGTCCATCACCACCGGCTGGAAACGGTAAAGCGTCTGCTCGCGACGCAGGCAGGCATCAAGCAAGTGGCCGATGCGGTTGGCTTCGCCTCGACCTCCAGCCTTGCCCACGCGTTTCGCCGCGCCACTGGCCTCACGCCGCGTCAGTATCAGCAAAGAATCTGGCGTTCGAAAGAACACGTCTAAAACATTCGCGATCGTAGCGGAGTGCGTCAGTGAGTTCGGCGATCACAGCGCCGAAGAGTTCCCAGGATGGTTGACGATTCATTGATAAACGGTCCGCATCCCGCGGACTACAAACAAAAGCTGACCGTCAGCACCCGGGATCGAAATATTCCAACCTCAATGTCGTGGAAGGGTCGCCAGTTGCCGAAGGAACTCTAGCCATTTTTGGGCGGTCGAGACTTTGCGAAATGGCGGCGGTCGGCAGAGGCGATCCCCCGTTCGCATCTGCGTTTACGCCACGCGCAGGAGCGATAGTTTCAAAATCATACCGCTGTGGAAGGCTGGGGTCGGTCCCATCAACGAGCGCGGCTCAACGCGGCGATACCGATACCGCCTGACAGGATCGATGCCGCCAGCACGGCGAGCGATGCCTGTTGTAGCAGCGGGCCTGCCTTGTACGCCGACGGGAGTCCCGCGCTTGCGCAAACGACAGGGCGCCGAAAGCGCCGTCCCAAGGACGCACATGCGCGTTGGTCAGCGGATCATTCAACGGACTGGACCTCATCGGTATAAACGTCGAAGCGCGTCAGGTTCGCTGGCCCAAACGCCGTGGTCAAGGCAACGTCGGTAGCATCGCGCCCGCGCGCCATCAGGATTCGGCCGATGCGCGGCTTGTTGTGACGCGCATCGTGGGTGTACCAGCTGCCGTCGATATAGACGTCGAACCAGGCGCTGAAGTCCATCGGCGCGTCCACGGCCGGAACCCCGATATCACCCAGGTAACCCGTGCAATAGCGCGCTGGAAGGTTCATGCAGCGGCACAGCGTGATGGCGAGATGAGCGAAATCGCGGCAGACACCCTGGCGCTCCTGATAGCCGTTCCAGGCGGTTTTGTCGGGCCGGGCGTGATGGTAACCGAACTCGATGTGCCGGTGAACGAAGTCGACGATCGCATCCACCCTGTCACGGGCATTGCTGTAGTGGCCGAAGTTGCTCCAGGCCACGTCCATGAGGCGGTCGGTTTCGCAATAGCGACTGCCCAGCAGGAACGGCATTACGAAATCCGGGAGGTCCTCGACCGGCATCTGCGGGCCGTTGGCAGGGCGCATGTCCGGCTCGCCATTGTCCTCAATGACGAATTCGCAGGACAGGGTCACGCCGCCATGCGGTATGCTCAGGCGTGTGGCGACGTTCCCGAACCCGTCCTCGAACTGATAGAGCGGGATATCAGGGTCGGCCAGCAGGCGCTGGGGGGTGCGCAGGTCCTGGTGGCGCGACGGGTGAAGGCTGAGCATCGCCATCATCGCGGTCTTAGATTCGGTTTCGAAACGAATATCATAACCGCAGCGGATCAGCATGGGTGTCACTTTCCTGAAGCGCCGGAGCGGCGGCTGTTTACGGCGCCATGGCCGATTGAAGGGAACTGGTCGGGATCGGCCCGGTAGACGTCGACGATCACGTCCATGCCAAGGAAGCTTGCGGGCAGGCCGAACCAGGTGCCGGACAGCGGCAGCGCCTGGTAGGGATCTCGCGCCACGGCGACGCGGATGAGGCCGCGATTGCCGATGATGCCGTTGGTGGGATCGAATTCGACCCAGCCCGAGCCTGGGAGGAAGATACGGACCCAAGCATGGGTATTGCCCCCGCCGACCACACCCTCGGACCGCGACGGATTGTAGACGTAGCCCGAGACGAACCGCGCAGCGAAGCCGAGCGCGCGCACCGCCTCTATCATCAGCACGGCGAAGTCGCGGCAGGTCCCTTGGCGTTTTTTCAAAGTCTCGATCGGCGACTGGGTCCCCTTTTCATGACGCGGGACATAGGTAAAGTCCCGTTTGATGCTGGTCGCCATCTCGGTCAGCAGGGAAATGGTCCCGGTACTTGCGTCGTCATTGAGGAACGCTCGCGCCCAGTTGTCGACGATGCGCTCAGGGTCGAGGTGCTGTCGCTCAATAGAGCGCAAAAGGTCGGGCATGTCCTCTGCCGAATAGGTAAAGGGAAACAGACGTGCATAACTCTCGACGTCCACCTGCGTCTGGGCAATCGGGGCATGTTCGAGCGTCGTCTCGCTGGTGATGGTCAGGCCTGCGGCGCGGCGCCCGAAAGAGGCGACGGCGACCGAATTGCCGAACACATCGTGCAGCCAGCGCAGCTCACTAGGCTCAGGCTCGATGATTAGGCGCGCCGACAGCAAGCGCTGGTCAAACGCCTCGCGCGGCCGCATCATAATGCGATGTTCACCAAGCGAGACAGGCTGCTGGTAGCGATACAGCGTTGTATGATGGATCGTCAGCAATGGCATGGAGGGGTTTCCTGATGACCGGGCGCACAGTGAAGAGCGTGCTGGGTCCGGAAGATCCGCCGCCGTTTGCTGTATTTAACGCCGCAGGAAACTCGCCGTTCCTTATAATCGGCGACCACGCGGGGTCTGCGGTTCCGCGTTCCTTGCAATCCCTTGGTTTGCAACCCGATGACCTGAGACGCCACATAGCGATCGACATCGGCGTGCTTGGCCTCGGCCAGGCTTTGGCGCTCATGCTGGACGCGCCTTTCCTGCATCAGATCTATTCGCGGCTCGTCATCGACTGCAATCGCCTTCCCGCACGGCCCGACGCCATTCCTGAGGTTTCGGATGGCACCCCCATCCCCGGAAACCGGCAACTGACCGATCCGGCGCGCGATGCCCGGACCGCCGCGATCCACAGGCCTTATCATGCCGCGACCGCGGCCCTCCTTGATGCCCGGCAGATCAACGGCGAGGCGACAATCCTACTGTCGTTGCACAGCTTCACCCCCGAATTGGAGGGAGTGACCAGACCTTGGGACGTGGGGGTATTGCACGGTTCGGGACGGACAAGGTTCGCCCAGGCACTGCGCGATGCACTCGCCGAGCAGGCAGACGTGATCGTGGGCGATAACGAGCCATATGCCATGGACGAAACCGACTACACTGTTCCGTTCCACGCGTTTGCGCGCAATCTCCGTTACGCGGAGATCGAGGTGCGACAAGATCTCATTGACAGCCCTGCCGGACAAAAAGCATGGGCGACGCGTCTGGCTGAAGCGGCACAACGCGCCGCGGGAGTATTGTCGATGCGTGACAGCTCAGCGAAAGAGTAGCCCGACTGCGGGCATGAGCGCATAAGCGGGGGCATGGCATGACTGGCCGCCTCTCAAACCGGGGCGACCATCATCGCATCAGTCCTGCGCTCCTCAGCGCATCTTCGATGACCTTACGCACGGCACCGGTGCGATGTGCATGCTGGTCATGGACGAAGGGGCGGTCTGTGGAAATCGGCGGCACTGCATCGCTGATCGAGTCATGAGCCGATTCCCGCCCTGACGCGAGGAGCGCAGGCTTCTTCGTAACCCCGGCAGCCGTTTTCTCGCTCGCTTGAGCCAGTCCCCAGAAGCGGCAGATGAACTGGGTCGAGGAAATGTTCGCCTCCAGCATGTAGGCACCGCTAACTCCGCAGCCATCTTCGCTCAGGGTGTCGAGTGGCGTACCGTGGCCCATGCCGTGGATCGTGTATTCCTCGATCACTTCGCGACCGGATGCGTCAGTCCAGGCCCGACGAGCATGGGCCCCGATAGCCTCGACATATTCGGGCGCCATTCGGGCGCCGTGCAGGGGCCGCCACTGGTCGATGATAGCCTGGGCGTTGTCGTGGCTCACGGTCGCATCGGCGGTGCCATGCCAGATCGAGAGCGTGGGCCACGGTCCCTCGTGGTCCGAAGCATCCCGAACCAGTGCCGTCAGTTTTAAGGCGCTCGGCATCCCGTGTCCGCGCATCCGGTCGAATGCCTGCGGAACCGTACTCGCGCATGCGTAAGGCAGGCCAGCGATGATCGCGCCGCCTGCGAACACTTCCGGGTAAGCGGCGAGCATGACCGCGGTCATCGCTCCGCCTGCCGACAGGCCAGTCACGAACACGCGGGCCGGGTCCAGCCCATGACGCGCGATCACGGTGGCGATCATTTGCCGGATCGAATACGCTTCGCCGAGGTCCCGCCGATTGTCGGCTGGCGAGAACCAGTTGAAGCACAGATTAGGGTTGTTCTGGCGCTGCTGCTCGGGGAACAGCAGCGCAAATCCGTAGCGGTCCGCCATGTCCGACCATCCTGCGCAGATGTCGTAGCCCCCGGCATTCTGCGTGCAGCCATGCAGGACGACTACAAGCCCCGCGTTCTTTGCTAGCGTCTGGGGGGTATAGACGTATCCGCTCAGTTCCCCGGGGTTCGGACCGAAATCGGACAGCCGCGCCAACCGGCTGCTGGCTGGGGTAAAGCCATTTACAGTTCCAGCAGCGCGGAGGGCCGCAAGCCGGTTGATCGTGTCGGAAATATTTCGCATGCCAATTCCTTTGGATCAGGGCCGCTGGCCGGGTGGGTACGCCAGTTTATGCTGCACCGCACAATAAATGGAGCGTGGGCCGACAGACGCAAGATGCGGCCATGCAACATTGATCTGGGTTAACATGTTTGTCCGGCAGCCCCGAAAAACCTCCGCTGGTCGTCCATAATGTGTTTCGCGTCCGAGGCCTTTCTCACAATCGCGGGGCCAAGTTCGAGCAAGTTCGGCTTTGTTGCTTGCCCTCATTCACTGGAGAAATCCGAAGGCACCTGCACGGTTCAATTCCAGAGACCGGCGCGCCATAATCTGGAGGCCGCTTTTCGAGATGTTCGTCCTAAACGCGCCAGTCTCCTCACGGGACCGCCTAGGGCATCCGAAATGGAAAAGCTGACGGGCCGCTCCTGGGAACGGAAAATCGACCGCTGAGAAACTGAAATGGGTCGCAATGGGCATTAGTGCCCTGCTTCGCAATTTGCGCTCTGATGGCCGCAGTTCACGCCCCTAAACCGGCTGCATCAATGCGGTCGGTCATTCGGGTTTCGGTGCTGCCCTCGACCGCTCTCAGCTCGATGGATGCGCTATGGCGAAGAGATAGGCAGAGCGTGACGTAAGCCACAGCCAGAGAGCAAAATTCGTGACAAGGCGCGCACCGGTTCAACACGGACAGGGGAAAGATTGAACCGTGGGCTTCCTATTCCGCCAATCTGTCAAGGTCATTCCAGGCGTACGGCTCAACGTTAGCTGGTCAGGTGTCAGCACTTCGATCGGCGGAAGGGGGGAGACTGTCAACTTGAGCAGGCGCGGCACGCGGTCGACCGTCGGGATCCCGGGCAGCGGCATCTCCTACTCGACGGTTCACTCGAGCAATCCGGCGGCGCCGCCGGCAAAAACTCGGCATCGGGCGCGGACCCGGCCAAAGGATGCGGCTGCCTGATCGTCGAGGCAGCTCCGCTCATGTTCCGGCTCAGCCAATGCCATGGCCCATCTTCGAAGGATCCGACCGCCGCGGCCACCGATGTGGCTGCAATTGCTGAGAATGGCACCGATGCGCGCGCCGGGGCGGCGCTCTCGTATAGCGACGGCGATACCGTTTATGTCGACACTAATAGCCTACGGATGCGGGATCAGCCATCGGGACTTGGCGCCGTGGTCGGCTCTCTCAAACGAAGCCAAGAGGTGAAGATCGTGAAGCGCTCGGGCGAATGGCCCCAGGTGGTACAGGGCCTCGCGCTGGCGTGGATCGCGGCCCAGCATGTGACATCGAACGAGCCGGCTGCGCCTGTAAATGCGAACAGCCTAAGTCCGCCGGCTCAGGGTACGGGACGCCGAGAGAGGGCTTCAGCGGGTCCCAGGCGTATCTATTGATCGCTCAGACCGAAAATGCGCTGATCTTCGCTCCAGTGTGCCAAGTCGCAGCAGAAAGCGGTGCCCTGCTTGTCATCATGTCTGCGGGGCCGGGCGGATCGCCGTCGCAAAGAACCGATTTCGACGGCGGGCTGTTAAGCAACGCGGCAAAATGCCTTCCCTTAGGGCTGGCATGACCGAGACAGTGATCCGATCAACTGGTAATGCTCTGCGACGGCTATATATTCTGACAGCTGAGAGCTGCCAGGATCTAAGCTCGAAATTGTTTGGCCGGGGGGCAGCATTGTTGAAGCAATTCCTTTTCATCGGCCTTTGCTCCAATGTGCTCACCGCCTGCGCCGATGGGTCTACGGGACAGGCCCACGCAAAAGAGACGCCCGGCGTTGCGGTACAACGAGGGGGCGGGCTGCCCTACGAGGTCACCGAAAGCGAGGTGTGGGAGGTACCCGATCCCGCATCTCAGCGAAGCTATCAGGTCTTCGTTGCCCTACCGCCGTCCTATCGCACGCAGCCTGAGCAACGATATCCGGTGATCTATGCGACGGACGCCGATTATGCGTTTCCACTGCTCAAGCAGATCGGGCGCCGTCTCAATGTCGAGGGGCCGACCGTCGAAGAGTTCATCCTCGTCGGGCTCTCCTATGCAAAGGGAGAAGGCGGAATGGAGAGCCGCCGACGCGATTACACACCGACGGAACACGGCCCTGTTGGATCGCCGAAGGGGGCAGTACACGGTCAAGCGAAGGCCTATCAAACCTATGTTCGAGACCAAGTGCTGCCTTTCGTAGCTCAACGCTACAGGACGGACGAGAAGCGGCGGATTTTCCTGGGCCATTCATACGGCTCGCTGCTCGGCATGCAGATCCTGCTGAGCGAACCTGGCCTGTTTGATGGCTATGTTCTGGGGAGTCCCTCGTTCTGGTATGATCAACATTATATGGTAAATCAGGCACGTGCCTACACGGCCAGCCATGACGACTTGCCCGCCCGGGTCTACATGTACATCGGCGAATACGAGGAGACACGCCCAGGCGATGCGCGCTTTTCTAAATCCGCCAACATGGTGACTGATACCAAGGACATGGATCAGATCCTGCGATCCCGCCAATATCCCTCCCTGCATTTGCAGACGGAAGTTCTCAATGACGAAGATCACGTCAGCGTCTCGCCGCGGGGCTTCACCCACGGGCTGAAGTACCTGCTCCCGGCCAATGTCGCGCGTCGCCAGTAGGATAGCGGCCATTTGGCTGCTGGGAAGGAAAGTTCTCGCACTGAGCGTTTGGAATGGGTCGGTTGCGACGGCAATGCGCCCATCATAGCCGCTAGTGCTGCGGATCTGCACTATCTGGAAACGGTCGGGCGGCTTCACGCCGCCAAATTATGCGATCGGCGTGCCGGAACGGCGAGCATGGGTGGCTTGGGGTCGGGAAACCTTTAAAAATTTTCATTGCCAGACCTGGCGCGTTGATCCCATCATCCGAGGGTGCGACGCGATGGCAGGGATGTTTCTCCATGAGCATAAGCGACGATCCGGACGATTATGGCTTCAGCGATGAAGAGAAGGCGGCGATCGAGCGCGCCATCGAGGTTTCGAAGAACGCTGACGAAGCGACGTACCAACAACGGGCTAGGGATTTGATCCAGGAGCATGGCGATGGCGTCGCGATGTACCTTGAGGTATCGATCGAACTCGCTCGCCAGAACCGCCATTACGACGTTTCACAAGACCTGTTCCTCTTACGCAATTCCGTCGCGATGGCGCTCCGGGGCGGAAATGGCACGGTGCAATAACGAGTTACCGGGTTAGGCTACTGAACAAAATCTGATGCTTGTCGCTTTTCGGCCTGGTTCGGAAACGGCCGAGGTCGGTGGGAAGCCGTCGTTCGGGCTGGCATCGTCGAACAGCCGTTTCGCGCCAATTCCACTCATTGACCGTCGTTGCGGCTAGACTTCGAAGCAGTCGTTCGGTGACCACAGCGACCATCAGGATTGAGGCGCGATTGCAGTTGCGGAGTGATCCGCTGCACTGTCGACCCGAAGCCCAGCCTCCTTGCGTTCGAAATAGCTGTCGACGAGCTTCCCCGAGTGCGGCCGCATCAGCACTGTGAAACGCACCAGTTCCTCCATCACGTCGACGATGCGGCGGCAGCAAGGCGCAATTTCGGCATGCATGCACGCGCCCCACCGTCTCGACGACCGATCCGGCTACCGCAAGCACATGCGGCGCGGAAAGGCAGACGCCATTGGGCGTCCCCGTCGATCCGGAAGTGAAAGTGACCCGCGCCGTCCCATGGGGCAATGGCGACGGCGCGGACTGCGGCGCATGGGCGTTGTCCCCCTTTCAACCCGCAGGCAGAAAGGGCATGGTCCGTCTGGGCTTCCTGTTCGTCGGCTTCCAGGCGGCGGGTACGCTGGGGCGGGTGATCCTCGGCCGGGCAGGCCGCGTGTGCATTTCTGGGCAGGACGTCATGGTGCGTGCCGCCGTGCGCCGCATCGATTCCTATTCCACTCATGCCGATCAGGGCGGACTGCTGGAGTGGATCGCCGCATGCGCACCGGTCCGCGGCACGCTGTTCCTGGTCCACGGCGAGGATGGCGCGCTTGCGGCGATGCGCGATCTCGTCACCACGCCGGTGCCCGATGCGCAGGTCTGCATTCCAGAGATCGGCGAGCGCTGGGAACTGCCGGCCGGTGCTGCCGCGCGCCGTCTGGAGACGGGCCGCGAGGATGTTGCCCATGCGCTGGGTCACGATTGGCAAAATCAGTATGCCACTCCGTTACGGGCTTGAAG
>FTCV01000518.1_pt1 | contig 11822 bp, 10 predicted proteins | sample 1639691 | NCBI WGS metagenome assembly FTCV01 (sample SAMEA3914864, study PRJEB12502) | metagenome | biome: forest; material: soil | place: USA | collected 2012-03-12 | depth 0.3 m
GCCTTCACCAGCCGGCTGCCGATGCGCCCCAACCCGACAACACCGAAGGTCAACCCGCGCAGGCGCCGCAGCCGGGGCTCGACGCGGATGATCCAGCCGAGTTCCTTTGCCTCGCGATCGAGCGGGAAGAGCTGCCGGCACAGGGCCAGCGCGAGCGCGATGGCGTGGTCGGCCACTTCCTCCGTGCCATAGTCCGGCACATTGCAGACCGCGATACCGAGTTTGCGAGCTGCAGCGATGTCCACGGAATCAAAGCCGACCCCATTGCGAATGAGCGCGCGACAATTACGCAGGCGGGAGAGTCCGGCCGCGGTAATGGGCGTGTTGTGCCAGACGATGAGCGCATTTGCTCCGCAGATTTCGTCGGTGAAATCCGCATCGCCTGCGCAGAGATATCGCCGGACCTCCGCAGCATCACCGATCACCGCGCGTTCCGCCGTGCACTCCGGTTCACCTAGCGGGGATTTGGCCCAGTCGATGATGCCAATGAGGGGTTTGCTCGAGGTCATGGAGTTCCGGGGGATTAGGTGCTGTCGCCGCGGGCGAAAATGGGAGGGAGGAATCTCCTATCAGTCTTGCTGTGCGGGGGAAAGGAAATCGCGCCCGGAGGGACGCACCCCTGCGCGTTCCCAATTTTTTGGGGCGCCGGCGGGATTTACTCCAGGCAGCGCGAAGTGGGAGCGCGCAGGAGCGGGTCTCTGCGAGCTTTGACGGCGACCTTGCTTTGCGCCAGCGAAGCTGGCGACATTCGCCGCCATGCAAATGAATCTCGATGCGCAAAAGGTCGTCGTCTTCGGCGCCGCTCACGGAATCGGCCAGGCGATTGCTGAAGGCTTCGTCGCGGAAGGATGCCGCGTGTGGGCGGTCGACCGCGATGCGCAGACTTCTCCCCTGTCCTCGGCCGCAGGCAATATCGCGGCGGATGTCACGTCTTACGACGCCATGCGCGCGGTGGCGGAAACGATCGGTGAAGTCGATCACATCATCTTTTCCGTGGGAGCGGGCTCGGGCAAATTTGGATTCCCTTTTTGGAACCTCGAACCCGGTGATTGGTCGCGTGTGCTCGACATCAATCTCATCGCCGCCGTGAATGTCGCCCACGCGTTTGCCCCAAAGCTCATCGCCCGCGGTCGCGGTTCGATGCTGTTTCTCGTTTCCGTGGCAGGCCAGATTGGTTCGCAGACCGATCCGCCCTACAGTGCGGCCAAAGCCGGTCTCATCAATTTCATGCAATGCGCAGCAAAGGACTTCGCACCACACGGCATCCGCGTGAATGCGCTCTCCCCAGGCATGGTGCAGACGGGCCTGAACGAATCCGTCTGGCGCGCCGGGCAAGCAAACCTGCCTCCTGAACAGCGCCAGGATTATGCGACATGGGCCGGAGAAAAGATCCGGAAGGTCTCACCGCTTGGGCAATGGCAGACGCCGCCGGAATATGCCGCGATGGCAGTGTATCTCGCCTCGGAGCACGCGAGAAATATCACCGGGCAAACGATCAATATCGATGGCGGTCAGGTGATGCATGCGTGATGTGGCAGGGCGCACAGGCCTCAGTGCGCCGTGGCTGCAAGCCGATTTAAAAACTCCCACTCGCACGGACGACTGAGGCCAGTCGCCCTAGCACAGCACGCGCCACACCGGCGGAAGCTACGGCTGATCGTAGAGCAGGAAGAGCCCCGAGTGATCCACCTCCCCTCGCCCTTGCTCGACGACAAATTTCTCCCACTGCGCGCGACAGTTATCGAGCGTGGATGATTGGAAACCCAACGACTCCGCCAATTCGCAGATGAGACGGACATCCTTGAGCTGCCACTCGGCCTTGCCGCCGGGCGTGAAGTCGCGGCGCACCATGCGGTCGCCATGCAATTGCAGAATGCGGCTCTCAGCGAAGCCACCGAGAAGGGCCTCGCGCACCTTGGCCGAATCGACACCCGCGAGCTCAGCGAGACGCAGGGCCTGCGCAACCGCATCGATGGTTTGCGCGACGATGAGTTGATTGGCCAGTTTCGTCACCTGCCCCGCACCCACCGGACCGAGGTGCGTCACGTTCCGGCCCACCACTTGCAAAATCGGCAGCGCCCGCTGAAACGCCGCATCACTTCCTCCGGCCATAACGGTGAGCGTGGCCGCCTCGGCACCAACCTGACCACCCGACACCGGCGCATCGACCCACGGCACCCGCGCCGCAAATTTTTTCGTCGCCGGGACTCCGGTCGTGCCGAAGTCGATGATCATCGCTCCCTCGTGCATTCCCTCGATGAGACCACCCGCACCAAAGACGATCTGCTCCACTACATCGGCGGTCGTGAGATTGATGCAGATGATCCCCGCGCCAATCTCACGCGAGAGTTCCGGCAGCGTCGTCGCGCGACGCATGCCCAGAGCCACCGCCGCTTCCGCGGGTGCATCACTGCGATTCCACACCACCACGTTCGCGCCCGCTTCGTGAAGATGACGGGCCATCGCCCGGCCCATATTACCGAGCCCGACGAAGCCGATCTTTTGTCCTGCAAGAGATTTGTCCTTGGATTGGGGTGCCATAGCGAAAGCAGGAACCTAATGCATCCAGCGAGCCCTTGGCGATGGGTCTCTGCGCGCTCGTGTCCTCTTCCCGATTTGCATCGCGCACCATTCAAATCGGAAGCCCGTCATCACAGCGGAATCAGCTCCGTGACCTTTTCGCCGGACGGCCAAACCGTAGTTGCGTCCTTCGGACTAATGGATGTGCACACGGGCAAAACCATTCTCGCGTTCAAAGAAAACGGTAGCAGGATCGGTCCGGTTGCTATTTCCGCAGATGGAAAAACCCTGGCCACAGGCATGTCTGACACCACCGTTTTGATCTGGGATTTGGAGGCCCTGCGGAGGTTGCAGCAAAAAGGAGAATAAGTCCCTGCACGACACGGCCGATATGTCATCGGAGGCATCCACCGGCCGGAGGGGCCTGCGATTTAGTTAAAGAGTATGGCATACACCGTTTTCGCCGCAGGGAAGACGTTCCGGGACCTTTTTTCGACCGGTTTTATCTGTATTTCGCAAGTGAACATTCCGGCCCCCTCCGGCGTCTAATCTGGCATGAAACACATCCTGCTCAATTCGCTCGAAAGCCTGCTCTCTGTGAAGAGGCAGCGCCTTTCCCTGACCCGCTCGATGCGGTCGCGAACTGTGCTGAAACGCGAAATCCAACAGCTCCAGCAACAGATCGACGAACTGCGAGCCAAGCCACTTTAACTTTGTCCGAAGGAGAACACATCCATGATCTTCCTGCTCTATCTCACCCTTATTTACGTCGGGTGCTTTTATTTGCTTTGCGGCCGCGCCGCGGAGCAATGGTAAACACTCACGGGTGAGGTCCTCCTGGCGGACCGGGAAGGTGTCCCGCCCCGGCAACATTTGGTTGGCTGACAAAACTGCCAGGCATCGATGTCTATCACGTCGGTGCTTGGCTTTGTGCTGCCGTAGTTATCTAATATCACCGAACCCCCAAAACAAACTCCTCCCATGAAATATCTCTCCTGTCTCGCTCTCGCCGTACTCTGCGCCATCGCGATTCCCGTCCGCGCCGCCGCCCCTCCCGGGTGGACCGAGGATTACGCCAAGGCTGTGGAAAAGGCCAAGACGGAGAACAAGAATGTGCTGCTTGACTTCACCGGATCCGACTGGTGTGGCTATTGCATCGCGCTGAACAAGGAGGTCTTCAGCACCGCGAAATTCAAGGCGTGGGCGAAGGATCATGTCGTGCTGGTAGAAGTGGATTTTCCGCACAGCAAACCGCAGACGCAGAAAGTGAAAGCGCAGAACGCCGACCTCAAGAGCAAGTATCCGGCGGGTGGATATCCCACCATCGTCATCGTAGACACGGCCGGCAATGAACTGGCCAAGAAGGTGGGCTACAGCCCGGGCAGCGGCCCGGACGCGTATATCGCCGCACTGGAAGGCGCGATGAAGAAGTAGGCTCATCGAAAGACGATTCCTCCGGAATCGCCATCCCTTCTCTCAACAAAAGAGGGCGCTGCTTTCGGCAGCGCCCTCCAGTGATGAATACTCGGCGGTCGGAGACCGCCGCTGCGTTTGGCTGGTGCTATTTATGCGCGGCGGCAGCGCCGGCCACCGGGCCGAGGCGCTTCTTGCCCAGCGCGAGGTCGTCGATCCACACAGTGAAGCCGTCACCGCTGGCAGGCTGGTAGTTCGTCCAGCCGACCGAGAGCGTGTCAAACTTCGCCGGGATCTCGACGCCTTCGAATTGTCCCGCGCCCTTGTGCAGACCGATGTCGGTGACCTCCTGACCATTGACAAAAAACTGATAGGTCTGCGTCGCGTTGTCCACATGCCATTCGGCGAGCACCCATTCGTCGGTGAAGGACTGGGTCGCCTTGGCGCCCACGCCGAATTCCTTCCGCTGTTTCGGCTGCACGTTGTAGAGATACTTGAAGGCGCCGGTGCCATTGACTGAGAGGCCCATGAGGCGCACTTCGATCGGATCGTTGGCCAGCGGACTCGTGCACTTGCCGGCGACGAAGGTGCAGTGAATGGATGCCGAGGTCTTGCCCTCCGGGATGACCGGCAGCGGTGTGGGCGTTTTCACCTTATAGTAAAAGCGGCCCCAGTGCTCGCTACCGAGCGCGGCGACTTTCTCCGGAGGCAGGCTGATGAAGCGCCCGCCTTTCACAGCCGGCTCGATCTTCAGTGAATGCTTACCGCTGTGCGCCACGTCATCGGCCACGGCGATCACGCCGGTTTTCGTAAAGCCTTTCGGAATCTGGCCGACGGCGGTGGATTCAAAGTCATCCGAGACGACGATGTCGGCCGCGCCGGCCTGCGCTAAAACATGAGAAGAAGTGAGCGCCAGGGAGACAGCAGAAATGCAAAAGAGGGGAAGTTTCATGCCGCGAGTGATAGCAGGCGACGGCGGTGCGGCTAGAATATTTGTAGGGCGAGACGCTACAAAAGCGCACACTCCCACTTTCCTCTTCGCGGACGCCTACACCAGCTTCGCGTTTTGCGCGGTCGCCTCGAGGAGCATCTGGTCGGTGAGATAAAGGCGCCGGGCCAGTTCCCTCGCCAGATTCATCATGAGCAGCGCGAAGAGCTCGATGTCCTCGTGCCTCAACTGGATGAGCGCGCGCCTCGACAACACCAGCACCTCACTGTCGGCGGCCGCCATCGCCGTGGCGGTATGGAGGTGCATCGACATCATGGACGCCTCGCCAAAGCTCTCGCCGACGCGCAACTCGTGCTTGTTGATGGTCACATCCCCTCTCCGGATCTGAATATCGACCGCTCCGCTCTTCACCACATAGATTGCCGCCGGTTCATCGCCTTTGCAGAAAACGCATTCACCCTCCTTGAATCTCCACAATTCCAATTTCCGGAAGATGATCTCCCGCTGGGCATCAGTGACGCCGCCGAAAATTCGCAACTTGGAGATGATCGCGCTGACCGACTCAAAATCGGTCAATGGGACATGACGAAGCATCCCGTCATTATACCGCGATTTGTCAGATGAAAAGACGTGAAAATTTCATATCGGGTTTTTCCTCATAAAACATACGTGAAATTGCGCTTGAAGCAGGCTGACGATCGTCTACAGAACATTAGTCAGAAATTCGCAGAGGAGAATGCGCATGAAGACCTGCCCCCTCCCATTCGCCGACCTACCGGGGGTAACCGCTTAGCAGAGGTATGTAATGACGGAAGCACCTACCAGAGTCCTGCTGATCGAGGACAACCCCGTGGACGCACGCCTGATGGAAATGCTGCTGACCAAGGCGACTCCGGGGCAATACGAAATCGAGCCCGTCGCTCGGCTCAAGGACGGCATCGAGCGGGTGAAACGCGGTGGTATCGACGTGATCCTTCTGGACCTGAATCTCCCCGACAGCCGCGGCTCGGAGACCTTCATGAACCTCCACGCCTGTGCCACGGAGATTCCCATCATCGCCCTCACGGGCATCGACGACACGGAGCTGGCCATCACTACGGTTCAGCAAGGAGCGCAGGACTACCTCGTGAAACAGGAAACCGATGGCCGCTTGCTGGACCGCTCGATCCGCTATGCGATCGAAAGAATGCGCATCAAACGCGCACTCAACGAGCAGCGGCTGCGAGTGGCGACGCTCCTCGAAAGCATTCCTGACCGGATCTATTTCAAGGACGCATCGAGCCGCTTCATCGAAGTGAACCCAGCCACGGCACGCAGCCTGGGGCTGGCCGATCCCAGCGTGGCCATCGGCCGGAGCGATTTCGATTTCTACAAGCAGGAGCAGGCGCAGGCCGCCTTCGATGACGAAATGGCGGCAATCTGCTCGGGAAAACCGGTCATCGGAAAACTCGAGCGGGAGATGTGCGCCGACGGCCAGGTGCGCTGGCACTCCACGACAAAGATGCCGATGCGCAATGACCAGGGGCGCATCGTCGGCACCTTCGGCATCTCACGTGATGTGACGGAGTTGAAGCGGACCGAGGAGGCATTGCGCGAAAGTGAGTCGCGCTACCGCGAGTTGCTGAGCACGATCACCGATTACATTTACACGGTGTGGATGAAGCATGGCGTGCAGGTCGGCACCACCTATGGGAAAGGCTGCATCGCTGTCACTGGCTATGCGCCCGAGGATTTCGCTGCCGAGCCGTATCTCTGGCATCGCATCGTGCATCCCGACGACCAGGCACTCGTCGACGGCAACATCCAGCGCGTGAAGCGCGGCGAAGTACCGGGGCAGATCGAGTATCGGATCATCCATCGCGATGGGTCCATCCGCTGGCTGAGCAATCGCTGCGTTCCCCGCTACGGCGACCACGGCGCATTCATCGCCTACGATGGGCTTGTATCCGACATCACCGCGCGCAAGAACGCGGAGGAACGGCTCACCAGAGCCCACCACAAGCTTCACGAAGCCTTCGCGCGTCTCAGCCAGTCGCACAAGGAACTGCTCTCCACGCAGATGCAATTGTTCGAAGCCGAGAAGATGCAGTCCGTAGGGCGCCTTGCTGCCGGCGTGGCGCACGAGGTGAAGAACCCGCTGGCCATTCTCGAAATGGGCATCGGCTGCCTTCGTTCCGGCCATGGCGATGCAGGCGAGGTGCTGGATGAAATGATGACTGCGGTGCGACGTGCGGACACGGTGATCGGCGGCCTGCTCAACTTCTCGGCGCCGAAGGATTTGAACCTGCACGAGACAGACGTAAACAAGGTCGTTCGTCGTGCCTTGGATTTCGTAAAGCACGAGTTGATGCGAACTCACGTGCGGCTCGTGACCGAATTTGCCGGGGAACTGCCACCGTGCCGGCTCGATCACAACAAAATCGAGCAGGTGCTCATCAATGTCTTTACCAACGCGCATCAGGCGATGGGAGAGAGCGGAATCCTCACCGTTTCCACGTTCCAAAAAGTGCTCGAGGCGGACGAGGTGACCGCAAATGCGGGCAACCGGTCGGGCGTGCGCTTTCGCCAGGGCGACAGCGCCGTTGTCGTGCAGGTGAAAGACAATGGGAGCGGCATTCCAGAAGAAAACCTCAGCCGCATCTTCGAGCCTTTCTTCACTACCAAGCCAACTGGCGTAGGCACCGGACTGGGCCTCACCGTCGCACAAAAGATCGTCGAACTGCATGCCGGAAGAATGACCATCCACAACGATGCAGGCGGCGGTGCCGTGGTGCAGATTATGTTTAAACCATCCAAAGGATACGAACCATGAACAAAGTGCGCATACTGGTAGTGGACGATGAACCTGGCTTCACGCGTCTGATCAAACTGGCCCTCCCGGAATACGAGATTCACGAGGAAAACAATCCCACCCACGCCTTGGAAACCGCACGACACTTTCATCCTCAGCTGATCCTGCTGGACGTGGTGATGCCAGAGCTCGATGGCGGCGATCTCGCCGCAAGATTGCGCGCCGAACCCATCCTGGCGCGCGTGCCGATCGTCTTCCTTACCGCCATCGTCTCGCCCAAGGAATGCCCCACCGAACAGGTCATCGGCGGCTACCCTTTTGTCGCCAAACCGGTCAGCCGCGAGGCTCTGATTCAATGCATTGAAAAAGTCCTGGGAACCTGAGACGTTAGCTTTCTCGCGCCCTGCAGGCACTGCGTAGCGCCGGCAGGAACCAGACGTATGAGCGATGGATATCAAATCGATACGCAAGCTCTTGCCCGGCTGAACAGCATCGGTGGTCCGGCTTTCGTACGCGAGATGATCGACCTCTTCCTCGCCGATGCACCCAGGCGCATGCAAGCCGCGCGCGAGGCCCAATCGGCTGGTGACCTCGTCGCCGTCTCCGAAGCCACGCACGCGCTGAAATCGAGCGCACGCACGCTCGGTTCAAACCAACTTCATGCGCTCGCATCGCAGATCGAGTCCATGACCCGTTTCCAGCAGTCGGATAACCTCCCCACCCTGCTCGACGATCTCGAGCGGGCGTGTCTGGCTACATGTGACCAGTTGGAAGGGGAAAAGCACCACTATCCACGATGAAAACGATCGCTCTGGTAGAGGACAATGCGGACAACCGACTCTTGGTCCGAGTCATTCTCAGCAAATGGTTTCAGGTTACCTGTTATGAGGACGGACCGCAGGCACTCGAGGGCTTCGCTCACGACAAGCCCGACCTGGTCCTGCTCGATATCTCCCTGCCAAAAATGGACGGCGTGGAAGTCCTTCGTCACCTGCGGGCCGATCCGCAACTGAGCCCCTTGCCAGTGTTTGCCCTCACCGCCTACGAGATGCCCGGTGACCGGGAGAAACTCCTCGCCGCGGGTTTCGACGAGTACATCACCAAGCCGATCCTCGATGTGGGCGATTTTGTTGCGCGCATTCATCACGCCCTCGAGGGCGTGACTCCGTGAACCACTAAATCCGCAAAGCCACCGACGTCCGTCCCCGGCTACGCCCCGGCGCACCATGCGCCGGAGCGGGTCGCCAGTACCCGTTGCGATGCAGGTCAGGCAGCAATGCAAACTGCTTTGCTCTCCGTATAGAGATCCAGCGCGGCGTGCCCCATCTCGCGGCCCCAGCCGGATTGCTTGTAACCGCCGAAGGGCAGCGCGGCATCGAACACGTTGTGGCAATTCACCCACACCGTCCCGGCCCGCAGTGCGGCCGCAGCACGATGCGCCTTCGTGATGTCGCGCGTCCACACACTCGCGGCCAGACCGTAGTCCGTGTCGTTGGCCTGCTTCATCACTTCGTCGAATTCATCGAACGGCTCCGCCACCACTACCGGGCCGAAGATTTCCTCACGCACGATCTTCATGTCCGGCTTGGTGCCGGTGAATACCGTGGGCGAAACGAAATAGCCGTGCTCGTTCGGCGACGATTGCCCACCACTCACGGCATGGGCGCCTTGTTCGAGGCCCGACTTGATGTAGCTCGTCACCCGATTGAATTGCTCCTGTGAAACGAGCGGCCCCATTTGCGTATCCGGCTGCAACCCCGGTCCGAGATGGATCGCCTTCGCGCGCGCCTCGATTCCCTCCAGCACACGGTCGAAGACTTCTTTCTCAGCGAACAACCGCGATCCCGCGCAGCAGCATTGGCCGTGGTTGAAGAAGATCGCGTTGGCCGCGCCATCGATGGCCGCTTCGAGATTGTCCGCATCCTTGAAGACCACCGCGGGCGACTTGCCCCCGAGTTCCAAGGTCACCTTCTTCAAGTTTCCAGCCGCCGCCTTCACGATCATCTTGCCGACCTCCGTCGAGCCCGTGAAGGCCACTTTGTCCACACCCGGATGCGCCGCAAGCGCCGCACCCGCCGTCTCGCCGAAGCCGGTCACGATATTCACCACGCCATCGGGCACACCGGCGTTCATGATCAATTCGCCAAGCAGCAATGCGGAAAGCGGAGTCTGCTCCGCCGGCTTGAGTACCACGGAATTGCCCGTAGCCAGTGCCGGACCGAGCTTCCACGCCGCCATCAGCAGCGGAAAATTCCAAGGGATGATCTGCCCCACGACACCGAGAGGCTCCCGCAGCGTATAGGCAAAATATCTCGACCCGGGCGCATACGGCACACTGATGGGAATCGTATTGCCCTCGATCTTCGTTGCCCACCCCGCCATGTAGTGAAACATGTCCGCCGCGAGTGGCACGTCCGCCACGCGAGCCACCGCCATCGGTTTGCCGTTATCGATCGACTCGAGCTGAGCAAAGTCGTCGAGGTGATCGAGAATCATGTCTCCGATATGCCATAGGATGCGGCCGCGCTCCGAGGGCGTCATGTTGCGCCACGCTCCCTTTTCAAAAGAATGACGTGCCGCCACCACGGCATGATCGATGTCCTCGGCCTCCCCTTCCGCCACCTGTGCGATCGTGTCACCGGTAGCTGGATCAAATACGCTAAACGTCTTGCCCGAAGCGGCGTCCATCCATTCGCCGTCGATGAGCAATTGTTTCGGCCCCGAGAGAAACTGGCGCATAGTCGGGGTCAGCAAATCCAGCGCGCCAGCTGGAGAGGTAGATAAGCTCATAGTCTGATTTTGGTATGAAGCGGTGCCATGCGACAGGAGTCTGCCGAGGTACAGGAATGCGATATTCCATAGGAGAGCGTCGGACTGTTCTTCACCGTGTCAAGAGGACCGGAACGCGTTCATCCAGCGTTCAAAGCCTGTTTTACGTCGAAATACGCGACGGGCGATTTGTCCAAAAATCCGGGCGATTTGTCCTATTTCATTTCCGCGTCTTCTTAGTTCAGGCTCCGCCCCATGCCCCACTTGTTCCCCTTGGCATCCGTGGTACGTCGTCTCGTCATCCTCTGCGCCGCCACTGGCCTGGCGTTTCCCGCAGCCAGCCGTGCACAGGATGTGCCCGTCCCCAAACAGACCTTCACCACCGCGCAGCTCTACCAGCCACTGCGCACCTTCACCACCGACGAGATCGGCATTCTGCCTACCTTCGCCGGCGTTCACCGTGGCTATCTTGTCATCTCCGGCGGGCGCAATACCGGCGACCCCCTCGGCTACGGCAAACTCACCACCTGGCGGCTTTCGCAGGCCGCCGCTCCAAACACGGTCAATCCCAGCCTCGTCGGCCAGCTCCTCAATGACGGCATCTTCAAAAGCCATGTCATGGGCTTCTCGGGCGAAATGGCTGAACTCCGGACCACCAAATTCACCATCTATGATCTGACCAATCCTGCCGCCCCGGTCGCCAAAGGAACCGGCACCGGTGGCAAGTCTTCGAGCCATTCCTCGTGCTGGGCCGGCAAATACGTCTACACCTGCGGCGAAGGATACGGCACGGCTACCGGTTGGCTCGACGTTTACGACGTCAGCAATCCCAACACCCCTACGCTCGTCCGCTCGGTCGATCTTCCCACAATCGTTGGGTTTCGTTGCGCCTCGGTGTATGTGCTGGGCAACCAACTGGTAGTCTCCGCCAGCTTGACGAACGGCATCGCCACCTTTGATCTCAGCGATCCCACCAATCCGCTTCTGGTCAGCGTCTTTCGCGGCGACACCGGCGCCAATACCTACACCTCCTACCTCAGCGGCTATCGCCTCTACGGCGGGGGCCAGGCCGGGGGCCTCTACATCTACGACGTCGCGGATTCGCAAAACATCAAGCTGGTCGATCACGTCACCACGCTCGGAGGCACTCCACGCTATCCCGTGTTGCAGGACGAATACATTCACCTCGGCAATCTGGGCAACGGCCATTACCAAAAGATCCGCATCGACACCGTCCCCGCGCAGGTTGTCGCCGATGTCGCCATGCCTATTCCCGCGGGCGCGAGCAAGGCGAACACCGAGATCGCCATCCCCATCGGCAACCTCGTCTATGTCGGTGTCATCAATGGGACGAACCCCGGCACGCCCATCACCTATCCC
>FTCV01000847.1_pt1 | contig 11800 bp, 13 predicted proteins | sample 1639691 | NCBI WGS metagenome assembly FTCV01 (sample SAMEA3914864, study PRJEB12502) | metagenome | biome: forest; material: soil | place: USA | collected 2012-03-12 | depth 0.3 m
GCCTTACGGCGAGCAGGTCGAGACCGTCATCAACCCGCTGACCCCGGTCGAGAGCAACGGCTTCATCGGCCAACGCACCGATGCCGAGGTCGGCCTGACCTATCTCCATGCGAGATATTACGACGCCGTTCTAGCGCGCTTCACCCAACCCGATTGGTGGGACGCGAGTGACCCGGGCGTGGGGACGAACAGGTATGCGTACGCAGGAAATGATCCGGTCAATCGATCGGATACAAATGGGCATCAATCCATACAGTCCGGTGGCCGTTACAACGGCTGTGACTTCGGAGGCCCAGGATGCAAAGACAATCAGCTCATCACGGCTGCCCACAAAGCAAAGGAAGCGGCCTCGTTCTTGAGCGCTCTCTCGGGGCAAGCCTACCAGCGTGGAGACTATGGCAGCTGGTTTGCGCTCCAGTGGACCAGCGGTCTTATGTCGCAAGTTGGTCTAGGCCTCGACGTGGTTGGCGGGGACGATCCAGAGCATCAGTTGCAGATGCTTGCAGGTGGCCTGACAATTGTCCGGACTCTCAAATACCCGGCGGCTGGAGGAACGGACGTTTCTTTTCCCAGCACGGCGGGGGTGGTCGTTCGCGGTGACCGACCAATTGATCTCGGGCATAGTTACGAAACAGGTGTCCGAGGCCTCTACGGTGGTGACTCCGCAGTCAGCGCTCGTCGGTTCATAGCCGCTCTAGACGGCAAGCAAGTTCCAAGCACTGCTGATGCCGTTGCCGTGATTGGCGGCAAGTCAACAGCGGTCGAAGCAAAGTTCGTTGACGACTGGACGAGATCGCTGCGCAACCCGGGGAGTGCAGCCGGCCAACAGCCTTGGGCGCTCGCGGAGCAGCAGAGCAAAATGGTTGATCAAGCGCGCAAGTATTCTACTGGCTTTCCCGGGGGGGTTATCTATCATACCAACAGCACCGACCTCGCAGCGCACTACACGCAGGTTTTCAACGACGCTGGCATTTCGAACTTCAAGTTCATCATAACACCAGCCATTCGCCAATGAGGTGAGACCATGGGGCAATCTGTCGAACATATCCTTGGTCAGGTCGAGCAAGACCTAGTCGTGCCCGGCACGCGGCCCGGAAGCGCCGAGCAGGTTCGATACGTGAGTTACGACCGCGGCTCGCAACGTCCCGTCGACCTCTTCGAACAGGTCGTCTTGGTCGCCGGCGGGGCCATTGCTAAGGAGGGAGGCGTCGTTCTCGACCCGGTGGTCGCGACAGCCCCGGATGCGACGTCCTTCTATGCTTTGAGCTATCACGGCGACATAAGCGGCTGGCGTCAGCAAATCGAGGACGGCGCCAAAGCGCTTGGTTTTCTCACCGCCCGCGTGCAGGGGGGGACACTCATACTCTCCGATGGTCGCTCGTACGATCTAAGTGTCTGTCATTTCGAGAAGGATGCGAACGGTACGGCATAGCTAGGTCGGCGGCGGCGAGACCAGCCATCCTCATCGTCGCCTTCGAGATCTCGCGCTGGCTTTCCTCGGGCATTGACCGACGCAGCTCTTTCGCTGTCCTGCCCGAAGCTGGCCACCAACCAGTGTGTAGGATTGGGATTGTGCCGATGTGACCGAAACCATCGTTCTACTCGCGATCTTAGCGGTCGCGTCGATCATCGATCGGCGTACTCGGCGCCTTCCGGATTGGCTCACGCTGCCCTTGGTTGCGCTTGGCCTCGACGTTGCCGCGTTTCATAGCCCCGCAGACCTGCCATGGCATACATTAGGCACGATGCTCGGCTTCCTCGCCTTATGGCTCGTGGCCCACTCTTACCGCCGTCTGCGCGGTGTCGACGGCCTCGGGCTCGGCGATGCAAAACTACTCGCCGCTGTCGGCGCGTGGCTGGGTCCGCTCTACCTCGCGCCGGTTGTTTTTGTGAGTGCATTATTCGCGCTTGTCACGGTTCTGTTATTGAGTCTGTCGGGGCGTGCGATATCCTCCAGAACGGTCCTGCCTTTCGGACCATTTTTAAGCGCTAGTTTTTTTCTGTTTTGGTGTTTTCAACTCAGCGGCTGGACGCTTTTCTGAGGGTGAATTTTCATTACGATACTGTAGCTGGCCGTCAGTTTGGGCCAGCTCTGGCGCACTATCTCGAAGCCGAAAACCGCTTGCCTGCCGGGGACTTGGCGCGTGCCATGGCCGCTGCGAGCTCAGCCGGTAAGCGGCTGGACGAAGCCCTTGTAGAACTGGGTTTCGTCACCGACGCCAGGCTGGCCCAGCTGCTCCACGAGGTCTTCGGCGTGATGGATGTCACGCGTGCCGATCTGCCCGAAAGTGCGCTGCTGCCGGAGCTGTTGCCGCCACAATATCTCGCCTCTGCCGCGTGCCTGCCGATCGCAACAAAGGACGATGTTCTAGCGTTGGCCATGGTCGATCCGTTCGACGATTTCGCCGCCAGCGCCGTCGCGCTAAAGACGGGGCGGGCCGTGCAGCGGTTGCGCATATCGCGAACCGATTTCGACGCCGCCTTCGAGATAGTCTACGGCCTGCCCGTCCCCACCAGCGAAGCTTCGCCGGATGCTACCCCGCTCGAGGCGTCCGGCAGCGACATCGATCTGCTTAGGGACGCCGCGAGCGACGCGCCGGTCATCCGCTTCGTGCAGGACGCCGTCCGTACTGCGGTTCAGCAAGGAGCGTCAGATATTCACCTCCGCGCATCGCGAAGCGGTGCGGAAATGCTGTTCCGCATCGATGGGCAGCTGGTCACACAGCGGGCGCCTGAGCCCCGGATGTTTGCGAGCATCGTGTCTCGCCTCAAGATCCTAGCAAATCTGGACATCTCGGAGAGACGCCTGCCGCAGGACGGGCGCATTCGCGTCAATATCGGTGGTCGCCCCATCGACATCCGCCTCTCGACAATGCCGCACGTGCACGGGGAGGGCGCAGTCCTGCGCCTGCTGTCGCGTGAGCTGGCCGTATCCAGCATGGCCGAGCTCGGTTTCTCGGAGGGCATTCAAGCCGGCTTGTCCGAACTGTTTGCAGCAACCGACGGGCTGATCCTCGTGACGGGACCCACCGGTTCCGGAAAGTCCACTACCCTCCACGCTGCCCTCAAGCAACTGATCCGGCCCGAGCTAAACGTCGTTACAATCGAGGATCCAGTCGAGTACCGGGTAGATGGCGCGGCGCAAATCCAGGTAGACGAAAAGATCGGTCTGACCTTCCCTCGCGTGCTTCGCTCGCTACTCCGGCAGGACCCTGATATCATCCTGGTCGGCGAAATCCGTGACGCGGAAACCGCCAAGATTGCCGTGCAAGCGGCCCTCACCGGCCACCTGGTTCTTGCCACCCTTCACACGAATTCGTCCCTTGCCGCCGTGCCGCGGCTGGTCGACATGGGTGTGGAGCCTTACCTGCTGGCGGCGGTGCTGCGGGGTGTGTTGGCACAGCGCCTGGTTCGCCGCGCGGAGCCCGCAACAGCGGGGGTCGGGCGGATCGCGGTAGGCGAACTATTGCGGCTCGACCCCGAAACGACAGGTTGGCTTTCCCGTAGCTTGGAGTTGAGTTCTAGCCAGATTGCCGCCTTGCGCGACCGTGGCTACCGCCCATTGCGGGAGGACGCCGAAGCGAGGGTACTTGCGGGCGAAATCAGTGCGGCTGACCTGCGGGGTCTCATCGATGTCGCCTGATACCGAGACACGTACCTACTACTTTCGCGCCGGAGCCCCTGAAGGTGGGGTGTTCTCCGGCCGTCTGCTCGCTGGCTCGCCCGGTGAAGCTCTCGTTCAACTGCGTCAGAAGGGATTTCAGCCGCTGCGCCTCGAGACAAAACCGATACGCGAGGCCTGGCTCAGCACGCAGATTACACTAGGAGGCGCCAGCCGTCTCACGCGCAGTGATTGCGAGACTTTTTGTCGAGAACTGGCCCTCCTGCTGTCGGCGGGCCTTGGGTTGATGGATGCCCTGTCGATCATGCTGCAGTCGCTCAAGAAGGGCTTCGCCCTCGCCAAGTTTGTCGCAGCTCTCAGGAACGGGCTGCGTTTGGGTCGCTCGCTTTCGGCAGCGGCGGAAAGTACGAACTTCAGCGCACCCGCCGACTTTCTGCCCGTTATACGCGCGGGGGAAGAAGCGGGGGGTCTGCCGACCGCGTTGAACATGCTGGCCCAAAGCTATGCCGACGCCAACCGATTCAGCCGCACCTACTCTTCGGCCCTCGCTTACCCGGCGCTGCTACTAGGGGTTTCGTTTTTGGTCTTCGGGCTTATCGCATTCTTCGTTGCCCCCAATCTGGCGACGCTATTCACGTCGATGGACCGCCCTGTACCCTTTGCGGTCGCCGTCCTTTCAGCCGCCGCCGCCCTCATCGAGAATAACTTACTCCCGATCGGCGTGGCTTCGGGACTGATTGTTGCGGGCCTCGCCGCGGGTGGCGCCAGCACTCGCACCCTTGGATATCTCCGCCTCTTGGCTTTTCGGCTGCCTTTCGTCGGCGGCGCCATGAGCTGGTCGGCAAGTCAACGGTTCGCGGCGACGTTACGACTGTATCTGGCCAGTAACGTGCCCATCGCGTCCGCACTCCCCAATGCGCTGATGTCGGCCGGATTTCCTTCATCTGCCGCGAGGGCTCACCGCGTGGCAGATGAAGTCAGAGGTGGGGCTCGGCTTGCCATAGCGCTCGGCAAATATGGCGATCTCCCGCCCAAGCTTGTCCACATGATTGGTGTTGGTGAAAATGGCGGTCGCCTGGTCGAGATCCTGGATGCGGTCGTTGCCGAAGCGAAGAACCGTTTCGAGCAGCGCATGGGACTGGTCTCCGCCCTGCTGGCGCCGATCCTTATCTTGATCGTAGGCAGTCTCATTGGAACGGTGATCCTTTCGGTTTTCTCGGCTCTGCTCGACATCAACAACGTGGTGCTGTGATGCGTGCCACCGGCTCAGATCGTCTGCCAAACGACGCCGGTCTCACCATCCTCGAGCTTATGGTCGTCCTGGTCATCCTGAGCATCATTGGTGTGGTAGTCTCGTTTCAGGTGGTCGGGCAGATGGATCGCGCCAAGGTCGATATTGCACGCCTGCAGTTGCGGCAGCTTCAAAACGCGCTGACGCTGTTCGACCTCGATACGCATCGCTACCCAACGGCGACAGAGGGTTTGTCGGCTCTGTTAACGGCCCCTGACGATGCAGCCAATTGGCGAGGTCCTTACGCAAAAAATCGAGATCTCTTCACCGATCCATGGGGACATTCGGTCGGATACGCGGTCGACGATGGTGGGCGCTACTTGATCGCCTCGCGTGGATCCGACGGCAAGGAAGGCGGGGAAGGTGCTGCCGCCGACATCACACTGGGTCAAGAGCAATGAGCAGCGTTCCAGCCGACCCAGAATCTGGAATGACGATCCTGGAGCTCCTCGTCGCGCTCAGTGTTCTCGCCGGCCTGCTCGTGATGGTGTCGGCATCGATCCATGCATGGGGCGTAAGCCAGACCAGCGACGCTGACCGCGTTACGGCTTTCCTGGTCAAAGCCAGAACCGATACTATCCTTGCCGGCCAGGCTCGATTGCTGCACGTCAGTGCGACCGGACTTAGCGTCGCCGGCTCCGAGCTCAACGGCCTGAGCTCCTCCATTCTTGGGTCAATCTTATCCGGATCGACTGGCCGCACGATCATCCTGTTCGCGAACGGCACGATATCGTCGCCCCTCGAGGTCGAAACAAACGAACCAACCCACCTAGCCCCACAGGTGGAGAAGTGAGCTTACCGCCCGGCGCCGACGAGGGCTTCATCATGCTTGATGCTTTGATGGCGACAGCGCTCGTGGCTCTGGCGGGAACAACAATCGTGACAATCGCCATGCAGCTATTCCAGCAGCAAGAGGCCGAACTCGATCGTTCGGTGGCTCTGGTGATGTCGCAGTCTCTTATGCATCAATATCTGGCGCTACGCGGTACATCTGAAGGCAGTTTCCCGGTCGAGGACGAGCGCTATTCGTACAGCTTGCTCCGCGACAACACGCTCGTGGAAGGCACCCGGCTGCTCGAGACCTTGAAGATCGTAGCACGCCCAAAGAGCGGCAATGCGAGCTCATCGCAGCAGCTCCAATTTCTGTCGCCAGTTTTGGGTCCTCGGCAATGAGCGACGCACCGTTTTCCTCTGCCGACGCCGGCTTCAGTCTCCTTGAGCTTCTTGTGGCTCTAGCGATCGCCGCACTGGTTGCGATGGTCATCGGCGGTCTGTTCGTCGTCACCGCTACGCTACGCGGTCGCGTCGCCGAGACGGCACGGATTGAAGCTGCCTTGGTCGACCTGCAAGGGCTCACGCAGGTGATGTCATCGGATCTGGGGCTACATCTCGAGCGCGCATCTCCGGCTGGGTTCGATCTTGCACCGGCGACGGCGGACGCCGCCGCTACGACTGTTGGTTTCCGGCTGATAGGCGCGGCCGCAAGCTCCGTGGCGCAACTCACCCGCAAGACCCTGGTGGCCGCGGCCAGCTTATCCACATTCGAGGATGTTGGACTGGAATACCTCGTGAGCAAGCCGGCGGGCGGAGCGGATTGGGAAAGACAACCCGATAGCACCGTGGCGCCAGTTGGGGCGCGCTTGCTCCTTAAGCTTCACGACCGGGTCTGGCGTCCCTTGCTATGGATCGAAAGCTCATCGGTGGTCGAGAGCGACGCGGGGGCTCAGCAATGACCGTCGTAGTGAGAAGTCGGTCCTGGGTCGGGAAATATGCACGCGCCCTAGATGGGATGATACCAAGCTCACTCCGGCTCCTGCTGGAGGGAGCGAGGCCTACCGCCAGGATCGACGATGTCGAGGCACCGGCAAGGTTCGGGTCGATAGACGTGGTCGTACCTGCCGACCTCGTCCTTCGGACGCATCTCAGTCTCCCCAAGGCGAACGGCAAGGATCTGCCGCACGCGATTGACCTCCTTCTACGCGAGAGAACGCCGTTCGAGGCCTCTGAGGTGATAGTGGATGCCGAAGAGCAGGAGCCGCAAGAGGGGAGCGAGCAGGCGGACTATGTGGTGCGCATTCTGCCGTTCGCCCTGTTGGAGCGCGCACGAGCGAGGTGGGGTGTACGCCTTGCAAAGATCGGCGCTATCTCAGTTTTGGAACCCAGCGGCGACAGGATCGAGACTGATTTTGCGCTGGCGCTCTCTCCCACCCGTCTCTACACGCGCTGGATAGCCGTTCTGCCGCTCGCCCTCCTGCTTGGAGCGTTTGTCCTCTTTGCGATTCGAGATCTCTCGGACCGGCAGCTTCAAGTATCTTCACTTGGAACAGCAATCCAGAGCGCGGCCATCACCGCCAAGTCTTTAAGCGATGAGCTAGAGGCTCGTGGCAAAGCATCCTCCGGAACCAAGGCGGTCATCGCTCTCGTTGAATCCACCCCTTCCGCCTTTGCTACTTTGGAGGCGCTTCGGCATGCCCTGCCAGCCCCAACTCATATTACGGAGATGGAGCTTCAGGCCGGCGAAACGCGCCTGTCAGTGCGCTCTACGAACGTCCTGGCCGATATGCAGAAGATCGGATCGGCGCAAGCTCAGTGGCAAGCAACGATCCAAGGGGCGATAACGGCCAGTCCTCAAGGCGATGGCGAAATCGGAACGATCGTCCTGCACGGATCGGGACACGTCAAAGAATGATCGGGGATCGCCTCGTGCTGGCAGCGGTAGCCATCGTGATGATCGCCATTTCGTATGCTGCCGTCTCGCAACTCTATTTTGGACCTGCCCAGGCCATGGCCCAGCAGGAGGCGGTTCTGTCGACGCAACTCGACGACCTCGAAACCAGGATCGTTCGCAACAGACGAGAGCTAGCCGCCGCGGGGTCGACCGAGACAGCCGAAGGCTTGGTCGTCTCGTCAGGACAAGTGGCCGACACCGCAGCGCATCTCCAGGAAAGCATGAGGGCGCTCATATCTCAATTCGACGGCTCCGCCATGAGTTCGCAATCGGTCGTAACCGACCTTGGAGGGGGCTATTCCAAGGTGTCGGTTCTCCTGCGGGCGCGATTTGGCGAGATGGCGTTGTTGACTTTTCTAAGAGCGGTGGAGCTCCAGCAGCCCGTCATCCTCGTCGACAATCTTTCGATACATCTCTTGCCTGTAAACGCTGATGGCAGGCCATTGGACGTGACTGCAACATTGACGGAGTTTCACGCGGATGCGTCTCCGTCCTGAACTGCATCTGATCTTGTGGGTAGTCGGCGGACTGTCACTCGCCGCTACGGCCCTCTATCGCGCGCCAGCCTCGCTGAACACGGCATCACCTGCACCCGAAGCCGCCAACATGGTCGGCCGCCCACCGACTGAGGATCGGTCGTCCATAAGCCACAATAAATCGCCGGCCATAGTTAGAATATTTCCAGAGATCGATCAGTCGGTGCGCTCTTTGTTCGACACCCCCACAGCAGAGAATGCTTCATCTGAAACACCCGTGGCGCCGATACCTCAGACTGCGTTGCCGGTATTGAAGGGAATAATTTCAAGTGATGGAAACTTGCGCGCTGTTTTTGTCCTCGACCCGTCCACGGGCACGCTTGCGACCGCTCAGATCGGAGACCATTTTGCCGGCTTTTGGCTGCGCGAAATCAACAGCGACGGCGTGGTCGGCATATCCGAGGCTGGTGATAGAACGGTATTTGCTTTGCGCGGCGCCGGCGAAGGTCAGTAGCTACCCGACATGGTCACACTGGAGGCTTCTTGCCCTGCTCCTTCTCACGATGGGGCTGGCGGCATGCTCAGGTCTTGCGCAACTGGATACCGGAAATGGACCTACCGTCGCGACGTCGCTCCAGGGCCCAGGGCGATTGCCGGCCTACCGCGAAGCAAGTAACCCGATCACGGGGAGCATTCCGGCCGTCAACCGGCAGCCAATTATCGAGGCCGGCGTGGATCCGGCCGCAAAGTCGGCTCTGCCGTCCATCGATCCGGGCCTCGCCGGCAAGCAGGTCGAACTCAATTTCGTCGACACCGACGTACATGAGTTTGCTCGTGTCCTGTTCTCTCAGGTCCTCAATGTCCCCTACCTGATCGATCCTAACATAGCGGGCACCGTCACCGTGCGCTCAGGCGGACGCATCGATGGCAACCGCGCTCTGGCGCTGGCGAAGCAGGCGCTTGAATCTACCGGGAACACCATCCGGATCAGCGACGGGGTCTATCGGGTCACCGCAATCGGAGCTGCGGGAAGCGACGCAGCGAATATCCGAACGTTCGATCTCAGATACATCGATGCGACCGCTGCCCAGAATGCTCTACAGGGGCTGATACAAGGGCATGCCGAGATTGTCTCAACCAGCGCGAGCTCGCTGACAATGCGCGGCGACGCCGAGACTCTAACGCTCGTCAGCACGATGATCACCGATATCGATGTTGACCGCTTCCGCAGCGCGTCATTCGGTTTGTTTCCGTTGAAGAACGGTGCAGCAAGCGATGTCGCCGATGAGCTGCGGAACCTCTATGCGGGCGTCGGCGTAACTAATCAGACCATCCTGCCAATTGACCGGATCAATGCCGTTCTAGTGATCGCGACCAAGCCCGAACAACTCCAGTTCGCCCAGAAATGGCTCGAACGGCTCGATCAGGGACCGCAGAACCAGCGGCAAGCCTTCGTCTACCAGGTTAAGAACCGCGATGCCGCCGATCTGGCCAAGCTGCTGACCAGTATCTTCAATGACGCGGCTTCGACACCCGCCGCCCAGAACGTATCCGTGACTACGGACGGGTCAATCGGCGCGGGCCCTGGCAACAGCCTCACGGCACCTGGTGCCTTTCTCGGCCCGCCGAGCCAAGCCGGCGGGGTGAAGGTGACCGCCGATCCTGGCGCCAATAAGCTCGTAATTTGGGCGACGCAGGGGGAATACGAACTGGTAACCCATGCGCTGCGTCGGTTAGATACGCCCGTGAACCAAGTCTACGTTGAAGCCACGATTGCTGAGGTTCGCCTCGATGGCGAACTTAGCCATGGGGTTCGCTGGTTTTTGGAAGCCAATGGGCTGTCGGGTGGCTTTTCCGATGCCAGTAACGGGGCGATCGCATCGTCCTTCCCGGGGTTTAACGCATCGCTTCAGATTCCGCAGGCGGAGTTAGTCATCAGCGCTTTGGAGTCGCACACCGATGTGAAGATCGTCTCGACTCCACAGCTGACTGTCGTCGATCAGCAGACAGCGACCATCCAGGTGGGCGACCAAGTTCCCGTCATTACAAAGTCAGTGCAGGACGGGTCGTCAGGCAATGCGGTAATTGCCAACGACGTCACGTTCAGAGACACTGGCGTCATCCTGAAGGTCACGCCTCAGATACGCTCGTCAGGCGAGGTGTTGCTCGACATCGCCCAGGAAGTCAGTCGCGTTGTGCCGACTACCTCGTCGCAGATCGACTCCCCCACGATCAGTCAGCGCAAGGTAGCGAGCACAGTCCTTGTCCCCGACGGACAGGCCATCGTCCTTGCAGGCCTGATCAGCACGTCGGACGAGACAAGTCAGGGAGGGCTTCCCGGGACGAAAGGAAATTTCCTCGAGAATATCTTCGGCCAAAAGAAGCAGACAGCTGCGCGAAGCGAACTGATCGTCATCATCAGGCCGGTAATCCTTCGGGATCAAAGCGACCTGCGTGATGTAGCGGCAGAGGTTGCTGCGAAGATGCAGGCGGTAATGCAGGCGCCGGCTAATTAGGCCCCGCGAGAGCGACCATTCGGCCCGCGCTGGAAATCTCGACGGGCAACTGGCGCTCCGAGCTCTGGTTCGGCCCCCAAGCGATGTAGGCGACAAGCGAAAATCGCCCGCCGTTCGGCTCGAAATATTGCGACTGCAAATTGCGCTGGGCGAGATCTTGGATGGTGCTACCGCTGATACCGGCGGTAGGGGAGGCTGGGAGGTCTGGAATGGCGGCGATCACACGAGGCGAGGCATAAAACGGATCTAGGCCAGAATGGTCCGAAAACTGCGTAAAGTCCCGCCAGATATCTTGTTCAGGTGAGCGGTCAAGTAGCCCTGCCAGCACCGCCTCGTAGGCAGCCTGGATGTTGCCAGCATCCCGCGCCTTGCCGATAGCAGTCATAATGGCGGCTATCTCATCGGTCGAGAGATGCGAGTTGGCCAGATAGCGAGACATGACTTCGGGCGCCGTCCTCGTCGGATCGATCTTTCCTCCGATGCCCTCGATCCGTACCGCTACTCGAACATCGCCCACCTGGATTTGCGTCGGCGCGTCGGATCGCAATGCTACTGTTTCCAAATCGTCGGCCGGATCGATCATCGCGGCTTCCAGACGAGCAAATGCCGACGTCGTCAGCGCATCTGTCACTACCAATCGCTGCAGGGCTGCGGTGCTCGACCCGGATCTCGTTGCCACCAACATCGTTCCCATAACCACCGCGCTGATAGTCCCGAGAGCGATCAACGCCATCATCTGAACAAAGCCGCCGGTCGATGTGACGGTCTTCTGGCTAGGCAACGGGAGGACCTCGGAGTAGTGCAGTGTCGCTCCGACGATCTGACTCGGCGGCGTTGACGCTATCAAGACGGCGCCGCGTCTTTCCGTGCCGCGAGCGTCTCAGCCCTTCACCGCGCCTGCCGTCAGCCCCGCCACGATCTGGCGGTTGAAGAAGACATAGACCAGCAGCGGCGGGATGGTGATCAGCAGGATGTTCATGAACAGCAGATTGTAGGAGGTGTTGAACTGGCTCTGGAAATTGAACAGGGTCAGCTGCAGAGTGACGTTCTTGTTGCCCGGCAGATAATAGAGCGGGTTGGTGAAGTCGTTGAAGATCGCCACCGACTGCGTGACGATCAGCGTCACCACCACCGGGCGAAGCAGCGGCAGCACGATGCCGAAGAACA